>OJOE01000289.1_pt1 | contig 32205 bp, 27 predicted proteins | sample 1598191 | NCBI WGS metagenome assembly OJOE01 (sample SAMN03922463, study PRJEB24848) | human gut metagenome | isolation source: stool sample | host: Homo sapiens | place: Germany | collected 2009-11
GCTCCAGTACCGTTATGTGTCTGGAAGCTATTTTCATACTTCTTTTGTCCGTTGGCTTATGTGCTTTTTCTTGTGTGAGGAATCGAGATGTTTTTTAGAGCATTACGACTGGAGCTGCAAATTCATCGAACGCGCTTACTTGTTTTGGTAATTGGGGTTGCTCTGATTTTTATTGCATCCGACTTTTCCTATTATAGCCAATTATATCTGCAGAATTTCCCCGAAAGCCGAGTTACACCGTCGTTTTGGGATCAACTTGCCCATTCTTTTGAAGGGACTTACCCGTTTATACCAGACAGAGCAAATACGTTTCAGATTCCTATCGTATATCTGATGCAGCATTTACTGTTGCTCATATCACTCGGTGGAACTACAGAGAGTTGCTTGGGTGCATACGGATACGAATTATTTACAAGGCTTCCCAAGCGAAGAATTTGGTGGTATGCGCATAGTGCATTTTGCCTATTTGTCTCTATTTTGTACAGCTTCACAGCCTTCATGATAACAGCTGGCTTCTCTTTTATCGTCCAGGCGGGTTTATCTCCAAGCGATTATATGGGACTTGCGCTTCCGGCCATTGAACCTTGGCCTGGTCAAGAAGGTATTCAGATTTTTACGTTGCTTTTAACTCCATTTTTTGTATGGGCTGCAATGGGATTGCTTCAGCAAGTTATTGAATTATTAACGAATGCATGGTTTGCATTTTTCGTTCTGTTGTCACTTGTGATTGCTGGTGCGTTTTCGGATTCACCGCTTCTATTCACAAGTCACACAATGTTATTGCGTTCCTATTCGTTTGAAGGTTCTGGCACTACTTTTCAGCAGACCGTTACGGTTTGCCTATGCGTCATCTTTGTCAGCCTTGTAGTTGGTCTCACCGTATTGCCCAAAAAAGATCTATTAGTAAGAGGGTGAATAACAATATGATTCTCGAACTGAGCCACGTCACAAAAAAGATAAAGGGTGTGACCGTGCTAGACGACATTTCTCTATCCCTATCCTCCGGTCATATATATGGAATCAAAGGAAAAAATGGAAGCGGGAAAACCATGTTGATGCGCGCTATCGCCGGATTGATTCGATTATCAGACGGTTCCGTTGTTTTGGATGGCAAAGTTCTGCACAAAGACATTTCCTCACCGGAAAGCATTGGTGTGTTGATTGAAAACCCTGCTTTTCTCCCTGGTTATACAGGCAGGAAAAACCTAGAGCTTCTTGCAAGTTTGAAAGGTGGCACACCACGGGAACAGATAGATGAAGCACTACTTGCCGTTGGCCTCGATCCCAAAGACAGACGCACCTATAGAAAATATTCGTTAGGGATGAAACAGCGTCTAGGAATCGCCTGTGCCATTATGGAACACCCAAAACTGATTCTTCTGGATGAACCTATTAATGCAATTGACGAAAAAGGCGTTCCCCAAATAAGCAATCTTTTACACCACGAGAAGGAGCGGGGGGCATTAATTATTCTTACATGCCACGATACCGAAGAATTATACCAGCTAGCCGATACTGTGATTTTTCTTGAGGAGGGAAAATTATGCGGGCAGTCAAAAGTAATCGCCTTAGAAAAGTAATTTCCGCCTTTCTCGTTATTGTAGTAATTGTTTCCGTTTTTGTATGGAGATTTCATGTCGTGAATGCTGAGTGCCCGGCTCCGGTTTTGGATACGCATTCACTGAATGAGCCTGTTTTTCACAATGGTGTGGAATACACGCTTTCGGATTATGCTGTACTTAGTGAAGATGAATTCTGCAAACAATTTAATATAGACCCTCTCCATGTAAAGGCATACGGCCTTCATTCAAAAATCATTGTATTTACAATGTATGCAAAAAACGTATCAGAGCAAAATGTCGATGTCGATTTTGCTGGCCAAATGCTATTACAGTTGGGAAATTACACTTGTACTTATATGTGTTACATCCCCCTGTTTCAATTATTAAACCCCGACAAACCGACGGCAGGCACAATGCTTCCAGGACATGATATTGAACTAACAATTCCATATCAGATCATTGAATACGACTGGAATGAAAACGAATATGAAAATCTGGAAAATGAGACCACGCAGATCGTTTTTTCGCTGTATCCAGTAAAGAAATCCATCATCCTTCATACCTCATAAATAACAAATCAAATGCACAAGGGATAAATTTGGTTATCAGAAATTTCCGATAAGACTAGCAAGCGATGCCTGTGGCTATCCAGATAGCCCCACGCGCTTGTTGTGGGAAGTCCCCCAAGCCCCCTTTGAACACAGATTTTCAATCTGTGGCTGCGCGTTCTGGCGAACGCTTTTGACCACGACCAGCTCACCGCTGGCCGTGGCCTTTTTCTTTCTGTTGCGGCTCGGTCTGCTCCATCGCCAGGACCCGATCCACATTGTTTTTGACCGTCAGCAGCTCCCGCATGGCGGCGCGGGCCTGCCGGTATTCTCCATAAGCCATTTTCTTGTCCGCCAACAGCTGGGCATACTCGGTCTGAAGCTCCTTAACCGTGGGCAACTTCTTCACGTTCAGCTCGTTGAAGGCTTCCTTGGCGGCCTGGTGCAGTAAGATTTCCTCCTCATGCTCCTGCCGGAACTTCTTTGAATACCCGGCCTTTCGGTAGGCCACATAGGTCTCGCGGGTCTTGGCGTAGTTGACGATATGGGTGCGCAGCACGGCGATCTCGGCCACACGCTTCTCAGCGGTCTTGATCTGATCGGACAGTTCATTGTAGCGGGCCATCGCCTCTGCCGTTTTGGTTTCCAGATCGGCATAATCCAGCAGCCCGTGTTCGGACAGGTAGTTGAGGGTCTGGGCCATCTGTTTGAGGTTAAACACCTTCGCCCAGCGGACATACCCGGCACCTTTCCCGGCCTTGAGTTTGTCCTGGATGTCCACCAGCAGATTGACCTTTGGCGGGGCGGTCTGCGGGGCAGGTCGCTTGCGGGGCGTATGCTCCTTCTTGCCGGAGAGGACCGCCAGCAAATCGTCCAGCGTGTAGCCATCCCCCAGCCGGTCAAAGCGGACATTTTTATCCCAGGCCTCTGCGCTGATGGAGATGGTTTTGCCTCGCCGGTGAGCGGTGAAGCCGTCTTGCTCCAGCAGGCGCAGCAGCTCCTCCAGGCTAGCCGGTTTCTGTGCCAGCGCCCGGTCGATGGCCTGGCGCAGCTGCTCCTTGTGGGAGGGCTTCGCTGCGTCGCCCAGCCACTTGTTGTAACTCTGGCCGCGCCGCTTGGGAGTCTTCACGATGGAGTAGCCGTTCTCGATGCAAATGGTGTCGCTCAGGCGATGAACAGCGCGGGTACTGCCCCAAAAGTTGCGGAACTTGCGGTCACACTCCAGCGTGGTGGAGTTCCATATAATATGGTTGTGGGTGTGAGACTTGTCGATGTGGGTACAGACAATGAAAGCGTGTTTGCCTTTTGTAAAACGCCGGGCCAGCTCCACGCCCAGCCGGTTGGCTTCTTCCGGCGTGATCTCGCCCGGCACAAAGGACTGCCGCAGGTGGTAGGCAATCACATCATCCTTGCCGCGCACCCGGCCGGTGCGGGCGGCGTAGGTCTGCTTGTCCAGCAGGAACTGCGCGTCGGCCACGCGGCTGTCACACTGATAGCTGGTGATGAGCCTACCGTGGTCGGTCTTTTCTGGATTTTTTACATAGTCGATGATGGAACGGATCGCCTTGCCGACCGTGCGGCCCTTGCCAGCGTGCAGTGGTATGATGCGGGTGGTTGCCATGCGGGTGCCCTCCTTCCTCAAAAAAAAGCGGCCCGTTCATCACAGACCGCATCGGTTTACTCTATATCAGTTTCCTCGTCCATATAATAGTCGAAATCTTCCTCAAAGTCATCCTCTGTTTCGCCCGGCTCGATCCTGGACGGGAACCGCATTTCATATTGTTCCGTCGCCAAGGATCGCACGGCGTCCCGCCTGTCTTTCATAAGCTTCTTCAGCCACGAAATCTGTTCCTTGGATAATCGCCAGGGAAGATTGACAAGCCGGGTAAGCGTCATTTCTTCTGCCTGCCTTTCTGGCGGGAGCGCAGCACAGGTTTTACAGATATGCGCGGCATGGCCTTTGCCGGAAAACTTTTCGTTTGCCTTGTACTCTCCACAGACCTTGCAGTAGTGTCCACGCTTTTTCATACCGCGCCCTCGCAACGAGCGAACAGCTGCCGCACCGCAGCCATGACCGTACTCCAGCTGAGGTCGGCCGCATAGGAAAACTTCTTTTGGTAGGCGGTCCAAAGGTCCTGCATAACCGGGCTGTTTTCCACTTCGTCAAAGACTTCAGCGGCCTCGGCCAGATGGCGCTCAGTGCCGCGCTTGTGGGCTGTCGCCAGCAGCGCATCATGGAGGATGTGTGGGTCCAGAGTGTTGCCATAAAGCTGTTGCAGAATGGCGATGTCGTAAAAATCTCTCATGCGGGTGTTGGTCGTAGTCCGGGTGATAATGGTTTCCAGCTTTTCGGCCAGCACGGTCTCCAGGTTATAGGCCCAAACGTCGATGGAACGGTCCTCCAGCATGAGCTTGAAACTGTACCGCACCTCTTTAGGGGTGATGGCATCGCCGGTGGAAATGTCGATTTTCAGCGGCGTGCGCACCCCGTCAAAAAGCGTGGTCATTGTGACCCGGATACCAGGATATTCTGCTTCATCCATGATCTCTGAAATGCTTTTCACCTGGAAGGTGACGCCGTCATCAATGGGAACCGCGATGATTTCGGCCATCATGTTCTCCACGTCCTCCACGTTGACGTTGGCACCTTTGACCGTCGCATCCAGGTCCATTGTGGAGCGGGCGTCCAGACCGACCATTGCCGCCACCAGCATCCCGCCTTTGAGGATAAATTTGTCCCGATAGGCAGAGAGGGAGATGCGTTCCAGAAAACGCTCCATCATATAGTTACGCATCAAAATCTGTGCATCCGCAGCGTTTTTCTTTGACAGGTTGCGGATCAAGTCTTTCAGCTGTCTGGCTGTCTTTATCATAGTAGTACCTCCAAATACTGGCGTAAAATCCTCTCAACACGGAACAGCTTGGCATAGCGCACCAGCGTCCGCAGGTCCTTGTCGCTGCGCCGGGCATACGCTTTCAGCGCCCCTTGGAATGTCTGCATCTCGATGCGGCTCCGGCTGCGCAGCACATCGCAGATTGTCCGTTCCATATCATAGACCGGCACATCGTGACCGAAAGGGGTTTGTGCGGTTGTCAAGCCGACCTCGTGCAGCTCCGCCTTGATGGTAAAGACCTGAACGCCCTCATCTTTAAGCCGGGTGGGGTTGTACCCCGTCTTGACCGTGACAGAATAGGCCAGCGGCTCCCGGTCGGTCAGGTCATGGAAAAACAGCGCCGTTTCATGGGAAAAAAACGCCTGCGGGCAGCGAAGATGCAGCAGATACATAGCGTCTACCCAGGCGTCCTTGGAAAGATAAATCCCATGTGCCGCCTGTTCCAGCCCACGAGACTGTACGAATTGATAAAAAACAGGTTTTGAGATCCCGGCCGCGAGGACCTGCCCGGTGCGCAACATCCCGTCCTGGCGTTCCATCAGCTGGTCCAGTTGTCGAAATTGGCTCACGTTCTTCACCTTCCTTTCATGCTAATATTATATGCGAAATTAGCATGAAAGTAAAGTTGAAAATTGCCGGGCACTCGCTCCCGGCAATTCTATGTTTTCTATTCAGCCATACACCGCATCCTGGATCATGTACCGCAGGTCCTGCACCTTGCCAAGTAACCAGGCGGCGGCCATCGGCAGGCCCACCGGGCTGACCAGGAAGGCGATCACCAGCAGGATGATGCCATTCTGCGGCGAGTAGGTCGCCAGCACCGCGATCCCCAGCAGAGCCACCACCGTGGAGGCTAGGCCAAAGATAAAGCTGGACACATACAGCAGCCCGAAGCACACCCAGGTGAACAGGGCCAGCGCCAGCACCACCGGCGCAGCAAGGATTTTCAACCCCAGTTTCAAGATAAACCATACGGCCCTCATTTCAGCGCCTCCTTCCGCCAGTCCAGGTATGGCTGGCACAGTTCCTCTACGGCTCTTTCGTCCGCCTCTGTGGCCTCCCGGCGTCCCCGCGTCCGGCGGATCAGCTCGAAATCCCAGTAATCTTGCAGCAGCAGATCAAAGAGTTCCTCCGGGGTCCGGCAGAGGATGCCATCTGCACAGTAGCGGGAATCGCCGTTCCAACTGACCCGAACGTATCCGCGCCTACATGGGAGGACTTCTTCCTCCAGGTCTTGCCGCAGGTAATCCCGGAACACCGTCAAAACATTTTCAAACGTCAGCATCAGCCATCACCTCGTTTCTGTCTCCATTATCCTCGATGCCATACAAAACTGCAACGATACGGGCAAAGAAAAAAGAGGGAGGCCCGGCGACGCAGCCTGCACGCGCCGGACCTCCCTCACAGCCGGGGCGTATGCCCCTTTCACATCAGCTTTGCCAGCTGGGTCAATACCTGATGCACCCCATCCCACAAAGCCTCCTGCCGCCGGGATATATCCTCCAAGTCAGCGTCATAAATACGCCCGGTCTCATGCACGCGGCGGGTCAGCTGGTTGAGGTTGTTGCTGGAATAACGCATCAGGGAGACCAGCTCTTTCAGCTCCGGCAGTTCCAGGCGCACCACATAGCCGTCCAGGGCCATCTTGCGCAGATAGGCTTCCCGGTTTTTTGTCCCCAGCTGGGCCATCTTCTGCTCGATCAGCGCCAGTTCCTCCGGCGAGACCCGGAAGTTCAGCTGTACTTCCCGCTTGCGCTTGGGGGTGCTCACCGCTCCGGCTCCTTTTTCTTATGGATGGGGGATTTTTTCTCCGGCTTTTCAGCGGGGCGCGGCTCCTGCTTCAGCTGGCGGCGGACCGAGGGGCGGCGCTGGCGCAGCTCCTTGGAGCGGTCCTCACTGGCCAGGATGGTAACATAGGTGCCGGGCAGGTCCTTCATGCCGGTGATCGCCAGACTGCGGAACGGCAACAGCGCCATCAGCTGGTCGTGGGCCTGGGTGCCTGCACGGGCCAGAAAGTCCGGCGACACGCGGGCCATGTAATGGGTGCCGTGGGGGCTGTTGGGGGTATCCGGCGCACGAAGCTCCTGCAACAGCCGGGCGGCCTCGGCATGGATTTCTTCCGGCGTCAGCGGCTGGAACCGCAGATAGTCCTGCCGCGCATCGCCCTGTTCGCGGGCATGGGCGGCGTCGTGCCGGTAGAGCGGCAGTTCCCGCTGAGCATCCAGCGCCGCCTCGCCCCGCTGCTCGATGTTGTCCCGCACCACATCCATGTAAGAAGTCTCCCGGTCAGAAAACTCCTTGTAGACATCGGCCAACGGGGAGGGCGACGCCAGCAGCGCGGCGGCCCGGCTTTGGGGCAGGTCCAGTTCCTCCATCGCCATCAAAATGTCCTCCCGGACCGTGTACTCGTAGGTATGCTTTAGAATTTCCTCCGGGGGCTGGCTTTTCAGCCAGTCCCGGAACTTGTCCTGCTCGGCGGCCATCTTCTCATAGAGGGCCGTGTTTTTATCTGCGTTCATGTTATCGCACCTCCTCATGTTGTTTTGGTTTCTTGTCCGGGCTGCGCGGCGGCACCGGGCGTTTCAGCCCTTCCAGCACTGAGGGGCGGCTGCTCTTGGGAAGCACCGCCTCCGGCGCAGGTCGGCCCCGTCCGTCCATGTTCAGCAATACATCCAGTTCGGCCAGCCGGGCGGATTTGTCCCGCAGCTCCTGCTCCTGGGCGAAGGGTTTGCCTACTTCCGCCTTGGCGGCGGCCTGTTGCTGGTAGAGGTTAGCCAGCTGGTCCTTCACCGCCTTCAGCCGCTGGGGCATTTGCGCCAGCGCGTTGTCGATGCGGGTCAGGTTGCCGCGCGGGTCGGTGCCCAGGGGTGCCCGGTGGGTCATCTGGCCTTTCAGCAGGAGCGTATACTCCTTTGAAAAAAAGTTAAATTCCACCGCCATGGCAAAGCCCCGGTAGCTGCCGATTGCCACCGGCTCAGAGTTTGTGACCTCCTTGCAGGCGTCCAGCAGGGCAGCACCAGCGTTCTCTTTGTCGGTCAGGGTGTCGCCCCGGACTTCCATGCCCGCGAAGCCGTCCTCCGGGTGGGGATGAGCAGCCAGGGTTTCCATGTCGGCCTCAAATCCCTGGATGAAGCCTTTATTGGCCTCAATCTCACGTGGGAAGTATTGGAGCAGCTGGTCCTCCAGGTGGTACTGCTTGCTTTGATGGTCGGCTTTCAGCAGCTTCAGCCGGGACACGTCCACATCTAGGTCCATACGCTCCTTGATGCGCGGGTCCCCGGCGCACAGGGCCTTGATCTCGGCAAAGGAAAGCGCCGTTTCGTCCACATCGTCACAGGAACGTACCGGGCTTTTGCTGGTCATAATCTGGCTGATAAACCGCTGTTTGTTTTCCACAGTCTGCCAGAGGTAAGCATCAAATGTCCCCTCCGTGACATAACGGAACACATGGACGGTCTCGTTTTGGTTGCCTTGACGTTCAATTCTGCCCTTCCGCTGGGCCAGGTCGCCAGGCCTCCAGGGGCAGTCCAGGTCATGCAGCGCCACAAGACGGTCCTGCACATTGGTCCCGGCCCCCATCTTTTGGGTGCTGCCGAGCAAAACGCGCACCTGGCCGGTACGGACTTTAGAGAACAGCTCCTTTTTCCGTGCCTCGGTGTTGGCCTCATGGATAAACGCGATCTGGTCGGCGGGCACGCCTTTGGCGATGAGCTTTTGCCGGATGTCCCCATATACCGTAAAGGCCGGTTCCGGCTCCGGCAGCGGCACCACATCCTCCAAAGCATGAAGGGTTGGATTGTCCAGCGTCTTTGCCGCCTTTTGGACGGGCTTGGCCTGGGGTGTGGAGATGTCGCAAAAGACCAGCTGGGTCAGCTTGCCGGCCTCACCGTCCCGCCAGATACGCAGGATGTTGTCCACGCACTGGTTGACTTTGCTTCCCGGCTCATCTGGCAACAGTTGGTTGATGATCCGCTGGTCCAGACCCAATTTCCGCCCATCTGACGTGATCTTGAGCATATTGTCCGCTTTGGGGTTTACGGAACCACTATGTACTTTGGACGCCCGCTCGGATAGTGCCTGGACCATCTCCTTCTGGATTTCGGTGGGCTGGGCCACGATATTGTGGTACTCCACCTGGGGCGTGGGCAGGTGCAGCTGATCGGCGGTCTTGATATCCGCGATCTCTTTGAACAGGTTCATGAGTTCGGGCAAATTGAAAAACTTGGAGAAGCGGGTCCGCGCCCGGTAGCCGGTCCCTTCCGGGGCCAGCTCCAACGCCGTCACGGTCTCGCCAAACCGGGACGCCCAGCAGTCAAAGTGTGTCATACCCAGCTCTTGCAGCCGGTCATACTGAAGATACCGCTGCATGGTGTACAGCTCGGTCATGCTGTTGGAGACCGGGGTGCCGGTGGCAAAGATAACACCCCGGCTGCCGGTGATCTCGTCCATGTAGCGGCACTTGGCAAACATATCCGAAGATTTCTGTGCGTCCGTGGTGGAAAGACCCGCCACATTGCGCATTTTCGTGTACAGAAACAGGTTTTTATAATTGTGCGCTTCATCGACAAACAGCCTGTCAACGCCCAGCTGTTCAAACGTCACCACATCGTCCTTGCGGCCTTCTGCTTGCAGCTTTTCCAGCCGGGCTTCCAGGGATTTTCGGGTACGTTCCAACTGCTTGACCGTGAACCGTTCTCCATTGCTGCGCTCCACTTCGTCAATGCCCGCAGTGATCTCGTCGATCTGTTCGCTCAGCAGCCGCTCCTGGCGTTCCTTGCTGATGGGGATTTTTTCAAACTGACTGTGACCCATGATGATGGCATCATAGTCGCCGGTGGCGATGCGGGAGCAGAACTTCTTGCGGTTGTGGGTCTCGAAGTCTTTCTTGGTCGTGACAAGAATATTGGCGGATGGATACAGGCGCAGAAACTCGGACGCCCACTGCTCGGTCAGATGATTGGGGACGACAAAGAGAGATTTCTGGCACAGCCCCAGCCGTTTTGCTTCCATTGCGGCGGCCACCATCTCGTAGGTTTTGCCTGCGCCCACCTCGTGAGCCAGCAAGGTGTTGCCGCCATACAAGATGTGGGCAACGGCCCCCAACTGGTGTTCCCGCAGGGTGATGGCCGGGTTCATACCGCCAAAGGTGATGTGGGAACCATCGTACTCGCGGGGGCGGGTGGCGTTCATTTCCTCATTGTACTGGTGGACCAGCGCCTGGCGGCGCTCCGGGTCGCGCCAAATCCAATCCTTGAACGCCTCACGGATGGCCTGCTGCTTCTGGGCGGCAAGGGTAGTCTCCTTGGCGTTCAGTACCCGGCGCTCCTTGCCGTCTGCGTCCTCCACGGTGTCGTAGATGCGCACATCCCGCAGGTTGAGGGAATCTTCGAGAATTTTATAGGCGTTGGCGCGGATCGTGCCGTAGGTCGTATAGGCCGCCACATCGTTGTGGGCGATCCGGCTCTTGCCGCTGATCTGCCACTCGGCCGTAAAGGGGGTGTAGTGGACTTCGATGCTGCGCTGAAGGTAGAAGGGCGTGTCGAAAGTCTCATACATAAACTGCTGGATGTACTCTTTGTCGATCCAGGTGGCCCCCAACCGCACCTCGATCTCGGAAGCGTCCAGGTCCTTGGGCTGGGCGGCGGTCAGGGCCTCCACGTTGACCGCAAAGGTCGGGTCCTGCTCCGCCGCCCGCTGGGCCTGGCGCAGCTTCCGACGCACGTTGCCGGACAGGTACTCGTCCGCCGTGACGTATTGGGGCCATTCGCCCTCCTGCACCGGGCCGGGTAGGCGGAAAATCACACCGCGCAGTTCAGCGGCCAATTCCTCGCCGTTTTTGCCGGTGAGTTGTTCCATATACGCCATGTCTACGCAGGCTTTCTCCGAAATAGAGACCGCCAGTGCCTCGCTGGCCGTGTCCACGGTGGTGACAGCCTCATGGGGTTTGATGGTCCGTTTCGTAAACATATCCGCCTTGTGTTCCAGCCTGCCGTCCTCATCCAGCACTTCCAGCGCGCAGAGCAGGTAGTAGCTGGAATCATCGGCAAAAGCCAGCCGGTTTGCCCGGTCATTGATAAGACCGTACTTGGCGGAAAAATCGTCATAAAGCCGGTTCAGTTCGGCCATCTGCGCCCGGATGTCGGCATCCGGCGCGGCGGCGTCCATTTCCAGGTCGATGAGTCGCTGCACACAATCCCGCAGCCCTACCAGCCCTTTGACACGGGCTTCGGCGGTGGCGTTCAGGTCAGGGCGCACCATGCGGCTGTTTTCCCGGAAGTACACCGCGCCGTCCACCAATGTGTAGGAATAGTTTTTCACATCCGGGTCGGCTGGGAGGGAATCGTTGATGTCCTCGCCCTCGCCCAGCTCCGGCAGCGCGGCCTCCTGGTAGGTTCCGTGAATGTGCTGCATTGCTTCACGGAGCTGCTGTTCCAAGTCTGCGCCTTCTCTTGGCGTGCAGACGAGCTGGGGACCAACCGGCCCGGCAACAATGTCCAGATCGCCCAGCACCATTTCCGGGTGGGCGCGAAAATAACGGTTTATGGTCACATGGTCGTGCCGTTCGCGGCCGTTCTTGTCGGTAAAGGTGTTTTCATACAGAAGATCCGTTTCCACCCAGTCCGGCAGTGGTTCTCCCTGCATCCGGGGGACTTCCCTCTTTTGCAGGAAAACAATGTCCATCGCAATATCCGTTCCGGCATTGGCCCGGAAGGTAGTGTTCGGCAGGCGGACCGCGCCCAGAAGGTCGCAGCGCCGGGCGATGTACTCCCTGGCGTGCGCGTCCTTTTTATCCATCGTGCCGCCGCTGATGCCGTTGGAGGTAATGAAAGCGATGATGCCGCCAGCACGAACCTTGTCGATGGTCTTGGCAAAAAAGTAATCGTGAATCAACAGGTTGTGCCGGTCATAGGGGCGGTCACTCACCCGGTAGTTGCCAAACGGTACATTTCCGATGGCAAGGTCAAAGACGCCATCCGGGTACTGTGTTTTCTCAAAGCCATTGACCTCGATGCGGGCATTGGGATAGAGTTGGCGGACGATGCGCCCGGTGATGCTGTCCAGCTCCACGCCGTACAGCTTGCTTTCGCTCATGCTCTCCGGGAGCATCCCGAAGAAGTTGCCCACACCGCAGGACGGTTCCAGAATGTTGCCGCTGTGAAAGCCCATCTGCTCCACAGCCTCATACATGGCGCGGATAACAGTGGGACTGGTGTAGTGGGCGTTGAGGGTGGAGGCCCGCGCCGCAGCGTATTCCTCCGGGGTCAGCAGCTCCTTCAACTCGGCATATTCCTTGGCCCAAGCCGTTTTGGACGGGTCAAAAGCCTCCGGCACGCCGCCCCAGCCCACATAACGGGAAAGGACTTCCTGCTGTTCCGGGCTGGCTTGCTGGCCCGCCGCTTCAAGCTCCTTCAACAGCCGGATGGCGGTGATATTGGCCTGGTATTTAAGCCTCGGTCCGCCTTCGCCCAGGTGGTCGTCCGTGATGCGGAAGTTCTGCCCGGTTCGGCGGGGCCGGTCCGTGTTTTCCTGATGGTCAGGCTGCTCCGCAGGCGGGGCCGGTTCGGGCGGCGTGGGTTCCGGCCGGTCAACGTGCAGCCGTTCCACCACCACGTCATAGGGAAGATGGTTCTGCTCACCGGGATAAACGGTCACAGGCTCAGTGTGAAAGGCCGGTGCCTCAGCTGTCGGTTCCTCGATAGCCTTGGCGGTTTCAGCAAGTTCTTCAACGGTGACAGCGGCTTCAACAGCCGGTTCGGCCTGTTCCTGTCCAAAGCCATCCAGCTGACGGGCGTACATCCCGCGCAGGATGGGTGCGACCTCATCCCAGCGGAAGAACAGCATAGCCAGCCGCTTCTCGTCTGCATCCAGCACTTCCAACTCGATGCCTTCCGTCATGGTGCGGTAGTCGGCGGTGTCGCCGGTCTCCAGCTCCATCGTCTCGATGATGTCGGGATAAGCCCGACTCAACCACTGGGCAATTTCAGCGTTGGACTCGCCGCTGCGCAGCAGCTCGGAAATCTCCGCCTTATCCGGCGCACCGATCAGGCCGTGGGCCAGCACGTCCCGCAAGTCCTGGTCTGCGGTATCAGGGTTGATGGGCAGAAACTCGGTGATGGCCTCGTTGCGGGCATCCTCGCGCAGCAGCGTCTCAAACCGTTCCCGACTTTCGGCCCGGAAGATTGGGTAAGCCATGCCGGAAGGAAGAAGCTGCACGGTATCCGCCCGCAGTTCTGTGATCTGGTATTCCTGATTTTCCAGATAGACCGTATCTCCCTCATGGTAGACCGGCGCGGTTGGGTCATAGACCTTTTCCTCCGGGATAGCCTGCTGAATGGCCTCGTATTCTTCATCGGAAACGGTAATGTCGATCTCATGGGTCGGCTCCCCGTTCCCGATGGTGATGGTGTCTCCCTCGCGGGTGACGGGCTGGCCGGACAGATCGGGCGGCGTAACCTGCGCCTGCGCGGCCTCATCCGGGTAGTTGCCAAAAATGCGCAGGTAGGTCCGCTGTTCTAAATCGTAGACCGCCGCGCCATCGTAGGCAAAGCCGTCCGGCTCCATCGTGCCGTCCACATAGCCCTGAGCGACTTTTTCGGCTTCTTCCCGTGTGGGATATTCCATGCGCTCATCAAAGCCGTTCTCAGAATGGTGATAGACCACCACCTGATACCGGCGGGCATCCTGCTCTTGCCTTTCCGGCTGGCGCTCCTGTTCTGTCAGAAAAGTGCCGTCCGCTATGAGCTGGGCAATCCGTCGCTGCACCTTGGGCCACGGCAATTCCATTTCTACGGAGCTTCCGGCGCGGGCGAGCAACAGCTTTGTGCTGTCCCCGCCGCTATATTCGCGGGCCAGCCAGGCAGCGGTATCTTTCTCTCGTGCATGATCTGCCATATAGTGGACCACCGCACGTTTGCTGGCAACGTCCCCATTCCAAGCGCGGATGGCATCGTCGATGTCATCCTGCGAAAGCGGGCGCAGCAGCTCGTGGAGACGCGGATAGGTCTCGTCAATGATTTCTCTGTGCAAGCGTTGGCGGAACTCCGGCGTATAGGAATAGAGCTGGAGCAGCTCCCTGTTGCCGGACGACAAAACAGCGCGGCGGATGGCCGATCTGCCTTCAATCACGGCACTTTCATAATCGCTGTGACCACAGGCGTTGCGGTATCGGGCGTCCTGGGTAACGGCCTCCAAAATGATGGGCTTATATTTCTCATGCAGCTCTCGGAGGGTAGGCTTTACCGCCTCCGCCTCATAGTCGCCAGCTTCTGGCTGCGGCTGCTCCTGGGCAAAAAAAGAAGCAGAGGGCGTTTTCACACTCTCTGCTTCATCAATTTTCTGGATTTGTTCCGCTTCGGAGAGGAACAGGTTTAAGCTCAGCTGTTGATAAGTTCCGCCATCAGAATCTCCTCGGCCTGGGCCTTGCAGGTGTTCATCAGGCCCACCCACTGCATCGGGTCGCGGGCTTTCAGTTCCTCCGTCGCGCCCGCCGCCTCGGCCAACCGGGGCATCATCTGCTCCAGACGGCTGTTCGCGGTCTCGTCGATCTCCTGAAGGTGCGGGTACAGCTTCTCGCTCATCAGCAGCTGGTTGTAGAGGATCGGCCGATGCTCCTTCAGATAGGTTTTCCGCATCCTGCCGTACTTGCCCAGGGGCTTCGACGGCTGCTCGGACAGTTTCAGGTCGGGAATCAGGTAATCGCCGTTCTGAATGTAAGTCAGGTTGTTCTCCATGTGTGACGCTCCTTTCTGTGCGCTTTTCACGTTCAAAATTCTGGATGGTGACGCCGATCTGCCGCAGCACTTGCTGATTGACCTGGCTGACCGCCGTGCCCAGCGCCCCGATGGTAGCCGGGGTGTTGAAGTCGAAGATCGGCATGAAGTCCTCATGGCTGAAATACTGCTCCGGCTCCAGCCCGCAGCGGGACATGAGGGCGTAGGTGATGCTAACGGTGGCGGCGGATTTGAATTGGACTTCGATGTTGTACTCATCGTACTCCTCCAAAAAGGAACCGTCAACGATAGGGAGAATGTCCTGCCTGTGTTCCGTCCAGTATTCCTCCGCCAGCTTGGCGGCCACATCGGCCAGATGCTGGGCCAGGTCGCCGCCGCCAACATCGTAGTTGCGCTCCAGCATCGCCATGACCGGCGCGGCGTGTTCCTCGCCCATCTTCCACAGCCAGGGCGTGCGGGAGTGTTCACGGGTGCCAGTATCGGAAATATCGAACACATAGCGCAGCCGGGGCCGGTCGCCGGAATCATCCACCAGGGCGATGCCTTTGGAGCCGCGCCGCACATACCGGTCCATTTTTTCATTCCACAAGTCGTACTCGGCGCAGGCGGTGGCGTCCGGGCGCTGAGCGTAGATCATCATTTGTTCATGGAACGGATACTTGTAAAGACGGGCGGCGGTAGTAAGAAAGCCCGCCCACTCTTGCCAGCTGCCGGTGAGCTGGACCGCCACCTTCTCCGCCATCTGCGCATATTGTTCTGCTTTGGTTGGCATGGGATTCTGTCCTCCTTCCATTTGGGGTATAGAAAAACGGGAAACCTCAAAAGATTTCCCGTTTCGTGGTACTGGCCGTAGTACCTAATATTCAGTCAACCAATGGTACCCCAATAGGGTCATTATTTCTCCTGTATCAATTGTGATATAATCTCTTTTTCTTTGTCTTGTAGCACGGTTAATAGCCGCTTTTTGCATTCGCAGATTTCTTCTATGAGAACGCTTTTTGCATCCCCAAGATTGAGTCCTTTTTCATATCCCAATTTAATTTCTTGCATTTGCTTATAACGTATATTAAGGGTGCCAAAAAAGCCTCTGATTGTAACAGGATCGCTTTTTTTGTACAATAACGGCTTTGCCCTTTCGAAATCTGCCACTATCAGGTGATAAGCGTTTTCAATAACGTCTTCATTTGTTTCTGTGGCAGATGGAATTTTTATTTCACTGACTTCTTTTATCAATTTTCCGATTTCATCTCTCTTCCATACATTAAAGCCATAAATTTGTTCCTCTTTTTTGGCTTTTTGGAGAAAGCGATGCTCAAAGTGAGAAATCAAAAATTGAACAAAAGCAGCAACAATACCTGCAATCACACCAGTTGCAATTCCACTACCATTGGACAATAATTCTATCCATTTGTCCATTGATGTATATCCTCCATCACCACAAAGAAAAATTAGTTTCATCCACCACCTTTATTTTATCACAAACCATTTTTATCGCATAGATATTTTACTCATCAAAATCCGGGTACAGCTCCAGCTCGTCAAACTCGGCATCGGTCATGGCGCGCAGCTTGGCGAGGGTGCTGTCGGTCAGGGCCAGCAATTCGATCTCGTCCGGCTCCAAGTGGCCGCGCATCTCGGACAGGGCCTCAATGGCCCCCTGACGGGTGCCGGGGTTATAGATGCACAGCAGGTTGGTTTCCTCAAAAGTAAAAGCGTTCATATCAAATCTCCCTTTCCGCGCTCTTTTTGGGTGCTGATTTTTTGTGTTCGGTTTTGGGCTGGCTTTTCAGCTGCTCCACAACTGATTTCTTCTTGTCCCGGTCCTCCCGATGGGCGGCGGCAGCCAAATCCATGAGGGAAATAGGCTGGCCGTTGCGGGCCTGCTGTTCCAGCTGGGCCACGATCGGCTCTTTGGGGGCGTTGTTGATGATGCCGTCGATCATGCCGTAGTCATCCTCCACGACCATCTCCGCATTTTTCAGCGGATTATCCGGCAGGAATCCGGGAATCTCGGTAAATCCAGCACTGTCGCAGTAATGACAGGATACCTTGCCATCCTGCTTGATGGCAACGATGTCGCTGACGCTCATGGACGGGTGGCGGTAGTCGGCGGGGTGTTCGTTGTTGAAGCGGTATTCGAGATTGTCCAGCACACTGCCTTTCAGGTCGCTGGGGGCCAGCGGCGCGGTATAGACCAGATCATAGTTGTCCCGCTGCACCGTGCGTCCGATGGACTTGATCCACTCCAGCCCCTCATAGCGGATGTCCCGCAGCTCATCGGTGTGCTTTACCTGGTAGATGGCAAAGCAGTCTCCCTTGTGGTCAAGGAATGCCTGCTCCCGTTCCTGCTGATGGTCCATGCGCTCCTTGACCTGGGCATCAAAGGCGGGACTTTCCTCCCATTCCTCACGGGTGACGGCAAAAATGCCGTCGTGGACGTCCAGGTCGTCAGTGTCAAAGGCCATCGCCGGCTTCTCGCCCTGCTGAATCATATACACAGTCAGGTCCTGTGCCATCAGCTCGTAGGCCCGCTCTTTGGAGAGGGGCAGAAGGTCGCTGTCCAGGTAGCCGCATTTTTCCAGATCGTCCTGGGTCAGCGTGGGGTCAGGCATGGGGTACTCGTCCAAATGCTGTTCCGGGGCATCCGGCAGCATGGTGGTTTCCGGCGCGGTGGCCTGGGCTGCTGCCTGCACCTGCTGAGCGGATGCCTCCTGCAAAGTTTCGATCATGGACAGCGGCGCATACCGAATGGACTCGCCGCCCAGGTCGTGCATCTCACAAATTTTCAGTGCAGCAGTAGACAGGGGCAGCTCCGGCGCGTCCAGTTGGCCGCCGTCCAGCTGCTTCCTGGTGGCGGCATCGTAGAGCGTGTAGTCCCAGCCAGTGTCACAGGACTGAACATGAAGGTAGGTGGCATCATCCACCAGCAACAGAGCCTCCTGGGCTTCGGTGCTGGGGGAAGGTGCATCGGGCGTTTCTTCTGCGGGCTGCTGGGGCACAGCCTGTTCCGGCTGGGCGGTCAGGTCAATGCCGCGCTCCTTGCAGATAGCCTTATAGTGCCGGTCAATATCGGAAATCAACTCACCAGCCGCCTTGTTGATGGTCTCCAAACTGGCCCGCAGCTCCGGCAGCTCCTTACCCTGGCTCCAGCTGGCAATATAGCCGAAGCTGTTTTCGCCGGTCTGGATGCCGTAATACTGACAGACCGCGTAGGAAATGCTCTCGGCCTCCACCTCCTCGGTGTTGCGGTCTTTTTTCTTGGGCGGCTCCTTGTCACCAGCCCTGGCCGCTTCCTCCTGGGCTTTGGCGTAGTTGTGCAGTTTGCTGTGGGCGATCTCATGGACGGCGGCGGAAACCGTCTGCACCTCGCTCATGCCTTCCCGGATGGCGATGCGCTGCTGGTCCGGCGAGAAAAAGCCGTCCATATTCTCTGCCATCGGCTCTACGGAGAGCGGCACCGGCGCGGACCGGCGCAGGGCCTCCATGAAAGCCTCGTAGTTCTGGACATTCCCGGACAGAGAGGATGCCAGCTCCGGCAAGGGTTTGCCATCCGTCTGGCTCACATCGAATACCTTGACCGGGCGGAACATGGGTATCTCAACTTCCCGTTCCTCCATGATAACTTTGCCCTCTGCATCCAGCATGGGGGCTTTGGTGTCCGGGTCCAGTTTCTGTTCCTCGATCTTTTTCTTGAACGGTGTGGGCGCGATGATGGTAATGCCATGCTCACCGCGCTTCACATGGCGCTCAAACTGATTTTTCCACTTGTTGTATCCGGCCACCAGGGTGGCGTCCGGCTTCTGCATATAGATGAGCATGGTGTTGTTGACGGAGTAGCGGTGGAACCGGGACATCACGGACAGGTAGCGCATATACTTTTCGCTCTCGAATAGCTCCTTGATGCCCTGCTCGATGCCCGCCGTGATTTGCTGCAACCGTTCCCGGTTGGTGGGTTTGTCAGCCATGATGTTCACTCTCCCTTCTATGGCCGAAATTTCAGCGGTGTGTTCTGCGATCCACTGGTCCTGTTCCTCGGTACTGCTGTCGAGAAAGGTGTCCAGCAGATAGCCCATGTAGTCTTTTTTCTGGACGGCCTCCAAAAAGCGCGGGTGCGGGTCCTCGTCCGGCGTCTTGGGGGAATAGTCGGCCTCCCATTTTCGGAGCAAGTGATAGTAGTCCGTCAGGACGCGCCAGCCGTGTTCTCGTTTTTCTTTCCGCACCTGCGCCTCAGATTTTTGCCGGACATAGCTTCGCCGGAGCGGGGCCTTGCTGTCATAGGAAAGGCCAAAATCCTGGGCCAGCTTTTCGGCGGCCTCTTTGGGGGACAGGTCATAGAGACGGGCGGTGAAGTCGATCACGTCGCCGGTGGCCCCACAGCCAAAGCAATAAAAGTAGTCCTCGTTCAGCTTCAGACTGGGATTTTTGTCATCATGGAACGGACAACAGGCCATGCCGCCGCGCTTTACCTCGATCCCATACATTTCCGCCGCCTCCCGGACGGTGACGGACTGTTTCACGACTTCAAATACACTCTCACCCATGCTCACTTACCGCCCGCTTTCGGGACGGGCGGTTTATACCCGGCGGCCTTGGCCCGTTCGCTGGCGGCCTTGCGGCGCTCGGCGCTGTACGGCTCCCGCACTGACACGCAGCGTTTGGGCACCGTAAAGGTCTGGCGGTCCTTTTTCACGATCTGGTCCGGGTATTTCTCCGCCAGCCGCCGCAGCTTTTCCAGTAGACGCGGGTCGTGGGAATAGACCTCGGCGGTGGCCTCGGCCTGGTTGTAGAGGATAATGGTTTCCTGTTCATAAAGGCTCAGTTTCATTTGCCGCCGCCTTTCTGCCGGTCAAAGTCCAGCTTGAAGTTGACGTACTGGCCGGTATCTTCCAGCACCACGGTGGTATCATAGGTCTTGCCGCTTTTCTCGGAATACAGCCCCGTCACATGGGCGCGGCCATCTTTCAGCAGAGCCGCCACAATGGCCTTGGTGGGCTGTTTGCGCTTGGCGGCCCACCACTTGCTGTTTTTCCAGATGGCAAATTTGCAGCCCTCGTTCTGACAGAAAAAGCCTTTCGCCCCCTCTGTCACCTCCCCGCCGCAGCGGGGGCATTTCCCCACCACCTCGCGGGGCGGGGTGAACAGGTATTCGCTGCCCTTGATGACCCGATAAGTCCCCACCAGCTCCTTCAGCATGGCGGTGATCTCGGCCATGAAGTCCTCCGGGGCCAGCTCACCGCGCTCGATCTCACCCAGCCGGTACTCCCACTCGGCAGTCAGAAGCGGGGATTGCAGCTGCTCCGGCAGGACGGTAATCAGGGAAATGGCGTCGTGGGACGGCAAAAGCTGCACGGTTTTCTTGCTCTTTTTCCGTTCCAGGAAGCCGGTGGAGACCAATTTCTCTAAAATCCCGGCGCGGGTGGCGGGGGTTCCAAGCCCTTTGCGCTCGGCATCCTCCGGCATATCTTTGGCACCGGCAGTCTCCATCGCAGAGAGCAACGTGTCCTCGGTGAAGTGTTTGGGCGGGGTGGTCTTACCTTCCTTGACGGCAGCACCGGCGACAGGCAATTCCTGGCCTTCGGCCAGTTCCGGCAGGGCCTTGTCCTCGGCGTCTTTGTCCGGCTCCGCATTTTTCATAGTGGCCCGGTAGGCGGCGTCCAGCGCCCGCCAGCCTTGATTTTTCACAGTGCGGCCCTTGGCGGTAAACTCCGAACCGCCGCAGTCCGCCGTGACAGAAGTTTCCGCGTAAATGTGGGGCGGGGCCACTGCGCACAGCAACCGCAGGGCTACCAACTCCAGAATGGCCCGTTCACCTACCGGCAAAGCGGACAGGTCTGCCTCCCGGATGTTCCGGGTGGGGATCACGGCATGATGGTCGGTCACTTTCTTGTCGTTGATAACCGCCGCCGCATTGCAGGAAATGGCGATGCCTTTGCGGAATGGCATGGCGTTGGCGACCAGATTCACCAGCACCGGCAGGCCCTCGGCCATATCGGAGGTCAGGTAGCGGCTGTCCGTCCGGGGATAGGTGCAGAGCTTCTTTTCATAGAGGTTTTGCAGATAGTCCAGCGTCTGCTGCGCCGTGAACCCCAGCAGGCGGTTGGCATCCCGCTGGAGGGTGGTGAGGTCATAGAGCGCGGGCGGCTTCTCGGATTTGTCCCTGCGCTCCACCTTTTTCACCATGGCGGCCGCACCCTGACAGACAGTTTTCAACTGTTCGGCATCGGCTTTCTTGTCCATACGGGCGCTGGCAGCGGTAAAACCGGGCAGGTCCAGCGCCACCGTATAAAACGGCGCCGGCTTGAAGGCGTCGATCTCAGCCTCCCGCTGGACGATGAGGGCCAGCGTCGGGGACATGACTCGTCCAATGTTCAGCGTTCGGTGGTACAACACCGAAAACAACCGGGTGGCGTTGATACCCACCAGCCAGTCCGCCTTGGCCCGGCAGAGGGCCGCCTGGTGCAGCCCGTCATATTCAGCGCCAGGGCGCAGGTGTGCAAACCCCTCCCGGATGGCGGAATCCTCCATTGAGGAGATCCACAGCCGTTTCATGGGCTTCTGGCAGCCCGCCAGGCAGTAGACGGTTCGGAAAATCAGCTCGCCCTCGCGCCCGGCATCGCAGGCGTTCACCACCTCGGTCACGTCCTCCCGCCGCAGCAGGGTGCGCAGCACGTCAAACTGATCCCGCTTGTCCTTGGCGATGGTAAAGCGCCAGGACTCCGGCAAAATGGGCAGGTCGTCATAGCGCCACTTGGCGTAGTCGGGGTTGTAGGTGGCGGCGTCTGCCAGCCCGGCCAGGTGCCCCAGGCACCAGCTCACCAGCCAGCCATTACCTTCTAAGTAGCCGTCTTTGCGGGTGGCAGCGTCCAGCACAGCGGCCAGGGACTTTGCCACCGAGGGCTTTTCGGCAATTACCAATTTCATTTCTGGTTCCTCCTTTCGCGCAGCCACGCGGTCAGTTCTTTGTGGCAAAAGCCCACGCAGGGCTGACCGGGGCGGTAGTTTCCACAGCCATAACAGGGGTGGCCGGGAGATAAAGAAGGAGGACGGGAAGCTACCTTCCCGCCCTCCGGCCTGCGCGTCATCATGGGTTCAAAAGGGCTGTCGGTGAAGCGGGTCAATCCGTCTTGTCCTCGCTTTCCTCGTCGCCGCCCCCGTCGGCATCCTCCGGCTCAGTCTCCCAGGTCTCATCCTCCGGGAGTTCCTCGTCCTCGCCGTAGTCATAATCATCCAGGTTGTCGCTGCCCCTGGTCTTGGGCTTCTGCTTGATGAATTTGAAGTAGGCCAGCGCTCCGATGCCGCCCAACGCGGCCAGCACCACCAGCAGGAACGCTGGATTCAGCCCCGCCGGTTCCTGTTCCGGCTCGGCCACCGCCTCCGGGTCAGGGGTGGGTTCCGGCTCCTGGCCCGTGCATCCGGCCATGTTCACGGCACACACCGGGCAGGCCGTATTTACCGCACCAGCCACGCATTTTTCGGTGCAGTTACAGACAGCGGGCGTTTCCTCCGTAGTCTCGCTGTCCTCCATCAGCGCCTCCAGGTCGGCCTCATCTACCTGGTTCAAGAAGTGGACGGCGGTCTCCTTGTCCTCGTTGGCGCGGTCGATGAGGATGTAGAAGTAGTTGCCCGCCTTGGTGGTAACGGTGATGAGCTGCTTGTTGCCGCCGTAGTCATCCACCAGGGCGGCGTTGCCCTCCGGGGTCAGCGGCGGGGTGTCCTCGGTTTCTTCCACCACCACGTTGCTGTCGTTGGTGGCATCCGCCGCCGGTGTTGCCGTCGGCGCAGGGTCAGCGCCCTGGGCAAAGGCGGTCACAGAAAAGCCGCCCATCAGCACCATGCAGGTACAAAGGGCGGCAAAGGTTCTGAAAATCTTCTTATTCTTCATGGGGCATACCCTCCTGTTCAGAATCGGCGGGAGCCGTTGCCTGGCCGGGCACCATGCCGCCAGCGAGCAGGGCGTTCAGCTGGGCCGGGGTCATACGCACAGCGCGCACCATCTGGACGATCTCCAGGTTCTCCGCCTCGGTTTTCTGCGCTTCCAGGGCTTTCAGCTTTTCCTGCTGTTCCGCGATCTTCTCACGGGTTTTGGCGATCTCCTGGTCGATGCGCTCGATTTTGTTCTTAGCCATAGTCAATCACTCCATTCCATATCGCTCTTTCCAAGCGTAGTTACGCCCCAATCCCTTGACAGTCTTGAGATGGGGCATTGCATTTTCTTCAATGGCAAGCGCCCGCCGGTACAGGTCCGGGTACTGCCGTTTCAGGGCTTCGATTTCCTCGCGCTTCATGCTGGGGCAGAAAAAGCAGGACGATTTGCCGGGCAGAGGCAGACCCGCCTCCTGGATCGCCCGGATGCAAGCGTCCCGCGTCCAGTGCCAGTCCTCGATCAGCGGATAGCGGTTCTTATACTTTTTGTCCGCCTCATTGAATTTTCTGGAATGTTCATACCGTTTCCTCTCCCCAGCATCGTAGCCAATGAACCGCGTGACCCGTTCACCTGCCTGCCACACAGCGCGGCATTGCGGATGGTGGTTGCAGAATTTCTCCTGCGGCCCGATCTTGTGCTTTTGCGAACACCGCTTAAACCCGTAAGCGATGGAAGGGAGTGTACAGGAACGCAGACACTCGGTTTCCAATGTCAGCCGGTTGCCGTTGCGGTCCATCTTTTCCACCACCGTGATGGGCGGCATCCCATGTTCATGCAGCCATTGGTTCATGGTTTCCAGGAAGCGGTAGGTGTGGGGCTGTTCCGCCCCTGTGTCCGCAAAAGTGATGAGGTCAACGGGAATCCCGTGCTGATGAAGCCCAACCAAAAGGGCGGCACTGTTCGTGCCGCCCCCAAAAGATACAATATTCAGTTTTATACCTCCGCAGAATGTTACCAGTTCATCAGGCCGTAGCCCTTGATGCACTCGTAGGTCAGGGAATAGCTCTTGATTTTGCAGGCGTCGCCGGAATTGCCCTCCACGGTGTAGACCCGGCTGCCATCGGTGCCCACCACGATACCCACATGGTCGGCGCTGCCGTCCAGGTCCCAGTCAAAGAAGATGGCGTCGCCGGGGGCGATGTTGGCGTAATCCCGCCCGCCCCATTGGCCATGTGACTGGAACCACGGAATACCCTGGGACTGGCAGGCTGCAAAGCGCGGCTCCGTCAGCCCCATCTGGCCATAGCACCAGGAGACAAAGCAGGCGCACCACTCCACACGAGAGGTGAAGCCATACCAGCTCCAATAGGGCTGACCGCCCACGTTGCCCACCTGGCTTTTGGCGATGTCCACCACAGCCTGATTGCCGGGCCGGGTGCCGTTCACAAACTCCACACCGGCCAAGCTCTCGGAATCGCTGGTATCGGCGGACCCGCCGCCAAAAATCAGCGGCTTATTGCCCAGCGTCTGCCGGTACACCTGGTACATTTCCAGTTGGTCCGGCGTCAGCAGTTCCGACGCCACGGAAGATATGGGCTTGCTGGTGAGGGTCACAATTAAGATGTAATAGTTGTAGGGGACCTCGACCGTGTAGCTGTTGCCCTCGCTGTCCGTCCGGGTCTCGGTGCGGTAGCGCACCTCCACTTCCTCGGTCAGCGTCAGCTGGTATTGGGCCGCGAAGATGCGTTCCAGCTCTGCCTGGGCGCTTGCCCGCGTGTAACCTTGCAGCACAGCGGACAGGTAGGCCGCCAGCTCGTGGGGGTCGTGCCCGATCATGTCGAGGTCATAGCGGTACTCGTCATACCCCGGATGGCTGCTCTCGATGTTGTCGATCTCGGCTTGCAGCGCCGCCTCCTTGGCTGCATACTCCGCCTCCACCGCCACCAGCTCCGGGTCATCTGAAGGATAGGTGGTGCCGGAGATCATCGAGCTGATACTCTGCGCCATCATGGAGCAGGAGGACATAGTGTTGAGCAGCAGGCAGATCAGCAGGAAAATCGCCAGCACCATGATGAAGCCTTTCTTGTGCTGCATCACATAGGCCCCGGCCTGCTGGGCCTTTTCCTTGACCGTCTTGGCCGCCTTGCCGGTCTTTTGGGCGGCACCGGCGGTGGTCCCGCCGGACTGCGCGGCCCGTTTGGCGGCGGCGTACTGCTTCTTGATCTGCTGCTTCTGCTGCCAGCGGGACAGCGGGTTGCTGGCAGCCTGGGGATTTTCCTGCAACGACTTCTGATAAAGAGCGTTTACATTGGCCTTTTCCAGCTGCTGCTCGGCCTGGGCGGCTTTGCGATAGGGTTTTAGCTTGTGGCTGCGGTAGCCCTCCCGCGCCAGATGCACGCCAGTTTCCAGAGCTTCCTCGGACTTGTGTGCGCTCTCCACGCCCACGTTGTCATCCTCGGTTTCCTGAATCTCCTGGTGAATCTTGCCCGCCACCGCGTTGCCCGGCGCATCCCGTACCGCATGGGACAGCTTGGAGGGCGGCCGGGGCTTATCTTCCAGTACCAGCTTGGTCGTGACCTTGCCGGTCTTGGGGTCCACCTCAGCCCGCTTGACCTGCTTTTTCGGGATTTTTGCCTGCGCCTTGTCCGCTTTGGCGGCGGCCTTCTCCGCCTTGCGGATGGGCTTCTCCAACGCCGGGTCGGCCCGTTCTTCCTCCGTAAAGCGCAGGCGCGGTTCCTTAATCAAACCATTCCCCCAGCATGAGGGAGGCCATCATGCCGGACAGCTCCGCATAGGCGGCCAGCCCCATTGGCCCCACGAAGCGGCACTCGGTCAGGCAGGCATAGAGCTGGGCCAGTGCGTCGGCCAGAATCTGGACTTCGGTGCCCTCCAGCACAGCCCCGCCGGTCTGGCCCCTCTGGACCTTGGCGGCGCACAGAATCTCCACCAGCCGCAGCAGGCCGACCTCGCCGGTCTCGGTCAGTTCCGCCGCCTGGTCTGCCGCCGTGCGGCACTCAGCAACCGCGTCGGCCATCGCCGTCAGCAGCGCGGTGCGCTGGGTGTCCAGCGACCGGTCCAGAAACATCATGTGGTCGTTATTCAGAATTTCGGGTTTCATAATCAATCAGCCTCCTTCATTTCCTGGGGTTTGGTGGTCATAATGCGGTACAACTCGGTGTTTTTCGGGAAGTGATCCACAAAGGGCAGAATCGTAGAGCCGTAGAACAGCAGCCCCTCGCCTTCGCCGGAATGGGTCACATAGGACAGCTGGTGTGGGGAGATACCCAACTGCTTGGCGAGAATCTGCCGGTCGCCGCCCGCCTGGTTGAGCATATACACGAAGTCGGAGTTTTCAAAGATGTTCTCCACCTCGCGGGAAGAAAGCAGGTCGTAGGGTAGGGTAAAGGCGCCTTGCCGCCGTTGGCGGTAGGTTTCCTACACCCTCCCTCGGAACCGGACTTACTCCTCTCGAAGTATCCGGCTCCCCATTAGTAATTAACGTATTGATTAGTGTCTGTGTATTCTTTCATGGCACTTGCTACAAACAACAAGCGTTTTCCGCCGCTTCTTTTTCATCACGGTTTCCCAATCAGAAATACCCAATTCGTTTAAGTTCCGTATAACGTGAACCTCATACAAATCGGCTTCTTTACACCCACATAGTTCACAAACTCTGGCATTGAGCCGTTGTCTAATAGTGGTTTTCCAGCTGAATTTCTTTCTCTGATAAATGATGTCACTCGCTTCGCCACGCTTACAATCTGCGATTTTAACAGGGCGAACACGTTTTGTTCCTGCTTTAGTTTCATAAGGGACAGACCATGTTTTCCCGTCTTTATACTGGCGAATGATTTTGCGGATACTGGTTTTGTGCTTATTAGCAATCGTCTTTAAGCAACTGTACTCCATAAGATAGCAGAAGTAGTCCAGCGTGTGATAATCACAAGCCAGATTGTAATAGTTGCATAATCCTCTTGCTTCGGCATTGTACTGTTCCACAATCTCATAATCCGCAAGGTTGAGAAGTCCGGCCCGGTGTATCGGCTGAAACTCCCCGTTTTCCTTTTGGCGAATGACTTTCTTTGCAAACATGAATTTCTCAATCTTTTCCGTATGGGGAACAGACAGGGCAACTTTCATGTGCAGGGTACGGGATTTTCTCCACGTTCCGTTTTTCATTCTGTGACCTTTGACTTCCTGATTTCTGCGGACGCAAATATCATATCCAATGAAACGGACTTTTTCGGAGCTGTGCGTTATCAGCGTCTTTTCCTCGCTTAGAGTTAATTTCAGCTCTGTGCTTAGAAATTCAGCGATTTCGGCTTTCAAGTCCTCACATTCCGCTTTTGTGCCGCACACACCTGCCAGCCAATCGTCCGCATAACGGACAAAAGTGAACTTCTTGTTGTCGGCAGGTTTGCAGGGCAGATTTCTCATAGCTTTCTTCTGTGCCCTATGCTGGTCAATCAGTTCTTGTCTTGCCGCTTCATCAGCGGTATGGTCAATCCAATAAGACAGTCTTTTTAATTCTTTGCTTGCCGCATGATATTCCGGTGTCTGATATGCAGACCTCGGCTTATCAAAGCGTTCTGCGATTTCCCGAAACTTCTTGTCCAGCTCATTCAGATAGATATTTGCAAGTATTGGAGAACAGATACCACCCTGCGGGGAACCGCTGTAAGTGGCGTTGTATTTCCAATTCTCGATATACCCAGCTTTCAAAAACTGGCGAATGATGTTCAGAAAACGACTGTCCTTGATTTTCCTGCTCAAAATATCAATCAATTTTTCGTGATTGATGTTATCAAAACAACCTTGTATATCGCCCTCGATAAACCAGACCACGCCTGTGAAGTCAGAAGAAATCTGACGGAGTGCGGTATGACAGCTTTTACCCGGTCTGAAACCGTGGGAGTGGCTGTCAAAGACAGGTTCATAGATAGCTTCTAAAATCATTCTGACAACTTCTTGCAGGAGCTTGTCATGGAAAGACGGGATACCCAGCGGACGGAGCTTTCCGTTTTTCTTTGGAATATACTCACGCCTTACAGGATTGGCTTTGTAGGTTCCGTCCTTTAGTGACTGGATTAACTCTTTTACATAGAAGTCACTGAAACCGTCTGCGGTATCGTTGTCGATACCCTGTGTTGTTGCACCTTTGTTTGCATAAAGTTTCTGATAGGCGGCGTAGTAAATATCTTCACGAAGTAAGTATCTGTAAAGTCTTGTGAATACGCCGTCTTTGTGTTCGCTGGAACACTTTTCAATACGCTCTAAAATTTCAGATGTTGGTTTCATTGAGGTTTCTCCTCCCTTTCATTCTTACATTTTAGATGTTACTAACTGGCTCCCTTCGCCATGTAAGGGTCGTTATCCCTCTCGGACTACTATGGAGCCTCCGTTACCATATCCGGCAAATGAGCCAGACTTAGGCAATCCCCAGTTAGCACTGTGCATAGGTTAGTGAAGATTGTCGGATATGCTTTCGGTTCGTTGTGACGTGTTCTCACGCCTGTTTCATAACGTGTTGGCAGTTGTCCCGCCGTGAAAGATGACGTGACAGCGTTATGACATGGGTTTCAGGACTTTTCCCACACCTGCAAAAAACAGGAACTGGAACCTTACATTCGATAAACCCAATCTTATCCTCATATCTTCTTAACATTAGAAAACAGTCGCACCTAAGTCCTTTGGTGACTATTCCTTTTTCTGCCATGCGCTGTTCCCGTAAAGGATTTCTCCTTAGTCGGTAAGGCAGATTGTTTCGCACACTGCCGTGTGCGGCAGTACCTTAGACTGCTTTGCACAGCGCCCTATCTGGGCGCACCTTCACGTTCTGCGTGATCCCGGTCGGGATGCCGCCCCACTTTCGGAACCGCTTCCAGATCTCCACCGTGTAGGCGGCGGTCTGTTCTTCTTTCAGTAGCAGGTGCATCTCGTCGATGTAGTAGCGGGTGGCTTTGTGGGCGGCCCGGTTGATGGTGACGCGGTTCCACACCTGGTCCTGCACCACCAGCATCCCGATTTTCTTCAGCTGCTTGCCCAGCTCCTTGATGTCGTAGCAGACAATGCGGTTGTTGATGTCCACGTTGCTGCGGTGGTTGAACACGTTGAGGGAGCCGGTGACGTAGATTTCCAGCGCCGTGGCGATGTACTGGGCCTCCTTCTCATCCTGCGCCCGCAGCAGGTCGTACAAGTCCTCCAAAATCGGCATATTCTCCGGGCGCGGGTCGTTGAGATAGTCCTGGTAGACCAGCCGCACACAGCGGTCGATGATGGTTTTCTGTACCGGCTGCAAGCCCTCCTTACCGCCCACGATCAGCTCGCACAGCGACAGGATAAAGTCGGATTTCAGCGACAGCGGGCTTTCATCGTCCGAATAGTCCAGGTTCAGGTCCATCGGGTTGATATAGTTGGTGGAGGTGGGCGAGATTTTGATGACCTGCCCGTGCAGGCGCTCCACCAGCGGCGCATACTCGGCCTCCGGGTCGCAGATGATGACATCATCCGAAGTCAGCAGGAAGCAGTTGGCGATCTCGCGCTTGGCGCTGAACGACTTGCCGCTGCCCGGCGTGCCCAAAATCAGGCCGTTGGGGTTTTTCAGCAGCTTGCGGTCCACCATGATGAGGTTATTGGACAGGGCGTTGATGCCGTAGTACAGCGCCTCTTTTCCGTTCTGAAAAAGCTCCTGGGTGGTGAACGGCACGAAGATGGCGGTGGAACTGGTAGTCAGCCCCCGCTGAATTTCCACCTGGTTCAGCCCCAGCGGCAGACTACTCATCAAGCCTTCTTCCTGCTGGAAGTCCAGACGCACCAGCTGGCAGTTGTGCTTCTGGGCGATGGAGCTGGCCTGGAAGATGTTGTTGCCCAGCTGGCGGGGATTGTCGGCGGTGTTCAGCACCAGGAACGTCACCAGGAACATCCGCTCGTTGCGGCTTTGCAGGTCCTGCAACAGCTTCTTCGCCTCGTTGCCGTAGGTTGCCAGGTCGGACGGGATGATGTCCATGTCATACCCGGCGCGGACGGCTTTTTTCTGTTCCTCGATTTTGGAACGGTCCAGGTCGGTGATCTTGCGTTTCACCGTCTTGATGGCCTTCACCTGGTCCACCGACTGGATGTGCAGGTTCACGATGAGAGAACTCTCCATATCGAGAAAATCCGCCAGCATCCGGTCGTTCAGCTCCGGGGCCAGAATCTGCACGAAGCTGACGGCCCCGTACTTCTTGCCCATGCGGAACTGCTTGCCGGTACGGAACTCAAAGCCGGACGGGGCGATGAAGTCCTTGGTAGAGAGGCCGGACGGGGCCAGCCAATCCCACTCGAACTGGAAGGGCACCTGCTCGTCCATGTGGAAGATGGCGTGCAGCTGGGCCAGGCGTTCCCGCCCGTCCAGCACCTGGGCCGCCACGCCCAGCCGCTTGAAATTGTTCAGCACATCGGTCTCGATGCGCTCCAGCCGGGGCTTGGCGGTGCGGATACTGTCGGCCTCGATGGAAAAGGTCAGGTACTTGGTCTTGATAAGGCCGTTGTTGCCCCGCGCCAGCTGGTTTTGCAGCATCTGGGTGTACTCCACCCGGATGGGGTCAAAGTCATCCCCCTGGGGCGGGATCGTGATGCTGTTGGCGAAAGTCTCCTGGGATGCCGCCAGGTTCAAAAAGGACAGCTGAAAGCGAATGGAGCTGTCAAAGTAGTTGAGGAAATCGCACCAGCCCTCGAAGATGGCCGTTTTATCCTCGTTCTGGCTGAGCTGGTAGTTGATGTCCTGGAACTGGATGGTTTTCGTGTAGCGGCCATCCGCCACTTTACAGATACCGTCCGGCCACATCCGTTCATACGGGATGCTGTCCTGGGCGGACTGCTCTTTTCTGTCCGAGCGGTTGGCGCGGGCAATCGCTGCCTCGATCTGTCTGCGTTCGGCGCGGGTCAGCTTACGCCGGGGTCTGGTCTGCAGCTCCGCCTTTTCGGCCTGCCGCTTTGTCTTTGCCGCGAACAATGTCATACACCTCCTTGTCAAGATTTGCCTGCCGTTCCAACACGGCATAGAAGTTGTTGGTGCGGTAGGGGCGCTGCCTGGGCCGGATGACGGTCACCTTGAGGATATGGCCGACGATCTTTTCCAGCGGCTGGCCGTGTTTCTCATACATCGCCAGCATGAAGAAGGGCAGCATGACGAGCATCATGCACATGGCCGCCACGCTGTTGCCAGCAGGCCCCCGGAGCAAAAAGAAAAGCGGCACGCCGATGAGCGCCCCGCCGCCGAAACAGACAAGCTGCCTCTTGGTTAAATTGAAAGCGACCTTGGTTTTTACTTTCGTCAGGTCTTTGGGTACGGGTACATAAGCCATAAGTTTTTCCCTCCTTTACTCAGTGCGCCTGAAATACGGCTTTGGCGAGACTTCCGGTTTTGAACAGCGTGAAACACAGCAGCACCGTGTAGCCCACGCAGGTCCAGATCGCCATGATGATGTCGTCCTCGGTGGCGATGTTCTGTACCAGCACGGCGTAGATCGCCACGCAGACGATAATCAAAAACGCCTGGAAGCCCAGCGCCAGCAGGCTGCGCAGATAGTTCTGGCCCATGCCGCCCCATTCCTTGCCCATCATGGTCGCCATCGGGATGGGGGCCACCGACGTGACTAGGTAAATCTCGATCATACGGCCATAAATGACGATGAAAATGCAGATATACAGCGCCCACATGGTAATGCCGATAAAGAGCGACTGGAACCACAGGCCGAACAGCGGCCCCAGGTCCATATCCATGAGCCGTGACTCCATATCGGTCATAACCGAGGAGATGTCGATGGAGGCGTCCGAGCCGATGATGCCGGACGCCTGGGCCACCACGCTTTGAGCCATGTCAAACACGCCCATGACGAGGTTCCAAGTGTTGGTGACGAGCAAAATCGCGGCGGCGGATTTGAACACCCATTTGAAGATCATCCAGGTGTCCACATCATGCAGGTTGTTGCGGTCGGTTATCATCTGGATCAGCTCCAGCGTCATCACGATGGCCAGGATCACGCCTGCAATCGGCACCATGATGGAGTTGGAAAGGTTCTGGATCATGCTGAAAATGCTGCCGTTCCACCCCTGCGGGGTCTGACCCACCTGCGTGGCGATGTCCGCGACCTGCTGGTTCACACTGTCGAACATTCCCGTTAAGTTTCCCATGATGCCGCCCACCAGCATTTCTTTGAGCCAGTTGGTCAGGGCATCCAATAAGAAATCCATACGGTGTCAAACCTCCTTTCAGCCCCTCCCGCTGTGCGCGGGAGGGGGCGAGGATTTCAGCGGGTAACGGGTCCGATTAGACAGTGAACAGACCGGACAGCAGGGGCACCAGCACCATGCCGACGATGGCGACGCCCGCGCCAGCCATGAGCTGTTTCATACCCTGGCTTTTTACTTATGTGTGATAAAGAAGCAATAGAAGTGTAAAAAATTTTGCCGTTCCTATCCGGCACTTAGCTCTTGTGTCGGATAGGTCGGGCGGTTATTCGGGCAAGTCCACCTTGCCAACAAAAGAATAATAAATCTCAATGTCCTGTCTGCGGGTCTTGTTCTCGTCATAGCTGCACTCATGCACAACGATTTTCTCTACAA
>OJOE01000297.1_pt1 | contig 31513 bp, 34 predicted proteins | sample 1598191 | NCBI WGS metagenome assembly OJOE01 (sample SAMN03922463, study PRJEB24848) | human gut metagenome | isolation source: stool sample | host: Homo sapiens | place: Germany | collected 2009-11
GCAATTCTTCGTCGCGGCGTTGTTTTTTCCGTTCCATTACCCTCCCCTTGTGAGTCTTATTTAATAAATTCACATATTCGGATTATTCGACAGGGTAGTCGCTCTCGCCGAAGAATTCCCGGAGGCTGATGCCGTAGAAGCGGCAGAGTATTGTCAGTGAGATAAGGGTAGGAAATTTTGATCCGCTTTCAAAATGGAAAATATCCAGACCGGTATTTTCTATAACGTATTCCTGGGAATAATTATGATCGCGGCGCAACTGTTTCATTCGCGAAATGACATATTGAGCCAATTTTTCGTCCGTTCGTTTTGGTTTCATCTGCTTCATTTATACAAATGAAAGGATCAATCTAATTTTCTGCTCTGTCTATTTGTTCAGAATGAAAATTTTACTATCTTTGTGAGTGCAAACAGAAACTCCGAATACAGAAATTATGCTAACTTTGCGAAACGATACGGCACCGCCGTAACGATATATTATAAGGTTAAGACAACCTTTATGCCTCAGCAAACTTCCGTGTCATAGCAATATGACAATTGTCTGGCGTAAAACTTGTCTGAAACCCTTGTCATGTCCCGGCCTTGCGCCGGGGCGGGCTTGGGCGTAAGGACAACTGCCAGACACGGCTCGGAAGGCCAGCTGAGGGAGTTGCACCTGCGCCCTTGCTTTTTTTTTGCGCAGGCCGATATTACCGGGTACGGTTCGGGCAAAGAATTCTTCTAGTCTGTGAAATGCGTCACTTGTCAGCCCTGCCGTACCCGTTTTGCGCTTTTGGGGAATCCGGTAGCCGCCGCATTGCCGGACGGATGATGCGCCGAAGGCGGCTTGGGCGTTTCAGGTTCGTTTGTCGCCGGGGTGCGTTATCAATTCTGACGGACGGCGTATTCCCGTCCGATAGAAAAGGGGCTGCACTTCGGAGTGCAGCCCCTTTCGCCGTACATTACCGCTCGGCCTATGCCTTTGCGGGTTCCTTTTCGGCCATCACGCAGCGCGTCGTGCCGAAGATATTGAGGTTGAGGTGCCCGGCGACATAGGCCAGCGCCTTCTGCGCCTTGACCGAGTTGCCGGCTTCGTCCAGCGGGGGAGCGAACGCCGCAACGCCCATCACGCCCGGAACGACGCCCATGATGCCGCCGCCGACGCCCGTCTTGGCCGGCAGGCCCGTCGTGAAGAGCCAGTCGCCCGTGTGCTCGTAGAAGCCCACCGTCGCCATCAGCGATGCGATCTTCGGCGCCAGTTCCGGTTTGAATACCGGCTGCTTGGTCACGGGATTCACGCCGCCGTTGGCGATCGTCGCGGCCATCGTTGCGAGTTGCTTGGCCGTCACGCCGATCGAACACTGGCGCGTGTAGATGTCCAGCGACATGTCGGGATCGTCGTAAATCCGGTTGTAATTCTTCAGCAGCCATGCGATCGACTTGTTGTTGAAGTTGGTCGCCGTCTCCGATTTGTACAACTCGTCGATCACTTCGACCTGCGATCCGGCCAGCCCTTCGATAAAACCGACGATCGACTTCCATTTGCCGTCGCTGTCGCCGACGGGTTTCACCATCGAGCAGGCGCTGATCGCACCGGCGTTCACCAGCGGCGTCGAGGGGTGGTCGTTCTCCAGCAGGATCGCCATGATCGAGTTGAAAGGCAGTCCCGTCGCGTCGGCGCCGATCTTGTCGAGCATCTCCTGCGCGCTGTACTGGTTCATGGCGAGTATCGCCGTCGGCACCTTCGATACCGACTCGATGCCGAATTTGTAATCGGTGTCTCCCACGGCGATCACTTCGCCGTCGGGCAGGCAGGCCGCGATGCCGAAGAGGTTCGACGGCACGTTGGCCAGATAGGGGATATAGTCGGCGTTCTTGCCGCCCGTTTCGTTCTTGCAGCGCTCGTATGCCTGCTGTACGGCCTCGCGGACCGTAGCGTTGTCTATTTTTTGAATCATTGTCCGATCTGTTTATCGATTTATTTGTTGTGAAGTTCCGTCTCCGAAGGTTTCGCCGTCGGTTCGGGAGTGTTCGTATGCACCGGAGCCGCTGCGACGGGCTGCGTTTCCCAATGGAACGGCTCGAACTCTGCAGCAGCCTGCGGGTCCTTCCACGAGGGTTTGCGCAGTGCATAGATGACGAACGGCGCGCCTACGACCACCACGCAGCCGATAATCAGCACCGAGAACCATACGGTGTTGCTTCCGGTCGAGATCTGGCTGGGTGGCACGAAGCTCAGCACGAACGCCAGCAGGGCGCCGCAGAAACCCATACAGCCGAGGAACCACATCAGCCCGTTGCCCTTGCCCAGACGGAACGGACGGTCGGTGTTCTTCATCTTGTATCGCAGGACGATGGCGGCCGAGAACATCAGCATGTACATGATCAGGTACAGCAGCACGGTGAGCTGCGACAGAATCTGGTAGAACGACTGCACCGAAGGCATCACCACGAACAGCAGCGCCAGCAGCGTCACGACGCATCCCTGAATCAGCAGGATGTTTTTCTGCACGCCGTTTTTGTTGGTCTTCTGGAAGAACGGAGGCAGATAGCCCGCCTTGCCCACGGCGAAAATACCCTTCGAAGGACCTGCGACCCATGTCAGCACGCCCGCCAGCACGCCGAACATCAGGGCGATGGCGATAATCGGGCCTGCCCACGACATATGCAGGTAGTGGAAGTAGTTGTCGAAGCCCACCAGCAGCGACTGCGTCAGGCTGATGTCCTTTGCGGGAATGATGAAGCCCAGCGAGAAGGTGCCCAGCACGAAGATGCAGACCGTGACCAGCGAACCGATGATGATTGCCTTGGGGTAGTTCTTCGACGGGTTCTTTACGTCCATGACGTGTATGCCCATCATCTCCATACCCGCATAGAAAAGGAAGATGCTGCTTGCCAGTACGAGGTTGTCGAATTTCGAGAGGTCGGGGAAGAATCCCTGCGACATGTCCATGTGGTTGTGGCCGCCGGTCGAAATGTAGATGATGCCCAGCAGGATCAGCAGACCCGCGGGAATGATCGTGCCGATCATGCCGCCCCATTTGCTGATTTTACCTACCCATCCGAGTCCCTTGAGCGCGATGAACGTGGCGATCCAGTAGATTGCCAGCACCATGCAGAGCGTGAAGACCTTGTTCGAGGCCAGCGCCGCGTCGTGCACGTCGTTCATGCCGATAAAGGCGATCGACACGGCGCCGAACGTCAGTACGGTGGGGTACCAGATGGTCGATTCGATCCATTGCAGCCAGATGGCAAGGAATCCGGTGCGTGCGCCGTAAGCTTCGCCGACCCAACGGAAAACGCCGCCCTGTTTTGTCGAGAACATCGCGGCCAGCTCCGCGGCGACCATGGCCGTGGGGATGAGGAACACGATGGCGGCAAACAGATAGTAGAATGCCGACGAAAGTCCGTAGACGGCCTCTGCGGGCAGGCCGCGCAGACTCACTACGGCAGTCACGTTCATAATTGCGAGTGTCATCACACTCAATTTGAACCCGGTACTTGTGGTAGTTTTCTTTACATCCATAATTCAATGAAATTGAGAATTGATTTTAACGGATGAAAACGTTGCAACTACCGTGCAAATCCGTCGTATGAACCTCTTTCGCCGGGAGGATGGTAGGATTGTAGCCGAAAAAAACTATATTTGCACATAAAACACTCCTTTTATGTACCGTATTGTTGTTATTTTGCTTGCGGCCCTCTGCGCCGTCTCGTGCGGCCGCCGTTCGTCGCGGCAGCAGACTTCCGCCGCGCCGCAGATGCGGGTTTTCCTTCCGGCCATCGCGCCTTCGAGTCTCTCCGACGACGCGAAGCGCGACTACCTGCGCTGGCATTACTGGGACCGCTTCGACTTCGCCGACACGCTGTTCATCCGCGAAGTCGATACGGTGCAGATGGTCGAGGCCTATGTCCGCTGGATCGCGCTTATCTCCGACCGTCCGACCGATGGCGCGCCGATGGATTCGCTCATGCGCCGCGCTTCGGCTTCGCGCCCCATGCTCGACTACTTCACGATGCTGGCCGAGCAGGTTATCCACGACCCCAATTCGCCGCTGCGCAACGACGAATTCTATATTCCCGTTCTCCGGGCGGTGCTGGCGAGTCCCTACTACGACGAGTACGAACGTATCGGACCTTCCTACGACCTCGATATGGCGATGCAGAACCGCATCGGCGAGCGGGCCAACGATTTCCGCTATACGCTCGCTTCGGGCGCCACCGGAACGCTCTATGGCGTGAAGGCCGAATACGTGCTGCTGTTCATCAACAACCCCGGCTGCCCGATGTGCAAACAGCTGCGCGAGCAGATCGGCGGTTCGCCGATGCTCTCCGAGATGATCGAGCGGGGACGGCTGAAGGTCGTCGCGCTTTATCCCGACGAAGACCTCGCCGAGTGGCGCGAATACCGCGGCCATATTCCGCCGAGCTGGATCAACGGTTACGATGCGGGCTGCGTCGTGCGCGAGAAGAGTCTCTACGACCTCCATGCGATTCCGGCGCTCTATCTGCTCGACCGCGACAAGCGCGTGCTGGTGAAGGATTCCACCGACGTGCCTTATATCGAGGAGGTTATCGACCGCCGGGGCTGACTATAAGCAGGGCTTATCGTTCTATAAAAAAAGACAATCGTTTTTATATGCGAATTTCGCCCCTAATCGTTACCTTTGCACCACACAAACAGAATATAAACAATAAACATTACTGCGATTATGGCAAAGAAATGGCGTTGTACCGTATGCGGTTACATCCACGAAGGTCCTGAGGCACCTGAGCAGTGCCCGATGTGTAAGGTAGGCAAAGAGAAATTCGTCGAAGTCGTCGAAAAGGAGGGTGACCTCGAATTCGTGACCGAGCACGTTATCGGCGACGGCAAGGGCGCCAGCAAGGAACTCTGGGAGGGCTTGCAGAACCACTTCATGGGCGAATGCACCGAGGTGGGCATGTATCTGGCCATGAGCCGTCAGGCCGACCGCGAGGGTTATCCCGAAATCGCCGAGGCTTACAAGCGTTACGCATGGGAAGAGGCCGAGCACGCTTCGAAGTTCGCCGAGCTGATCGGCGAAGTGGTATGGGACACCAAGACTAACCTCGAAAAGCGCATGAACGCCGAGTGCGGCGCGTGCGAAGACAAGATGCGTCTGGCCCGCATGGCCAAGGAGCAGAACCTCGACGCCGTACACGATACCGTGCACGAAATGGCCAAGGACGAAGCGCGCCACGGCAAGGGCTTCGAAGGTCTCTACAAGCGTTACTTCGGTAAATAACGGCTGATTCAATCGGAGTTTCCACATATTTGCGAGGGTGAACGGTTTGCGTCTGAAACGCCGTTCACCCTTTTTTCATCTCCCTGCCGTGCGGTTTGCCGGAGTCCTCTTTTTCTTTGTTTTTCTGTTTCTCAGTTTCCCGGTGTCCTTTTTCGAATTTTACCTGCGTGTCTGAGGTAGCTATACGAAAGTATATGTCCACGCGGACTTGCATCTGTAACGTTGTCGTCCTGTCACAAAAAAACGCCGGTGCAAGGAATTGCACCGGCGTTTTTTCCTACCTTATCTGGATCTTCTGAGGAACGAAAGGAACGAAAACTTGTCGGATAACCAGTCATACCCATCCTTGATCCGGGAAGCGACCTCGTAGACCGTTTCGATCCGGTCCCGGATGTAGTTCAGGGCTGAACGCACGGCCAGCAGATAGACCACGGCTGCGATTACGGCGAAGAACCCTCCGGTAATGAGTGCTGCGACTGCGACGGACCCGGTCAGCGACGCGAGCCACATGACGAATGCATCGATGAAGAGGATGATCGCAATGGCAGCCGTCACACCGAAAAAGATCAGCGATGTGACGATGTTTCCGGTTGGCGACGGGCTATCTTTCATGGGGCGGTCCCGTTTATTCGTCCTTGTCGCAATCGCAGTCAAGACCGTTGCAGTCGCAATGAATTTTGTCAATTTCATTTTTCAGCTTGCGGGTGCCTTTTTTAGCCATATCGCGGATGTCCTCACGGAATTCGGGTCCCGATTTGGGGGTTACGAGCATGGCGACGACGGCTCCTACCAGAGCGCCGCCCAGAAAGGAAGCGAGACAATTTGCAGAATGTTTCATATTCGTATAAAGTTTTAAATTCAGCAGGAAATCTTGCAAAGTCCGGGCCAAAACGCTACCTTTGGATGTATGACCGAAGACCGCCTTACCACCGTCGCTTTTACCGGCCACCGCACTTACGACGGCCAAGCCGCTGCGGCTCTGCGCGCGACGGTGGGGGAGTTGTACGCCCGCGGCTTCCGGACCTTCCTCTGCGGCATGGCCATGGGCTTCGACCTCGCCGCCGCCGAAGCGGTCCTCGCGTGCCGCGATTCCCAAACCGCATCGGTCTTTTCTCCTGCCGCGGCTTCCGCTGCCGCCTTTCCCTCCGTTGCGGCTTCTGCTGCTGTCCCTCCCGCATCGGTCTTTTCTCCTGCTGTGGATTCCGTTTCGGCCTTTTTTCCGGAACCGCACTCTCCGCACATGCCGATGCCCGGTTTGCGGCTGGTCGCCGTAATTCCTTTCCGGGGACAGGAGAGCCGCTTCCCGGCCGTGGACCGCGAACGCTTCCGGCGTGTGCTGGCTGCCGCCGATCATAGCGTGACGCTCTCCCCGTCCTATCATGCAGGGTGTTATGCCGTGCGTAACAACTACCTTGTCGAGCACGCCGCACTGCTGGTCGCGTGGTACGACGGTTCCCCCGGCGGCACGCACTACACCGTTCGCCGCGCTTTGGTCCGGGGGCTCGAATTCATCAATCTCCATCCGCATTCCGCCGCACTCCGGCAGGCCGAACCGACGCTGTTCTGACACTCTCCCGACCCGCGGAGGAAACGCACTGTACGGCGGCGGTGTTCCGGCCCGTACTTTCTGCTGTCACCGTTCGACTTTTCTGCCCTCGCTGTCCGGCCTTTTGCTGTTGTCTTCTTCCTTTTTGCTGCCGTAGCCCTCCCCGGCCTTTCCTTTCATCGCCGCTCGGCCTTTCTGCAGTTGCCGCCCGTACTCTCGCCGTCGCCATACGCTTTCCCGATGGTCTTTCCCGCATTGCCTTCCGCTTCCTCTAATAAAAAAGGACGGCATGCAAGTGCCGTCCTTATCCGTTTTCGCAGTATCCGCGCAGTTATTCCAACTCGATGCCTTTCAGCAGGCTTTCGATCCGCAGGCGGGTTTCCCGCTTGCCGTAATCCTTTTTCCCGTACCTGAATGTCGCCGTAACGAGCGATCCTTCGTAAAGCATGTCGTAAACGGCGTAAACCAACTCCGGATTCTCCGTTATGTATCCTTCGCTGCACAACATTTCGCGGCCGCCGATTTCGGTGCGCTGCGTCGGCGCGATGAATCCGCCCGTGTAGAAGGCCGAATCGCGTTGTGCGCAGTGGTCCGAAATCTCATCGACGGACGTGATCTCCTCCGGAATCATATCCACGACCTTGCCCAGACTGTAACCTATCCGGTCGTTGTAGGTGTCGAAACCGTAGTAGGCGTAGGTTTCGTCCGTTTCGGGCTGCACGGTTTCTTCGAGCAGGGTGTATCCGGCGGGAATCTTCGCCTTGATTCCCTGCGCACCCGTGTAGATTTGTTCGGTATCCACCACCTGCATCTCTTCGCCGCCGGCCAGCCGCACCGACAACTGTCCCAGATAGAGCAGTGCCGCGAGCGAACATGCCGCCAGCGCCGCCGTGCGCCAGAATGCCGTGAAACGTCCCTCCTGATGCTGGATTTTCAGGATGACGACGAGACCTTTGATCGCCTGAATCGCGCCCCAGATAATGGCGCCCGTTGCGACTACGTACCGGCCCCCGGCTGTCGCGAAATAGTAGGATAAGAAACTGAAAGCCAGTCCGCCGACGCACCAAAGCGCTCCTGCAAGCAGGTTCTTCTTTGCTTCGGCCATCTTCTGCGACCGGTTGCCGTCCGCAGAGTTTTCCGCCGTAACCTGTGCGGCAGCCTCTTCCGGCATCGGTTCGAACACATCGTTTTTGTTTTCCGGTGTCTCCATGGATAAAGGTATTTTTAAGGGTTAGGGATCTAATGCGGCAAAGATACGGGTATTTTTCCTTTTCCGCCTGAAAAAGTTGGAAAATCACCGCCCTCAACCGTCCCGGCCCTTCTGCCGTCTCCGCTCGGTTTTCCTGCGATCACCGTCCGTTCTTTTGTCGTTGCCGTCTTCCTCCATTCCTCCTTCTTTGGCTTCTCTGCCGTCGCCGGCGGGTCTTGCTGTCATCGCCGTCCGTCCTTTTGTCGTTGCCGTCTTCTTCCGTTCCTCCTTCTTTGGCTTTTCTTCCGTCGCCGCTCGGTTTTTCTTCCGTCGCCGCTCCGGTCCTTCCGTCGCCGCTCCGGTCCTTCCGCCGCTGTCCCGGTACTTCTGCCCTCAACCGTCCGGCCTTTCCGTCCTTGCCGCCGGCTCTCTTTCCCGGCCTGCATGAAAAATCCCCGGAAGCCGCGCTTCCGGGGATTTGCTGAAATCCTGTTTCGGAAAGGATTATTTCCAGTTGAGGATCTTGTGGAAATCGTACTCCTCCGGATTGGGGACATACTGCTTGGCAGCCTCGTAATCCGCGGGCGTGATGGCGTTGAGGATGGTCTCCACCACCGACGAGAACTTGTCCGACTTGATGTCCACCAGACGGGGCGGAATCTTGCCCGTCGTGGGATCCTGCAGGTCCTTGAGGTAGAGCGGACTTACGTTGCCTTCCGAATCCACGTAAACCATGCAGCCGGTCTTGCCTTCGGCGAAGAGCTTGTGCACGCCGATACCCAGCTCCGAGCAGTACGTCAGGTCGTATGCGATCGGGGTCTGGCAGCGGATCTCGTAACCCAGCTCCACGGGGCGGCTCTTGACCTTGATGCCCAGCTCCTTCACCTTCTTCTCGATCATCTCGTTGAAGATGTGCGCCTTCGATACCTTGCCCAGTTCGGGGTGTCCGTGCTCGTCATAGGTGAAGTGGATGCCGCTCTTGCGGATCTCCTCGTCGCTCAGCGCGTGGAATACGCCTTCCGAGATAACGGCAGCTCCGTAGTCCATGCCCATGATCTTGCGCTTGATGATCGACGAAATCACGAGGTTCACGATCTTCTCGACGGTGATTTCCGTCTTGTCGAACATTTCGGGAATGACGATCATCGGGTAGTGGCAAGCCTCGCCGATGCCGAATGCCAAGTGGCCGGCGCTGCGGCCCATGGCAGCCAGTACGAACCAGTTGCCGCTCGTGCGGGCGTCTACATAGACGGCGCGGGCGATGACGGCGCCCTTGTCCTTGGCCGACTCGTAACCGAACGTCGGCGTGCCTTTCGGCAGGGGCAGGTCGTTGTCGATGGTCTTCGGGACGTGGATGTTGGCGATGGGGTATTTCTTGGCCTCCAAGAACTTGGCGATGCGGTTCGCGGTCGAAGCCGTGTCGTCGCCGCCGACCGTCACGAGCAGTTTGATATTGTTGTCGGTGAAGAACTTGAGGTTGAAGTTGTTTTCGAAATCCGAATCCTTGGGTTTGAAACGGCTCATCTGCAGGAACGAACCTCCCTGATTGAAGATACCGTCGGCCATGGGATAGTCGATGTCCACGGTTCGGGGCGAGGGGTTGAATAGTCCCGTGTAGCCTTCGTGCAGGCCGATTACGCGGTAACCTTTGCGGAGGAAGGTCTTTGCGACGCTGCCCACGACGGTATTCATACCGGGTGCGGGTCCGCCGCCAGTCAGAATTGCGATTGCTTCTTTCATGGTTGTGTTTGGGTTTTTATGTTTGAACCTGAATTAACCTAAAATTGACGCCCAAAAGTACGATTATTTTTTCAAACGGGCAAAAAAAGCCGTTTCGATTGACCGATGCGGGCCGTGTAATGTCTTTACGGAATAAATAGGAGCCTCCTGCGATTTGCAAATCGATATTTTTTATCTATATTGCATAACCATATTGCGTCTAACTCTCACATTTAAAAATTTTTGCTTATGAAAAAACATTTACTGCCATTGTGCGTGACGCTCTTCCTGATTTTTGCCGGGGAAATGACTGCCGGCTGCGATAAGCTGGATGATAAATACAAGTCGGAAAAAACTGTCACGCTCACCATCGCTTCCGTCAAGCCCGCTGCTGCCGACGACGACTATGATTGGTTGCAGGGGCTGCCTGTCTATATTTACAAAGAGGAGAGTCCGGACTGGCGGTTGTGGTATTCGCATGATCCGATCCGGGGCTTCGATGAAATCTATGAGGAGGGATATGAATACGTAGTCAAAGTCCGGAGACTGACACTGGCCGGTCCTCCTCAGGATGCAGGCGCATATGTATACGAATTGAAAAAGGTCGTTTCAAAGACGCAAAAGGATTCCGAAGGTGTTCCCGAATCCTATCTTCGGTGAGGAGAGGAATGAAAAACGGTGTTCGGACACGATCCGAACACCGTTGAATACATAAAATTCAGTACTGATGAATATGCTGAGTTTCTGTTGCTCTTATTCCCTGAATTTAGAGAACGCCGTGGGGCTTACTCAATTACCGTAACGTTCACAGCCTGATCGCCTTTGGCGCCGCTGCCGACTTCGAATTCGACTGCCTGACCTTCGTTGAGCGACTTGAATCCGTCCGTTACGATACCGGAGAAGTGAACGAAAATCTCTTTGCCGTTCTCTCCCGTAATGAATCCGTAGCCTTTTTTGCTATCGAACCATTTTACCTTACCTGTCATAAAAATTGAAAATTAAATAGTTTGTACAGGGCAAAGTAAAGTAAAAATCACTGGCTTTCAAAACTTTTTGGCATGTTTTTTTCAGGTTCGGTCGAAATTTTTTTATCTTTGCTCTGTAACAATGACCTTAATGACGATGCGATATGAATAAAAAACTGAAACTCGCTCTGGCTGCGCTGCTTGGCTTTTCGACTGCCTGCTCGACGGTCAAAAACGCTCCGGCGAAGGGCGCAGAGGAACAGAAGCAGGAGACCGGATCGCAGGAGGTTCAGGACTCGGTGAAGGTGCCGCCCCGCATTGTCGTCATGTACGGCGTGCGTCCTCCGGGACAGGCCGGACCTGCTACGGGCGTGCATATTCCCGATGCGAAGGTGCAGTCCGCCGAACCGGAGGAGCTGGATCCCGTTGCGGAGAAACCGACCGAGGATACGCCCGTCATGGACACGAAGAAGGGCGCCAAGGCTCCTGAGAAATAATCCATGGCGCGCCGCCGTCCGGGCCTGCGCAAACGGCTGGCCCTCAATATCTTTTCCGATCTCTACGCTTCGACGGTCGCCGAGCACCGGCTCACGACGCTCTTCTGGGAGTGTACGCTGCGCTGCAACCTTTCGTGCCGTCACTGCGGCAGCGACTGCCGCGTGGACCCCGGTGTGCCCGACATGCCGCTCGAAGACTTCCTGAAGGTGCTCGACGAGGAGATCACGCCCCATGTCGATCCCTCCGAGGTGCTGATTATCTTTTCGGGCGGCGAGGTGCTGGTGCGCGACGATCTGGAGCGTGCCGGAGCCGAAGTCACCCGCCGCGGCTATGCGTGGGGCATGGTTACCAACGGCATGGCCCTGACCGAAGCGCGCCTGCGAAGCCTGCTCGACGCCGGGCTGCGCAGCGTTTCGGTCAGTCTCGACGGCTTCGAACGCGAACACAACCATATCCGCGGCAATTCCCGCAGTTACGACCGCGCGCTGGCGGCCCTGCGCATGATCGTCCGCGAACCCTCGCTGACCTACGACGTGGTGACCTGCGTCACGGGCGCCATGGTGCCGCAGCTCGAAGCGTTCCGCGACATGCTGATTGCCGAGGGCGTTGCACATTGGCGGCTCTTTTCGATTTTCCCCATGGGCCGGGCCAAGAACGATCCGTCGCTGCGCATGACCGACGCGCAGTTCCGCGAAATGCTGGAATTTATCCGCCGCACCCGCAAAGAGGGCAGGATCGGGACCAGCTATGCCTGCGAAGGCTTCCTTGGGGACTACGAGACCGAAGTCCGCGATTACTTCTACCAATGCGCCGCCGGAGTCTCGGTGGCTTCGATCCGTGTCGACGGCGCCATTTCGGGCTGCACGTCGATCCGTGCCAACTTCCATCAGGGCAACATCTACCGGGATAAATTCTGGGACGTGTGGCAAAACCGCTTCGAACCCTTCCGCAACCGCGATTGGGCGCGGCGCGGCGCATGCGCCGACTGCAAGATGTTCCGTTACTGTCTGGGCGGCGGCATGCACCTCCGCGGCGACGACGGCGAACTGTTGTACTGCCACTATCACCGACTGTAGTTACGCCGTATCGGAATTATCATTGATATGCTGCTGCGAATCGTTACACGCTCTTTGCCCCACATCTGTCGTGAAAGGTGCTCAAAGCCTGCTTTTGGTTCCGGTTTTTGCCGACTAACTGCACTGCGGCAACACTTCCGGCGTCGGATAGCCGCTTATTGTCTTCGCGTGAGTCTGAAATTAAGCCGTTCGGAGCGATGATTCCACGAACCGCCTGCAAGACCGATTTTGGGACAAAAGTTTGCCGGAAAGAAAAAAGCCGCTATCTTTGCATCCCGGAATCGTGACGGTTCCCCCGGCCGGAAGAGTCCGGGATTGACACGAAAAGCCCTGCGGGGCCGATGTAAGGCCAATCACGGGTTGCAGGGCCGGGAACGACGGGGTGTAGCGCAGTCCGGTTAGCGCACCTGCTTTGGGAGCAGGGGGTCGTGGGTTCGAATCCCGCCACCCCGACATGAAGAAAGTTGCTGTGAATTAATATTTGCAGTGACTTTTTTTTGTTTGGGTATAGTACTGAAACAACGCCGTTTTCAGGCAAATTTCACACAAAAACGGCAATCGGACACCAAGCGCGGTCTGGGGCCGGAAGTTACAGTCTGTCGGAAGTCGTGCGAGGAAACGGGAAGCAGGTACGATCGGATCGGAAAGGGCCTAAGCAGGGCGGAAGATAAAAGAAGCGCATAATTTTGCGGAAATAATTTTGTCTTTTCAGATTTTCGACTTATCTTTGTGCGCTCTTAAAATGATAAGGGTCCCAAATGTTCGGGGTGTAGCGCAGTCCGGTTAGCGCGCCAGCTTCGGGAGTTGGAGGTCGCTGGTTCGAATCCAGTCTCCCCGACAAATTGTAAAAGGTTTAGAATGAGGAATCTCATTTTAAACCTTTTCTGCCTATATCCCGCTCTTTATCGGCCGGGGGCCCGTTTTCGCTCTCTATTCGGCCGGAATATACGCATCGGCTCCGGCCACAGGCGGAGTTGCTTCGCTTGTCGAACCGGCTGCTTCCGCAGCTTTTTCCGAAGGCTCCGTCCCGTGCGACCGCAATGGGATTTGTGTCCGTCGCCGTATCCGTTGCCTTGCCGGTTCCCGCCGCTTCTCTGCCGGGGCGGATGCGGCCATGTGTCGAATCCGCCTGAACATTCCCGGCGATATCCTGCATCCGTCACGGCATCCGATTCTGTATTCAGTTCTGTATCCGCCCCGGCATCCTACTCTGTATCTGTTCCTGCATGCGTTCCTGCATTCGTCTCGGTATCCGATTCCGTATTTGTCCTTGCATCTGTCTCGGCCTCCGTCCCCGCATCTGTACCAGCCCCTGCGTCAGTTCCTGCTCCCGCGTTGCCGTCGTCCGCTTCGACCTTCACGGTCTCGCCGTCCACTTCGAGGGCGATCGTGTAACGGTCGCGGCCCGCGTAATTCGGCAACGCCAGCGAATCCATCGTCTGCACCCGGAACGCCGGAGCCGTCGCGCCGTGCGTGGACTGCATGTAGTCGGTCAGCGCCTTGTTGCGTGCGGCCATCATGCGGGCCAACTGTCCGGCGGCTTTTTCGCGGTAGAGCGCCAGCGCCTTGTCGTCGGCCGAAAGTCCCTGCGGCGAAATTCCCCGCTGGGCGAGCAGCGAATCGGCAAAGGCCATGATCGCCGGAGTGCGGATGTCGGTCTGCTGGATCTTTTCGTATTCGAGCATCGACATCGGCTGGCGGCCGGTCGTGTCGGCGCTCTTCAGATGCTCGGCATAGGCCATCCGGAGCGCGCCGGCCGCCTGCCGGGGCAGGGCGCGGCGCATGTTGACGCGCTGCGTCAGGACGATGTGCATTTCGGGCTTGTCCTGCAACGCCTGCGCGATCTTGTCCAGCGAAGCGTACTGCTCCGACGTGAAGACGTATTGCAGCGGGTCGATATTGATGTATTCGAGGTTCTCCTTGTTGCCCGACAGGAACGAGAAGGGCGCCGTCACGACTTTCAGCAGTACGTTGCCGATCGCCTTCAGCACGATCTTGCGGTAGGAGAACTCCGGCGAATCGAGACTCCCCTTGACCGGAAGGTTCATCTTCACATGGCCTTTCTTGTCTTTCAGGACGTATAGCCCCTGTTTGAGCGGAATATTCATCTCGGCCTTGATCTCCCTGCGTTTTTTGTCCACCTTCGGTTCGAACATGTCGAGGTGGTTGGTGCCGTCGAGGTAGCGGTTGCGGATTACGTTCTGGCTGCGGAACGTGAGGTTGCCCTTGGTCAGCGGATAGGCCGTGTAATGTTCGCAGTAGGGACCGAAGTCGCGCAGGTCGAGGTTGGTGAGCCAAAGCGTGATGTTCTGGTTGTTCATGTCGTCGAGCGTCCCTTCCCAGCGCAGCTTCGCCGAGCCGGTCTTCTGCATCCGCACATCGACGGTCATGCTGTTGCGCTTCGAGGGGGGCGAAATCGCGGCTGCGCATGCGGATTTCCGAGACGGTATATTCGAACGGGCGGTGCATCGTCAGGTCGCGCACCGTGACGCGGCCGTTCGTGATTTCGAGGTCGGCGATCCGGTGCGTCGGACTCGGCGTCGCGCTTCCCGCGGCGTCGGACGCCGTGATTTCTGCCGCCGGGGCGGGGGCTGCTTCCGGAGCGGGATTCGTTGCCGCAGAGGCGGAAACGGTGGTCGGCGAAGCGGTTTCTGCCGCCGGGGATTTCATCAGAGCGGCGAGATTATTACCTTCGGGCGTCATTTCGAACAGCGCCGAGAGTCCCGAAACGTAGATGCGGTCGAAGACGAAGCGCATTTTGCCCAGATCGCCCTCGGCGAGTTTTACGCCCAGCGTATCGACGCCCGCCACGGGCCGCTGCTGCCGGTCGCGCAAGGCGAAGCCCGCCAGCGAAGCCGTACCCTCGGTCGTGAGCGAAAGCAGGTGTTCCGTGTTGCCGCGCAGGCGGATGTCGGCCGACAGGCGGCCGTCCACGGCCGTGACGTCGAGCGACTGCCGGAAATAGGGCAGCGTGCCCGCCAGCGCGAAGTCCTGCAGGCGTATCCCGATGTCGAATTCCGAGCTTTCGATGTTGTAGCCCACGTCGGTCGAGAGCGAACCGCCCTCGGCGAAGTTGAGCACGGCCCCGATGTCGGTTTTCTCGCCGGAGAAATAGACGCCCGGAATATGCAGGTTCAGGTCGTTCATGCCCCACTCGGCATCGAGCGCGAGGTCCTTGTAAAAGACCCTGCCGTTGCGGATCGAGATGTCGTAAATCCCGATTTCCCACGGCTTCGAGGTTTTTTCGGGCGTTGCGGCGACGGCTGTCGTGTCGCCCGCGAAGCGGGCTGTGATGTCATCGAAACTGAAGGCGTTGCCCCGCTGGTAGATCTTCACGTCGGGACCTGCGAACGAGATTTTTTTCACGAGCACACGGTTTCCCAGCAGCGGCCATAGCCGCATGCGCATCTCGAAGCTGTCCAGTCGGAAAAACGTCGTCGAATCTTCGCTTCCGCCGATGCGGAGTCCTTCGATGCGCAGGCGTCCGGTGAAAATGTTCATCCGCAGCCGCTCCATGCGGATCGAGCGGCCGATCAGTTCGCGGTCGTGTTTCTCGATGTAGTTCTTGGCTACGGGCGAAACGGCGATCGCAGCTATGACGATCAGCACGGCCAAGACGGCCGCGGCGATCAGCGTAATTTTAATCCATTTCTTCAGGGTTCGTTCTGTTTGTGGTCAGTGCGGCATCCGGGAAATCCTCCGCAGCCGCCTTGTGTCGTATCGTTTTCATTTCAGGTTGACGCGATCTTCCGCGAAGCCTCCCATCTTACGTCCGGGCGTTCGGAAGCCGACCCGAACGCTGTCGGAGAGCTGTCAGCATGTTGTCGGACCGCTGTCGGAGAGCCGCCAGCCCCCTGTCGCATGCTTCCGGGCGGCTTCGGGACCTCCGCCGGAAATCAGGCCGTGCGGTTGGCGGCTGCGTTCGGGAATCTCCCTCCCCTGCGATCCCTCAGCGCGTTATCTCCTCGAACAGATGCCCGAAATCCTCTCCCGGCGCGGGCATGTAGACGGCGAAGCCCAGCGCCTGCGCGGCGTCAACGTTCTTCCGGCCGTCGTCGATGAAGAGCGTTTCGGAGGGGATCACGCCGCTGTCGGCGATCACCTTGCGGAAAATCGCCTCCGAAGGCTTCAGCTCGTGCAGTTCGTACGAAAGGTATATCTTGTCGAAATAGTCGTCCATCGTATGCCCGTCGGCCGTAAACGCGCCGCGGATGGCGACCATCGCCGCCGGGTTGTTGTTCGAAAGCACATAGGTGCGGACGCCCGCCTCGCGCAGACGCATGATCTGCCGCAGTTTGGCGACCGGAATCCCCACCAGAAATGCGCTGTACGCCGCCGCGATTTCGGAATCGGTCACTTCGGGCCGCCCGTCCAGCCGGCGCATCTCGTCGCAGGCTTCGCGGAACGAAATGTCGCCCCGCTCCAGCCGGCCGATCATCTCGGCGGGATAGTAGGGATTGATAAGGTCGGCGACACGGGGCATGCCCAGTGCGCGGAACGCGGCGGTGCAGCGCTCGATGTCGAGGTCCACGAGGACGCCGCCGAGGTCGAATATTACGTTTTTGATCTCATTCATAAGCTGTTGTGATTTTTGTTCTTGCACGGCCTGCCGTTACGGCCGCCGTTTTGCCGGCCGTTGCATCTGCTATTCCGCCAGCCGCTCGGCTGCCGATCGTGGCAGACTGCGGGCCGTGTTATTTCTGGAATCGCATCGTGAACCTGCGGATCGGCCGCAGCACCCACATCGGCAACGCTTTGCAAAGGGGAATCCACGCCCGGTTCCACCAGTCGGGCACAATGCAGCGGCGCCCCCGCCACAAAGCCAGCAATCCCCGCCGCGCGCAGTTGTCGGGCGTGATAAGCACGCCGAGCCGTTTGCCGATGCGCTGCCAGCGGGGCGTCAGCCCGTAGAGGTCGGTCGCCACGCCTGCCGGACAGACCGCCGTGACGCGGATGCCGCGGTCGCGCACCTCCTTGGCGAAAGCCACCGAGAACGACCGCATGTAAGCCTTCGACGCGCTGTACAGCGCCAGTCCCGGAAACGGCATCCACAACGAGTAGGAGGACATGTTGAGAATGTGCCCCCGCACCCCGCGGCGAACCATGTCGGCGGCGTAGAGACGGCATAGCTGCGAGACGGTCAGGTCGTGCAGCAGGATGATGCGTTCGATACGCTCGGCGGGCGTCGTCAGGATGTCGCAGAACGAGAAGATGCCCGCGTTGTTTATCACCACGTCGATTTCGATCCCTTCGGCCGCTGTCCGGTCGTGCAACTCCTGTGCTGCCCCGACCCGCGCGAGGTCCATCGGCATGACCCGGACTTCGGGAAAGGATGCGGAAGCGTTCGCCCCCGCCGCACGGCGTATCTCTCCGGCCACGGCTTCGAGCGGCGCGGCGTTGTTGCCGACGATCACCAGCCGGTAGCCCAGCGCCGCCAGCCGCAGGGCGTAACAGCGTCCGATGCCCGATCCGGCTCCCGTCACCAGCGCCCATGCGCTTCCCGGCCGGACTTCGCCGCGCTTCATCCGCCGGGAATGCCGTGCCGTCTCCTGCCCGGTGCGGATGCCCGGTGCCGTTCCCGTCGTCTCTTGCACGGTGCCGGTGTCCGGCGCGCCTTCGCCGGGCGTATGTCCCGATTGCTTGTCCATCGGGTTTGTGTCGTTCTTATGTTCCATGTTTACGGCAGTTTTGCCAGCTCTTCGCGGATTTTGCGCGGCAGGTCGCCGCAGTGCTTGCAGCACTTCATGTCCACCGAGTACATGCGCGCGATGCAGTAGTTGCGGTGGTCGCACTCGCTGCGGGTCGCGGCGTCGCCCTCCCGAAGCTTGTTGACGAACGCAGGGTCGTTGACCAGCGCCCGCGCCATCTGCACCAGTTCGAATCCCGCGTCCAGCGCTCTGTCAATGCCTTCGCGGCTCACCAGCCCGCCCACATAGACCAGCGGGCACTTCAGCTCGGCGCGGAACTTCTTGGCGTCCTCCAGAAAATAGCACTCCTCGAACGGGAACTGCCGGATCATCCACGGCCCGCACCAGCGGATGAAGTAACGCAGCCACAGCGGCGAGTAGTAGCTCATCGTGTAGATCGGAATCAGCCCCCGCATCACGGCCATCGGGGCCTTCGACACGAATCCGCCCGACAGCACGATGCCGTCCACACCGAAACGCTCGATCTCGCGGGCGATTTCGAGACTTTCGGGGATTTCGATGCCGCCCTTGAATCCGTCGTACATGTTATGCTTCACCAGCACGGCCGTCCCGGTCTGCGCCGCGGCCTCCATGACCTCCTCCAGACACATCCGCATGAAACGCATGCGGTTTTCGAGCGATCCGCCGTACTCGTCGCGGCGGCGGTTGGTGTAGGGCGAAAGGAACTGCGAAATCAGGTAGCCGTGCCCGGCGTGTACCTCCACCGAGTCGAATCCCGCGTCGTGGGCCGTATGGACGGCCCGCCCGAAGTCGCGGGCCACCTGCTCGATCTCGCCGGCCCGCATACCCCGGACCGGCGTGTAGGCGTAGAGGTTGAAGCCCGTGGACGCGCCGATCGGAATCTGCCCCGCCGTGGTCAGGTGGGTCATGTTGCCGCAGTGGCCGATCTGAATTCCCGCCGCCGCGCCTTCGCGGTGCACGGCGTCGGTGATGTCGCGCAACCCCGGCACGATTTCGGGCCGCAGCCACAGCTGCTTGTCGAACGAAAGCCCGCTGCGGCAGACCGCCGCATAGGCCAGCGTGGTCATGCCCACGCCGCCGCGGGCCACCGATACGTGGTACTCCTTCAACTGCTGCGTCGGGCCGAAATGGCGGCCCATCGACTCGAACGCCGCCGAGCGTATCGTGCGGTTGCGCAGCGTTACGGGGCCTAACTTATAGGGGGTGAAAAGCGATGACATGATAGGGTCAGTAAATGAAAGGTATGATTTTTTTGCGTCCGAGCGACGTGAATTCGTCGCCGAACTCCTTGGCGTAGCGTTTGTTGAGCGATGCGGCGCGGGGCGCGAGGTTGGCGAAGGTCCACCACGCGAACACCGCTCCGGCCCACGACCACGAAGCCACGGCGAAGCCCGTCCATTCGAGCAGTTCGCCGAAGTAGTTGGCCGACGAGACGTAGCGGAACATGCCGCCGCGCGGAATGTAGTGGCGCGTGTCGCCCGGCCGGCGCAGGTTGCGGATGATGTGGTCCGAATGGAGATTCACGGCCATTCCCGCGAGGAACATCGCCCCGCCGATATAAATATAAGGTTGCGCGAACCAGTCGGCGTAGTAGCCTTCGGGCGAGACGTAGAAGATCCACCCGCCCTGCATCAGGGCGTTGAGCGTGTTGAAGCACATGCCCATCACGACGATGCCGAGCGGCATTTTCGACGCGCCGCGCATGAGCAGCGGAAAGATGAACGCCCGTTGCAGGTAGTGGGCCTGAAAGAGCGCGAAGAGCGTCAGCGGCCCGGCTTCCCACGTCCTTTCGGAGAGCAGCCACAGCACGCACATCGCCACGAATACGGGCGACTCCATCAGCACCCAGCCGATCTTGTTGGGCACGGGCGGCCCGTATTTGGGGTTGAAGAGATAGCCGTATCCGGCTTCAAAAAAATGCAGGGCAGCGAAGACCACCAAGGCCAGCAGCGCCATGACGATCAGGAATATATCGAATGTTTGGGCCATATCGGAACGGTTTCGGTAAAACGACATAAAGATAATAAAACTTTCCCGCTCCGACAAGTCCCCGAAAGGGCCGTTTTTGTTCTTTTTGACAGTTGGGAAACGGGTTTCCTCCTGCTTTTTTTTGCACTCTTTTCGCGGCCCATGACGGCTCTGCCTTCTCACCTGCCGGTTTTCTCGTTTTTCGGCGGTTCTCTTTTTTTCTCCGGTGGCCTTTTTTGTCCCGTTGCTGTTTCCTCCTCTTCCCACCAGCAAACTTTCTTTTTCTTCTGCGGTTCTCTTTTTTTTCTCCGATGGCCTTTTTTGTCCCGTTGCTGTTTCCTCCTCTTCCCGCCAGCAAACTTTCTTTTTTCTTCGGCGGTTCTCTTTTCCCCTCCGGCGGCCTTTCTCGTTCCGTTGTTGTTTCCTCCTCTTCCCGCCAGCAAACTTTCTTTTTCTTCGGCGGTTCTCTTTTTCTCTCTGCAGTCTTTCTTGTCCCGCAACGGTTTTCCTTGGTGTTTTTCAGGGTAGGGGGGGCTGCATTTCGCCCGCCTCTTTTTCGCGGCTTGAAATATTGCAAGAGGCCTGATAAAAAAGGCGGCCGCCGCTGTATGCGGAAGCCGCCTGTCAAGTTCCCGTGGCGCCCGGAAAGTGTGCGTGTCGCGGTCGTGCCCGCCGATCCCCCGAAATCGGACCGAAGCCGGAAGTGTGCTCTTTCGACCGCCGTGACGGGACGCAGAATCGTGAAAACGAGTTGCCTGCGAGAAAGCGCTGCCTCAGGGCACACGAAAGTTTGATGTGGTAGCCGAAACCCTGGTCTTGCCTGCCGCGGAATGGGCTGGATCGACCTTTTCCGCAATCTCTGCGACGGACTCCGGGGCGTGTCGGCGCACCGGGACAAAAACCCCTGCCGAAGCAGGGGCGCCGGAAGCGACGGCCAGCCGGCGGCGTCCCGCCGTTGACTGGACCTCAATAAATGGGAGTCTTTCCGCCTTCCGGCTGTAATGTCGGTCCGGAAACCGGCCGGAAGTCCGGGGCGAACCCCCGACCGCCGGTCCGAATCCCCGATTCTAGTGCGTGAATACCTTGCCTTTCTGGTGTTCCATGTTGTCGTACTTGATGCGCGACGTAGTGGGGTATTCGAGCTGTTCGAACTCTGCGACGGCGTTGCGGATGTCGCCCATCAGCATGTCGGCCATGTCGCGCGACATGCCCTGACGTACCACGATGCGCATCACGACCACGTTCTCGATGTTCTTGGGCATGGTGTATGCGGGAACCATCCATCCGCTCTGCTGCAGTTTGGCCTGCAGGTCGAAGAGCGTCCATTTGGCCTTCTTGTCGTATTCGGGATCCATCATCCAGATGAAGAGCGGATTGACGACCTCCTTCGAGTAGTTCTTGAAGCACTTCATCGTGCCGATCTGCTGGTGGCAGTACTTGGCGACGTCCATCGAGTTCTGCTGAATCTCTTTGTAGCCCTCGAATCCCAGCCGGATGAAATTGTAGTACTGGCCCAGAATCTGCGCCGCGGGACGCGAGAAGTTCAGACCCACCTGCGTGATGTTGGCTCCGAGGTAATTGACCGAGAACGACATTTCGTCGGGCAGATACTTCTTGTCCTTCCAGACCACCCAGCCCAGACCCGGATATACCAGACCGTATTTGTGGCCCGACGTGGAGATCGACAGCACCCATTTGAGGCGGAAGTCCCACTTCTTTTCGGGTTTGAGGAACGGCAGGATGAAACCGCCCGACGCGGCGTCCACGTGGATCGGAATTTCGTAACCCGTCTTGGCGTTGTACTCGTCGAGCGCCTTGTCCAGCCCCTCGATGTCGTCGTCCAGACCCGTCCACGTCACACCGGCTATGGGCACGATGCAGATGGTGTTTTCATCGCACATCTCCAGCGCCTGCTTGGGATCGAGCGTGATGTGATCCAGCGTCAGGGGCACGGTGCGCAGTTCGATCTGCCACAGCTGGCAGAATTTCTCCCATACGACCTGAAATCCGGCGCTCATCACCAGATTCGGCTTGTCGAAGGGTTTGCCTGCGGCCTTGCGGCGGTTGCGCCAGCGCAGCCATGCGGCCACGCCGCCCAGCATGCAGGCTTCCGACGAACCGATGCCCAGCGCTCCGGTCTTCCACTCGGCCTTTTCGGGGGTGTTCCACAGATTGGCGACGATATTCAGACAGCGGCCGCACATCACCGCGACACGCGGATACTCCGTCTCGTCGATATAGTTGACGTTGATCGCCTCGTTCATCAGGCGCGTGGCGTAATCATCCATGTAGGTCGTCACGAACGTCGCCAGATTGAGCCGCGGCTGCGTCTGCGGATAGGTTTCGTCCTTGACTAACTGGTAGGCGATTTCGGGCGATGTCTTGCCTTTGGGGATAAACTCCGTGGGCGCGGGATTGCGCATCTCTTCCGAACCGAAAATATCGGTCAGCGTGTCCTCGTTGGTGTGTCTTTGCTGATTCATAACGTAAATTTATTTTTGGTTTACGAGCATACGACCTTGCATGAACCGTGCCGCGTCGGAGTTGCCCGGACCTGAAATCCGGCGTGCTTTTTTTGCCTGAAAACCTCCGTCTGCGGCCCGCAAGCCCCTTTCCGCTTTGTACTCAACCTGCTGCCGGGCCGGCTTCCCGCAAATGCTGCCGCTTTTTGCGTCTCTCCTGCGTCTCTCCTGCGTCTCTCCTGCGTCTCTCCTGTTCTTCTTATTCTCCCCGTTCTCTCTTGCCTTCCGATCCTGCCCCCCCCCTGAAAAAAGCGGGGGAATATTTGGAATCCCGGAAAAATTCGATATATTTGTGATATCAAAATAATATCACCTAAAACTTACGGATATGGAGAATGGAAATTTTGTCTACAAGGGCTGGAAATGCAATGGTTTTCTGGCTTTGACGCTGATCTTCGTCGGGTTGGCGCTGGGTGTGTGCGCGATCGTGTTCGGCGCGCAGCGTATCGACGCAGGGCTGGCGTTCGGCGTCGGGCCGGTCGTGATCGGCTCGGTCTGGTGTCTCTGCATGCTGATCTGCATGGCGGGCTTCATGCTGCTCGAACCCAACGAAGCCCGCGTCATGGTCTTCTTCGGCAAATACAAGGGCACCTTCTACGAAACGGGCTACTGGTGGGTCAATCCATTTATGTCGGCCAAGCAGATTTCGATCCGCGCCCGCAACCTGAACGTCGATCCGATCAAGGTGAACGACAAGACGGGCAATCCGATTATGATCGGTCTGGTGCTGGTGTGGAAGATCAAGCGCGACGATATCTATAAGGCGGTCTTCGAGATCGACGCTCCGACGACTGCCGGACAAACCGGGGTTTCGGCTTCGGCCCGCATGAACATCCTCGAAAATTTCGTGGGTGTGCAGAGCGACGCTGCGCTGCGTCAGGTCGCCGGTTGCTATGCTTATGACAATAACGGGGTTAAGGACGATGAATTGACGCTGCGCTCGAATAGCGAGGCGATCAACGACCAGCTCGAACACACGCTCAACGAACGCTTGGCGATGGCCGGCATCGAGGTGGTCGAAGCCCGCATCAACTATCTGGCCTATGCTCCCGAAATCGCCGCCGTGATGCTGCGCCGTCAGCAGGCCGACGCCATTATTTCGGCCCGCGAAAAGATCGTCGAGGGCGCCGTGTCGATGGTCCACATGGCCTTGGAGCGTCTGGGCAGCGAACATATCGTCGAACTGGACGAGGAGCGCAAGGCGGCGATGGTCACCAACCTGCTCGTCGTGCTCTGCGCCGACGAAGCCGCGCAGCCGGTAGTCAATGCCGGAACCCTTCACCATTGATTTAACTGCCGATGGCTAAAGAGAACAATAACAAGAGTTTCGTGCTTCGCATCGACGCCGCGACCATGGAGGCGCTCGAAGGGTGGGCGGCCGACGAGTTCCGCTCGATCAACGGGCAGCTGCAGTGGATCATCGCCGACGCCCTGCGCCGCAGCGGCCGCCTGAAAAAGCCCCGTCCCGCCGGACCGGAGTCCGGCGATTCGACGGGGCTTCCGTCGGGCGATGCCGCTTCTGCAAAACCCCCGGTTCCGCCCCGGAGCGATTATCCCGACGATATTTAACCGATACGCTAATTGATATGTGCAATCTATTGAGCAAAAATCGAATAGGATTGTGTGGAAAACTCCGTGGCTCGCAATCAGACCGGGGCATGTCCGCTTTGCGTCCGGGGCGGGGCATGTCCGCTTTGTGTCCGGTTCGGAGCGTGTCCGGTGTGCGTCCGGGTCGGGGTGTGTCCGGTTTGCGTCCGGGGCAGGGCATTTCCGCTTTGCGTCCGGTTCGGAGCGTGTCCGGTTTACGTCCGGTTCTGGGTGTGTCCGGTTTGCGTCCGGGACGGAATATGTCCGGTCTGCGGTATGGGCGGATTGTCTCCGGTTTGCAGGTCGTGGGCGGACTGCTGGTCTTTTTTCTCCTGCTTCGGCCCGACTGGCTGCCCCGCTGGGTCTATTGGGGTGTGCTGGCGCTGGGTGCCGCCCTCGCCCTCGGCGAAATGGCGCTCGATTACCGCCGCCGTCGTCCGCGCCGGCGGTGGCGCGATGCGGGGCTGGTGCTGTTGTCGCTTTCGGTGGTCTGGATTGTCATTTTGCCGCCGTTCTTTTTCTGGGGAGTCTCCGGCGAGAAGGAGTTGACCCGCGCCACGCTGGGATTGGGTGTCGCTGCGCTCGTCGCATGCGTCGTCTGCCTGCTGCGCTGGCGGCGTTTGCGCGCCGAGGCTGAAATGCGCCTTTGGAAGCTGAACGCCGAACGCCGAAGACGTGACATGCTTTGCGCCCGTGCCGCGGCGGAAGGAGGTGGGCGATGAGACTCCGGAGATGGTTTTATGCGATTGCTTCGGTGTTTGTGGTCGCGCTGGTGATGTTCCCGCTCAATTTTTTGTGGGTGGGGCAGTCGCCGCTGCATGCGGCGGTAAGTTCCCTGCTGTTCGGCCTGCCCGCATTGCTCTCGGCATGGACGCCCAAGGAGCGGCGTACCGGCAGGCGCAACGAATCCCGTGGGACTGCCGTGTGTGCGCAATCCCGCAGATGTGCCGGAGCCGGCATCCATGCCGCACCTGCCGGGCGTATTGACTCCGCCGCGAATGCCGGGGCCGCCATGCCAGCCGGGGTCGCAAGGTGCAGCGAATCCGCCGGTCGTGCCGGCGCTGAAAGGTTCGGCGAATCCGCTGCGCATCCGGAATCCTGCGGCCGCACTGCGTCCGCGGACGGCACCGAACCCGCCCGGCGGAAATCCCTGTTGTCGAAAGCCGCGCTGGGGATCGCTTTTTGTGTGCTGGCGGCGATGCTGGCGTACGATATTGTGACCGAAGGCGTGGCCGTCGGTGTTACGAAATCGGTCGGATTCGTCCTGTTGATATTGGTTGCCGCATTGGGAAGTAGATTGGGTTACCTAAAGTTTTAGTTTATGAAAAGAATAGTCGTTTTTACGGGCGCCGGGGTGAGCGCCGACAGCGGCCTTGCCACGTTCCGCGATTCGGACGGCCTGTGGGCCGACTACCGTATCGAGGATGTCTGCACGCCCGAAGCCTTGGCGCACAACCGCGCCACCGTGATCGAATTTTACAACAAACGCCGCCGCGAGATGCTTGCCGCCGAGCCGAACGCCGGGCATCGGGCCATCGCGGAGCTGGAGCGGGATTTCGAGGTCGAGGTGCTGACGCAGAATGTCGATAACCTCCACGAGCGCGCCGGATCGTCGCGGGTGACGCATCTGCACGGCGAGCTGATTCGCCTGCGTTCGTCGCGCGATTCCGGGCTGATCGTCCCGATCGAAGGGTGGGAGCAGCGGCTCGACGCCACGGCTCCCGACGGGTCGCTGCTGCGGCCGCATATCGTCTTTTTCGGCGAGTCGGTGCCGATGTTCGAACGTGCGGCGGAGATCGCGCAGACGGCGGATATCATGGTCGTCGTGGGCACTTCGCTGGCGGTCTATCCTGCGGCGTCGCTGGTGCGTTACGTGCGGCCCGACATTCCGATTTACGTCGTCGATCCCGGCAATCCCGATACGGCGGGCATCCGCAATCCGCTGACCCTGATCCGCAAACGCGCCGCCGAGGGCATGCCCGAACTGGCCGCCCTGCTACGGGAGCGCTATGCCGGATAGATAGGGTGTTGCTACGAAAGAGGGTGTCTGCCGCAGTGCAGACACCCTCTTTTTTGTTCGTATTTTTCCCAGAAGTTTCCGCAATCCGCAGTTCGCGCGGCGTGCGTCGGCCGGAGGACTATTTCAGGTCCTTGAAATAGATGTCCAGCAGCTCTTTGGCGGCGATGAACGACGAGATCTTGTCGTCCAGCACGCGCTGTTCGTATTCGGCGATGCGCGATTCGACCGCGGGATCGTGGTAGAACGAGTTGCGCAGCACTTCGTTGATCGACTCGTACATCCAGTATTTGTTCTGGCGGTTGCGGTTGTGTCGGAAGTAGCCGTTGGCCTCGATGTGGTCGAGGAACTCTTCGACGCCTTTCCATACCTCTTCCAGTCCCGTTCCGGCTACGGCCGAGCAGGTGTAGACTTTGGGCCGCCAGCCCGATTCCGGCAGAGGGAAGAGCCGCAGCGCCCCCTGAAACTGGGTTTTGGCGAGTTCGGCCTTGTGGATGTTTTCGCCGTCGGCCTTGGTGATTACCATGATGTCGGCCATCTCCATGATGCCGCGCTTGATGCCCTGCAGCTCGTCGCCCGCGCCCGAAATCTGCAGCAGCATGAACATGTCGACCATCGAATGTACGGCCGTTTCGGACTGTCCGACGCCCACCGTCTCGATGAAGATCACGTCGAATCCCGCGGCTTCGCACAGCACGATCGTCTCGCGCGTCTTGCGGGCCACGCCGCCCAGCGATCCCGCCGAGGGCGAAGGGCGGATGAAGACGTCGGGATTGCCCGAAATGCTCTCCATGCGGGTTTTGTCGCCGAGAATCGAGCCGCCGCTGCGTTCCGACGAAGGGTCGATGGCCAGCACGGCGAGCTTGTGCCGCAGCGAGGTGACCATGTTGCCGACGGCTTCGATGAAGGTCGATTTTCCGGCTCCGGGGACGCCCGTGATGCCGATGCGGACCGATTTCCCGGCGTGCGGCAGGCAGCGCTCGATGATCTCCTGCGCCTGCGCGTAGTGCGCAGGGTTGTTGGACTCGATGAGCGTGATGGCCTGCGAAAGGGTGGTGATGTTGCCGGCGAGAATGCCCTCGACGTATTGGTCGGTCGAGAGCTTCGGCTTCTTGCGGCGCGTGAAGTAAGGGTTTACGATCGGCTGATCTTCAACGCCTTCGGTGACGTTCAGAGCCGTGTCGTGGTGCATGTCGGCGTACTCTTTTTCGTAATGGTTTATCTTGGTGAAAGACATGTTGTTATTTGCTTGATTTATCGATGATTTCGGATGTCAGGTGAAGTGAATTTCCCTGCCAGAGCGCCCTGTTTTTGGAATCGACCAGCACCCCGAACGGAACGTACTGCACGCCGAACGCCGTGAAGATCTTGCCTCCGGCGTCTATCGCCACGGAGATTTGCGGCGATAGGTAGGGTCTGAGCAGGGGGCCTATTTTGTCCTCTTTTTCCTGCGTTATGACAACCACGCGCAGTTTGGTACCCAATTTGTCCGTCATCGCCCGGAGCTGTTTGAGCGACGTGATGCAGGCCGCGTTCGACGACTGGAAGAACTCGACGTAGGTCAGCCGCGGCGTGGCCGCGGGTTTCTGTCCGTCGAGCCATGCAGGGACTTTCAGTTCGGGCACACGCTCGCCCAGAGCGATATTCTGCGCGTCGGCCGCCGCAAAAGGCAGCAGGGCCGCGAGGAGTAAAATAAGCAGTACTTTCTTCATAAGAGCGGACTTATTTTTTAGCGAAGATAACAATTATTTGCCACATAGACGAAATTTTTTACTTGGACTTATGAAAATCGGATTCGACGACACCCCGGCCGCACCTGTCGGAACCTATTCCCAACACCTTGCCAGACTTTTGGCCGAGTATGCCCCGGAACATGAATATATCATTGACGGAAAGCGCTGTAAGGAGTTCGACCTCTACCACGGCTTCCGGCCCGGACTTCCCTTTCCGGTGCTGCTGCGCCGCATACCGTGCGTCATGACGGTCCACAACCTCAATTTCCTGCGCTACCCGCATCTCTATTCGCTGGGCGAGCGGCTGGTGCTGCTGCGCCTGTACCGGCGGATGCTGCGTTCGGCCAGCCGGGTGATTACGGTCAACCGCGACGCGCGGGAGGAGCTTTCGGACCGGCTGCGGATCGATCCCGGCAGGATCGAGGTCGTGATGCCGCTCGCGGTGCGTATGCCGCAGAATCCGCCCGACGGCGCCGAGCTGGAAGGCGTGCGGCGCAAATATGCGCTGCCGCGCGATTTCGTGCTGATGCTGGGGACGGTCGAGCCGCGCCACAATCAGGAGGTGCTGTTCGAGGCGCTGGCCCTGCTCCGGGAGCGGGAGCGCGAGATGCTCGAAACGAGAGGGGCGGAGATGTCGACGGCAGCGGAACGGACTGAGGTGCGGGCTGCGGAGCGAACCGGGTCGCAAGCCGGGATGGAAACCGGGGTGCGGACCGGGGAACAACCTGCAGGAGATGCTGCGGAGCGAACCGGGGAGCGGGCAGCCGGACGGAATGTGGAATCGGTTGCGGAAGCGGGGGCTTTTGCGGAGACTGTTGCGCGATCCGTGCGGGAGCCGGACGGCGGCGGGGACCTGAATCCTGAAAATGCAGGCTGGCGCGACGATACGGCGTCGGATGGCGTCGGAGGGTACGGCGACGTGGAAGCCGGAGCCAGGTTGGCGATGCGCGGCGTCGGTGCGGACACTCCGGATGCGAACCGGAATACGGTCACGGAGTTCGCCCCTGCCGGTCGGGAGCGTGTCCGCCCGGCGGACGGAACCGCACGGAGCGGCGGCGCCGAAACCGCCGAAACCGCCGAAACCGCCGAAACCGCCGAAATCGCCGAAACCGTCGGAGTCGGCGAAGCCATTGGAGCCGCGGACCGCGGTGCCGACATGTCGGTCGGAGGTGTCTGCCGCAGTGCCCGTACATCCGTCGGAGATGCGGGCCGCGACGTCGGTGTATCCGTTGCGGATGCGGGGCGCAGTGACGCCGCCGTTGCCGCAGGGCGGCGGGGCGCTGCCGGAACCGACGGCCGACCTCCGCTGCCGCAGCGCGTCGGAGTTGTGGTGTGCGGCCGCCGCACGGCGTATGCCGACTTCCTGCTGGGCTATGCACGTGAGCGGCATATGGCGGCGCGGGTGGATTTCATCTACGAACTTTCGCCCGAAGACCTGCCGGCGCTGTTCCGGCTGGCCCGGACTTTCGTCTACCTGCCCGACGCCGAAATCGAGGCTTCGATCGTGCCCGTGGTCGAAGCGCTGAGGGCCGGGCTGCCGATGGTGCTGAGCGATACGCGGCTCAACCGCGAAGCGGCCGGAGACGCGGCAGTTTATGTCGATCCCGAAGCGGTGGGAGAGGTCGCCGCGGCATTGGAAAACGTGCTCTGGGACGAGACCTTCCGCAGCGAAATGCGCCGGCGCGAACGCCGCCGCGCCGAGCTTTTTTCGGAATACGCCGTCGCCCGCCGTCTGATCGATATTTACACTTCGTTGTGAAGCGCGCGGCCGGCCCGAAAAGTGACAGATATTCCGAAAAAAATACGATAAAAGGCTTGGGTATTTCGAATTTAATGCCCTATCTTTGTGTTCGTTTTGTAACAGTGCCTTGAAATGACACGGAACATCCACTAACTTAAATTAATATTTTGCTATGAAAGTTTCTCATATCGAGCATCTTGGCATCGCGGTGAAGAGCCTCGATGAAGCAATTCCCTATTGGGAGAACGTTTTGGGCCTGAAGTGCTATGCCGTCGAAGAGGTCGCAGACCAGAAGGTCCGCACGGCGTTCTTCATGCTCGGTCAGACCAAGATCGAACTGCTGGAGCCCACTTCGGAGGAGTCTACCATCGCCAAGTACATCGAAAACCGCGGTGTCGGCATTCATCACATGGCGCTTGCCTGCGAGAATATCGAGGAGCAGCTCGCCGACGCCGAGGCCAAGGGCATCCGCCTGATCGACAAAACCCCGCGCAAGGGCGCCGAGGGCATGACCATCGCCTTCCTGCACCCCAAATCGACGCAGGGCATCCTCACCGAGCTTTGCGAGAATAAGAACAAATAGGAACAACGAGCGTTCGTATCGCTCCCTCGGCCCCGTTTTTTACGCCGCCGCCGGCGAAGAAGTCCCCGCCGAGGCGGGGATTTGGGGGTGGGTCAGACCAGTAAACGCGGCCGACGGCCGCGGGGCGGGACAGTCCGGAGCGAACGTGCATGAAACTATACTAACAAGCATACTTATGAGTGAAATTCAAAACAAAATCAACCAGCTCATCGAGAACCGTGCCACCGCACGTCTCGGAGGTGGTCAGAAGCGTATCGACGCCCAGCATGCCAAGGGCAAGTTCACGGCCCGCGAGCGTATCCAGATGCTGCTTGACGAAGGCTCATTCGAGGAGTTCGACATGTTCGTGACGCACCGCTGCTATGATTTCGGCATGGACAAGAGCCACACCTTCGGCGACGGCGTCGTAACGGGTTACGGTACGATTGACGGACGTCTGGTCTATGTCTTCGCACAGGACTTCACGGTAACGGCCGGTTCGCTGTCGCTGTCGATGTCGGACAAGATCTGCAAGGTGATGGACATGGCGCTGCGCAACGGCGCGCCCTGCATCGGCATCAACGATTCGGGCGGCGCCCGCATTCAGGAGGGCGTCAACGCGCTGGCCGGCTACGCCAATATTTTCCAGCGCAACGTGATGTCGTCGGGCGTGATCCCGCAGATTTCGGCCATCTTCGGCCCCTGCGCCGGCGGCGCCGTCTATTCGCCCGCGCTGACCGACTTCATCATCATGAAGAAGGAGACGTCGAACATGTTCCTCACGGGCCCGAAGGTCGTGAAGACCGTGACGGGCGAGGACGTGACGCAGGAGCAGCTGGGCGGCGCCACGATGCACACCACCAAATCGGGCGTGGCGCAGTTCGCCGTAGATACCGAGGAGGAGGGCATCGCGCTGATCCGCAAGCTCATTTCCTATATGCCGCAGAACAACATGGAGGACGCTCCGCTGGCGGTCTGCACCGACAAGATCACCCGTCTGGAGGATTCGCTCAACGAGATCGTTCCTGACAGCGCCAACAAGCCCTACGACATGTCGGAGGTCATCAAGGCGATCGTCGACAACGGCGAGTATCTGGAGTCGGCTCCCGGCTATGCCAAGAACATCATCACCTGCTTCGCCCGTTTCAACGGCCAGAGCGTGGGCATCGTCGCCAACCAGCCCAAGTTCATGGCCGGCGTGCTCGATATCAATGCCAGCCGCAAGGCTGCGCGCTTCATCCGCTTCTGCGACGCGTTCAACATTCCGATCGTGACCCTCGTGGACGTTCCGGGCTTCCTGCCGGGTACGACGCAGGAGTACGGCGGCGTCATCACCCACGGCGCGAAGCTACTCTTCGCCTACTGCGAAGCGACGGTGCCGAAGATCACCGTCACGCTGCGCAAGGCCTACGGCGGCGCCTACATCGTCATGTCGTCGAAGCACATCCGCGGCGACATCAACTACGCATGGCCGA
>OJOE01000298.1_pt1 | contig 31382 bp, 40 predicted proteins | sample 1598191 | NCBI WGS metagenome assembly OJOE01 (sample SAMN03922463, study PRJEB24848) | human gut metagenome | isolation source: stool sample | host: Homo sapiens | place: Germany | collected 2009-11
ATAGCATTGGTCTGTTCAATCCATTTGGTTGGCGTCATAACAAACCTGTTTAATCCCGCCTCACTTCTAACCGCCTCGAATTGCACACGGTTAAAATCCGGATTGTGAAGTTCTTCCCAGACCGCCAAAAACTCAACTGTATTCCTGTTTCGCATCCAGTTCTGAATGACAAATCTGGGATCATTATCATTTCTGTATTTTGCGATATCTGTCAACGAAATATATTCATTTTCAAAATCCTTCGTGTAAATTCCAATATCAATACCCTTTGCATGAATAATTTCTCTAACTATTTTATTTGCCATCTCTATTCCTCCACAATGCTTTCCATTTGCTCCAGCTTCTGCAATGCCTTCATATATGCCATCAATCTTTTATACTGTTCGTCTCCAAGGCTATGAATCTGCTTTAATATCTTAATATCCGACCTTGTAACTTCATAATCCATATCTGCAGCTTTATACTCCGGATCAATTCCTTTTCCCGTTAAAAGCTGTTCCGGTGTAATATCCAATGCGTCACATATGGATAATAGACAGTCTGCTTTTGGATTTGTCTTTTTCTTTTTCCAGTCACTGATGTTGCTTGTTGCAATCCCGGTTCTTCTCGACAGTTCCAACTGGCTCATGTTCTTCTGCTCCATTATGTAAAAAATTCTTTCACTGATAATCATCTTTCCCTCCATCAGCATTTCATCTATCCGTATTTTCATTTTTTAATTCCGTATTTACGGTTATAATATCATGCGACAACTTTTCTTTCAACAGATATTTTTGTATTTCTGAACTTTGTTATATTCTTCTCTTTATATAGCTCCGTGTACAACTGTCTTATTCTTTCCCTATGAAGATAAAAATCCGGATCAGGCAAATTATACAAGTCCATTGCTTCCGCATACTTTGCTACCATTTCTCCAATAAAATTTCCCAAATCACTCCAGGCATCTCTTTCTTTTAAAACCACTTTATTCTTACCCATAATTCAAATTCCTTCTGGCATTACCATTGTAATCCATCGCATCCCATCTGATTATTTCACATCAGGAGTTAGTATCTCTCTGGATTAGCTGTATTTGTAGTTGGAGCCGTTTGCTCTGACTATGATTGATTCGGGTTGAATTCACTCTGAATAACCTTTAGGAGTGAATTACTACGAGTTCAAAAAGACTGCGCTACTCTGATGAAAAGTGGCTGGACCTGATTAGCGAATGTCGGTCAAGCGGGCTCTCTGACAAGGACTGGTGCATGGAGCACCAAATCGGTATCAGTACTTTTTATTACCATGTCAAACGACTTCGCAATAAAGCATACAGTATTCCACCAGCTGCTGTCGGTGCCGTGATTCCCTGCCAGAAGCAGGAAGTTGTGGAACTGAATTTCAATCCTGTATCTAAATTACCAATGAATTGTAGTTCAGAGGAGATTACTGCAACTGCTATTAAAATCTCAATGCATGGGATTCAAATTGAAATCACCAATGCTGCGGCAGAGTCTACAATCGTTCAAACACTATCGGCTCTGCAAAAGTTATGTTAGGCGACCTGTCCGGTGTTTCCAAGATTTTTGTAATCACCGGCCACACTGATATGAAAAAGAGTTTTGATGGACTCATGGCTATCGTGCGGGACAGCTTATCTGCTGTCTGGCTCATGCACGCCGTAAATTTTTTGATGCCGTTCCAAAAGGAAGGCAAAAAAGAATCCGGCTTCTGGATATCAACTCGGAGCAAGCACTGGATGACCCCATTTCTACAGAGGAAGATGAAAATCTGCTTCCTGCTGAAAAAGAAGTTGCCTTCTGCAATCGTCTGTTCTTCAAGGAACGTTTGTATAAGGAGTTATCTCCGGAAAACAGAAAAGCAAAACGTCTTGAAGAAGAAACACCAATCTGGGATGAATTCTGGTGCTGGATTGACACGCTGGATCCATCTGGAGGAAGCAAACTGGAGAAAGCGGTTAAGTATGCCTTGAATCATAAGGAATCGTTAATGAATTATCTTCTGGATGGAAGATGTGAAATTTCAAACAATTCCGCTGAGCGAAAGGCAAAGGTTTATGCCACCGGGCGTAAAAACTTCCTGTTTCACGACTCTGTTGACGGTGCGAAAGCAACTGCAATCGTTATAAGTCTTGTAGAGACAGCAAAAGCAAACAACCTGAATGCTTACAAGTATCTGTACACCCTGCTTCTGTATATGCCGGACTATAAAAATGAGCCCGCAGGCATAAAACAGCTGCTACCGTGGAGTACATTTGTACAGGATAAGTGTTCCGGAATCATAGATGATAGCCTGGAACTTCCAGAAAATCGTGGGAACCAGCCAATTTAGGGTTCCCTGGTTCGGATACCCGTGTGGTTATTCATCGCTTACAATCTTTTCCTCGAAAATGATTGCTTCCGTCCTGTCATATATAATAATATGCGTGGATGGATTCATGGTATCGCAAAAGCAGATGAAGGAACGCCTGCCGAAAAAATAATTTTTGATATCAAATTAAACAGGAAGTGGCAAAAAGGACATTTATAAAATATAAGAATGTGCAAAAAATCACCGCCTCCCAATATATAGCTTTGGGAAGCGGTGAAATCTTACGGTTTATAAGAAAAAAGGTACTCAACCATACTGGCCAAGTACCTATGTGAATAATTATGTTATTATAAATCCTATTCGGTTTCAGGTAAGGTACATAATGATATCTCACCTTTCAAATTATCTCTTAATGATGAGATCCTGGAATCATTGAATTTTTTCATTCCGACAGTCCAAATTGACGAGTCTACTTCCATTTCCATTGAAGCATTTTTATACTTTTTTGATATGGTTCTTCAAAATGAAGACAGTAAATATTACTACAAAAAACGAAATCTAACCTCTGGTAGAATCCAAACATGCGATTCGATGTTATTATTGGTTTCACATTTCAGAGGCCATACTTCTTTATCTACATTATTGCAACGTTATGTATCCGGTTTTGGTGTTGGAAAATGCCTTACATCAGAAATTGAACCTGCAACTGATGGTTTAATACAGATAGTAAACAGAAAAGATGATTTATCTAATCGCTTAGATGATGCACACATTAATTATTTAATCAATCGACCAATAACAGTTAACGGAGAAAGAATCCAAACCTCTCTAAAAACTAATTCCCCTAAAATTGCCATCCTTAACGAAGGTAATGAGGACAAAAAACAAGCTTGAATCTAAAGCATGGACGGTCTTTGATTTCGAATCCGCAGTAGATTCCGAATACTATCAACTTATTATTGATGCATATAATTTATAATACATACAAGGCCTCAAGCAATTAATAGCTAATTGTTTGAGGCCTTATTGTATTCATAATTACGAACCTATCCAGTAGCACAAAATCACAACCAACCAAAAGAGGATTAAGCATAACCTAATCCTCTAACCTTAATCCTTAATATAAACTATGATAATAAAACTTTCATGTTTGTACTCATCGTACTAATAACATTTTCAATCATCTGTGCTTTGTCATCATCTTCACCAATAGCCTGAATCTGCGCTGCAGCCAATGAGTAAATCAAGAAATCAACTGAAGTAACCAATGTTTTGTTATCCGCATTTTCTCTGACAAATCTTGTATAAAATGGATGATCCACATTCCATCTAATAACTATGGTCTTTCCTTCCTGTTCTGCCTCAAACATTACTCCACTTTGACCATAATGCATTGTATCAAATCTAACATTTGCATTTGCGCCTTGATACTTCTTAGGGATACGAAGCTTACGCTCTTCATCCTCTGGTTTTTCAACCTTTTCCTTCTTTTGGTCCTCATCTTTAGGCTTTGGACTATTTCTTTGTTCTTTCTTAACTGGAGGTGTAATTAAAACCTTTGCCTTTTTATTGATGGCATCCTCAGCCTCAATATGACTAGTCATTTCTTCTTCAGTTGCTTTCATTCCGCGCTTAATCTTATTTGCCATAGAAGTAATCTGTGGCTTTAATATATGCTGTAATGCATTATCAACCGAATCCACCATATCAATATCATTCTTAGTAAAGTTTACCCCCATTGCTTCATCCAACGAAGAATCAAATGAAATCTCACCTCTAACCCTGTTACGTGAGTTATGCTTTGCAAACCATGGCATAAATCCAAATGCGATTTCTCTATTATTTCTCAATACAGAAAATCCCTGATTAGCCATATTAATTCCTAATTCCTTTGCCTTAGAATCTGAACAATTTGGCAAAAGAACTAATTTTGCATGAACCTTTCCGCTCAACTTCTCTCCGGTAATATTATTTACCCAACTCACTTCATATTCGTCATCTGAGTAAATTTCAGCCTCATATTCCTTTTCTATACCCGAAAGCATTAATGGATCTTCTGCTGTGATTGGCTTATCGTTTACTGAAAACTCAATTGACTCCATAAACATTCTATATTTACGAGCAATTTCTTTAATAAGCTTATTTGAAAACTGTGTAACATTCTTATTCTTCACTCCAAAACAGTTTTCCAAAATAACAATTGTTCCAGATGATGCACCATCAAGCTGTGCGTTAAAGAAAGCTTTTTCCTGTTCTGAAGCCTCCCCTAAATACTTAACAAAGGCATTTTCCTTTTTAATAATTTCTACATCTGTTGCACTCTTATAAATCACACCTGCATCTTCATTCAAAGTCAACACTGTTGTCTTATCTGCCAATGATAAACCAGCTGTACTAAGTCCCATACCGTACTTACCTAAATCCGATATTTCATCGTGAGCACTATCTGAACCAAACTTCAATGCTTCATCAAGTGTTTCCTTTGTCATACCACATCCATTATCTACAATAATAATTTGAAAATTACTATTCTTTGCAGAGATGAAAATCTTGATTGATGTAGCGTTTGCATCAATTGAGTTATCAATAATATCGCACAACGCGACAAAATTATCGTATCCCAAGTGCTGCATCGCATAGATTAAAATCTTTGCGTTTGGATTGTTAGGTGTTCCTGTAGCGTTCATCACGCTTGTTGTCATTGTTGTTTCTGTTGCCATAAATTCTTCCTCCTTATGTGAAAAAAATAAATAAAAAAGGACCTATCTTTCGATAGACCCGTCTCAAGTCAAACAGATACAACTATACACTTAAAAATTTATACAGCTGATCCATGCCCAATACTATATCAGACATTCTTAAATTGTTTTTGACTTGTAAGACAAGGTGCTATACCGAATCTTCAATTTTATGATATTCTATTATGTTTTATTTGTCAAGAAAAAAATAAAGGGTATTCAAAGTTTTTTAGGGTCTTTACTTTTTAGGGTCTTTCGTTAGGGTTCTTCAGTAGGGTCTTTCAGTAGGGTCTGGTTTTAGGGTTTATCGTTAGGATTTGAACCTATATTTATAATAAAAACAGGGTATGTTAGCTCGTATTACACAAGCTAATCTACCCTGTTTCTTTTTTGTCCTGCCTCATTTATGATTATTTAGCGGAAATAAAATTTCTAAGGAGGACAAATGAATAATATCACAGATTTACTAGACCTTGAAGACTCTGATATAAAGATTTCAGACATTATTATTGAAGGTCAAACCAAAACTCTTATTATCGAAGCTCCACCTGTTGCCAGCTATTGTCCACTCTGTGGGTTTCGCATGCACTCTCGTGGTGTAAAGAAAAGGACTATTAACCATCCCATTCTTCAGGATGGTTATTCCTTGATTCTGCTACTCAAACAGCGCCGCTGGCGTTGTTCCAATCCAGACTGTCTGTATGAAGTTAATGAATCCTTCCGCTTTGTTAACAAGGGACGTAGAACTACAAATGCAACTGACATGCTCATTGTAGAGGCATATCGAAATCTTTTAGAAACATCCGCATCTATCGCTAAAAGATTCCATATGTCTGACACATATGTGCATGAGATCTTTGACCATTATGTCAAGCTGGACAGGCTTCCTCTTACAGATGCCATTTCCATTGATGAAGTTCACCTAGATATGGATGATGACTGTAAATAAGCATTGGTCATCCAGGATTTCCATACCGGTGCCCCCATTGACTTGCTTCGCAGCCGAAGAACTTCCGTAACGGAACCGTACTTTGTCTCAATCCCTGCAACAGAACGGAATCAGGTAAAATACCTTATTTCCGACATGTACAATCCTTACATTGCCTATGTAGAAAAGTACTTCCCCAACGCAGTCCCTGTTGTTGATTCCTTTTATGTAATTCAATGGATTACACGCTCTATTGACAACTACATACGGCAGCTTCTAAAAAAATACAGGCAACGCGACCGTGAATATCAGGACAAGTTTTCCTATGAACAGCAACGACCTGTTTCACTTCCGCCATCAGACAAAGTATACCTTCTGCAAAAATACAGATGGTTAATTCTGTCCAATCAGTCCAACATCCGGTACCACAGTGACCCTCGCATGGATTCTCATTTTCATGTATCAATGAACACCTATGATTACGAAGATGCTCTCTTTCGAATTGATCCAAACTTGAAAGATTTTCGAGACTTAAAAGAGATGTACGTACAGTTTAATTCGCGAAACGGCAGAAATCCACTCCTTGCACGGAATGAATTAAAAGAATTGATTCAGACATACAAAAGCTCCCGGTTTAAAATATTTCGTGACTTTGCATCTTTATTGAAAAAATTCGAAGACCCTATTGTTAATTCATTTATTATGGTCGAAAAAATCGGGAACGGCAAAATTTATGATGCACGTTTATCTAATGATCCCATCGAATCCATTAACCGCAAAGTAAAAGATTTAAAGCGACTGAGCAGAGGTTTCCGCAACTTTGAGCACTTTCGCAACAGATTTCTTTTTGCAACCAGACAAACACCGGTGCTTAATGGAATCACTGATTATAACCCTGTAGCTTATTATGAAGAAGATGATTTTTAGGAGGAAACCACATGGAAAACTACTGTGCATTTAGCAAAAACCACACTTGCCTTAAATGGCTTGACTACGTAATAACACGTCAAGAACTAGAGGAAGCAGACTCTCTCTGTCACGGAAACTGGATAGAGATTCAACGCAAGAACCAATACATTCAGACCCTACATGAGATTCTGGACAGCAATCACATCTCATACCCCGATGAAATATAATTTAATTTAATAAAAGGTCTGGCTACCCAGCCAGCCCCTCATAAAAGACCCTCGCGAAAGACCCTAAAACCAGACCCTATCGAAGAACCCTAAAAAACTATGATTTTTTTAATGCCAGACCCTATCGACAAACCCTAAAATAGATTGGCAAACCCTAAAGAACTTTGATTATCCAAAATAAAACATAAGCAAAAGCCTACATTGGCAAATATCCAATGCAGGCTCACAAAGGCTTATACCTTTATTATGTTCTGTCATTCACTATCTGAATCAACTCTTCAACCGTCAATATTTCTTTTCTACTTCTATGTATCATTCTATGGCAATTAGCACACAAGCAAACCAAATCTGTTTCAGGATTAACCTCAACCTCTCCATCAGAATCATATAATGGCACTTTATGATGGACCTCAATATAACCTTTTTCCAGTTCTCCATATGTTTTATAAAAGTCGAATTTACAGACATAACAAATTGGTTTGTGAATCTCTATAGCCTTTCTTCTTAACATTGGATTTCTCTCATACTTTGTTGTGTAATAACTCTTCTTGTTTCCTTCTTTTGCTATCACAACAGTTTCATATGGATTATCTCCACAATCATCCAAATCCATCAAATACTGATATAAGAACTTTATTGCATTGTTGTATCTGTGGTTAGAACTGCTTGTTGCATCTAAATCAATAAATGCTTGATTGGTCTGTAACTTATCCCAAAAGGATTTCAGTTCCTCTATTGAATCAAAATCAAACATTGAAGTCTTGCATTCAACTTGCATTCCTAACCTATCCAGCAAAGTATTCAGAGAGGTTACGCAATTATCAGCATATGTTTTCTTGTAAAATTCGGTTTCATTTTTCTTTTTACAACAAATCCAATCTCTATATGCTCTTTTACCAACCATACTCCAACCTTCCCTATTATCAACTATATCAATCCAAAGTGCTTAAATGCCTCCATAATGGCTTTTCCTTCTCCTCTGAACAATTAGGCACCCTGCCTTCTCCAGCGCCTATATTGTAGTTTTTACGCTTCTCCATACCGACCTTATCCTTAATCTGTCCGATGTAAAGATTAGTCACATTGAAGCCATATTTTTCTTTAATCCACTTCTTGATATTGCCATATGTCGGCTTTTCTGCTGGTTCGTATTTTCCTTAATCTAAAGAAATTCCTTCTAAATCAACCTTTATGGATACCATTTCATCATCGTTTGCGCATTCCCTAACGAGTAGGACGCACGTCTCATTTTGTGTATCATTATCCAAACCTAGTGTAAACTCTTTTTCTATAATCGGCAACTTAAATTCTATAGATTTCAGCCACAGACCATTCTCTTTGCGTTCTTCGTAAATCTGCACATTATCCACTAACTGCGACAGGAACTCCCGTTTCTCTGCTTCGTTCATTTGAGCATACAATTTATCAAAGAACACGAGTGCCTTGTAAATGTTATCACCTGTAATCTTATCTGCCAGCAGAGAACGTTTCTTAGCCTTTGCAGATACCAGCAGTTCCTCTGCATCATCTATTTTATCATAAGTCTTGTACAAATGGGTCTCTAAATCTGTTTTTCTTCGCTGATAATGCTTATCCTCATAATCAAGAGAATCCATATCTGATAAAATAGTATCTTTATTATGATATAGCTTTCTTAATTGTATTTTATAATTTTCTATTTCCTGATCTAATGCACTAGTATCTACTTCCATATTTATTTTGTTGCGGATTAAATCCGAAAATTTAGGATTACTAACCAGTTTACTAATCACCTCTGCAACAGAAGCATCCAGCATTTCTTCATGCACCTGTTTTTTGTAATCACACTTATGACCTCTAGTCATATTTCTGTGTTTGCAGCCATAATAATAAAAATCCTTATAGTTATGTGCATAAGTTCCTCCACCATATCTGCCTGCTTTTGACACTATTCCAATAGCATTGGTCTGTTCAATCCATTTGGTTGGCGTCATAACAAACCTGTTTAATCGTGCCTCACTTCTAACCGCCTCGAATTGCACACGGTTAAAATCTGGATTATGAAGTTCTTCCCAAACAGCCAAAAAATCAACTGTATTTCTGTTTCGCATCCAGTTCTGAATGACATTAGAAAAAGCCCAAACCACAAGGGTTTGAGCTTCATTTGCGCATTCACGTTTTCTGTTTTTGGATATAGAATCTCCACTGCTAAATACAGAGTATTGGTTTGATTTTGTCAAGTCTTAGTTCTTATCTATATTCTTCCGTTAAATAAAAAAGTAAATTTCACATTGGACTTAAGTAGTTATTTCAGTTTTTCATATATCTCATCAGTTACTGTTTCACACCATTCTGATGATGTTTCTTCTCCCGGTACTTCAATTGCCAGATGTGAAAACCATTCATCTGGTGCTGCTCCATGCCAGTGTTTTACTTCTGCCGGAATATTGATACAATCTCCAGGTTTCATTTCTATTGCTTTTTTACCTTCTTCCTGAAAATATCCACGTCCTGCAATGCAGATAAGAATCTGTCCGCCTCCGCTTTTTGCATGATGAATATGCCAGTTATTCCTGCAACCAGGTTCAAAAGTCACATTGAAAATTCCAACCTGTGACGTAGACACAGGAGCCAAAAAACTTTTCCCTGTAAAATATTGTGCAAATTTATCATTTGGCTCTCCAATCGGGAATATCATCTTTTTAGCATGAGCTCTCATTTCTTCATCTTCATACGAAAGATCACCTTCGTCTATACTCCAGACATCTTTTGCAAGATTGAATGCCGCCCATCCTTTCGGCCACCCTGCATAAAATGCTATATGTGTAATCACGGCTGCAATTTCTTTCTGAGTCACTCCATGAGCTTTTGCATTTTCAAAATGATGTACTAAAGATGTATTAATCATTCCAGAAGCGATAAGTGCTGTGACTGTTATAATACATCTTGTCTTTACATCAATATCCTGATTATTCCAGTTTTCTCCAAACAAAACATCATCATTAAAATGTGCAAACTGTGGTGCAAATTCATTCAGCGCGTTTCTTCCTGCTGTCTGTACAATTTTTTCACTTTAATCACCTGTCCTTATTTTAACTTTGCTCCATCCTTAAAAGCATTCCCCACACGTTCTCCAAGTCTGTAATATCCGTGATGTACCGGATCATATGTAATCGGTGTAAACTTATTAAGATCAATTTCTCCATCATCACCCAGATATTTCTCATCTGTACTTACATTTTTAATTTCCGCAAGATACTTGCTGCCATCAATAACTTTTACAAGTTCACACTCAAGAGTCAATGGAAGTTCATTGATGATTGGTGCATTTACAAATTCACTCTTTGTTGTTGTAAAACCTGCTTTTTTCATCTTATCTGCTTCTTTATTTGCAGAAACAATTCCCACATAATCGCAGGCAACCAGATGTTCAAGATCTGCCACACCTACTGTAAAGGCTTTATTTTTTATAATATTGTCGGTTGTCTTATGGGCTGACAAATCTACAATAATTTCATTTGCTCCTACAATTCCACCCCATGCGGCATTCATAGCATTTGCATTCCCGTTTTCATCATAGGTTCCAAGTATCATAACCGGCTGTGGATATAAAAATGGTTTTGCTCCAAAATTCTTTCTCATTGTCTTATCTCTCCTTATTCTTATTTCTGCTCATCTACCGGCGGTACCATTTCGGCATACTTTTTCAGCAACTCCGGTGTACTTGTATAATATCTTACATTTTTATCCAGCCCACTGATTTTTTTCATTTCATCCTCAGTCAGAGCAAAATCAAATAAATCAAAGTTTGCTTTGATATGCGCTGGATTTTTAGAGCCTGGAATTACAATATTTCCAGCCTGAATGTGCCAGCGGAGAATAATCTGCGCTGTACTCTTCTGGTATTTTTTACTAAGTTCTACGATAGTCTCATCATTTAAAAGTGCTGCATCTCCATGTCCCAGTGGATACCATGCCTGAATTTTAATGTCCTCTTTCGCTAAAAATTCTTTTAATTCCTGTTCCTGAAAATATGGATGTACCTCTGTCTGCAATACTGCCGGCTTTACTTCACAAATCGCAAGAATTTCCTGAATCTGTTCCTTGGTAAAGTTAGAAAGACCGATTGCTTTTACTTTTCCTTCTTTATATGCCTTTTCCATAAGACGATATCCTGCCACATAGTTTCCGGATGGCTGGTGAATCAGAAGCAGGTCAATATAATCTGTATCCAGTCGTTCCAGTGTTTTTTCTACAGCATCTTCCTGCATATAAAATGATGGCCAGATTTTTGTCTCTAAGAAAATATCTTCTCTTGCAAGTCCTGATTTTTTCATTGCACGACCTACTGCTTTTTCATTTACATAGGCATTTGCTGTATCAATCAGTCTGTAACCGTCTTTCAGTGCCTCTAAAACTGCACTTTCTGCCTGATCCGGAGTCAGAAGAAAAGTTCCAATTCCTGCCATTGGCATTTTAATTCCATTATTTAATGTTGTATATTCCATGCTTCATGTACCTCCATTCTTTATTTTCTACATTTATTATAAACAACTTATGCGTCTTTCAGAAGTTCCTGTTTGTTTGTCAGTCTTAACCTTATGGTTATTTGTTTAGCTCTACCTTTACCTGCTCAATCCATTCTGTAATCGCATCTTCCGAAGTTTCCAGATGGTCCTTCCCATTAGAATCAAACTGAATCTGCATTTCATGCGCAAAGGTAGCTCCTTTACAATTTTCCTTCATATCTTTTATAACATGCCCCGGCCATCCACCATTTGTCATAAATGGAATCACTGTCTTTCCTGTAAAATCATTTGTTGTCAAAAATGTAAGCACTGCCGGTGCCATCGTATACCACCACGTCGGCGTTCCTGCATCTGTCAAGACTGGGACAAAAAAAATTTTATTTTTTTCTGTACATATTCTATCAAACCCTTACTGATTTTTAAAGTACAGAATAGTTTATTACTATTAACCTTTTCGTTATTACCCATAGAAGAAGCCAGCAGCTTTTTCACTACTGGCTTTCTGTATTACTCATTTTGTTTACTACACTGCATTTCGGATAAAGTTCTCACCCTTAAACACAATCTCTATATCTTTATCGTTGTAAATGAACACCTTATCAATTATGTTTGAAAGTACATCTCCGTCATACTGCTCCAGCATACTATACTGGGTTAGCTGTTCTATCTTCTCCTCTGCGTCAGGCTCCTGATTTGCAACTTTCTCCTGCAAATCTGATATCTGATTCTCCAGATCAGCTAACAGCTCTTGGTTTTTTTTCTTAGCTGCACATATTCTTCTTTTGTGTACTTTCCCTCTCTGTATGACTGATAACAAGAAACTGTGCTGTTTGATATTCTGTCATACTCCGCTTTAAGCTCACTAATCAAATACTCATCGCTTGTCACCTTCCTTTTATCCTTTGATGCCTTTTTAAGTTCTTCTTCCTGTATAAGTGTTCTACAGATTTCCTTTGTGATTTCCAGCACCTTGTCCTGTGCTTCTGACTTCAGCATAAAAATCTGCTGACATTCGCCAGTCCTTACCATCCTGCGTTTTGGACAGAGGAGCTTCGGTGTACATACTGCACTGGAATTCATCAGCTTTCTTCCACAATAGGGACAGATAAAAAGATTTTTCTTACGTTTCTTTGTACTCTTTTCAATCCCTCTGGCTTCAACCCGTAGCATTTTATTGACTTCATCAAACATTTCATCGCTTACTATTCTTGGTATTGCACCTTCTACAACAGACCAGTCCTCTTTATTTCGTTTGCGAACCTTCTTATTATCTCCAAAACCAACAGTTTCACATTTATTCTGGATCATTATTCCTTTGTACTGCTCATTCTGGACAATCGCTATAACTTCTGAATTATCCCACATATAATCCCCTTTATTATGAACCGGAACATAATTGATTCCATTCTTCCACTGGTTTTGAACTCTTGTCGGGATTTTTCTCTCATTTAACATGCGGGCAACCTCACTTGCATTATATCCTGCAATGATCAGTGAAAATATCTCCACAACAACCTTTGCAGCTTCTTCATCTATTATCAGCTTATGCTTATCGTCTGGATCTTTCTTGTATCCATAGCAGACAAATGATGCCGTGTATTCGCCACTCAGATTTCTTGTCCTTCTGGCACTCTTTACCTTTCTTGATAAATCCATACTGTAAAGCTGGTAAATCAGATTCTTATAAGCTACATCCATTCCTCCAGTAACACCAAAGTTTCTGTCACTGTCATAATTATCGTTGACAGAAATAAACCTCATTCCCATTGCAGGGAATACAAACTCCAGATAGTTGCCTACTTCAAGGTAATCCCTTCCAAATCGTGAAAAGTCTTTTACTATGATACATTCAAATCTTCCAAGCTCTGCGTCCTGTATGAGCCTTTGGAATTCTGCTCTGTTATTGAACATTGTTCCCGAATATCCGTCATCAAAGTATTCCAGTACCTCAAAACCTGCAAATTCCTCTGTTTTCTTGATATACGCATACAAGAGTTTTCTCTGTCCTGTAATACTGTTACTTTCGTCTTTTGTTCCTGCTTTTACCTCCTCATCCGCATCAGAGAGACGGATATAAAAGGCTAATTTTCTTTTCTCAGCCATTATCCTGCCTCTCTTTCCATATTCAGTTCTGCGAATTTTTTCAGTTCATCTTCATAGTTCAGAACGATCTCAAGATTCTTGTTTTCGTATATGCGTACCTGAGCTACAAACAAATCGACCATTTCCTGCGTCAACTTGCGTTTTCCTTTAAAACGGAGCATTTCAGCTTTTAACTGGGCAACAGTCTTTTCAGCACTTTCATACTGACTTGCCGCCTGCCTGTATTCATCAGCCTGTATCTTCAATTTCTCAATACGCTGCGAATACTCCCTGTTCAGTTGCAGGTATTCCTTTTCATCAAGCAGTTCTTCTGTGTAATCTGCATACAAGCCGCTCTTTAATTCCATAAGTCTGTCCATTTCCTTGACACACTTATTCACGGCTTCCGTATATACCTGTTCCTGTCTGATTACCCTGCTGTCATTGTGGTGTTCCTTTAATATCATTTCCCTGTCAACAAAGACCTGTATCTGCTCTTTTATAACGGCAAGCACCGCTGCATATACATCGTCTACCTTTACAGGCAGGCAGTTACAACTATCCTTTCCATATCTTTTTCTATGCGTACACAGATAAACCTTTGCGTGTTTCTCTGGGTGAATATGGATACTGCTTCCACAACAGCCGCAGATGATTTTGCCTTTCAGCATATTCACTGTCTGATTTTTTGCTGGCTTTATTACCTTTCTTTTGTTCTTCTGTACCGCATAGAACTGTTCCTTTGCAATAAGTGCAATATGATGATTTTCAAAAACATACCACTCATCTTTATTGGTAGTATGCCTCTTTTCGTGTCTGTACAGGCATACCCTGTCTTTACCTGTCACATATCTTCCAATATAGACTTCATTCTTTAAAATGCGTGATATTGTATCAACAGTCCACTTAACTCCACGCAGCTTTTCAAGTTTCTCTATATTATGCCTTACTTTGTACTGGGCAGGTGTAAGGATATGCTTCGCATTCAGTTCTGCCGCTATCACAGAATGCAGTGTACCTTTTTCTGCCTCATTAAAAATCCACCTTACAACATCTGCGGCTTCCTTATCCTCAACCATTACCTTGACTTTATTTTCATTAAAGACTACCTTATAGCCATAAGCCACATTTCCAGTCGGAATACCTTTTTCCATCGCTTCCTGCTTACTGGAAGATATTTTCTTTGAAATATCCTTAGCATACAGGTCATTGGCTATATTCGTGACCGCAACCATAAGGTCTGCGTCTTTCTTTGAGGAATCATAATTATCCGTAATCGCTACAAAGCGGATATTCATCATCGGGAATACACGCTCTACCAGATTGCCCGTTTCAATGTAATCTCTACCCAAGCGGGACAAATCCTTTACGACAATGCAGTTGATCCTTCCTGCCCTCATATCCGACATCATGCGTTCAAATTCCGGTCTGTCGAATGTTGTACCGGAAATTTCATCGTCCATATAGATGTCATAAACTTCCATGTCCATCTGCTGATCCACAAAGTTCTTAATGAGATTTCTCTGATTGATCAGGGTTTTTCTGTCTCTCGTTTCATCTTTTTCCGCAGATAACCTCACATATATGGCAGTCTTATACACTTTGGATAAAGCCTTCAGCGTATCCGTGGACTGTTTCGGCTGTGTTCTTGACTTCCTTGCCATTTAAACCACCAGCCTTTCCGCATCATACTGTCTTTCCAGCTCCCCGGCTCTTGCAACGATTTTTCTGTATTCATCGTCACAGTCCAGTACGATTTCTATATCACCGCCCTCATATACCTTTACAGACTGTATAAGGCTCACTACCACATTACGGGTAAGAGAAGGCATTGTTTTCCATTTCCTGTGTTCTTCCAGCCACTCGGTATCTCTTTCAATCCCGGCAGCAATGTTTTCCGCTTCCTTCTGCAACCTGTCGATTGCCTTTTCCGCCTCTGCTCTTTTTACCTCAAAACTCTCCTTGATAATCGCAAAATCTGATTTATCAACAATTCCATCTCGGTAATCCTCATAAAGCGAAACAAGCATCTGGTTGTATTTGGTTATCTCTTTCTCTTTTGCACTGATCCTCTCTTTTGTCTTTTTCTGGTCTATTCTGAAATTGGCACTATTGCCAGCTTCCTTTATTACCTCATCTGCATCCAGAAGTATTGCTGTCATATCCCTCAAGGTATCAAATACACGGCTTTCCAAGTCTGCCTCTTTTATCCTATGGGAGCTGCACTTCTTATTCTTCTTGTTATTGGAACACATATAGTAAACATACTTTTTTCCATTTACCGTAGACACCTTTCGTGTCATAAGTGCCCCACAGTCGGCACATACTGCTATTCCGGATAAAAGATAGATAGAATCTTTTCCCGGTGCCATTCTCATATCCACTGACAACAGACGCTGTACAATCTGGAAAGTCCTTAAAGATACCAGTGCCTCGTGATTGTTGTGGCATACTGCCCATTTCTCCTGTGGCTTTAATATCTTTGTTTTAACCTTATGGTTTGGTGTTGTAAATTTTCCCTGTACAAGTGTTCCTGTATAAATAATATTCGTTGCGATACGCCTTACCGCAACAGGAGTCCACAGCAGCTCGTCTTTCTTCTGAAATGCTGTCTTATAATTTTCGCCATTGCTGAGTTTGTATGCCATAGGTGACAGGATACCAAGAACATTCAGCTTATCGCTTATGGCATCAAGGCTCATTCCGTTCTTTATCCAGCGGAAAATGTCCTGTACCACATGACCTGCATATTCGTCCGGGACAATCACATTATGGTCAATCTCAGATTTCTTGTAGCCATAGACACAGTAATTTCCTACAAATTCTCCGTTCTGTCTCTTTGTTTCAAGGTGGCTTCGGATTTTTATGGAAATATCCCTGCAATAAGCGTCATTGATAAGATTCTTAAACGGAATGATTATCTCGTTTCCCTGTGCCTGTGTATCTGCACTGTCATAGGCATCATTGATCGCTATAAATCGTATCCCCATTGCAGGAAACATCCGCTCAATGTATCGCCCTGCGTCGATATACTCTCTTGCAAACCTCGAAAGATCTTTTACAACGATACAGTCTATAATACCGTCTTTCACATCCTGCAACATAAGTTTAAATGCCGGACGGTCAAAAGTTGCCCCTGAATAGCCGTCATCCTCACGGATTGATACTATTTCAATATCTTCTTTGTCTTTTAAATAATTAAGTATCAGGGATTTCTGATTTGAGATACTGTTACTTTCAGCTTTTCTCACATCATCAAGATCGCCATCTTCCTTAGATAATCTAACATAGATGGCTGCTCTGTAAATTCTTTTAGAATTGTTCATGTCCACCACTCCTTCGATTTTCTAAGTTAGAAGTCCCAAATCAAGAGGAATGGAAACATAAATATGAAATTGATACCCTTTCGGGTTAGATGTCCTTATTTGTCTGTAATGATATCACAAATCCATCTGAATTTCCACCCCTAATTTTGGCTGACTGCTCTATACATTGGCAAGCATAGCAATATAATTGTCTTTCAGGCTTTCCCCATTATCGGAAAATGAAATCTTAATCTTGCTCTTTCCTGACCTGCGGAAATACGGATTACCTGTCTTTGCAATCATTCCCGCAACCTTCTTTTCCACAGGCATTCCGTCAGCGTACTTTATGCTGTTTACTTCCACCAATGTATCAATATCCACATCTTCTAATCTCTGTGCCGATATTTTGTCCAACTGTTCAACTGTCATCCTATCCCTCCAATCAAATTAAGCCGCCAGATATGCTGACGGCTATGTAACACCGGAGCTTTCGCCCCGGCTGGAATTTATGCAATTGGATTATTATGTTTTGTACTCATACCCAACTGGATCTGCATACCTTTTGTTATCTGTCTTAACTGGTTTTTGCTTACTTTCCCGATTTTTTCTATCAGGTCCGTATCTTTCACATCACATAACTGCTCACACTGAGCGATACTGTTCGTTCTTAATCCAACAGCCTTAAACGAACTGATAAAAATATGTGTTGGCAGATATGTCTTTTTATGAATCTTACTTGTAAGCGGTACTGCATGGAATACCGTGCTGTGTCTGTTTGCACTGTCATTGCTCACAATCACTACTGGTCTGATACCGTGCAGCTTGTGGTCATTCTCATCTTCCGGTACTCCAAAATCAACCATCCAGATATCGCCCCGTCTTATTTCACTCATAATATTCACTTCCTTGTCTGTCAACTGGTATTTCCTGCCCACGGATATATTCGACAGCTTCCTGTTCCGTAGGACAGGCAACAACTCTGTCTCCTTTCCCATCAAACACCACGGTTTCTGATGAAAATGTCACTATGCTTAATTCCTTTTTATCCGGCATTGTCCTCCTCAAATGAGATGAGAGCAGGTTCATAGCCCCTGCTCTCGTCGTTAATGCTGATCCCGTGCTCTGCTGCAAGTTCCATGATACCTTTCACCACATCTTTATCCGATGAGACATCATAGATACTGCTTACCAGAATACTGATAATGGAATCTCTTTCGATATAAAATTTAAGTCTTTCCACAGACTTCGTATCTTTAAAGATTGTTTCTACAATCTCAAAATCCGCTTTCTTCGCATATGCTTCTATCCTGTCTGCGGCTCTGTCGGCATTTCTGCCTACGCAGATAACACAACACTTACTCATAGAGCCTCCTATCTGTCGGCTCTGAGACGCTTGAAAAATACTGCCATAAAATCAGCAAGTGAAACAATACCGTTATCTTCCTTTTTCCCTGCCTGCTCCATCTTCTGATAATATCCAGCCATATCATCGTTTGCTGTCTCAACCGTAATGCCGTGCTCTCCGAGCATAATGATGTTATCCATAATTGTTTCTTCACAATCGCCCACCATATCACTCATAAGAGTAACAACCACATCAACATCTTCTACTTCTGCCATACCGACAAAGGCAAACTTCATAGGAAATGTCATTCCCTCCGGTCTTGCGTTCTCCGAAATGACTGCAACCACCTCATATCCATTCACAGCGCAATACTCCTCAAGAACCTGCATTACCATCTGATCCGCTGCCTCATTTCCTGTTGCTCCAAAATATATAACTGCTTTATTCATTTTAAAATCTCCATTCCTGTTTTTATTTTGATTTGATATCCTGTGCACACTTTATCTCCTCACATAAACTGACCTGCCAATGCTCTCTGTACTTATAAGCCCCGTTGTTGTCTGCTGGTTACTGCAAATCAGTTTGTGTGGGAAGATAAAATACTATCTTCCCGGTTTCTTAACCATCCCCGTATCGGGTAACATATCCTTTGCCAGCCACAATCACTTCGTAGTTTCCTGCCCATCTGGACTTACGAAAGTAGCCACTCTCTGAAAATGCGTTTTGCTGAAATTCAGGTGCACTTATTATCTCATTACCTCCGGCTGCTAACCCGGTAGGCACAACCCTCTGCTCTTATCCTTAAAGGCTCCTGCTGTTACGTTTCTCATAATCGGCTACAGCTCTGAGGATAGTCATCGCACGAAATGGGATTCTGCCACCCTGTCATAGACAAGGCGATATAAGCTCGTGGGATATGCGTGTCCTATTCTGTTTTCAATATTCAACGGCTCTTTTCTCAGAACCTGAACAAAGTATAACTGACACCACGCATCTTCTACAGTAACCGACACTCTTTTGAACTAAGAGTAACACTCCCACCTGTTCCAAATCCTTATAAAAAAAGCCGGACTGCATTATCAAAAATGCAATCCGACTTTTTTATTCTGTCAGAAGTTTCATATTGTCAACGGCATTTAATACCATATTCCGGATAAACTGTACTTCCTTCTCCTTCAGACCAACCAGCAGATCATCGACTTCTGCCTTTCTTTCACACCCACACACAAGATAATCCAACGTTATATGAAACAATTCAGCAATACTAATCAGCGTATCTATTTTTGCTCCATTTACACCAGCTTCAATTTTCCGCAGAGCATCCACTGACAATCCAATCTGCTCGGCAAGCTGCTGTCTTGTCATTCTTCTTGCCGCACGCAACTCTTTTATTCTTTCTCCACTATTAACAATATCGTAGTACACCTTCCACTCTTTTCCGGCACCTTATATATTTGCTTAAGCTGTATTCATTGTACCGTAAGCGAATCTTTTGTAAGAGTGACTAAACCAGCTATTTCAGGTGGAATATTGTACACCTTAATACCAAGAATATAAATATTTGCGGATTAAAAAAGAGATATTTCCAAACTCTCATTACATTTTGGAAATATCTCTTTACTTAATATCCTCATCCGGCACAAACTCCATGATGTCCTCTATCTTACAATCAAGTATGGAACATAATCTGTTAAGGATTACCGTTTTTACGACCATATTCTTTCGCAATCGCTGTAACTGTGCTTTATCTATTCCATAATCTTTAATTAGTGCATACTGGCTAATATTTTTCTTCTTGAGTGTGATCCATAACCTGTCATATACTATCATTACAAAGACCTCCTCCTTGTATTCTACGCAAGAGTGTCCTATAATGATATGGTGCGTGTATGCACCATACTGTATGTATATGATAGAATAGAAAATAGCCATAATCTGCATAGAAAACAGCTCTCAAGGTTATTATGTAATATAGAACGGATTATCTGTTTTACTTTTATGGTATTCAACCGGGACAATTCAAGCACCTGACAATTTGACCGCAAATACCCTTCTCAGAAAGGATTCACAACAACACTATGAATGATAAAAACACATACTCTGTTGATAAATATTTGGAAATCATTGCCGAAAAAGAAGGAATCACAAAAGAAGAAGTCCAACAGGAAATTGGGCGGGCAGTTTCCATTGCTTTAAAAAGCCCTGATCCAAAAATGCAACGCTTCTGGACAGACTTTCCATGTGAAAATGATACTCCCACCATTGAAGAAATCATATACCATCTCGCTGAAAAATTTGCAAAAGAGTCATAGACAAAGGACAGGATAACTACCCGTCTATTCACTCAGATAATCTTCCTGTCCTCTTAATATTTGTTCAATCATATGTAATGCAAATTCTATTTCTCTTTCGTCACATCGATTCATCATAAATGCAAAACGCTCAATGTGTTTTTCTGGGTGCTGCTGGCTCATCAAAACCATAGGCGATGACTCCAATGCATGAACAATATTCAAATATGTATCAAGACTCATTGCCCTTCTGCCATTTTCAACACTTTTGATAGTATCCAATGATACATCTGCCCGTTCTGCAAGCTCTGCCTGTGTAATTCCAAGCCTTCTGCGTTCTTTTCTGATATTCTCTGCAATAATTTCGTATATGTGCTCTCTTTTCCCCATAGCCCCATCATCCTTTCTGACTTATCGCATTATATCAGAAATTATTATGGGTTTTAGGAAACTGTAATCCTTTGACATTTTCGTGTAATACTTTGCATATTCCTTCTAAACACCAATCTACTTTTACACTGAAATTTAAAATTTCAGCAAAATGTATATAACAACATGAGAAAAGCCCGTGGCAGATCCACGAGCTTTATCTCCAGTTTGAAGCATGGATATAGATAGTTCCCTGCTTTTATTTAGTGTAACATACACCTTTACTTAGCTACATGTGTAAAATCCCAGTGCGAAAATACGTCTACATAGCAGGTTTTTGTTTCAACCACATATCTCTCCATGCCGCCTAATGCTTCATTATATCTTTCTTTATATTTTGTCTCAACGACCTTATATGTATAATACATAGGACGATATTTGATTAAATAATGAGATCCTTTTGGAACAGTTACGGAGTATCCGCTACCTAAAGAATATGATTTTGATGCACCTAGTGTAACACCCAACTCACTTCCTATAGTTCCACCATTTGTATATCCACCGGAAACTGAAGCTTTAAAGGAAATATTATAAGAAGTATCTTGAGTGTAATTCAATGATAATTTTGCGCTAGATGTAGAACTACCACCACTCGTGCCATTTCTCCATGCACCACTTTTTAAACTACCTTTGGTATATTGATAACCATATACGGTAACAAAATCAGAAATGCGTTCTTCATTTTCCTCATCAGCTTTAATTTCCGTTTCAAAATAATCAGCTCCATCATGAGGCAAATTTTCAGTGTCATAGTTATGAGTCTCCGCAGCAAACGCTGTTGTCGAGCACCCCAAAATCAATATAAAACTTAAAACCATACTAATTATTTTTTTCATTAGAAGTCACCCCCGCTTTGCTTTAAAAAAACTATAAACCAGATAAATAATTGCCAAAATGATACTAAAAACAAAAAAGCCACCAATATAAATAAGAGGACTTTTAAAAAGATAATCCATGTTATTGGTAAGATATCCATTTCCTGAACTAAATCCAGTTATTGAGTCAATATATTGGACAATAATGGAAAGAAACGGAAGCGTACTTAAACCAAATATGCCAAAAATTATCATTATTATAGCTAAAATCTTCAAATGAAAATCTTTCATCAAAATCACCCCCTATTTTAATATCATTTTGTCGTTATATGCAGATCATTCTATAAGCATATTCATAATTATATTTACTTCTCCTTTCCTCAGTATTCAATGTGCCATATAGAGCAATCTGTTGTATATTCTAAGAATAGCAGGAATCAAAGCAAAAGAAAATATCCTATGCAGAAAGTGACCTGTTTTTGCAGAAAATGACCAACAGAACAAAAATTACTCAGAAATCAAGTAAAAAACACAGCATTGATACTATTTCAAAGCTACAGTTCTGCTCTAAAGAATATATTGAGAGTACGCTTTCAACAATATTTCCTAGTCTAAAAACGGTATTAGAAGAATTTTGGTAAAAATTTAGCAGGCAATAATTTGAATATTATTGCCTGCCAAATTAATGATGAAATCATATGATTCTTCTGTCAATCAGAACCAATCTGCTTTCTCCTATCGGAGTCCAAGCATACACACTCTTGCAATATAACGTATCATCAGCTCCGAGCCTGTGCTTTCTGTATATTGTCTGACCAATACTTATTGCTGAAAAAATTCCCATTTCTAGGCAAATTTCTGAACATATCCATAACAATATCATATGATAAGCCTGATGTGTCCACAAACATCTCTTTCCCATCTTTAGATTTAACTGCAATTCCGTTATCACCCACATACGCTACTGTATTGTCATCTAATTTCTGTATTAATCCCGTCATTTCCGCAAATTTCTTTAGCGCAAACTCCCCGGATTCTTCACAAAGTTTTCGGAACTTTTCTGCATCCTCACCTACCATATACGGATATTTTCCATCTCTAATATACCATGAAATTCCCGTTTCTGAATCCGTGTATTTAGGATCAGTTAATGCCCACTCTTCCAAAGGAACACCCTGATACCATACTGTCATTTTTTCACTGGAATCATTGCTTATTTCTGGTTCATCATTTTGAATTTCTTTCTCAGCAATTTCATCCTGCCCCTGTTCATATCCTCTACATGACACGTTACACTTTAGTGCCTCATAAATTTCTTGAACATTTGCATATTTGTTAACTGCTGCAACATCCGGTGTCTCTAACACTTCCTTTTGTTGAAAAGCCTTTGATTGGTTATATTTTGAACCTGATTTTCTTCCTGCGTAAATATTGTTATTTACAGCGGTATTTACCATATTTACCATATTTATAATCCCTCCAGCAGCAATATAATCTAATTTTCTTATTATAGTATGTTGCACTTTATGCCAGATTGCTATAAAATGCAACATACAATGAAAATATTCTGTTGCGCTTGCTTAATATCCCATATTCAAGCAGCTATTATTGTGCATAAGCAGCAGAAGCAATATAGCCTACCTGCGAAGACCCAACAGAATACAACTCATAATGGAAATGGTATCTAACGCCTACCTTAACACCTGTAAATGTCAGTGTCCATGAATCTCCTGAATAGTTAGCAATTTGTACCGGTGCACTTGTTCCGTCATTTCCTACAAGAGTAATTGTTCCCTGAAGATAATCTGTTCCACTTTCATTAGGCATATAAACATTTAAGCACAACTTTGTAACGCTTGAGTTATTAATGGTGTAATAATAATTTCCGTTGAATACACCGCTTCTGGAATTGCTTCTTGTAATGGTTCTATTTGCATCATACTGAATCGTATCTGCAAGAGCAACGGCGTCATCATAAGCAGGTACTACGTCCAAATCGCCACAATCGCTTACTTCTACTGCCTTATTTGCATTAGGGGCAGCCTGTCCCTGAGTGGATACTTCACTTGCAAACGCAGTTGTTCCCATTGCCAAACATAACATCAAACTCAACACCAACGCCTTTAAACTTTTTACTTTCTTCATTTTAAAATCTCCTTTCAAATTAACATCGTATAAATTTTCATTCCAACAGGAATCTATAAACAACTTTATGCTTTTTTCTGTCTTTCCAGATTTAGATAAGTATTCATATTTCGCATATAAAACATCTGCAAATCATACTTTCCTAATTTGTTCATATCCTGAATAACCTTTTCAAAGCTGGATATAAGGTCACATCTTTCATTTAATCCCATGTGACCAGTTTCTTGTGGAAAAGAGCTGAGACTATTACCCCTATCAACATCATAATATGCCTCCAAAGCACTCATTTCGACATAAGAAGCATTTCTCAAATCAATATCGTTAATATTAATCTTTTCTTCAAATTCTTTTCCATTTTCATCAATCCCTTTGGCTATCACTACAGGATTATCATCTGTTGACTCTTCTGCATACTTAATATAAAACGAAAGACCGGTTCCATTTCCGCCTGAAAACAACATATCATCCGTCTTTAAATACACTTTCATTGATGTCTGAGGAAATGCCTCATTTCCGTTAACAGATGTTTTGCTATTGTTTTGTCGCTTTCCAAATAATTCAGATACACTCTGCACTCCCGAACCAATACGCATTTAACCACCTCCATTCGCATTATAATATGTTATTTATATGAATTAACATATATTAGTTTGCACTAAACGTGAATACCGTTGAAAAGGAACGTGTAGTATTAGGGAAGTTTGTTGACCTGAAAGTTGTATTAAATCTATAACTTCCCGCTTGCGTAATCGGACCACAATCATATGTATAATAGAAGCCATCTGCGCCTGTACCAGATATAATAAATGGCTCCTGATGTATCCACGAAATACTTCTTCCATCAAATGTTGTAGTATCGCTGCCATATCCATATACCTTGATCGTAACGCCAAAATTTCCATTTGTAAGCCAGCCATATTTATAAAGTGAAATGCTTGTCACCTGCGGAGCCGGTCCATCTCCAGGCCACCATAGCGGATTAATCCCTTCCTCATTACCACTGCCTTCAACTATTGTTCCTTCCTGATCTCCTGCAATATTCACCGTCATTCCACCATCATTGGTTTCAGAATATTCAGGAATACTACTCTCCTTTTCTGCTGCTGACACCATTGTTCCCATACCCATTAACATAGTCAATGCTAATGCAAATGCAATAACTTTCTTAATTTTTTTTTAACATATCAGTACCTCCTTTTTATACTTGTCATCTTGGAATAAACAATTAAGTTCCTATAGCATCTATGGCTACAGATATAATAGTAAAACACGCCAGTTAACTATCTTTCACTTTTCTTCTGGATAATCGGACGTTTCGGCTGATGAAATATTCCCATGCATGCAGGTGGGAATCTATCTATTCCATATACAGCTTCATTTCTCATGACATGTTCTACAACCTTCAACACTTTCTTATTAACCTTCTTCATTCTTTCACCTCCTGTTTAAAAATTTTTGCTATACACAGCAAAGCTGCACATAATATAACAGCTATTGCCATATAACTAACGTAAACCATATCTGCATCTAACAGAACACAGCCAAGTATTATGCACCCCTCAAGTAAAACAATAGTCCTCGCAGATTTTTTCGATTCCATCAATTCATCTGATGTCATGTGCATATTAGGATGATTCGCTGTACCAATCAATCCTATCCCTGTTATAGCAAGTAGTACTATTGCAAATAACCATTGTGGATGTTCTGACAATTTTTCACTTATAATCACGATAACTAAATAAGAAACAATGGATGCTAAATAACATCTATAAAACTTGTCCAGATGATATCCGCCAGTTCTCTTTCTTAATTCTAAAAAAAACACAAGAAAAAATATAGTTGGGAGCAGCTTGTGAAACATCAAACTGATTACGATAATACTGCCAACAGTAATAAATTTCTCTATCCAACAGATAAAAACATAAACATATCTTGCTTCCATCTCTTTGTCAATTAACCTTGCTTCAGTCATCTGACCAATTAAATCATCAGCTATTTTTTCAATCATAGTTATGCCTCCTGCCAAATTAAGTATAACTTTATCTGTTTACAAAACAATATCCATTGCAGAAAGTGACCTTTTTTTGCAGAAAATGACAAAAAAAAGTGATTTGCTTGCAGCAAATTTTTAAGGTTCATCTTAGTTTGGCAATATAACTGAGAAGTAGAACTCATTATTATCATTTCGTATAGCATAAGAGCCTTGATATTTTGTTATAACCTCAATTATATTTTTTATTCCAACCCCATGCTCATCCATTTCATATTTCTTTGAGGTCTGTATTTCTCCATCTTTAATATTAAGTTTACCATCATATGTATTCTTTACAGATATAATAATGTTGTCTTTCTCTTTAACCAGTTTCATTTTCATAAATTTTTTGCCTGAGCACTTTTCACAAGCCTCTATTGCATTATTCAAAAGATTCGATAATATAACAACAATATCCTCATCACACATTTTAATTCCTGATAGATCATTGATTTGAAAGATAAATACAATGCCTTTATCCAATGTTTCCTTATATTTGCTATTTAATATAGCATCAATAATCACATTATTTGTTTTAATATAATCTAACTCTGTACTCAAATTTCCGCTTATACTTTTCACATAATCCTTTAGTTCATCATAATTTTCCATCTCTATCAAAGACTCAATGCACATAATCTGGTTCTTATATTCATGTGTTTTTTTCCGTTGTTTAACAAAATTTTCTGAAATAGAACGGTACATGTCTGTCTGATTTCGTGCTTTCAGTTGAAACACTTCATTTTCACGAATCTTAATTTCACGTTTTAATATATCATTTATCATATAGAACACAACTATATTCATCCCTGCTAAACACAATGCTATAACCAAGAATACATTTTCCTGCTTTTGATTCTCAATGTTTCCAGATGTCATGATCAATGCAATAACTGTGAAGATTGTAAAAACTGGGAAAAAAATAAATCGAAGCCAATCTGTACTTCTTAAAACATCCGAGGACTCCCCTCCTACTTTCTTCCTGATAAGCAAAACAACTAGGAAAAGAATTATTTTTCCCAAAACCGTTATTAAACTTCCACCTACAAAATGCAACCTGCTAATTTCTGCTATACTATCAAAAAGAGAAACATTTAACCATAGTGTAAAATAGTCTACAGAAAGCAGCAATGCCTGAAATAATAATGATAAGATTATTGCTTTTCCGAAATGAATTTTAAAATAAAAGCACATAAACACCGCAACAGCAACTATAGCCAATATTTGTTTCAAGATAAACTTATCATAAAATAATGAAGCTATTACATATTCACATACCACAATTCCTAAAATAATACTATAATTTCTATAATTATTTTTTGATCTCTTTTCAGCAAAACTTTCAAAAAATATTTTGCAGCATATTACCTCCAATATTATCACCATAATACTTTGAATGTAACTAATCAGCATCTACAATTCTCCTTTATACGAAACAAATGTTTCTTCAACAAATTTATATCGTGCTTTTGGAATCTCCAACTTAATACCATTGTTCAATAACGCCTCATACCGGCTGACTTTCTCAATATGCTTCATATTAACCAGATAACTTTGATGTATCCGGATAAAATCATTACCTTGCAACTCTTTTTCCAGCTCATCTAGTTTGCCATATATTGAATATTTTTTTAACTTGTCCTCCATAATGTAAAATTCCAATTTATGCAATCTGCTCTCTATGTATAACAAACGCTCTAATGCTACAACCTTTGCACCCTCATTAAAGTTAAATTTCTTCTTTTGGGCTACATAATTCATATTCAAGCTGATTGCATCCATACACTCAAATATTAATTCTTGAAAATTTACATTATTTTTCAAAATATATCTTATAGCTCCTATGCTGTATCCTTGAGGGGCACATGTAATAAATGCTGTAACAAAAACTATAAAAACATCATTACTGACTTTTCTTATTTTCTGTGCAGTTTCCATTCCATCCAGTTCATCCATATTTACATCCAGAAAAACAATATCATACTTTGCTAGATTGATACCTAAACTTATAAAATCCTTTCCTGATTCAAATTCATCAATTTCGTATAATATATCATTTTCATTCATATATTCTATTAAAATATCATGAATGCGTTTTCTAAATTGTCTTTCATCATCACATATAGCAATTCTGAACATATGCTCATCCCCTTCCACACACAAATTTGACATACTTCTTTCATTTGGTTGGATTATTTTTTGTATATTTTCCTATCTTTTATTATATTTCGGCATCTTTATCCAAAATTTTAACCACTACTCTATATTTGTAATATTGCATGTTCGTCTACAAAATTATATATCAATACCTATTTTTAATACATTTTGCTATTGCACATATCGTTTCACTGCAATCTTTCCCATAACCATAAATACTGCTACCAGGACTATACTTACATACCCGGCATAAAAATAATCTTGCAGATCCAGACAAAACAAAATGATAAGAACACATACCTGTAATGCCGTTATGCAATGTGTTACCCTTGCATAATACCTTCTTTCTTCCTCATCAAGCGGTTTATTGATACTTTCCACTGGGGCAAGGACAATAATAATTACCACTGCAAGAACTCCGATCAATAAAATCACGGCATTAGGAACATTTTTCATTACAGGCTCATATGTATAAACCGGAATAAATAAAATTGCCATTGATATCAAAAAACAGCCGATTCTACTCTTACAGTGGCTGCCCCCACTATAGCTTCTCAACGAGGCATAAAATAACAGGAAGACCAGAACAAGTCCCGGTCTCCCCGTCACAATGCCAAATATTCCAGAAGCCAAAAGGTTTCCTGCAACAACAATGCCATTTTCTATCCCATATCGGTACAGTTCTGCATCCTCTTTTTGCACAATCCCCTTTTGTATCAATATTTCATTTATCTTCTTTGCAAATTTAGCAATCATACCCTGTTACCACCTTAAAATTTTCTAAGTTTTTTCGCATTATCCGGTAACTTGTCCTGTCCGAAAATAAACCAGCAGCAACGGTTCATATTTGTTGCAGTTACCGTAAGGGCAAGTGCTGCCACGCTTGTTAATGCTCCATGACTGAGTCGGTTCATCAATCTTCTTAATTTTGACATATGTATATGTCCTCCCATAATAATCTTTGTTTTTCTCTTGTTAACTCGCTTTTTCTCACATTTTCATTTCTTCATAGAGATATTTTCTAAGTCTATGTCATTCCCCTTGGCCATAAATCATGGATATTCGGATGTTTAGGGTACACAAAACAAGACGTCGTCTCATTCTGCTATGATCGGCCTTTCTTTCCCCTACTCCTTACGGCAGCCTAACCTCCCATGTCATACAGGATCTCCTTTACTTCTGGGTCCTTAATTCCTTCGTTCTGCTTATCCATAAAAGGGCGTCATGATGCTCCTTCGCTGAGTCTCTGCTCTGATGGTAAGAAATCTGACTTGGCTCTCTATGTTTATGAATTTCTTCTGTTCCTTTCAGCACCTTGCGGCGGACGTCTCCTGAATCTCACAGTCGTTCTTTTTATGCTGCCTGCGGCTGCCTGTGAATGTCAGAAAGCATCTTCTGCGCATCATAGGTCACTCCATTTGCAAGGATGGCATAAAAGACCCGTATCAGCTTACAGCTGATCGCAATCACGGATTGTTTCTTCTTGAGCGGATTATTCGCTCTTGTCGTGTAATACTCATGCAATGACTTAAACTCTGGGTTCTTCGCTATCAGCGGAATTGCTGCATTGAACAGCACTGCCCGCAGCTTACTCCGACCTCTTTTGCTTATGGTCGTCTGTCCTTTGTGCTTTCCAGAGCTGTTCTCCCGTAATGAGAGTCCTGCCAGCTTTTGTATCTGTCTGGGTGATTCGAAACGCCTCACATCACCCACTTCTGCCAGAAATCCGGCTACCGTGATCACTCCTATACCTTTGATGGCAAGCATCTGCTCGCTTTCGGGTATCTTCCTGCACAGCTTTTCTATCTCCTCCATAACGGCGTCAAGCTGTGCCTTTTTGTATTCGTAATCCTCGAGCAACAGTTTCATTTCATACCGGGCAGCCGAAGAGCCTTTCTTTAAGCCGATGCTACGTTTTGCTGTCTCACACAGGGTCGTTGCCCTTTTCATTCCCACAGCCCTAAGCTTTGCATCACGCCAGATTTGATTGATTTTCTCAGCTCCCAGTTCCACGATTGCTTCCGGAGTACAAACTTTCTTTAGAAGCAGCATACTGCTCTGTGCTTCATAGTCCCCAAACACATCTGTGTACTCGGGGAAATATATGGCGAACCATCTGGCAAATCTGTTTTTGATCTGGGTCATCTCCCTGATGAGTCTCTTACGATTGGCCACCATAATTCTTAAATCAGCATACACACCATCCGGTGTATACGGTGCAGAATACCGGCCCTCGGTAACCAGCTTTGCGATCACCTTCGGATCCTTCCTGTCATTCTTGCTTTGGCTGTTATCATCCAGTTCCTTGGTCTGCTTTACCGCATAAGGGTTAACCATAACCAGGAGGATGCCCTCATCCTCAAGATAAGCGCCAAGGTCAAACCAGTAATGACCTGTCGGCTCGATACCTACGATTGCATCCAGCTTCTTATACTTGTCCTGTAAATGCTGCATCCATGCTTTGAAAGATTCAAATCCTTCTCTGCTGTTGCTGAACGGAAAGACTTTTCCAAGCTCAATGCCTCTCCAGTCAAATGCCCTGGCGTACTGTGTTGTACTTCCGATATCGATTCCGACTACCAAAGTTGATTCTTTTACTTGATTGATTTTTTCATTCTGCTTATAATTCATTTGTGGGTGTCTCCTTTGAACAATGATTCTTATTAACCGCCAAGTTAACAATCATTATTCTATGGGTGGCACTCATTTTTTGCAAACCGGTTATTTGTTACTTAACAGGAATGCTCCTTCTATAATCCGAATGCCTTACTTGTAAGTGTCTGTGCTCCCTTCACACTTCCAACCGTCATTGCTATGGTAAATGTCATTTCACACAGATAAATAAGTGTCTGTGCCCAGTCTGCATAACTTCCCGTAAAGGAAGGCAGCCCTGCATTGATAAATGCATTGCATACCACAATCGCAAGTGCCATTGTTACCGCCTCAAACACACAGGATAAGAAATACTTACAGTAAGTTGACATCGTATGACTTACCATTCTGTTTCCTGCCATTGTAGAGCAGGCGATTGCTCCAAGCGGCACAATGATCAATATTTTTAAGAATCTGAAATACACGGTGTAAATGATAAAGAAACCACAGATAATAATGATGATTGCAAGCAAGGCTGTAAGTATCAGCATTACCAGACTTTCACCAAATCC
>OJOE01000314.1_pt1 | contig 29926 bp, 37 predicted proteins | sample 1598191 | NCBI WGS metagenome assembly OJOE01 (sample SAMN03922463, study PRJEB24848) | human gut metagenome | isolation source: stool sample | host: Homo sapiens | place: Germany | collected 2009-11
GCGTGCGCACAGCGCACGGGATTCTTGATTAAATTTTTTAATCAAGAATCAGTATCAGAACTTAAAAAGTTCTGAAAAACCTGTGATTGCAAACGAAAGACGCCCCTGATGGGTTTCTTTCGTAACGATCTTCCTTTCCGATGGCGGAAGGTTTCCAAGTTCTTCGACAGCCTCGCGCCCCCGGCGGGAAATCCCGCCAGGGGGCTTTTTGCGTTGTCACAATAAAAAATTGTCAGCGCGCGAAAAAAATAATCTTCCGAGGTATTGTCTTTTTTTTCACTTTCGATTATAATGAGTTTGAAAAAAAGCTGTTGCCCCAACGGCAACGGCTCTTAACAGATTCTGAATGAGGATAAAGGGAACAAAAACATGAGAAACTTACAGTGCACCATCACCGACATGCGCAAGAAGGTGTTCGCCGAGGTGGCGAAGCTGGCATACGAGGGCGGGGACTATTATACCCGGCTGGAGAAGCTGCCCTATGAGCTGATGCCCGGCGAGGTGGGCACCGTCCGGGAGTCCATCTTCCTGGAGCGGGCCATTGTAGGCGAGCGGATCCGCCTGGCCATGGGCCTTCCCCTGCGGGATGTGTCCGAGCATACGCTGCTGTCCGACGGTGTGGAGGAAAGCGCCATTGCCGAGAAGTACTACGATCCCCCGCTGATCAACATCATCAAATACGCCTGCCACGCCTGTCCCGACACCCACTATGAGGTCACCAACGCCTGCCAGGGGTGCCTGGCCCGTCACTGCTCCCATGCCTGTCCCAAGGGGGCCATCCACTTTGAGCACGGCCAGGCCCAGATCGACCAGACCAAGTGCATCAAGTGCGGCAAGTGCAAGGCCGCCTGCTCCTATCAGGCCATCATCAAGTTCTTCCGCCCCTGCCAGGAGGCCTGCGGCATGGACGCCATCGGCAAGGACGACCACGGCCGGGCCCGGATCAACTATGACAAGTGCGTCAACTGCGGCATGTGCCTGGTGAACTGCCCCTTCGGTGCCATTGTGGACAAGGGCCAGCTGTTCCAGCTGATCCACGCCATCCGGGGCGGAGCAAAGGTCATCGCCATCATCGCCCCGGCCTTCTGGGGTCAGTTCGGCGAGAAGGTCACCCCCGGCCAGATCAAGGCCGCCATGAAGGAACTGGGCTTCGCCGCCCTGGAGGAGGTGGCCGTGGGCGCGGACCTGTGCGCCATCGAGGAGGCGGAGGAGTTCCTGCGGGTGGTGCCGGAAAAGCAGCCCTTTATGGCCACGTCCTGCTGCCCGGCCTGGTCCGTGATGGCCAAGAAGGAGTTCCCGGGCTTTGCGCCGTATATCTCCATGACCATGACGCCCATGGTGCTGACGGCCCGGCTCCAGAAGCGCCGGAACCCCGACTGCAAGATTGCTTTCATCGGCCCCTGCGCTGCCAAGAAGCTGGAAGCCAGCCGCCGCAGCGTCCGCAGCGATGTGGACTTCGTCCTGACCTTTGAGGAGCTACGGGGCATGTTCGAGGCCAAGAACATCGACTTTTCCCAGATCCCCGACGAGCAGGCCCAGTACGAGGCCTCCGCCCCCGGCGTGGGCTTTGCCGCCAGCGGCGGCGTGGCCAAGGCGGTGGAGAAGGTCATCGAGAAGCTGGAGCCGGATCGCCAGGTCAAGACCGTGTATGCCGAGGGCCTGCGGGAGTGCCGCCAGATGCTGCGCATGGCCCGCACCGGAAAGTACGACGGCTATCTGCTGGAGGGCATGGCCTGCCCCGGCGGCTGCATCGCCGGCGCCGGCACCGTCCAGCCGCCGGAGAAGTCCCGCCGTCTGCTGGAGCAGTATAAGGCCCAGGCCCCCAAGAGCAACCCGGTGGAATCGGATTATACCGAGTATCTGCAGATCATCCGCGAGGATGAGGAGAACTGGGACCCCGTGGCCCGGCACTGAGCCTATGCTCTATATCCAGCGATATCGCTCTCCCCTGGGGGAGATTCTCATGGCGGCAGATGACGCGGGCCTGGTAGGTCTGTGGTTCGCGGGACAGAAGCACTTTGCCCCGGGACTGACCCAGGCCCGGGAACAGGAGACCCCGGTGCTGGCTGCAGCGGGCCGCTGGCTGGACCTGTATTTTGCCGGACGGCGGCCCCATTTCACCCCGCCGCTGCACCTGACGGGCACGGAATTCCGCATGGCGGTGTGGTCCCTGCTGCAGGAGATTCCCTACGGAGAGACGACCACCTACGGGGAACTGGCCCGGCAGCTGGCTCAGCGGCTGGAGGTGCCCCATATGTCCGCTCAGGCGGTGGGCGGCGCGGTGGGACACAACCCCATTTCCCTGATCGTGCCCTGCCACCGTGTGATAGGCACGGACGGCAGCCTCACCGGCTATGCCGGAGGGGTGGACAAGAAGCGCCGCCTGCTGGCCTTGGAGGGCCTGGACGTGTCCCGGTTCGCCCCGCCGACCAGGAAAGGCAAATAGAAAAAACTCCCGGGAAAATGAACAGCACCCCATTTGTTAGACAGTGTGGTATATTGTCTGACAAATGGGGTGATTATATATGCCAAAAGGACCGTACAGTGGAAGAAGACCTGCCGGCGGAGGTGAATCGGCTGCGTGCGGAGAACGAATACCTAAAAAAATTGCAAGCCTTGGTTCCGGAAGTCGAGCGGTGCCAGCGAAAAGAAGCTGGCTACTATCATCTGATACTAAAACCTGTTAAAAAGCTTGAAAAGCTTTTTATAGCACCGAAGGTGCGTCAGGTTTTGTATGAGACGCCACAGCGTGTTTTCACACGCTGTGCGTGCGCACAGCGCACGGGATTCTTGATTAAATTTTTTAATCAAGAATCAGTATGAAACGGATGAAGAAGCCTGACAAACACAAGGCAGCCAAGGAAGAAATCGCAGCAATTTACCATGAAAACAGGGATAGATACAGCGATATGAACCGGGTCAAAGGTATTCATGAGACGATTTTTAGGCGGAATCAGGGTGTAGTGTATTGCAAAGGCCATTGTCAAAAGAAAATGAAGACACAGAATGCAGTAATAAAACTGCGGCATAGGCTTGCGCCCATACCGCAGTTGTCATTGTTTCATCCGATTCACACCGAGCTCGTATGCAGCCAGCAGTCGTCGCTGTGGGCGTTGATGACGCCGATGGCCTGCAAATAGGCATAGATGATGGTGGAGCCCACGAAGGTCATGCCGCGCTTTTTCAAGTCCTTGGAAATGGCGTCTGACAGCGGGCTGGTGGTAATGGCGGGGTCATTTTCGTAGAGGATCTTGCCCTCCGTCCAGCTCCAGATATACGCGTCAAAGCTGCCGTATTCTTCCTGAATGTCCCGGAAGATGCGGCTGTTTTGAATGCTGGCTCGAATTTTCCGCCGGTTGCGAATGATGCCTTCATCGGAGAGCAACTGGGCGATTTTTTCCTCGCCGTAAGCGCAGACCTTGTCCAAGTCGAAGCCGTCGTAGACCTCCCGGAACCGCTGGCGCTTGTTCAGCACCGTCTCCCAGCTCAGTCCCGCCTGAAAGGATTCCAGAATCAGCAGCTCATACAGGGCGTGGTCATCGTGGCACGGCACACCCCATTCCTCATCGTGGTAGCGGACGTAGAGGGGGTTGGCCAGGCTGCACCACCGGCAGCGGGGCTTACAGGCTGGGTGGCACAGCTTCCGTTGCAAATACACCATGTCCACCAGCTGCACTCCGGCCTCGTAGATGGGGTAGTCATAGTGGTCGGTGAAGAAATTGGGAATGCGGTGCGAGCGGACAAAGCCGCACTTCTCATAAAACGGCACGGTCAGCGGACTGTCGCCGGTGCCCACCTGTAAAAGGGCATAGCAACCAGCATATTGACGCACAAGAAAGTCAATCAGCGCCTTGCCGTAGCCCTTTCTCTGCGCCTCCGGCTCCACGGCAAGATTCTTGAGCTCCAGAATCCCGCCGCCCTCGTCGGTGACGACGCATTCCGCTTTCACGCCGCCGTCCTCCAGCACATACATGGTGCCCCGCTCCAGATAGCGGTCGATCATGTCCTCCTGCTCATCTGCCAACAGCAGAAGCGGGAGGAATTGCTTTTTATTTTCGTGGATTTCTCGAATATTCATAAGCTGCTCCGACAAATCGGAAGTTGACGAACTGTTGATTATATTGCGATGCGTAATTACAATGCAATTCCAAGTTCTTTGCATTTCTCGATTGCCAAATCATTGTTTTGCAATGCAGCAAGTCGATACCAATGCTTAGCCTGTTCGATATCTCGTTCCACTCCGATTGCATCTTCATAAAACTCTGCCAAATTGTATTGTCCATCTCTATCACCATGCTCTGCGGCACGGCGAGTCCAATATAGTGCTTTTTCCAAGTCCTTTTCAACACCAAGTCCCTCGTAATAGAAATAGCCTATTTGACATTCAGCAAGGGGATAGCCCTGCTCTGCCAATACCAAATGACCTTCAAAGCATTTGTCATATTGTTTTGATTCCCAATATTTTTCAATCAGCTCATTGCAAATGTCAAATTCCTTGCAAGGTTTGTAATACGCATCTGCCATATATTCATACCTCCATAAATCCCGATTTGTTTAGAAAATTCTTTTCCCAAACGCATACGCTTCCTGCAAACGCTCCGTCCTATCAAAGCGGCATCGGCGTCCGTGCAATCAGAATGACCGCCAGAATCGCGCCCACAAATGCCGCTGCTCCTATGGCTGCCAACACCTTTTTGCTGAGTTTCTTCTTCGCTGCCTTGCAGATCAGCGCGGCGCAAGCCATGCAGACAGCCGCAGCCACAAGCGCAATGCCCAGCGTTTCCCATAGCCAAGATAATTTATATAGGATTTTCATGCGATCATCTCCTGTTCGTTAAACTGGAATTTATGTCAATGCGAACTCAATCTCATCAAGTTTATTTGTTATTGCGTTCTTTCTCCCTGTCTCCTTAAAACCTATTCGACGATAGAGTCTCTCAGCATTTATATTATTCTCAAGAATCCACAGCGTAGGGGTATCCGTACATTGGCCTACTGCGTATAGTAACAATTTCGTTCCATAACCCATGTTTTGCATATCTGGAAGAATATAAAGATCCTCTATTAAACCCTTTGTTACAGAAACAACCCCTATTGGTTTTTCTTCTACAAGCATATAGAGCTTTGTTCCGTTATTCATCTTGTTTCTCAAATACTCCCGTTGCCGATCTGGCGTGTGTGTTTCTATGAAATCAGGAGAACAAAATGCACGATGCGATTCCTTCCAGGATATTGAATGGATGGTTGCGGCTTGAAGAAGATTTGTTTCATCTACAGGTACTATCATACTTACCTCCTCGACTTCCGATTTGCCTATCTCTTTTTGATCGGGTGCCGGATGACGGTCTTCCACTTTTCAGGTGTGACCTTTCTGGCATCCGACAGGTAGATTTCGTGATGCAGTCTGGTTTCGCTCAGGTCATTCTCGTAGCCGTGTTCCGCCAGATAGGCGTCCATCAGCGCAACCGATGCAGGCTCCTCGTCAAAAGGCCCCAGGTGCATCATCTGCACGCAAAGTCCCTCCTCGATGGTCAGAAACTCCGCCGCCGAGCAATCCAGCTTTTTCTTCTTCGTCGCCGTTTCTACAGCCCATGCAAAGTCCTTCCGGGTCACAAAATCCGGCAGGCGGATCACGGAGATCCAGTGGAAAGCAGATTTGTCGGCATAATCAATGCCGTCTTTCCCATCCTGCCACCAGAAGCCCTCCAATGGCGGAACGACATATTCAAAGAAGCCCTCCATTTTGTAATCGGTCTTGCAGCTCATTTTCAGCGTGTACGCAACCGCATACAGCACGCCGATGGCCTGCTGATAGGCTCCGCCCGCCTCGTTGGGGTCGCCGCTTCCTCTGACTGCGATATAGTTTGCCTTCGGCACGGTTACGATCTCCGGCCGGTTCTTCGGCATATAGAATTCCTTGTACTCTTTCTTGAAGTCAAAAGCCATGGTTTTCTCTCCGTGTTATGTTTTTGAGGGATGCACCGTGATGGCCACCTTGATGACGCCGTCCAGACGGCTTTCAAAGATGCGGTAGGCCTCCTCGATCTCGCTTAGCGGGAAGCGGTGGGTAATAAGCGGCGTGGTGTTCAGCTTGCCCTGCTCGATCAGGCGCAGAATTTCTGCGCAGTCGCAGCCATCCACGCCGCCGGTCTTGAAGGTCAGATTTTTCCCGTACATCTCCGGCAGCGGCAGCGTCTGTGCCTCGTCGTAGAGCGCTACCACCGTCACGATGGCGTTGGGGCGGGCGCAACGCCATGCAAGCCGGAAGGTATCCTTGCCGCCTGCCACCTCCAGCACCACATCAGCGCCGCCGTGGTCGCTATTTAAGAGCACAAAGTCCTCGCATTCCTCCGGCGTACAGGTCAGCACTTTCGGATAGTGCTCCCGGACAAAGGTAAGCCGTGCCGGATCTTTCTCGCAGACGATGATGCGCTTTGGCTCTTTCAGTGCTGCGCACAGCAGCGTGCAGATGCCCGTTGGGCCTGCGCCGATGATGAGGACGGTGTCCTCACTTTTGATCTCAGAGATTTTCGCCGCCCAGAAGCCGGTGGCGAGAATATCGCCCACAAACAGCGCCTGCTCATCGGTGACGCTGTCGGGAATCTTATTGAGTCCCTGATCGGCATAGGGCACCCGGACAAGCTCCGCCTGCCCGCCGTCGATGCGGCAGCCCAAAGCCCAACCGCCGTCGGGGTCGGTGCAGTTGTTCACCCAACCGTGCTGGCAGAAGTAGCACTCGCCGCAGAAGGTCTCCACGTTTACCGTTACCCGGTCGCCGGGGCGCACGGTTTTCACCGCTGCACCGACGGATTCCACCACGCCCACCATCTCGTGGCCGACGGTAATGCCCGGCACGGCACGGGGCACCGAGCCGCGCTTGATGTGCAGGTCGCTGGTACAGATGGAGCCCAGCGTCACCCGCACGATAGCGTCCCGGGGATCGATGATCTTCGACTCCGGCTTGTCCAGCAGGGCAAAATGATTGTGTTCTATGTAGGTCAGGGCTTTCATAGTGCCTCCAAAATTTATTTGATTTCCCACGCGTATGATTTTTGGGGTTTTCTCTGCCCCAACTATTGACATGGAGCCCTCTTTTATTCAACCAGCGTCTTTTTCCGGCCCAGGCCGATGCGGATCTCCGTTCCCTGGCCGGGCACGGAGGAGGCCCGGATGGTGTGGCCCAGGCTGCGGCAGATCCGGCGGCACAGGTACAGCCCGATGCCGCTGGCCCGGGTGTCCCGGCGGCCGTTGAGGCCCGTGAATCCCCGGTCGAAGATCCGGGGCAGGTCCTCCGGCGCGATGCCCATGCCGGTGTCCCGGATGCACAGGTCATCGCCGTCCATGGCAATGGTCACGGAGCCGTGGGCGGTGTATTTCAGGGCGTTGGACAGCACCTGCTCCACCACGAAGCCCAGCCACTTGGCGTCGGTGACCACGGTGCGGTCCAGGGGCTGATAATCCAGCCGCAGACGGCGGCGGATGAACTCCCCGGCGAACTTCCGCACCGCCGGGCGCACGATATCGTCCAGGCTGTGGGCGCGGATCACATAGTCGGTGGTGGTGCCCAGCCGCAGGAACACCATCACCATCTCCACATACTGCTCCACCCGCATCAGGTCCCCGGACAGGGAGCGGGCCAGGTCGGAGTCCTCGTTCTGCAGTGTCAGGCGCATGGAGGCAATGGGGGTTTTGATCTGGTGGGCCCACATGGTATAGTAGTCCACCATGTCGCCGTAGCGCTGCTCTTCCTGGGTGCGGATGGCCCGGCGGCTTTCCGCCAGCAGGATCACAAGGCTGCGATAGTCGGCCTCCGTCACCGTGTCCGCCGGGGGCAGGGCGTCGGCCAGCTCCTCCGGCAGCTGCCGCAGCAGCTCCAGCTGCCGGTGCTGCCGCAGGACCCGGCGATAGTCAAGGGCCAGCAGCACCGCCCCGGCGGCGGCGCACAGCACAAAGGGATAGGCCACCGCCCGCAGCGGCAGCCGGTACAGGGCAAAGGCGGCGGCGAAGATGCCGCCGAACAGGAAAAACGCCAGCAGCGTCCTGCGCAACTGCCGCAGATATCCGGTCAGCATAGCCCTCACCCCACCATATAGCCCAGGCCCACCCGGGTGGTGATGAACCCCGGCAGACCGGCGGCGTCCAGCTTTTTCCGCAGACGGCCGATGTTCACGGTGAGGGTGTTCTCGTCCACGAAGCTGTCGGTTTCCCACAGGCGCTCCATGAGCTTCTCCCGGCTCACCACCCGGCCCTTGCTCTGCATCAGGCACAGCAGGATCCGGTATTCGTTTTTGGTCAGGGATACCCGCTGGCCCTGATAGGTCAGGGTGTTGTCCCCGGTGTTCAGCAGGGCGCCCCGGTGCTCCAGCACCGGGGCCGAGACCCCGAAGTCGTAGGTCCGGCGCAGCAGGGCCTGAATCTTGGCCATGAGGACACTCTGGTCAAAGGGCTTGGCGATGAAGTCGTCGGCCCCCAGGTTCATGGCCATGATGATGTTCATATTGTCCGCCGCAGACGAGATAAAGATCACCGGCACCCGGGATACCCGGCGGATCTCCGTGCACCAATGGTAGCCGTCGAAGCAGGGCAGGCCGATGTCCAGCAGTACCAGATGGGGGTCAAAGGCGGCGAACTCCTCCATCACGTGCCGCAGGTCCTGCACCTGGCGCACCTCCAGATTCCAAAGCTGGCCCTGGGTCTGCACCGCCTGGGCGATGCCCCGGTCGTCCTCCACCATCAGCACCCGATAGACCGCATGCTCCTCCATGATTCCACCTCCTGTGTGTTTTTCTCATCGTAGCAAAATCTCCCCCGCTTTGCAAGAAAAATGTTCCCTGCAAAGCGGGGGAGGAAAGTGTTTTTCCGGTCAGCTCAGCCCCAGCAGCTGCACGGCCCGGCCATTCAGATAGGGCTGCAGCAGACTGTAGGGAATTAAGTACGACAGCTCTCCCACGGCATAGGGGGCGATGGTATAGGGGTTGAACACCACGGTCAGGCCGCTGTCACCGAACACCAGGCACTGATCCGCCCAGCTGCCCACGGTGTCCTCGTAGTCCTCGAAGAAGCTGTCGGCTCCGTACTCCGTCCAGAGGTTGCTCTTTTGAATCTGATACAGCAGATTCTCCTTGACGGCGGCCCGCAGGCTCTCGCCATCCTCAGCCAGGTCCATGATCTTAACGGTCTCGCCGGTGTTCAGGTCGAAGCTCACCGCCACGCGCCAGGAGTTGGGGTGCGCTCCGCCGGAATAGGAGGTATAGTGCATCTCCACGCACAGCAACTTGGGCCCCACCCAATAGTCGGCGGTAACGGTATCGGAGTACACATACTCCGGCTGCTCCCAGCGGGAGTCCTCTCCGGTGACGCCGGAATAGGATTCCCGGGCCATATTGGTCACGTCCCCCAGGAACTGCAGCTGGTCCTTGCGCCACTGCTCAAAATATGCGTTGATGCCCTCGGCGGCAGCGGCGGTGGCGGTCAGCGTGTCCCCTGCACCCTCCTGATTCAGCTGGAACACCTGATAGCTGCCCTTGGCCAGCAGCCGGTCGTCCTCGGCGAAGTTCTCCTTATCTACCTGCTCCAGGGTGATGTTCCAGTCCTGGCCCTCGTCCGTGACCTTCAGTGCGTCATTAGCCGGGCCGGGCAGATTGGGCGCTTCGGTGCCCCGCAGGGACACGGGCTTGGCGCTGCAGGCTGTCAGGCACGCCGCCAGCGTCAGCAGCAGGGCCGCTATCAGAATGATGTACAGTTTCTTCATAGGCATTTCCTTACATGATCCATGGGGTGGCCCGCCAGTCCGCGCCGCAGGCGCTTTGAGACAGGTCGGGATACGCCAGAGTATACAAATCGGTCCAACCGGCCTCCCGGGTGAACAGGTCCTGGGCCGTCTGCCCCAGGCGGGATACGTCGGCGGGCTTGGTCAGCACCGGCGCTCCGCGCATCTGCCGCAGCAGGTCACAGCCCCGGCGGCTGGCGGCCAGCAGCCGCAGATAGGGGATGTGCTCCGGCTCTGGCAGCTCCAGATACGCCGCCAGCAGCATCCGCCGCAGCCGGGCCATGGGATACCGCCGGGTCCTGGCGGCCTCCAGCAGGCCGTCTATGTCCGCGGCCTGCCGCACCGCCCGGTAAAACCGGCGGTACAGCCCCTCGCCGCCGCCGTCATAGGGGAGAAAGTCCTCCTGGGACATGGTCCGCAGCCGGGCCAGGATGGCCCGCTGGCAGGTGCGCATATCCACCGGTCCCCGGCCTGCGGCGATTTCCCGCCGCAGCACCTCCGCCGATTCCCGGGGCAGGAAGGCCATGGCCTCCTCCGTGTGCCCCGCCCGCAGAAGCCTGCGGATGTGGGACGCGGAGGCGATCCCATCCGCCGCACCGCCGTCGTGGGGCCCGCCCCGGCGCGGGAACGTTATCGGTTCCATGGAAAAATCCGCCCGGCGCAGGGCCTTCAGATACTCGATGGCCAGGATGTTGTTGGGCTGGGACAGCAGCGCCGCGTCCCGGGGGTCCAGCAGCTCCTCCACCGCCGCCTGGCGGCAACGGGCAAAGGTCTCGCCGCCCTCCAATCTCCGCCGGAGGGTCTCCTGAAAGCTCTCGCCGGAGAGGCAGGCTTCCACCCGCCGCAGGGCCTCCAGGTTGCCGCACTCGCTGCCGAAGGCCAGGTGGGTCACCACGCCGGTTTTCTCCAGCAGCTCCACGCCGCCCCGGGCAAAGCGCTCCGCTCCGGACACCGCCCACGGCGTGGGCAGCTCCAGCACCAGGTCCGCTCCGTTCCGGACGGCCATCTCCGCCCGGGCGAACTTGTTCACGGCGGCGAACTCCCCCCGCTGGGTGAAGCAGCCGCTCATGGCGCACACCACCGGTCCCTGCCGGTGCAGCTGCTCCAGCATCCACCGGTGCCCCAGATGGAAGGGGTCATATTCGCAGATCACGCCGAAAACGGGCATGCGATCACCCCTTCCCAGAAAATTACAAATAGTTACAAACTGGTTACAAATCAGCGACACTTTTCCCGGCATTTTGTACAGGCTATAGGATATTAATCACCACACTGTTTAAAAATGCACTTTTGGTTCATTTCTTAGCTCATTATAGCGCATTTTTGGAAATTTTGCAATCCTCTTGACAATCTGCCCGGTGAATCCTTACAATATAGGATGAAAAATGAATTTATCGGGAGGAAACCAACCATGAAGATCGGACTCGTATACGCCATGACCGGTGAGATCGAAAGCCTGCTGACCCAGGAGAATGCCCAGCCCCTGCAGACCGTGGCCGGGGTGCCGTTTTATCAGATCCGGCCGGACGTCATCGCCTGCGCCGGGGGCGTCAGCAAGGTCAACGCCGCCATGGCCACCCAGCTGCTGATCAGCCTGTACCAGCCGGACCTGGTGCTCAACGCCGGTGTGGCCGGGTGCTTCGAGAATATGCCCATTGGTTCCATCGTTCTGGCGGAGGGCTTTCTGCAGCACGACGTGGACACCACGCCCCTGGGCGACCCCATCGGCCTTGTGTCCACGGTGAACCGGGTGCAGTTCCCCACCAGCGATCTGGACCGGGCCAGGGCTGCCATGGACCGGGTGGGCGTCCCTTACCGCACCGGCTGGGTGGCCACCGGCGACTGGTTCGCCACCGACACACCCCGGGCCCACTGGATCGCCGACACCTTCCACCCCCTGCTGTGCGACATGGAGGGCTGCGCCGATGCCCAGGTGTGCCTGCGCAACAACGTGCCGTTCATGTCCGTCAAGTCCGTGTCCGACTGCCTGTTTGAGCACCACGACTTCGTTTTCAATTTCCCCACGGCCATGCGGGACCTGAACCGGGTGGTTATGGCCTTTGTGGACCAGCTGGAGGCGTGATATGGAACGGATCGCCAGCTTCACGGTGAACCACGACGTGCTGGTTCCCGGCCTGTACCTGTCCCGCCGGGACGGAGACGTCACCACCTTCGACCTGCGCTTCAAAAAGCCCAACACCGGCGACCTGCTGACCAATGCCCAGATGCACTCGGTGGAGCACATCATCGCCACCCTTCTGCGCAACAGCCCGGAAAAGGACGCCGTGATCTACTTCGGCCCCATGGGTTGCCAGACGGGATTTTACTTCCTGTTCGACAGCCGCCGGCTGACGGATGAGGCGGCCATCCGCCTGGTGCAGCAGGTGTTCGCCGCCGGGGCGGCCTATGACGGTCCCATGCCCGGCAAAAGCGCCGCGGAGTGCGGCAACTTCCGCAATCTGGACACAGCCCTGGCCCGGGACTGCTGTGCCTGGTACGCAGACCGGATCCGCAATTGGACGCCGGAAAGCCTGGTCTATCCCCAGGCGTGAAAACCTCCGGAAAACGGCAAAAAGCCATTGACAAAGGTGAATTTCTCTGTTATACTCTATAAGCCGCTTTGAATGGGTCAAAAGTTCCGGCCTTGCCGGACGCCCCCGACAGCGAGTCCGTAATAAAGGAAAGGCAGGTGCAACAAGTATGCAGGCTATTATCGTGACCGGTGGTAAGCAGTACAACGTCTCCGAGGGTGACACTCTGTTTATCGAGAAGCTGGACGTCAACGCGGGTGATTCCGTGGTGTTCGACCAGGTCCTGGCCATCGTCGACGGCAAAAACACCAAGTTCGGCACTCCCGTGGTGGAGGGCGCGAAGGTGGACGCCACCGTCGTCAAGAACGGCAAGGGCAAGAAGATCCGTATCTTCAAGTACACCCCCAAGAAGGGTTACCGCAAACGGCAGGGTCATCGTCAACCCTACACCAAGGTGGAAATCGGCAAGATCTCCTTCTGAGTGACCGCATGACGACCGTTACATTCCTGACAGAGGAAGCCCGCATCGTCGGTTTCGATGCGCAGGGACACAGCGGCTTCGCCGCAGAGGGTGAGGACATCGTCTGCGCCGCCGTTACCAGCGCCGTGCGCCTGGTAGAAGCCACCGTCAATGACGTGATGGGTCTGTGTGCCGCGGTGAAAGTCCGGGAGCAGGACGCCGCCATCTCCTTTCGTCTGCCCGGGGGCCTGGCTCCCATGGCGGAGAACACCTGCCAGAACCTTCTGACGGGGCTGATGGTGTATCTGGCCCAGCTTCACGACGAGTATCCGGAAAACATTGAAGTGATGGAGGCGTGAAAACCCTCCTGTTCCCCCGCAATCATCTCATAGAAAGGATGGTACTGCATTATGCTGAACATTGGTCTGCAGTTCTTTGCCCATAAAAAAGGTATGGGCTCCACCAAGAACGGCCGTGATTCCGAGTCCAAGCGCCTTGGCCCCAAGCGCGCTGATGGTCAGTTCGTTCTGGCCGGCAACATCCTGGTCCGCCAGCGCGGCACCCACATCCACGCCGGCACCAACGTCGGTATCGGCAGCGATGACACGCTGTTTGCCAAGGCCGACGGTGTTGTCCGCTTCGAGCGTCTGGGCAAGGATCGTAAGCAGGTTTCTGTTTACCCCGCCGAGTAAAAGAACCATATACAAGGCCCCGCCTCCCGGCGGGGTCTTGTTTTGACCCCGCCGTGCGTTCGGGAGCCTTGCAACCCCCGCGCGAATCCGGGAAAATGCATCTTGACACGCAAATGGATAGAGTGTATAATAGAAAAGCTGACGGGGTGTAGCGCAGTTGGTAGCGCGCTTGGTTCGGGACCAAGAGGCCCGGGGTTCAAATCCCCGCACTCCGACCATGCAGAGTGTCCTTATAGGATCTGAGTATCCTGTAATGGACACTCTGCTTTTTTATTTCCTGAAAAGTTCATACTGCAACCTGTTCCGGGGCGTAGCTGAGTGCTACGCCTTTTCTCGTTTCCATGATAATGTCGGCCTCCGGGATCTTCCGGCGATCCGGCACATCGAAAGCGCCGATGCAGTTGTAGTAGATCACGACACGCTGATTGGTAACGCCGTCCTGCTTTTCGGCGTGGTACACCTCAATGTGGTCGATCAGCTCTGCGACCATACGCTTTGTAGTGGTGGTCGCGTCCGTATACCGCCGCACCGTTTCAAGGAAATCGTCAATGTCCATGCGCTTGCTTTCGTCCTTTTTCAGTTCCAGCCGCAGCGCCTTGATCTTCTTTGCGTTCTCGCCCTGCTCCTGTTCGTAGCGTTTGGACATTTTGGCAAACCGGACATCGTCGATCTTGCCCGCCACATTGTCCTCATAGAGCCGTTCAAAGAGCATATCCAGTTCCCGGTCACGGGCGGTCAGAGCGTCCAGCTCCCGCTGCTTGCGGAGCGCGGTATTTTCCGCAACCTTTGCCGAGCGTCCGATCATGGCCTTGATAAAGTCATTTTCGTATTCGCTGGCGAAGCAGGCCAGCCGCTTGACCTCGTACAAAACGACCTGCTCCAAGAAGTCCAGCCGGATATAGTGCGTCTTGCTGCACTTGCGATAGCCGGAGTTATGATTTTGACAACTGAAAAACTTGATGTCGTGGTTGTTCTGGTTGAAGTGGAAATTGAGGTTGCCGCCGCACTCCGGGCATTTCAGCAGGCCAGAGAATACGCTGGGCTCCTGCGTGACCGTGGGCTTTTTGCGGCGCGTCCCTTTTTGGAGCGCCTGCACCTTTTCCCAAGTCTGGCGGTCAATGACAGCCTCATGGACATTGAGGAAGATCGCCCGGTTTTCCTCCGGGTTTTCGATCCGTTTTTTCATCTTGTAGGATTTGGAGTAGCTTTTGAAGTTGATGACATCGCCGCAATATTCCTGCAAGGTGAGGATCTTCTTGACGGTGGTATGCCCCCACTTGGTAGGCTCCACGGTGCTTTTCGACCCGCCCCGGCTTGTTCCACGGCTGCGCCAGTAGTAGGTGGGATTGACCACACCATCGGCGGCAAGGCGGGCGGCGATTTCCGCCAGCCCGTAACCCTCCAGCGCCATGCGGTAGATCCGGCGCACCACCTCGGCAGCCTCCGGCTCTACCACCCAAAAGCGTGGATCGTCTGGGTTTTTGATGTAACCGTAGGGCGGCGGAGAAAGCGGAACGCCTGCATTTCCTTTCATCTTGTTCACAATCCGGCGCTTCTTGGAAATGTCTTTCGCATAATACTCGTTCATAATATTTTTGAACGGGGTGAAATCGTCCTCGCCTTCATCGCTGTCTACGCCGTCGGAAACGGCCACCAGCCGTATATCGTGAAGCGGGAAAAATTCCTCGGTCAGCTTGCCGACCTCAATATAGTTGCGCCCCAGCCTGGACAGGTCTTTGACGAACACCGCCGAGATATGTTTTGCTGACCCCCATTGCCCGGCAGAGATGCAGTTTTGTTTTCCCGCTCTGCGCTATCATGCTTTCCATTCTGTTGTAATTGAACAAATTGACACCCTCCAAAGGGAAGCCAATTCACTGGATGTACGGCTTCTATACAGCGATGCGGCATATAAGCGGCTCAACAACAGCCTGCGGCGCCGTATAGGCACGTTGAACTGCGGGCATTCTGCCCACCCCATCATAATGGGAAGCCCCCCGCAATACAGCCCCGGAGAGCTGGAGCAGATGCGCACGGCCAACGAAGATGGCATTATGTACGAAGGGCGGCACTACACCGGGTATGAAGCCACGCAGCGCCAGAGGAACATAGAATCGGCCATGAGGCGGCAAAAGCGCCGCATTCTGGTGGATGAAGCCACCGGAGATTCGGAAAAGCTCCAGGCGGACCAAATCCGGCTGCAATTGCAACGCCAGGAATACGCACGGTTTTCCAAAGCCGCCAAGCTGCGGACCCAGGGAGAACGGGCGGAAACTACCGGGTTCTCCTGGAAACAGGCAAAGGAGGCGGACAGCGAATATAAAAGGGTTGCCAAAGCGGCCAATTCGATGTATGATATCGGCAGTGAGGCGGAGAACGTTAGGCATACGTCCCACTATATGAAAGAAAGAGAGAAAACGTATGAAAGAATGGAGACGCATACTATCCTGTTTCCTGGCCGTGCTGCTGACGGTGTACTTGGTCCCCGTGCAGGTAATGGCTGAGGAACTGGGAGATCTGTGGCCGCCAACAACAGAAAACGTCGTGGATGCGCCTGCGGAGGTCGTGGGCGAGATACTGGAACAACGGGAAGAAAATCGGAAGGAGTTCCTGCTTACCGACGGTACAAGGCAGGTGGTAATTTATCCGGCGGCAGTACACTACCAAAAAGATGGATATTGGGAGGAAATTGACAACCGGTTGCTGCCGTCTGCTGCGCAGAATGGTGAAACCGTGTATCGAAACGCAGCCGGTATGTGGGATGTCTCTGTTCCTGCTGAGCTGAATACCGCCAATGGAATCACGGTCAGCCGCAGCGGACACAGCTTGTCATTCTACCTGACAGGTCAGTTGTACGAAGACGATGGTGCGATTTCCGAAATTTTATAAAAGCAGCCTTGCCAAGCGGGGCAAGTCTAACGTATAATTATGATAGTTAGCAAAAATGCGGCTTTGGCAGTGCATCTGAAAATAGCCCGGTTTACCTATGGCGCCCATGTCCACCGACGGCACTATGGCCTCCACCCTCGGTGCTGCGAATCCCCTGCGCTATCGTGGGTATGTCTATGACACCGAAACTGGATTCTACTACCTCAGTAGCCGGTACTATAACCCGGTTTGGGGAAGGTTTATCAATGCGGATGGCTATGCTTCCACGGGGCAGGGATTCGACGGACACAATATGTTCGCATATTGTGGTAATGAGCCGGTCAATCGCTATGATGTCGGCGGAATGTTTTGGAAGGAGGCCATCAGAGGAATTACCCACGCAATTAATAATGCTGGTATCGGAGCAGGTATTGATACTGCTGCTGTAGGAGCATTTTTCTTGGATATGTATAGGGATGATAAAGGGATTTACCACGCGAGTTTTGACTGTTGGCAACAGTACTTTGGGTATAATGATATGTATGATTTCTTTTTCGATTTGGGTACCAATTGCAAACCTGCGAAATTCTCCTTTACATACAATGGACAAGAATATGTTATATGGGCGTGGAAGGGCGACTACATTAATTTAGGTGCCGGGGCCGAGTTAGGAATTTATACTGGTGGTGAACCGCATTGGCATGTGGACAAGAGCCTTGCAATGTCTATGTACGTAGAAGTGAAATATAACGGTTCAACTATTATTTCGTTCAGCGATTATACCTGGTGGATTACCGGGTTTAACCCCAATTACCAGAATATGAATGCGAGCAGTTTAACGGCTATATTCACTATACGGCTTAACGATCCTGGTATGTATAATGCTTTCCGGGCCTCGAGACCTGCGGGATGGACATTTGCCTTGATGCAAGGATTTGGTATAGCCAGGTTTTACTTTTGATGTTATGAGGTAATTGCTATGAGGAAAGTATGTTTGTTAATGCTGATTATTATGACCCTATTATTAACGTCTTGCTCATCAGGTGACTCAAATATGGTAAGAGATTTATTTAAAAAAAATGAGAGAGAGACTGCAAATGAGCGTTTTGAAGCACTAATAGGAGCCATTCAAAATCAAGACCGTGTCGCTCTGAAAGCATTCTTTTCTGAAAAATCACTGAAGGAATCGCAAAATATAGAAGAAACTATCACCGCATTGTTTGACTACTTCCGAGGTGATATGCTTTCATATAATGACTGGGGCAGCCTTGGATCTATAGGTGGGATGAACGAAGATGGTACGGGACGTTATTGGAAATGCCTGTATGCGACTTACGATGTCGAAACGACCCAGGATAAGTACCGCTTTGCCATGGAATATATGCTGCTGGATACCGCAGATGCAGATAATGTGGGTATACGGTCTCTGTACATTATCAGATTAGCCGATGATACAGACCCGCAATTTGCATATCGGGGCGACGAAAAGTATACACCGGGTATTAACATCAACAAGACGAGTAAAATACCGCATTGAAATGTATTTCTGCAGAACAGCGTGAAACGCCCAGGATGTTGTCCGGAATCTCTCTTCCTACCTTCTGACTCTTTACCACGGCTGACGGTCACGTCCGGACAGCAAGCAGCACCTATGCCTATGACAAGGACAACCGGCTGACCAAGGCGACGGAGGGCACGATCTCCGCCAACTACACCTACGACAGCTTCAGCCGCATGACGGGGCTGATCGCCAAAAACGGCAGCACCTCCGTGGTCAACACCGCCGTCACCTATGTGGACCCCAGCTCGTCGGCTACCTCCACCCAGGTGAAAACCTGGAACAACGGCAAGGCTACGTACACGTACACCTATGACAACAAGGGGAATATTACCTCCATTACCGGCGGCGGACAAGAATTTGAGTACCGATATGACAAATATGGCCGTCTGATCAGTGCGGAGGACTATCCCGGTGGCTATGTCTGGACGTACACCTATGACGATGGCGGCAACATAACTCAGCGCGGCCTGACAGATTATCACAATAACAAAAATCCAAATTCCATTCTCGCAACCTATACTTACGGCGACGCCAATTGGCCGGACCTGCTGACGGCGTTCAATGGGAAGTCCATCACCTACGACGCCATAGGCAACCCCCTGTCCGACGGCACATGGACCTATGCCTGGCAGCACGGCCGCCAGCTGGCGTCCATGAGCAAGAGCGGGAGCAGCATCACCTACGGCTACAACGCCGACGGCAAGCGCATTTCCAAGACAGTCAACGGCACGGCGTACAACTACTCTTACCTGGGCGACCAGCTGACGGACCTGTCCTGGGGCAGCAACAAGCTGCACTTTACCTATGACTCCATTGGCCCGGCGTCCGTGACGTACAACGGCAACAGGTATTTCTACCTGAAAAATGCCCAAGGCGATGTCACCGGTCTTGTCAATGCCAGCGGCACCCAGGTGGTGTCCTACACCTACGATCCCTGGGGTGCGCCCATGTCCACCGACGGCACCATGGCCGCCACCCTCGGCGCTGCGAACCCCCTGCGCTATCGTGGGTATGTCTATGACACCGAAACGGGCCTGTACTACCTCAGCAGCCGGTACTATAACCCGGTCTGGGGAAGGTTTATCAACGCGGACGGCTATGCTTCCACGGGACAGGGATTTACCGGGGACAATATGTTTGCGTATTGTAATGATAATCCGGTGAACTATAAGGATTCCGAGGGAACCGAACCAGAACTGGCCATGGGTTGGGCGGCAAGCATGTCATGGCTACCTGCCATAGATGGACCTGTCCCTGTTGGTGATACCATATATATCTTGATTTTCTTAGCACTTTGCGTACCATATTTTTCCAAGAATGAGAGTAAACTCCCTAATCAGGGACCTGTTTCTGAAATCCCGGACGCCCCCCCAGTTGATTCTGGTAAACAAGGAAAGCATGTACCAGGTCATCCCAACAACAATCCATCCAAATCGCAGTGGGAAGAGGGCGAGACCGGTGTTCGTGAAACACAGGAAGCCTGGCAAAACGGGACGGAAGTCAAACCTGATGGAAGCGTGCGTGTTGGGACGGCCAGTGATGGACGAAAAGTAAAGGTGCACCGTGACGAGTCAGGCCGAATACATGGGTATCCTGTTCCCCAACCGAGATAGGAGGACGGGCGATGAGTAGCTCACTGGAAAACTACATATGCAGTCTATGGCACTGGCTGGAGATGACGCCATACCAGTATGCGGAATACCACGGAAAAGAACCTCCGCAGCCGTACATGTTCTCAGAATGGAGAAAAATGCTGGATGAGGTATTTTCGCTTATACGGCAAGACTGGCTCTCATCAATAGATATGGATTGTTTACTAACAATGATGGCTTTGGACGATGAAACAGAAGACGTTCTGGATTACCTGACCGCACAGGGAAGCCCGCTGCTCATAGTCAGCCTGACATATATCGGGCTACATAGCATATTTCCCCAGGCTCGGTGGCAATGCGCCGAATTGATTGGACGTAGAAGCATACCCGATAGAGTGGCTCTGTTGCGCCAGTACGCAAAGGATAGGGATGCCTATGTAGCAAAACGCGCTGGCAACGTATTGGAAGCTATAGCAGATAAATAGACGGAAAGTGAATAAATAGGCAGGCCCGGTAAGGATGACTGTATGAAAAACCCAGAAGCAAATACTTTACGTATTGAGCCCCGCAAGGTTCATGCCGCCGCGGTAGGAATGGCGATGGTGCTCATATACTTTGATTATCATTACTTTGTTGAGACTTTTTACTGGGTTTTTCAGCCGCCTTTTCGCATAGCAATTGACACGGTCACGATTGTTGCTATAGGCTTAATACTCAATGTCGTATTCCTTAGTGAGATAGTTGCTACCAGCCGAACATATATTGTGACTACTAAGGGAATTACGGTCATTTTTTTGGGTATCATCCGCCGTCTATATCCATGGTAGCGGTTCCAGAGTATTAACGTGTACCCTATGGACATAGGTGATCCTCCATGGGGAGGCCAGCCGTTTTTAATGGTTTGCAGCACCGTGCCGATTCGGACAATGGAGGGGAGAAAAATTGATCTGGAGCGCGCGCTCCTTCGATGGCCTCATATTCTGGTGTTTCCACTACTGCCGGGCGAGGAACGCATGCAATTTGAAAGCCTGCGGCGCGGGGAAATACCTCCCGACCTGGAGGATCAGGAACCCGACCAGAGTGAATATAGGTGAGAGATAGATGTCGAAAAAAAAGAAGCGGCAATCCTTTACTGTAAGAGATTGTCTGACGATAATGGGATTTCTCGTTATATTCTTTTTCTTTACTATAGGCAACATAAACGAAACACAACAGAGCACGTCGGAAAACTCGCACTATCAGACGGTAACGATCCGTCAGCTGTGGACAAGCCGCAGCTATTGTTCTTCTCATGGAAAAATGGAATCCACGGATGGCGTAGTGTACAATCTTCCGGATGATGTATATGCCGTTCTTTGCGAAAAAGACGCGATTGGACAAACAATCCACATCTATGTGTATGATAAGTTTCCGCTTCCCTGGGGACGGTTGGACCCTTGCGTCATTACAGCAGAGATTGATGGCGCTGAGGTTGGCTCTGTAGATGCGTACAACTTGGACTCTACACTTGTTCGGATAATTACGTTTAGTATGGGTGGGTTTGCTCTCTTATTTGCAGTGCTGCTGATATACATAAATATTCAGGAGCTTCCCAGCGTAAGAAAACGGCAAAAGGTGCGCTCACAGATTAAGCGGCAGAAGGCAATGGAGAAGAAAGCCCGTTCTATGACTCAGGAAAACGGGAAGTAACGTAAGTCCTCGCCCAAGCCAATAACGGACGTGGCCGTCAAAAGACGGCCACGTCCGGACAGCAAGCAGCACCTATGCCTACGACAAGGACAACCGGCTGACCAAGGCGACGGAGGGTACCATCTCCGCTAACTACGCCTACGACAGCTTCAGCCGCATGACGGGGCTGACCGCCAAAAACGGCAGCACCTCCGTCACCTACGTGGACCCCAGTTCGACAGCCACCTCCACCCAGGTGAAAACCTGGAACAACGGCAAGACTACATACACATACTCCTATAATAGCAGAGGAAATATCTCCTACATAAGCGATGGAAGCTTGGAACTTGATTACCGCTACGACGAGTATGGTCGTCTGACCAGCGTGGAGTGCCTATCAAGCGGATACACCCTACTCTATCACTATGATGCAGGTGGCAATCTGACTCGCCGCGAAAAGATAGACCCAAATCAAGACCGGCCCCGTTCTACCATTGCCACCTATACCTACGGCAACGCTGATTGGCCGGACCTGCTGACGGCGTTCAACGGGAAGTCCATCACCTACGATGCCATAGGCAATCCCCTGTCCGACGGCACATGGACCTATGCCTGGCAGCATGGCCGCCAGCTGGCGTCCATGAGCAAGAGCGGCAGCAGCATCACCTATGGCTACAACGCCGACGGCAAGCGTATTTCCAAGACGGTCAACGGTACGACGTACAATTATGCCTACCTGGGCGACACTCTGACGGACCTGTCCTGGGGCAGCAACAAGTTGCACTTTACCTACGACTCCACTGGCCCGGCGTCTGTGACGTACAACGGCAACAGGTATTTCTACCTGAAAAATGCCCAGGGCGATGTCACCGGTCTTGTGAACGCCAGCGGCACCCAGGTGGTGTCCTACACCTACGACCCCTGGGGCGCGCCCATGTCCGTCAGCGGCACCATGGCCGCCACCCTCGGCGCTGCGAATCCCCTGCGTTATCGCGGGTACGTCTATGACACCGAAACGGGCCTGTACTACCTCAGCAGCCGGTACTATAACCCGGTTTGGGGAAGGTTTATCAATGCGGACAGCTATGCTTCCACGGGGCAGGGATTCGACGGAAATAACATGTTTGCCTACTGCGGAAATAACCCGGTTACAGGCTATGACCCTGCTGGAACATTGGATTGGGGAAATCTGTTTAAAGGCAGTGGTTGGCTTGCAGTCGGTGTTACAGCGATTGCTGTAGGTGTATCTGTTTTGACCTGTGGAGTTGCAGCACCCGCGATTATGGCGGTTGCTGCTGTAACAGTGGCAACTGGTGCTGCAACTGCGGTAAACGGAGTCTCGGAGCTTGGTGAAGCGGCCACAGGACATAATTTCATGCGGGATGATGTGTTTCGAGGCAATGCAAAAGCTTATAACACATATGCGCATACGACAGCCGCTGTTGCCGAAATTGGCACAATGGTTTGTGGTGGATGGCTAAAGGCCAATGCGCCAAGAATCGAGGCTTACAATAATGTACAAAATTATACATATGCAGATGGTGCCGCTAAACACGTTGGAGAGCGATCGTACTACCATTCCACACTTCTAAAGAAAGAAATAATCAAGTATGGTACAATGACGAATGAAGGTGGAGGGGTTTATACTTTTAGAGCAGCAGGTACAGCATTTAGCAATGTGCGGCAAACTTTTCAAAGTGGTATTTGGGAATTAACTGCGATTAATGGGAAGCGACTAATTGGTCATTTTTTGCTAAGGAGTTAAAATGAAAAAGCAAATATGTATTGTATATGAGCCATGTGATGAAATAAAACAGGGGAAATCAGTTATCACAGGTGATGGGTCAATGATTTACGTTCCGTCACCATCAATATGTCCTTTTTCGGTTTATCCGTACCACTGGTCGTTTGAAATTGCCACATCAGTTGTTACAGAGAACAAGTATAAACTAGAACACTTCTTGGGAAATCAGGTTTTTTTGAGCTGTGAAACTGCAAAACTTAAAAAACCTACTGCTTCCACTGGATGTATATATGTGGAGATTGATTTTCCGCATGCAGATGGCGTATACTATTCTGATTATGAGCAGTTCTGCAAAAAGAAGTATTATGATCCGGATAATAAAATACTTGCTATTGGGGACATTTATGGTGAGGGAAAGTGTATTGAGTTTGCAAAAGGACAATACGTAGTTATTGACGACTTTAACCGGCTTGTATCAGCTTTTAGTTTAATTTCAGAGTGATTTAATACTGCAAGCATCGACTTTGGGGACAAAAGACAGACTGCTAGGATAATCCAAAGCCCTTATGTGACGTATAACGGCGTCAAGTATTTCTATCTGAAGAATGCCCAGGGCGACGTTACCGGTCTTGTGAATGCCAGCGGCACCCAGGTGGTGTCCTACGTCTATGACCCCTGGGGCGCGCCCATGTCCACCGACGGCACCATGGCTTCCACCCTCGGCACCGCGAATCCCCTGCGCTATCGCGGGTATGTCTACGACACCGAGACGGGGTTTTACTACCTCACCAGCCGGTACTATAACCCGGTTTGGGGAAGGTTTATCAACGCGGACGGCTATGCTTCCACGGGACAGGGATTTACCGGGGACAATATGTTTGCGTATTGTAATGATAATCCGGTGAACTATAATGATTCCGAGGGAACCGAACCAGAACTGGCCATGGGGTGGGCGGCAAGCATGTCCTGGCTACCTGCCATAGATGGACCTGTCCCTGTTGCTGATACTATATATATTTTAGGTTTTGTAGCTATATGTTGCATCAGGACGTAGTGTATTTGCAGTTACAGAATATGAAGCAAAAGCCGTTGCACGGGCGGCTGGTGGTAATGCTGGTCGGAATAATATTCCGTTATATCCAGAGATTGATAGTGGAAAAGCTGGTGTTCCCGGATATTATTATCATTTTCACACATATAACAGAAGTGGCGGTCACGTCTATTATATTTTCCCATAGGTGATAGTATGGTTGTTAGACTAATATTTGATTCCAGAATTAGTTACGTATATGTTCCGGATGGCTACATAACAGACGCCAAATCATTACGATGCTCATTTCTTGAGTGGGTATACGATAATCCAAATTGCATGGTAAAAGCGAAGGGGCATACGGTATTTTCTTTTGGAGAAAATGATTTTGTGTCGTTTATAAACGCAGTCGTTTTGCGTGGAAAAAACGAAAAAGCATATGTATGTCCTTGTGAAAATCTGTGTAAGCAAAGAATCCTATCGATAAATCTATAGCGCGAAAAACATTTGTTTAGACAGTTTGAATGCCTACAGTGTGCTCATCTGGATTCTTGCTGAAATGCCCAAGGAGACGTCACCGGTCTTGTGAACGCCAGCGGCATCCAGGTGGTGTCCTACACCTATGACCCCTGGGGCGCGCCCATGTCCACCGACGGCACCATGGCTTCCACCCTCGGCGCTGCAAATCCCCTGCGCTATCGCGGGTATGTCTACGACAGCGAGACGGGGCTATACTACCTCAGCAGCCGGTACTATAACCCGGTCTGGGGAAGGTTTATCAATGCGGATACCGCGGATGTAGTAGCCACCTCTCCTGATAAGACGCATTGGGACAAAAACCTTTTCGCGTACTGCGATGATAATCCAGTTAATCGGAGAGATGATGGCGGCGATTTATGGGAGTATGTCGTCGGTAAAATGATCGGGGGTACGGTTGTCGGCGGATTGACTGGTGGCATATCTTCCATGCTTGATGATGCTGCCGCAGGGAAAGAAGTTTCACTTGCTTCTTTTGCAAAAGGCTTTTTTTCCGGAATGTTGTCAGGCGCTGTTTCCACGGCGGCATCCCTGGTTATGGAGGGCTTAGTTCCGTTGATTTCCATTCTGCGTGCGCCCAAAGATGCTGAACGTGCGATTAGGATGGCTGAAGTTGTTGCCTCTGCCATCTGTGCAACTATCTCGGCAATACGCAATAGGGAATCACTTCCTGATGCGTTGCTGTCTATCGGGTCTGCGGCAGCGGCTGCCTACATATCGAACAGAGTTTCACCGAGCGGGCATAGCGCTGGAGCTATAATAGGTGGCGGAATAACAAGTTTTGCCGTAGGCGGAGCAGTTTCATCCGCCAAGACCGCAATCCATATTTCGATAAATTCATCCAGAAATAGAGGGCCGGAAAGGAGAATGACCGTGTAATGGAGGATAAAGAAAATAATCGAACGATGGAAAATAAAAACGCTCTGATTATTCCGGATAAGAAGCGTCTTGCAATTTTAAATGGCTTGTTTTATTCGCTGACGTCGGCTATTTTTCTGTGTCTAATGATAAAATACAAATATTATCTGGATACGTTCCTCCTGGGAATCGCTATGCTCATGGGATACATTGTATTCGGAGCCAGACTTGTATTGATTGGAGGCAAAGGATATGTAATCGACGTTAACGGACTTACGGTGATTTGGTTCCGGAAATGGAAGCGCTTTTACCGCTGGGATGAGTTTTTGACGGCTCGGAAATATATGGTCAGTGCCCCTCAAGTTAATCGGGAGGCGGTTGCGGAGTACGGCGGTGAACTGAGTACAAATGTATGCAGCCTGATTCCCGTTCGAAGCAACCGGCGTGGAGAAATATCCCAAGCATGGGTATTGCGCCATCCGTTCAAGGTCTATATCTTTGCATTTGATTCATTTCATAATCAAATCAAATTTGAAAGCCTGCGGCGCGGGGAAATACCTCCCGACCTGGAGGACCAGGAACCCGACGAGGAGGAATAAGTGTCCCGGCTGACGGACGTGGCCGTTAATAGACGGCCACGTCCGGACAGCAAGCAGCACCTATACCTACGGCAACGCCAATTGGCCGGACCTGCTGACGGCGTTCAATGGGAAGTCCATCACCTACGACGCCATAGGCAATCCCCTGTCCGACGGCACATGGACCTATGCATGGCAGCATGGCCGTCAGCTGGCGTCCATGAGCGCATCCGGCAGTAGCATCACCTACGGCTACAATGCCGACGGCAAGCGCATTTCCAAGACAGTCAACGGCACAACGTACAACTACTCTTACCTGGGCGATCAGCTGACGGAGATGACCTGGGGCAGCAACAAGTTGCACTTTACCTACGACAGCCTGGGTCCCGCGTCTGTGACGTACAACGGCAACAGGTATTTCTACCTGAAAAATGCCCAGGGCGACGTTACCGGTCTTGTGAATGCCAGCGGCACCATGGCCTCCACCCTCGGCGCCGCAAATCCCCTGCGCTATCGTGGGTACGTCTATGACAGCGAGACGGGCCTGTACTACCTCAGCAGCCGGTACTATAACCCGGTATGGGGAAGGTTTATCAATGCGGATACGCCGGAAATTGTTGTTTCCTCTCCAGGTAAGGTTAACTGGGACAAGAATCTCTTTGCCTATTGCGACAATGACCCAGTCAACAGAAAAGATGATGGCGGGGAATTTTGGCATATTATTGCAGCAGGCGCAATAAATGGAGCTATAAGCGCAATAAATAATGCGGTTACTCAGATACATGAAAAAGGGTCGGTTAGGTTGTGATTTATGCAAAAGAAAAAGGTAAAACTGTCTAAAAGTGCGAAAGGTGCACTGCTATACATGTTGGTTGTGCTGTCTATCTTTGCGGTACTGGAGACGGTAGTGTGTAGGTTGCCCTCTCATTTTGACGAGTCAAATACAGAAGCCTACACCGGTACGCTTTCCCATGTGGAGAAATACACCACCTGGCACATTGGTTATAGAGCGATGCACTCTAAGCAGCACATCAGGCTGCATTTCACAGACGGAAACGTTTATTTCGTATACACGCTGGAGGATCGGACGCTGCTGAGTATTCCTGCGGGAGAAAGGCTATCTTTGCGCTTATACCGGGACCCCAGGCGTGGAACGTCTGCATGTGATATCCGCAGTGATAGCCGTGTGTTTCAAACGATGGAGCGTTCAAGCCAGCTGGCACATAGGGACAAATGTCTCCTTCATGGACTTTTCTGCTCAGGTGCCCTGATTTTCCTGGCAATAGGTTTCTTCTCCGGCCTTGGGGGATTCAGGCAGTATTTTTCCAGCCTTGCTGCCAGGCGGCGGCGTGAAAAGCGAAAGCGCGCCCGTCAGGCCAGGTTTGCCAAGGAAGGAAAGTAGATTGCATTTAGGGAAATATTACAATGAAAAATAAGGCCTTTCTTTGTGCGCCGCGCCGGTTTTTGATTATAACGGTAGTATATTTGCTGATACAGTCTGTCGGGATTTATCTGTTTTTTGAAAGCCTGCAATATGAAGAGATAGGTCATCTGGAAGCAATATTGAACATCATTGCCCCTCCGGCTCCCCTATGGATCGCAGCCTTCTTCCGGCGGTATGACTGGCTGTCTATCGTAAGACTGCATGAGGACAAAATCGTATTGTGGGCGATGTTTACCAGGCAAAGCTATTCCTATGCTGATATGAAGTACATCGGTATGGACTACAGCCTCATAGAGGGCCGTCCGGAGTTTTGGATCTATTTCAGTACAAACCCGGTTCCAGTGGAGTATACCCATAAAATAGCGGCATATCGTATCAACAAAGGATTCTTGCGTATCCTGTATACCTCCAAAAACTATGAGTTGCTGATTCGAAACACGCCGCCGGAAATCAGCCGGCAGCTCAGAAAATGCTACTCCACCGTGCTGGCCTATAAAGCGGACCGGTAGTGGCAAGCAGGGCAAGTGTTTATACAAACTCTTGCAAAAGCGGGAATCCGGCAAACGCCGGACTCCCGCTTTGCTTGTTGGTGGAAATCTTCCCCCCAAAAATACATATCGCAGGGCGATATGGCAGCGCACCTTTGGTGCTTCACGCAGGACGATCAACGCTCGTCCTGCTCTTTCCTTCTTTGCGTCTGTGGCTCCTGCGGCGCAAGATACGGGCTCAGGTTCTCCCGATGAACCAGAAGCTCTTTGAGCTTTCTCTGTTCCTCACAGTATGCGGCATAAAGCGATTTTTTCGCTGCCAGCACTTGGCTGTACTCAGCATCAAGCGTCTTTTTCGATGGCAGCTTTTTAAGCCCAAGCTCATTGAATGCACGCTTGGAGGCCCGGTGCGTTTCGATTTCCTGCCGGTACTCCTCCAGAAACTTTTTGGAATACCCGGAGGCTTTGTACTGCTGAAAGACTTCCCGCGTATGTGCATAGTTGAGTATGTGCCGCCGCAGGACGTCGATCTCCTCCAACCGCTTCTGTGCCGCAGTCATCTGGCCGGACAGCGCACGACTGTGGGCGCTCATCTCGTCCGCTGCCTGTGCCAGTTTTTCATAGCTGCCGCCGTAGCTGGTTTGCAGATATAAAAGAGATTTCGATGCAACCTTGCTGTTAAAATTGGTCGCCCAACGCTCATAGGCAATGCCCTTGTCCCTGGCTCGGACGGTTTCCAGATCAATGACCCGCTGGATGTTTTCGGACAGACTGGCGCTTCTTTTCTTGCGCGGCCGGTGCTGCTTGAGCTGCACACCGAGGTCTAAATCCTCATACGGTTCCACGGTGAAATCCTGCCTGCCGTATTGCGTGCTTTCAGAGGTCTGCCTGCCCAGCACCATTTCAGGGTTGTCGATGAAATATTGGTTGATAGCAAAGCCATCGTCGTTCTTACCGAGATGAACCCAATCCGGTTCAATCTCAACAGGCCGGTCACGCTTTTGCAGGAAGATGATGTCGGACACAACTTCCGTACCGGCATTGGCTTTAAGTTGCCTCTTGTGTTCCTCGTATGCGGCCTGTTCCGCAGCGGCAGCATTGGGGAACTCCGTCCACTCGCCGTCGATGGGGATGGACACCGGATGCCCCTGCGTGGGAGTTTCGTCTATCTCGGCCTGTAAGATGGTATCATCGTGATCAGGTACAAACTCGCCCATTTCCGCAAGCGCCGCTCCGCCTTCATGCTCCAGAACCAGCGTTTCTTCTTCGCTCAACGAGGGAGTCTCAGTCGCGGGCGGGTCATGCTGCGGCTGCGGATAGCGTTCCAAAAGCCGCGCAACGTTCAGCGTCCGGTGATAGCAGGTGGAAAACAGCCGCGTTGCGTTGATGCCCACCAGCCAGTCCGCCTTGGCGCGGCAAAGGGCGGCGGCGTACAGATTGTCATACTCCGTGCCGGGGCGCAGATGCTGAAATCCGTCACGAACGGCGTCATCTTCCATGGAGTACAGCCACATCCGCTTTACCGGCTTCCTGCCGCCTGCCATTTCGTACACATAGCGAAAGATGGCTTCACCCTCGCGTCCGGCATCGCAGGCATTGATGACCTCGGACACATCCTCCCGGTGCAAAAGCGCCCGCAGCGTCTCAAACTGCTTTTTCTTTGCGTGGGCAACCTTCATCTGCCACGGGTCCGGCAGAATGGGAAGATCTGCGCGGTTCCATTTGGCGTAGCGCTCGTCATAGCTCTCTGTCCCGGCCAGCTCCACCAGATGGCCAAGGCACCAGCTCACCAGATACCCATTGCCCTCCCAATATCCGTCCATACGTTTCTTCGCGCCCAGCAGCGCGGCGTAGGCCGCGCCGACCGAGGGCTTTTCTGTGATAATCAGCTTGTTCATATTCTCTTTCTCCTCATCTTGCGTGCAGACAGCAAAACGCAGTCCCGTTTCAAACGAGACTGCGTTTTGGTCTGTATTGGTCTTTATATTTGTTTTCGTAAGTCGCGGCGGCTGTACACGATCCTGCGAACCTCCATCACGTCGTCAATGACGGATAATGTACAATAACTTGCGCAAATTGAAAATCGCATAAAAGAAGACATAGCTT
>OJOE01000325.1_pt1 | contig 28934 bp, 22 predicted proteins | sample 1598191 | NCBI WGS metagenome assembly OJOE01 (sample SAMN03922463, study PRJEB24848) | human gut metagenome | isolation source: stool sample | host: Homo sapiens | place: Germany | collected 2009-11
CGCGCCCGACAGCCGGGGCACTTCCTCGAAATCGCCTCGCTTCATCCGCCACCGGCGGCGCTTCGGCGATTTCCCCCAAATTTCCCCTGCCCGCGCAAAAAGGGAGGGCGGACAGATGGCCTGTCCGCCCTCAAGTGAGGAGAAAAATGGTAAGAAAAAAGCGGTATTACAGCAGCATGGCCAGCAGCCACACCGCGCCTATGGCTGCGCCGCCCAACAGGGCCGCCAGCCACGGGGACATACGCAGCCGCCGCCGGGGCGGCGCGCCGTGGGTCCGGGCATAATCCTTGGCAATGCGGATGGCCTGGTCCACCACCTGCTGGGAGGTGACCCCTCCGCTGCCCACGGCTGCGTCGTTGCGCACAATGAAAATGGCCTGTTCAAAAATATGCGGGTCCGGGGAATCCACCACGATGACCCGGCGGGAAAGTCCTTTTACCAAGAGTTATGCCCTCCTCTGTTGCGATTTCGTTTGACAGCTTCAGTATGCCCGCCGGACAGGGGAATATACCCCCTTACACCGGCTTTTTTTCGCCGGAGGACAGGTGCAGCACCAGCACGGCGCAGTCGTCCTCCAGCCCCTTGCGGCCCCGGGACTCCGCCAGGATCAGCGATACCAGGGCGTTGGCGTCCCGGCCGCTCCACCCGGCCAGCAGATTCTGCAGCCACTCGTCGTTTCCGGCGTCGGCGATGCCGTCGGAGACCATCACGAAGAAGCTCCCGGCGGTCAGCTGCAAACGGGTGCACTCCGGGGCCTCCCGGACGGCCTGCAGCCCGGCAGGCAGGGACTGGCCGGTATAGCGGCTGACGCTGCCGCTGCGCTTGAGATAGGACGGAGCGGCCCCGTACTTATAGAGGGCGGCCTGTCCGCTGGCCCGCTGCAGGGCCAGCAGGTCAATGGTGGTGAAGCCTCCGCCGCTCTCTCCCCGCAGGGACAGGGCGGTGTTCAGGGTTTTCAGGGCCGGGCCCGGCTCGATCCCCGCCTCCAGAAACTGCCGCAGCAGCCGGACGGTCATGGCCGCCTCCCGGTGGGCGGCCTCGCCGCTGCCCATGCCGTCGGACAGTAGCAGATACACGGTGTCTCCCACCTCGAAGGAATCCAACTGGTCGCCGCAGACGCTCTGGCCCTGCCGGGGCCGCAGGGACGAGGCCACCCCATAGCCCATGGCCTGGGCACCGGCAGGCACCGCCGGACCGGCGGAGGCCAGCATATCCCCCAGCTGGGCATATTGCTCCCGGGCCTGGTCCCGGACCTCCGACAGCCGCCGGTGGTACTGCTGCCGCAGCAGATAGGACCGCAGCTCCACATTCACCGCTCCCACAAAATCCGACAAATGGACGCACCGGGAGGTGAAATACAGGGGAAAATCCCCGGCCTGGGCCTCTCCCCGCTGCAAAAGCCGGGGGCAGGCGTCGTTGAAGGCGTTGTAGGTGGCGCTGTAATTCTGCCGCCAGCAGGTATCCCGCAGGATGCACCGGCGGCACACCTGCTCCGCCGCCCGGTCAAATACCACCGAGGGATTCTCCGGCTTCTCCGGAGCGGTGCCCCGGAAGAAGCTGTCGTACAGGTCCCGCAGGGCGGCGGCGGGCTTGGCCAGGCGGTCCGGCCGGGGCGGCTTTTCCGGCTGGACCCGTTTTTTCTCCGGCGGCAGGCTCAGCCGGGGCAGCGGCAGCAGGGACAGAATTCCGCCCGAAAACAGCTCAATCATCCGATAAAGCGGCTCCTCTGTCCCGAACAGCAGGGTACAGCCCCCGCCAACAGCCCAGAATGTCCCGATACACACCGGGACAGGGGCGGAACGCACCCGGGACAAAGCGGCGCAGGAAAGCCCCAGCACCGCCATAGGCGCCAGGTCCGGCTCATCCCCCAGCAGACCCAGGCACAGCCCCATGGCGGCCCCCCAGGCAGCCCCCCGGGCCGGTTCCATCTGCCGGACGCTGCGCATCAGAAAAGCGCACGTCAGGCACATTCCAACCGATATTCCGACAATTCGGAAAGCCCCCGCCGAAAGGCACAGCCCCGCCGCCAGCAGCGGGGGCAGCCGGTCCCGGCGGCGCAGCAGCAGGTCCGTGACCGCGGCGGTGAGGCCCATGCAGAACACGCACAGGGCCCACAGCCGGATGGGCCGGGCGATGAGATACGCCGACTGCACCAGAAGCAGCAGTGCCGCCGCAAGACCCGGCCGGAAAAACCGCCGGGGGAAAAATTTCGTGTCGAAAAAGGCGATGCTGCCGGAGAAGATCAGAATGGCCGCCGCCAGCTGCCGCAGGCCCGCCTGAAACGGCAGAAACAGAAACGCCCCCAGTCCGCAGCCCAGCACGCAGCACAGGCCCGGCAGTCCCGGCCCGGCTGCCGCCGTGATGGCCAGGGGCAGCGGGGCGCACAGGCCCCCGAAGGAGCCGGCCGTCAGCAAGCAGGCCAGGGCCGCCCGGCCCAGGGGTTCAAGCAGCCGCCGTTTCTCCCGGGGCAGTGGCAGAAATTTCATGGACAAGCCCTCCTTTGCCCCCTATTGTAGCCGGACGGCGGGGGAAAAATTGTCGGGAAATAGCGCGGAGGGCGTATTTTCAGGGCAGAACGGCCGGGCAGGGGGCTTTTCCCCTTGACAGATGGGCCGCCGGATGGTACACTATGTGCAGAAAAAGAGAATACATCGCGCAAGTGCCTGCGCCGCCGGGTAGGCGGCACGGGAGAATAGTGAATCAGGTGAGAATCCTGAACGGTACCGCCGCTGTATACGGGGAGGCCGCGCACAGGGACGAAAGTCCGTCACTGGGAAACCGGGAAGACCGTGCGCCTGCTGCTGATCCGCCAGTCAGAAGACCTGCTTGCCGCCATGCTGTCCCCGTTGCGCGCCATACGGCGGAGGACGGATTCAATCGCGGGAAACCGGCCGCGCCAATTTAGTTATTGGCGCGGTTTTTTTGCAAGCCTGAGCGCGGCACTGCCGCAGCTTTCCATGGGGGCGGGCAGGAGCAGCCACTCCCGCCCGCTCCCTTACCTTATGTGAAATTTGTCGGTAAACGCCTGTAGAGGCCGGGTTCTACCCGGCCCGAAAGCGCCGGAATAGCGGGCGGGGCAGAGCCACCGCCCCTACAGGCCCTCTCAGTCACCTTCGGTGACAGCTCTCCCAAAGGGAGAGCCAAGGCGTGGGGGAACGGATTGCCACAACCAGTCTGCGGACTGGTTTTGCAATGACACCACAAGAAGATTTCCGATAACCGGCGGCGGGCCAGAACCCACAGCCCTGCGAAAGTTCCATCAAGAATCCGTATGATCTATCAGGAGGACGACATATGCTCATCAATTGGTTCCGGGACCAGGACCACCTGGTCTATATCAACGGCGAGACCCAGCTGGCCCAGCTGGAAAAGACCCTGCGCTTCCCGGGCTTGCAGGAGGCGGCGGAGGCTCTGCGGGACAATCCCAACCCGGAGGGCTACACCATCAAGGGGCCCAAGCGCACCTGCGGGCGGCTGTTCGTGCCGGATCTGACCTTCGGCAAGCACATCGAAATGGGGGAAAACGTCTTTTTCTACATGGGCGAGATGGCGGAGTGCTATGTCATCTACTGGCCCGGAAAGCCGGTTACGGAGGTGCACCATGGAGAAATGTGAAGCCCTGTCCACCAAGCCCGAGGAGTGCCGCTACTCCTTCTTCCAGCACACGGCATGCGAGTTCTTCCCCTGCCATGAGACCGCCCATCCGGAGGACTTCAACTGCCTGTTCTGCTACTGTCCCCTGTACGCCTTAGGGGACCGGTGCGGCGGCAATTTCCGGTATATCGGCGACGGCATCAAGGACTGCAGCGGCTGTCTGCTGCCCCATGGCCGGAAAAGCTACGGCTACGTCACCGGCAAGTTCGGCGAGATCGCGGAGCTGGCCAAAAAGAACCGCCATACGGAGGAATAACGAATCATAAAAATACCGTCTGTAATTTTCCGAGAGGAGATTACAGACGGTATTTTCGTTTGCCGGGAATTTATAGGGCCGGCCGGCAAAATTTTCTTCCCGGATTATCCCCCGGGGAGGCTTCCGCAGCGGAACGGAATCCGCTACAATAGAGAAAAATGCGGCGCACCGTAGCTGCAAACGGAAATCGGAAAAGGAAGCATGGCCATGATTTCGGAATTGGAAAAGAGAGTGCAGCGCTACTGGACCCAGCGGTCCCACGACTTCGGAACCGTCCGGAGAAACGAATTGGAGGACGAGATGGGCCGGAAGTGGTTCCGGGAATTGGAAAAGCACTTACCGGAAAACGGAAAACTAAAAATTCTGGATGTCGGAACGGGGACGGGCTTTTTCGCGGTGCTGCTGGCCCAGGCCGGACACCGGGTGGAGGGGGTGGACCTGACCCCGGCCATGCTGGAGGAGGCCCGGGCCCTGGCGGCCCAGCGGGGGCTTGACATCACGTTCCGGGAGATGGACGCCCAGACCCTGGACTATGAGGACGGATGCTTCGATGCCGTTATCAGCCGGAACCTTACCTGGACGCTGCCGGACCCGGAGCGGGCCTATGGCCAGTGGTTCCGGGTGCTGAAGCCCGGCGGGGTGCTGCTGAACTTCGACGCGGACTACGCCGCCAACGTCCGCAGCCGCAGCACCCAGAACCGCCGGGTGCCGGCGGACAGCCCCTATGGCCATGTGGGCATGACCGACCGGCTGCAGCGGGAAAACGACGAGATCACCCTGACCATGGACGTGGGCCGGGCCCGCCCGGCCTGGGACCGGGAGGTGCTGGAGGGCATCGGCTTTGCGGACTGCCGGGTGGACACCCGGGTGGGGCGGCGGATTCTGGGGCCCCTGGACCTGGAGCACGCGCCCATGTTCGGCATTGCGGCCCGGAAGCCCTGACGGAAAGAGAGGAGCACACCATGCGTACATTTGCCACCTATGAGGAAGAAAATATCCACTACTGGACCCATCGGGCCTCCGGCTACTCCGCCGTCAACCAGGAGGAGCTGGCCACCGATCAGAAGGCCGTGTGGCGGGGCGTGATCGCCGGGAAAATCGCCGGAAACCACCCCGGGAAGCGCCCGGATGAGATCCGGGTGCTGGACGTGGGCACCGGGCCGGGCTTTTTTGCCATCATTCTGGCGGAGCTGGGCTATCAGGTGACGGCGGTGGACTACACGGCCTCCATGCTGGAGGAGGCCCGGCGCAACGCCGGGGCTCTGGCCGGGTGCATCCGCTTCCGGCAGATGAACGCCGAGGAGCTGACCTTTCCGGCGGACTCCTTCGACGTGGTGGTCACCCGGAACGTGACCTGGAACCTCCGGGACCCGGAGCGGGCCTATGGCCAGTGGTCCCGGGTGCTGAAGCCCGGCGGGGTGCTGCTGAACTTCGATGCCAACTGGTACCGCTATCTGTGGGACCGGGGGGCGGAGCAGGCCCATGCCCGGGACCGGGAGAACCTGTGGGCCTCCGACGTCCGGGACGAGACGGCGGGAACGGACGTGTCCGCCATGGAGGCCATCGCCCGGCAGGCGCCGCTGTCGGCCCGTATGCGGCCGGGCTGGGACCTGGGGGTCCTGCGGGGCCTGGGGCTGCAGGCGGCGGCGGACACCGAGATCTGGCGGCAGGTCTGGACCCGGGAGGAGCGGATCAACAACGCCTCCACCCCCATGTTCCTGGTGGAGGCCCGGAAGTGTCCCCTGCCGCAGTAAGGTGGCGGCATGAGGCGATACATTCTCAAGCGGCTGCTGCAGCTGATCCCGGTGTTGCTGGGCGTCACGTTTCTGTCCTTCGCCATGATGCGCCTGGCCGGAAGTGACGCCATCACCGAACTGTACGGCGACAAGGGGGCGGTGTCCCAGGAGATCATCGACGCCAAGCGGGCGGAGCTGGGACTGGACCGGCCGTTTCTGAGCCAGTATTTCTCCTGGCTGGGAGGGCTGCTGACCGGCGACATGGGCACAAGCTATGTGTCCGGCCGGGACGTGTTCGGCACCTTCGTGTCCAAGCTGCCGGCCACTCTGCTGCTGACGGCCCTGTCCGTGGCGGCCACGGTGCTGCTGTCGGTGCCACTGGGCATCCTGGCCGCCGTGCGCCATGACCGGTTCACGGACTATTTCCTGCGATTCTGCAGCTTCATCGGCAACGCCCTGCCCAATTTCTTCGTGGCTCTGCTGCTGATGCAGGTGTTTTCCATCCGGTGGAGGCTGCTGCCGGTGCTGTCGGAGGGGACCTCCCTGCGCAGCGCCGTTCTGCCCACTCTGACGCTGGCCATCGCCATGTCCGCCAAGTATATGCGCCAGGTCCGGGCCGCCGTGCTGGAGGAGCTGAACCGGGACTACGTCACCGGCGCCCGGGCCCGGGGCGTCCGGGAGGGGGTCATTCTGCGCGGAAGCGTGCTCCGGTGCGCCATGCTGACCATCCTCACCCTGCTGGCCCTGTCCGTAGGGAGTCTGCTGGGGGGCACGGCCATCATCGAGAGTATTTTCCAGTGGGACGGCGTGGGCAAGCTGGCGGTGGACGCCATCACCATGCGGGATTATCCCATGATCCAGGCCTATGTGGTGTGGATGGCCGTGATCTATGTGGCGGTGAATCTGGTCACGGACCTTTTATACCACGCGCTGGACCCGCGGATCCGACTGGGGGTGAGCCGGGAATGAGACAGCCATCCATCCGGCGCGGCGTCAGGACCCGGCTGGTGATTTTCGGGACCCTGGCCCTGCTGCTGATTCTGTTTTCGGCGTTTTCCGCGTATCTGACCCCCTATGACCCCTATTTACAGGACCTGAGCCAGGCCAAGGCCCCTCCCTCGGCGGAGCATCTGCTGGGGACGGACCGCTATGGCCGGGATATGCTGTCCCGGGTCATCGTGGGGAGCCGCACCAGCATTTTCTCCACGCTGCTGCTGGTGGCGGCGGTCACCGTGCTCGGCACCGCCGTGGGCCTTTGCGGCGGCTTTTTCGGCGGATGGGCGGACGCGGTGCTCATGCGCGTATCCGATATATTCCTGGCCTTTCCCGGGCTGGTGTTCGCCCTGGCGGTGGCCGGGGCCCTGGGGGGCGGGCTGCACAACGCCATTCTGGCGCTGGCCGCCGTGTCCTGGCCCAAATATGCCCGGCTGGCCCGCAGCCAGACCCTGGCCCGAAGGGAGGCTCCCTGGATGCAGGCGGCGCGGCTCTCCGGCAGCGGCACGGCGGGGCTTCTGCTGCGGCATATGCTGCCCAATATCCTGGGCCCCATTCTGGTGACGGCCGTGCTGGATATCGGCACCATGATGATGGAGCTGGCGGCCCTGAGCTTTCTGGGCCTGGGGGCCAGGCCGCCTATCGCCGAGTGGGGCAGCATGATGAGCGATGCCCGCAGCCTGATGACCGCCTCGCCGTGGATCACCTTTTCCCCGGGAATCGCCATTTTCGTGTCGGTGATGATCTTCAATCTGCTGGGGGACGCCGTCCGGGACTACGCGGACCCCAAAAACCGGGGGAGGTGAGGCCGTGGAGGCGCTTCTGGAATACCGGCAGACGGACGTGTGCTACGGCGGCGTCCGGGCGGTGCGCGGCGTGAGCTTTACCCTCCACGCCGGGGAAATCCTGGGCGTGGTAGGGGAGAGCGGCTGCGGCAAATCCACCCTGCTCCGGGCCGCCATGGGTCTGCTGGGCCCCGGGGGCCTGGTGACCGGGGGAAAGATCCTCTATCGGGGGGAGAATCTTCCGGACCTGTCCCACCGGGCCCGGCGGCGGCTGAACGGCCCGGAGCTGGGCATGATCTTCCAGAGTGCGGGCAGCGCCTTCTGCCCGGTCCGCAGGGTGGGAGATCAGTTATACGAAATGATGCGGGCCCACGGCCCGATGGATAAGAGGGCCTTCCGGCAGCAGGCCGGAGCGCTGCTGGACCGGCTGGGCCTGGAGGACGGCCCCCGTATCCTGAATAGCTATCCCTTTGAGCTGTCCGGCGGGATGCAGCAGCGGGTGGGCATTGCGGCGGCCATGCTGCTGCGGCCCCGGGTGCTGCTGGCGGATGAGCCTACCGCCGCCCTGGACGTGTCCGCCCAGAAGCAGGTCCTGGAGGAACTGCTTCTGGTGCGGGAGAGCTTCGGAACGGCCGTGGTGCTGGTGTCCCACAATCTGGGGCTGGTGGCCGCCATGGCGGACCGGGTGCTGGTAATGCGGGACGGCGAAATCGTGGAAGCCGGAGAGACCCGGCAGGTGCTGCGGCAGCCCCGGGCGGACTATACCCGGCGGCTGCTGGAGGCCGTGCCGAAGCTGAGGAGGGCGTGAAATGGAACCGATCCTGTCTGTTCGGGAGCTGACCAAAACCTTCTCCCGCCCGGGGCAGGGGAAGCAGACGGCCGTAAACGGCGTCAGCTTCGACCTGCGGCCCGGGGAGCGCCTGGGGATCATCGGCGAAAGCGGCAGCGGGAAAACCACCGTGGCAAACCTCATCACCCGGCTGCTGGACGCCGACGGAGGGCGCATCCTCCTGGACGGGGAGGACATCACCTCCGTCACCGGCCGGGACCTGCGCCGGGTGTACCGGAAGATACAGATGGTGTTCCAGACCCCGGCGGAGTCCTTCGACCCCCGCCGTACCTTAGGGGACGGGGTGGGGGAGAGCCTGCGCGGCCTGTCCCGCCGGGAGGCCCGGCAGGAGGCGGTGCGCCTTATGGAGCGCTGCGGTCTGCCGGGGGAGCTTGCCCGGCGCTATCCCCATGAGGTCAGCGGCGGGCAGTGCCAGCGGGCGGCCATCGCCCGGGCCCTGGCCATGGGGCCGAAGGTGCTGATCTGCGACGAGGCCACCTCGGCCCTGGACGTCACCGTTCAGAAGGAGATCCTGGACCTGCTGCGCGGCCTGGAGGGGGATTTGGCCATCCTGTTTATCTGCCACGACATCTCCCTGGTGCAGCAGTTCTGCCACCGGGTGCTGGTGATGCACCGGGGCGAAATTGTGGAGCAGGGGACGCCGGACGAGGTGATCTGCCGCCCGCAGCACGCGTATACCCGGCACCTGATCGACAGTGTGCTGTGATATAGAAAAACAGAAAGGAAACAAGAGAGATGAGAGGAAAAAGAGCGCTTCTGCTGCTGACGGCCCTGAGCCTGGTGCTGACGCTTCTGGCCGGCTGCGGGAATACCGCGCCGGATACCGGGGAGAAAACCATGGTCATCGGCGACACCACCTTCAACTCCGAAAACTGGGAGGAGACCGTGGACCCCCACCGGACCTATAACGGCTGGGCCTGCATCCGCTACGGCATCGGCGAGACCCTGGTGCGGTATACGGACTCCATGGAGCTGGAGCCGTGGCTGGCCAAGTCCTGGAGCAACGACGGCGACCGGACCTGGACCATCGTTCTGCAGGACAACGTCACCTTCTCCAGCGGCCGGAAGATGGACGCGGCGGCGGTGAAGCAGTGCCTGGAGCACCTGCTGGAAAATCACGACCGTGCCCCCGGCGATACCAGGATCGCCGATATGCAGGCGGAGGGCCAGACCCTGACCATCGTCACCAGCCAGCCCAATCCCGCCCTGATGAACTATCTGGGGGACCCCTACGGCTGCATCATCGACGTGGACGCCAGCGACTTTGAGAAGGGCATCGTGGCCGGTACCGGCCCCTATGTGGTGCAGGAGCTGGTCACGGACGACCACCTGACCCTGACGAAAAATACCAATTACTGGAACGGCAGTCCCAAGCTGGACAAGCTGACCATCCGCACCATCTCCGACGGCGACACCCTGTCGGCGGCCCTGCAGGCCGGGAACATCGACGCGGCCTACGGCATGGCCTATGAGGCGTATCCCAACTTTGAAAACGACGACTATCAGTTCTCGGCCATCCAGACCTCCCGGGCCTTCTTCGCCTCCATGAACATGGCCAGCCCCGTGATGCAGGACCCCGCCGTCCGCAAGGCCATCGCCATGGGCATTGACAAGCAGGGCTTCGTGACGGCTCTGCTGGACGGCCACGGGGTCGTGGGTACCGGCGCTTTCCCGGACGGCTTTTCCAGCTTCGGCGGCGAGCACGTGACCACCGAGAGCTATGACCCGGAGGGCGCACGGCAGGTGCTGGAGGCCGCCGGGTGGCGGGATACCGACGGCGACGGCATCCGGGAGAAGGACGGCGTGAAGCTGACCGTCCGCTGGCTGACTTATCCCAGCCGCCAGGAGCTTCCCCTGCTGGCGGAGTCCGCCCAGGCCACCCTGAAGGACATCGGCATGGAGGTGGACATCAACTGCACGGCCAACCGCCGGGAGTTTTTGGCGGACCTGAACAGCTGGGACGTGTACGCCTCCGCCATGGTCACCGCCCCCTCCGGGGACCCCCAGTATTTCTTCACCTCCTGCTGTGTGCCGGGGATGAGCTATAACTTCGGCGGGTATGACAATCCGGAGGTGACCGGAATGGTCAGCCGGCTGGCCGGGGAGTTCGACGCCGCCCGCCGGAGTGAGCTGGCCGTCCGGCTGCAGCAGGCCATTCTGGACGACAACGCCTATGTGTTCTGCTCCTTCCTGGAGATGAACATGATCTCCCGCAGCTATGTCACCGGCTATACCGCCCACGCCTGCGACTATTACCAGGTGACGGCGGACCTGGATATTGTTCAAAAAGGGTAAAGCCCTTTTTGGACAAGCAGCATCGTCCCCCCGGCGCAAGCCGGGGGGACGATGCTGTATCGGGCGATGTCGTTACGGTCTTTCCTCCGCGATGAAGCCGGTAAATCCGGCTTTTTTCAGTCTTGCCAGCATTTTTTCGGCATTGTCCCGGTTGGCGAAGGCCCCCACCTGCACCCGGAACAGGCCGTCCCCCTTGGGCTGAGGTGCGGGCTTCTCCGCCTGGGCCGGGACATAGGCAGCCCCCAGATACTTACACAGGCCCTTGGCGATGGCCTCGCCTATCTCCGTGGTATGCTGGACGATCCAGCGGGCCGTTTCCGGATTGTCGTGAAATTCGCACTCCACATAGGCGGTGGGAGCCGCCGGGGTCCGCACCTCGTACAGCCGGGAATTGGCCTGGATATTCTCCGAGGTACCCGGGGTCAGCGGGGTCAGCTCCGCAAACACCGCCTTGCAGGCATCGTACCCTTTTCCGGGCACGGCGAAGCAGAACAGCCGGGTGCCGCTGACCTTCCCATTGAAGGCGTTGGTGTGGACGCAATTGTGGACATCCGCCCCGAATGCGTTGGATTCGGCGCATCTCTGGGCCATGCTGGTTCCGAATTTCGCCAGCTGCACCTCCACGCCGCTGCGGCGCAGGGCGGCGGCCTCCGCCTCGGCGATCTTCTGGCACTGGGCGTGCTCGTTGGTGCTGCCCCAGGCGTATTTGTTTTCCGCCTGGTCGCTGGGACTGATATAAACTCGTTTGGCCATTTTGATCCTCCTTCCCCTTTCATGATATGCGCCGGTATGGCAAGGGGATTGCGGGTCAACGGCGGCGGGGCACATGGGCCCCGCCCTACGGGAATAAAAGGGACGCGCCCCGACGGGCGCGTCCCTTTTGTGTGGATTTGAAGTTTTACCGCTCTTCTCGGAAATAACTCAAACCTAAGCTCGCCGGAGGCTGCTTTGATCCCCTGTCCGGCCAAGGCCGGACAGGGGACCCGGATTTCATTTTCCTCCGGGCGGAATGAATCCGCCCTGCGGCAAGGTTTTGCTGCGCAAAACGCTTGGGACGTAGCTGCGCTGCGGGGGAAAAGCAGCAGGGGAGCCGACTCGGGGACCGGCAGCTTACCGCTCCTCGCGGAAGTAGCTCAGGCCCAGGCTTGCAGGCGGCTGCTTTTCCTTGTTGTTCCGCAGGCTGGAGATCACCAGCACCACCACGGTGACCACATACGGCAGCATCTTGTACAGCTCCTTCACGGCCATCTGGCTGCCGGTGGGGATGTACAGATACAGGATGTACAGGCCGCCGAACAGGATGGAGGCCAGGACGCTGACATTGGGACGCCAGATGGTGAAGATCACCAGGGCGATGGCCAGCCAGCCGCGGTCGCCGAAGGCGTTGTTGGACCACACGCCGCTGGCGTAGTCCATCACGTAGTACAGGCCGCCGAGACCGGCGATCATGCTGCCGATGCAGGTGGCCAGGTACTTATACCGGGTGACGTTGATGCCGGCGGCGTCGGCGGTGGAGGCGCTTTCGCCCACGGAGCGCAGGTGCAGACCGGGCCGGGTGTGCTTCAGGAAATAGGAGGACAGCAGGGCCAGGATAATGGCCAGGTACGCCAGGAAGCCATAGGACAGGAAAATCTGGCCAAACCAGCCCAGACTCTTGGCAAAGGGCAGGGACTTGGCAAAATAGCCGCTGGTGGCGGACAGGGCAATGGAGGGGACCTCACTGCCGGTGAGCTTGATCAGGGAGCCGCCGAAGAAGTTGCCGATGCCCACGCCGAAGGTGGTCATGGTCAGACCGGTAACGTTCTGGTTGGCCCGCAGGGTCACCGTCAGGAAGCAGTACAGCAGGCCCATCAGCAGAGAGCCCAGCAGGGAGCACAGCATGGGGATCAGAATGGCCAGAAAGCCGCTCATCTGGTCGGCGGGCACGGCCTGCTCATAGAAGAACGCGCCGATGACGCCGCAGATACCGCCCACATACATGATGCCGGGGATACCCAGGTTCAGGTTGCCGGACTTCTCGGTGAGGATCTCGCCGGTGCTGCCGTACAGCAGGGGGATACCCTGCATGACTGCGCGGGGGATGAAGGATACAATATCAAAATCAAACATTTTCTCACGCCTCCTTCTTTCCGGAAGAACGGAACTGGACCTTGTAGTTGATGAAGAACTCGCAGCCGATGATGAAGAACAGGATGATGCCCGTCAGGATATCGGAGAAGGAGCGGTTCAGGCCGAAGGCCGTGGAGATCTCGCTGGCGCCGCGGCTGAGGACCACCAGCAGCAGGGACACGAAGATCATGATAACGGGGTTGAACTTGGCCATCCAGGACACCATGACGGCGGTGAAGCCCCGGCCGTCCACGATGGTGGTGGTCATGGTGTGGTCGGTGCTGGAGGTCAGCAGCAGGCCGATCAGGCCGCACAGGGCGCCGGACAGGGCCATGGTCCGGATGATGACCCGGTCCACCTTGATGCCGGCATAGCTGGCGGTGCGGCGGCTTTCGCCCACCACGGCGATCTCATAGCCGTGCTTGCTGTAGTTCAGATAGATGTACATCAGGCCCGTGAGGATGGCCACCACCAGAATGGCCAGCAGGTACTTCTGATTGCCGATGGTGGGCAGCCAGCCGGCCTGGGTGTCCTGGTTGATGATGCCGATCTTGCCGGAGCCCTTGGGAACCTCCCAGATGATGATGAAGTAGGCCACCAGCTGGGTGGCGATATAGTTCATCATCAGGGTGAACAGCGTCTCGTTGGTGTTCCACTTGGCCTTGAAGAAGCCGGGCAGGAAGCCCCACAGAGCGCCTGCGGCCAGGGACGCGACGGTCATGACCACCAGCAGCAGCCAGTTGGGCATCTTGCCGCCCAGGCAGATCATGCAGGTGGTGGAGGCCAGACAGCCGATGAGGACCTGGCCCTCGGCGCCGATGTTCCAGAAGCGCATCTTGAAGGCGGGAGTCACCGCCAGGGAGATGCCCAGCAGAATGGCCACGTTTTCCCAGGTGGTCCAGCTCTTGCGGGCGGTGCCGAAAGCGCCCTTGAGGATGGTGCCGTAAATGCTCAGGGGGTTTTCGCCGGTAAGGATGGTGGTGACCAGTGCGCACACCACCAGCGCCAGGATGATGGCGCCGCCCCGGATGGCCACGTTGGTGTACCACGGCAGGGTGTCCCGCTTGGAAATGTGGAACAGGGATTTCTTATTCATCCGCTTTGCCTCCTTTGTTCACCAGCGTCATCAGCGCGCCGACCTGGTGCTTGTCAGTGGTCCGGGCGTCTACCACGCCGGAGACCTGACCGCCGCACAGAACCACGATCCGGTCGCACAGCTCCAGCAGCACGTCCAGATCCTCGCCCACATACACCACGGCCACGCCCTTCATCTTCTGCTCGGTCAGCAGATTATAAATGGTATAGGAGGTGTTGATGTCCAGGCCGCGGACGGCGTAGGCCGTCATCAGCACGGCGGGCTGCTGGGCGATCTCGCGGCCCACCAGGACCTTCTGCACGTTGCCGCCGGACATGCGGCGCACGGGGAAGCTGGTGCTGGGGGTCACCACCTCCAGCTCCTGCCAGATGCGGTTGGCCAGGGCCTCGGGGTCCTTGCGGTCCAGGAAGATGCCGCCGCCCTTACGCCAGGAGCGCAGCATCATGTTGCCGGTCATGCCCATGGAGCCTACCAGGCCCATGCCCAGGCGGTCCTCCGGGACGAAGGACATGGCGATGCCGCTCTTGCGGATGGCCATGGGGTTCAGGCCCACCAGCTCCTTGGGCTGGTCGTTTTCGGGATTATAATAGGTGACGGAGCCGGAGGCCACGGGATACAGGCCCGCAATGGACTCCAGCAGTTCCCGCTGGCCGGAGCCGGCGATACCGGCAATGCCCAGCACCTCGCCGGCGTTGACGGTGAAGGTCACGTCGTCCAGGCGCTTGACGCCCATCTCGTCAAAGACCGTCAGGCCCTTGATGTCCAGCCGGGGCTTCACGTTCACGGGGGTGGGGCGGTCGATGTTCAGGGTAACGGCGTGGCCCACCATCATGTCCGTCAGGGACTGCTGGTTGGCGTCCTTGGTCTGCACGCAGCCGATATACTCACCCTTGCGCAGCACCGCCACCCGGTCGGACACGTCCAGCACCTCGTGGAGCTTGTGGGTGATGATAATCAGGGACTTGCCGTCGTTCTTCATGTTGCGCATGACGGCAAACAGCTTGTCGGTCTCCTGGGGGGTCAGCACGGCGGTGGGCTCGTCCAGGATCAGGATGTTGGCCCCGCGGTACAGGACCTTCACGATCTCCACCGTCTGCTTCTGGGACACGGACATGTCATAGATCTTCTGGTCCGGGTCGATGTCGAAGCCGTACCGGTCGCAGATCTCCCGGACCTTCTTCCGGGCCTCGGCCAGGTTCAGCTTCCCGGGCATGCCCAGGATGATGTTTTCCGTGGCGGTGAACACGTCCACCAGCTTGAAGTGCTGGTGGATCATGCCGATCCCCAGGGCGAAGGCGTCCTTGGGGGAGGCGATGGTCACAGGCTTGCCATCGATGTAGATCTGTCCCTCGTCGGGGAAATAGATGCCGGAGAGCATATTCATCAAGGTGGTCTTGCCGCTGCCGTTTTCACCCAGCAGGGACAGGATCTCACCCTTATACAGCTCCAGCGTAACGTCCTTGTTGGCCGTTACCTTGCCGAAGCGCTTGGTGATATTCTCCATTTTAACTGCGCATACGTTTGCCAAGGCAGTCACCCTTTCTTTCCGGGGGGCCGGGGCGCAGGAGGCCCCTCCGATTTTTGTTCCATAGCCGTTATTCTAACATAATTCTACAGCGTTGTAAATCGCTAATGGCAAAAAAATGAAAATAAATACAAAAAAATTTAGCCGGATACAAAATTAATCAGGCAAAAGCCATAGTGCAGCTCCCAAAACGCCGCCTTTGTGAAATTTGACGCAATGCCGTTTATTTATTCACAAACCGCGGGGGTTCAATGAAAGAAAATGGAGCGGGTTGGTAGGTAGGTTTCCGGCAAATATCCTGACAGAATGCAAAATATGCATAAAAAAAGAATGTGAATAAGTTCACATAATGTTAAATTTGCAGAAATTGCCGTTAAAAGTTTATTAAAATTGTCAATTGTGCAATTGACCGAATCCCTGTATACTTTGAATATGCCCAATAGACGCACACCGCCGGTAAGGCGTGCGCCGACCCCCGCCCCGGCAGGGCGGAAAAAGAAAAAGGAGAGAAAACAATGGAAGAAAGAAAAGGCTTTGGAACCACATTCGGGTTCCTGATGGCTGCCGTGGGATCGGCGGTGGGCCTTGGCAACATCTGGGGCTTCCCCAACAAGATGGGCGCCAACGGCGGCTTCACGTTCCTGGTCATCTATCTGATCCTGGCGGCACTGTGCGGCTTCATCGTCATGGTGGGCGAGCTGGCCCTGGGCCGCAAGACCGGCCGCGGCGTCATCAGCACCTATAAGATCCTCACCAAGCGCTTCAAGTGGCTGGGCTGGCTGGGTATCATCGCACCCTTCCTGATCCTGTCGTTCTACTGCGCTCTGGGCGGCTACTGCATCAAGTATGTCACCGTGAACCTGGGCAACCTCTTCAACGCCGGCTTCGGCACCGGCGGCCTGGGCGGCGCAGAGGTGTTCGGCGGCCTGCTGACCAACCAGGGCGAGTCCGTGATCTATGGTCTGATCTTCGTGCTCATCACCCTGATCATCGTTATGTGCGGCGTCAGCAACGGCATTGAGAAGGTCTGTTCCGTGGGTATGCCCGCCCTGTTCATCCTGCTGGTGATCTGCATCATCCGGGCCTGCACCCTGGGCGGCAACGACTTCACCGTGGCCGTTCTGCAGGCCGACGGCAGCACCGTGCAGCAGGTGATCCACAGCAGTGCCCTGGACGGCCTGAAGTATATGTTCCAGCCGGGCTATGTCACCAGCACCGGTTACTATGAGCCCGCCAAGGCTCTGGTGGACGGGGCCATGGTCGGCGCCGTTGCCGGTGTGCCCGTGGTCAAGCACGTCACCGAGATCCCCAACTTCATCAGCATCCTCGCCACCGCCGGCGGTCAGATGTTCTTCTCCCTGTCTCTGGGCATGGGCATCATGATCACCTACGGTTCCTATCTGGACAAGAAGCAGAACGTGGAGAAGAACGCCCTGGTCATCGTGGTGTGCGACACCCTGATCGCCCTGATGGCCGGTCTGGCCGTGATGCCCGGCCGCTTCGCCCTGGACGCCGCAGGCGCCGTGGGCGGCCCCAAGCTGCTGTTTATCACCATGCAGAACGTGTTCGACAAGATGGGCTCCATCGGCCCCATCTTCGGCATCCTGTTCTACCTGCTGGTGGTCTTTGCCGCCATCTCCTCCTCCATCTCCCTGCTGGAGGTCATCGTGGCCCACTTCGTGGATGATGCCCGCGACGCCGGTAAGGGCGACAAGCGCAAGCCTTATTCCATCCTGGCTGCCATCGCCGCCGGCGTCCTGTGCGTGCTGGTGTGCCTGGACGGCCTGGGCGAAAACGGCATGGCCCCCGCCCATCTGCTGAACATCGAGGCCAGCGCCTGGAGCGACTGCTGGCTGGACTTCTTCGACTGCGTGGCCGAGGGTATCCTGATGCCCCTGGGCGCTCTGCTGATGTGCATCTGCATCGGCTGGGAGCTGGGTCCCCAGATCGTGGACGACGAGTGCTGCCTGGAGGGCAACCGCTTCAAGAGCAAGGCATTCTTCAACGTGTGCGTGAAGTATATCACCCCCATCATCATGATCCTGGTTCTGGCCGGTCAGCTGGACAGCTTCTTCGGCCTGGGCTGGTTCTCCTGATGGAGCCAAACCTGTAAAAACATCATGGTTATCCGGAGGGTCCGCCAGTCGGCGGACCCTCCGGTTTGTATTTGGGGGGAAGTCTGGCTTTTCCGGGGCGGCGCTTATGCCGCGCCGGTGGGGGAAGGGGACTGGTCGGACAGATACGCGTCCGCCACCGCCGGAACGTAATAGGGGCGATAGCACACGCCCTGTTCCCCGTCGTCACATTCCACCCAGAACACATAGTAGGGCATGAAGTACCGGTCCGTCTGCCGGGCCAGGTATTGCAGGTCCACCCGCTTGACCCGGTCCTCCCCCGGGAAGGGCTCCCAGGCAGACAGGTGCTGCCCCGCCGCCAGCCGCTGCCGGGCCTGGTCCGCAGTCACCAGCGGATAATCCCCCACCGTGTTGGCGTCGGACAGCTCCGGCCGGTACAGCCGGAGCTCACAGCTGCCGCCGGACAGCCGGACCCACGTTTTCAGGATGCTGCGCTGAAGGATGCCCTGGGTCAGGTCCTCCTCCGGCCGGTAGAAATACAGGGAACAGCCGCCGCTGTCCTGGGCGGCCATAAAGTACCGGGTCTGTTCCCCGAAAACGGCCCCGTACTGCTCCAGCAGCCACGCCGCCGCGGCGTCAGGGGTCAGAGCCGCCAGCTCCGGCCGGGAAAGCTTCACCCACAGCTCTCCACTCTCCCCCACGGTCACGGTGACATCCTTCCACGTCAGCGCCAGCTCCGTAGGTCCCCCTCTGACGGCAAACGTCACGCCGCACTGCCAGGTCTCCCCGGCCCAGGCGTCCTCCATGGCGGCCTGCACCGTCTCGTCCGGCACCCGGACCTCCACGGCGGCCTGGGCCACGTCCGCCCCCGCCGCCGCCGCCAGCTGCTCCATGGTCCGCCGCAGCTGCGCATAGTCTCCGCCGCCGGTGCGGAAGCCGTTGGCCACGTCCATGCGAGTGGTGTTGCGGAACACCGGCAGGGCGGCAAGCTCCATGCCCTCCCGCCACGGTCCGCCGTCATAGGCGGCAAATTCCTCCGCCGACAGCGGGTAATCTCCCATGCCGCTGTAGTCCCTGTCGATGGTCAGCACCGGCAGGTCCCCGGGCTCCGGGGCGGGTTCCGCCGGGCGGCCTGCCAGCGCCCAGGCTCCCGCCGCCAGCAGCAGACACGCTGCCGCCGCGGCCAGCGGCTTCCATCGCGGCCTCCGCCGGGACCGGGCGGCCTGGGTCTCCTCCAAAAGCTCCTGGGGCAATTCATTCATGGCGTCGCTGAGCTGTTCCGGGTTCATACGTCAAAGCCCTCCTTTTCCAGATATGTCCGCAGCCCCTGGCGGGTGCGGTACAGCTGACTCTTGACCGCCGGTACGCTGATGCCGCAGACCCGGGCCGTCTCCGCCAGGGAGTCGGCATAGTAATAGCGGCAGAGAAACGCCCGGCGGGCGGGAAGCGGCAGCGTCCGGAGATAGTCGCCCACGGCCCGGCCCAGCTCCCGCAGGTCCAGGGCCTCCTCCGGCGTGTCCCGGCCGGATACGCAGTCCCCCAGCTCCTCCAGGGACACGGCGTAGGCCGACCGCTTCACCCGGCCCCGGGCCCGCCATCGGTCGATGGACAGCTGCCGGGTGATATGGCCCAGATAGGTGGACAGCACCCGGGGCCGGTGGGGCGGCATGGAGTCCCATGCCCGCAGATAGGTGTCGTTGACGGTCTCCCGGCTGTCCTCCCGGTCCGCCAGGATGTGGAAGGCGATGGCCGACAGATACCGGCCATACTGCCGGTCCGTCTGGCGGATGGCCTCCTCATCCCGCTGCCAGTACAGGGTCACGATGTCGCGGTCCTCCATGGTGACATTCTCCTTTCGTGTTGCTTCTGCCTGTCATCCCGTCAAAAAATCCCGGCGGTTTCGCGGAAAAGGGGGAAAATTTTTGTATGCTGCCTCTATTATGCCGCCGGATCCGGGGCCCGTCAAGACAAATGCGCCGAAAGGGCTTGCCCAAACGGTCCCCAGGCGGTATAATGAGGAAAATATAGTCGCAGGAGGACGTTTTTATGGGAATCGTGGTGCTGGGCGCCGTTTTCGTGGACATCAAGGGGTATCCCACGTCCACCTATATCCCCGGCGGGCGCAATGTGGGCCGGGTGGAGCAGGTCCCCGGCGGCGTCAGCCGCAACGTGGTGGAGGACATCGCCAACGTGGAGCTACGTCCCACCTTTGTCAGCCTGGTGGACGACACCGGCCTGGGGGCCGACGTGGTGCGCCAGCTGAAAAATCACAAGGTGAACACCGACTATGTGCTGCCCACTCCCGACGGCATGGGCACCTGGCTGGCGGTGTTCGACAACCAGGGGGATGTGTGCGCCGCCATCAGCAAGCGGCCGGACCTGCGGCCCCTGATCGCCCTGCTGGATGAAAAGGGGGACGAGATCTTCCGGGACGCCGACAGCATCGCCCTGGAGATCGACATGGACAAGGAGATCGTCAAGCGGGTGTTTCAGTACGCCAAAAAATACGGCAAGGACGTGTATGCCGTGGTGTCCAACATGAGCATCGCCGTGGAGCGCCGGGACTTCTTACAGCAGACCAGCTGCTTTGTCTGCAACCAGCAGGAGATGGGCATCCTGTTCTCCGACGACTACTCGGAAAAGACTCCCGAGGAGCTGAAGGAGATCCTGGCCCTGAAGATCCGCAGCGCCCGGATCCCCCGGATGATCGTCACCATGGGGAGCCAGGGGGCGGTGTACGCCGACTGCACCGGGGAGCGGGGCGTCTGCCCCGGCCGGAAGGTGGACGTGAAGGACACCACCGGCGCCGGGGACGCCTTCTTCGCCGGGTCCACCATCGGCCTGACCTATGGCAAGACCCTGGCCGAGTCCTGCGAGATCGGCACACGGCTGGCCGCCTCCACCATCTGCACCAGCGGCAACGTGTGTCCCCGGTTCCTGCCGGAGGAGTTCGGCCTGAACGTAGCGGTAACGGACTGAGGAGGGCGGCATGAAGCGGATCGACGAGTGCGGCAGCATGGCGGTGCTGACGGCCCTGCTGGTGGTGGGCATCCTGCTGGTGATGGGGGCCTACCGCATCTTCTCCTACCTGTGCGAAAATGCGGCCCTGGACGCCCGGACCTTCCTGCTGGGGGCGGCCTGCCTGCTGCTGGCAGTGGTGGGCTTTCTGCTGGCCCGCCGCAGCTTCCGGCGGCTCCAGTACCTGCGGGACAACGAGGAATAAACAGGATCATAACGGGACTCCCCGGAGCGCGGCTTCGGGGAGTCCTGTATATTTATGTAGAATTATCACGGATACTTATGCCAGCCAAAAGGAAAAATTATCAGACGGACGGATTGTTTTTTACGCTAAAGGGTTATATAATAGTGAAATTTGCTGACAAAATCCGGAAGTCTCCTGTATCTGCCAGCATATTTTCGGAGCGCGCGGACAGACGCCTCTGCCGGGGCCTGGGGCATAGGCCCCGGCGGGCAAAACGGACCGCGTGAATGTTTATTCAGGAGGAAAGATATGAAAGAAAACACCTTTGTACACCGGCTCCTCCGGCGGGCACTGTCCCTGTGCCTGTCGCTGGCGCTGACGGTGTCGCTGTGTGTCCCGGCGCTGGCCGCCCAACGGACCTACAGCGGCAATGACTATGTGCAGCGGCTGAAGGACACCGTCCGGGAGAGCGCCGTTGTGGACGTGGACGCCGGGAAGGACCCCAATGAGGTGGTCCGGGCCATGGTGGTCACCGACGTGCCCGCCGCCGTGGAGCAGGCCGGGAACGCGGACTATACCGCCGCCGTCCAGTCCGCCGAGAGCAAGACCCTGCGCTCCCAGGAGAGCATCATCCGCCAGGCCCGGCGCATCACCGGCAACTCCGTCATCAACCAGACCGGATATCTGGTCAGCGCCTTTTCCATGAACATGACCCGCTCTCAGATGAAGCAGGTGGCGGCTCTGGACGGCGTGGTATCCGTCAGCGAGGTCACCAGCTATCAGGCCCGGATGACCACCGCCAAGGACATGACCAGCGCCATGGAGCTGTGGAAGGCCGAAAATGGCGGCAATACCGGCGAGGGCATCGTGGTGGCCGTTATCGACAGCGGCGTGAACTACTCCCACCCCGATATGCAGATGCGCCAGGACGCCAAGCTGAAGTATTCCCAGGCGGATATGGCCCAGAAAATCGCCGCCCTGGGCTATGGCCGGTATTACACCGACAAGGTCCCCTTCGGCTGTAGCTATGTGGGCGAGGAGGAGATCCGCAATGAGATGGTCACCCACGGCCTGCACGTCTCCGGCATTGTCGCCGCCAACGGCGACCAGGAGAACGGCGGCGTGGTGGGCGTTGCCCCCGACGCCCAGATCTTCGCCATGCAGGTGTTCGGCGACACCGGCAGCGCCTATAACGACGACATCATCCGGGCGGTGGAGGACTCCGTGAAGCTGGGGGCCGACATCCTGAACCTGAGCCTGGGCGGCACCGCCGGATTCTATGACGACGCGGACTATCTGCAGAAGGCCCTGGCCTACGCCGAGAAGAACGGCGTGGTGGTGTGCGTGGCCGCCGGAAACGACGGCAGCTCCTCCGCCGACGGGGCCGATGGCGATTACAACACCAACGACTGGGGCGTGATCGACACCGGCGCGGTGTCCAGCCCCGCCACCTATCCCGGGGCCCTCAGCGTGGCCTCCGTGGACAACGCCTATCTGCGGGGCAAATCCGTGACCATCTCCAGCGGTGAGGACACCGTGTACAGCGGCGTGGTCACGGACTTCTCCAAAGGCAACCACACCGACTGGTCCTCCCTGGGGGAGGTTCCCATTCTGGAGTTCGGCTACGGCGACCTGTTCGAGGACATTTTCCCCAAGCTGTCCACCCTGCCTGACGAGCCCTATGTGGCCCTGGTCCAGCGGGGCAAGGACATCTCCTTCGAGGATAAGATCAACTATCTGATGGGGATGGCCCACGCCTCCGCCGTGATCGTGTATAACAACGAGGCCACCGACCAGGTGCCCACCAACGTGTCCGCCGAAAGCGCCAGCCAGTACACGGCCATGATGGTCAGCGGCAACACCGGCGCCAGGCTCATGGAGCTGGTCCAGGCCGGGGCCACCGTGTCCTTCGACGGCCTGCACGACGTGGTGTATCCCAACGAGGCCACCGGCGGCAAGGTGTCCACCTTCTCCAGCTGGGGCTCCACCCCCACCCTGGACATCAAGCCCGAGATCTCCGCCCCCGGCGGCAACATTCTCTCCGTGTCCAAGGGCGAGAAGTACGAGGAGATGAGCGGCACCTCCATGGCCACCCCCTATGTGTCCGGCTGCGCCGCCCTGGTGCTGGAGAGCCTGCAGAAATCCCTGGCCGACGGCAGCCTGGTGCTGGGAGATACCAGCCTGAACACCTTCGTGAAGAACACCCTGATGAACACCGCCGACCCCATTGCGGACGGCAGCGTCATCTATTCCGTGCGTCAGCAGGGCAGCGGCATGGCGGATCCTCTGTCCGCTGCGGAAAACCGTGTCCTGGCCACCTATAACGGCGTGGCCTCCGTGGCGCTGAAGGAGGTGGGCAATACCACCGGCTTCACCATGACCCTTACCAACTACGGCACCGCCGTCGCCGGCTATACTCTGCCCGCCTCCGTGCCGGTATACACCGACGTTACCGGCCAGGACGGCAGCTACGCCATGGAGCTGTTGTCCGGCGCATCCGTGACCTTTGACAAGACCGCCGTCACCGTCCCCGCAGGCGGCACGGTTCAGGTCACCGGCACCCTGACCATCCCTGCCAATGCCGCCAAGAACCACTATGTGGAGGCATTTCTGCCCTTCGACGGCGATGTGGACCTGTCTCTGCCCCTGATGGGCTTCTACGGCGACTGGTATGGTTGCCAGCGGATCATCGACCTGCCCGCCTGGGACGACGGCAACATCATGACCGACTACTATGAGAATCTGCCTGTGACCACCGTGGCAGCAGGCGATTCCTATGCCGGCTTCGACACCGAGAGCATGACCACCGATCCCGACCACATTGCCTTCTCCCCCAACGGCGACGGCGATTTCGACGCCGCCCAGCCCATTCTGGGCCTGCTGCGCAGCTCCCAGGAGATCACCGTGGACGTTCTGGACGGGAACGGCCAGGTGGTGCGACAGATCAACCACCGGGAGAACGTGGCCAAGACCCTGGCCATGGACGCCAACGAGAGCCGCTCTCCCATCACCCTGCTCAGCGGCGGCACCCAGGGGGACGGCACCTGGGACGGTACCCGCTACGACATTGCCACAGGCGAGTATGTCATGTGCGACGAGGGCCAGTACACCCTGCGCATCCGGGCCCGGATGCCCGGCAGCGACCGGGTGGAGACCACTCTGCTGCCGGTGAAGCTGGATCTCACCGCGCCCCAGGTCCATATCACCAGCGTCGCCGTGGATGACGGCATGCTGTACCTGACCTACACCGCCCAGGACTACTCCGGCATTCTCAATACCGCTGCCGTGTTCGTCAACGGCCAGGAGGAGCTGGACTTTGTTCCCGGCAATGACGCCGCTTATAATGAGGAGACCGGCGAATACAGCGTGGTCCTGCCGGTGGAAACCTATCAGGACGGCCAGATGAACGAGATCGCCCTGACCTGCATGGACTACGCCTTCAACGGCACCACCGATATCCTGTACACCAATGCCCGGCTTGACGCCGCCGTGATGTTCTCCAACCTCAACAACGACGACAGCCTGACGGTGCTGCGGGACATCAGCTACAGCGCCGACTATGATTATGTCGCCGAGAGCTATGTGAACATCACCGACTGCGTGGCCCAGATCCGCGGCATTGCCAGCAGCAGCGTCAGGAGGCTGACCGTCAACGGTCAGGAGGCTTCCTTCGATGAGCGCAACGGCTTCCGTCTGGCTCTGAGTGTGGAGGAGCCCGGTCTCATCACCCTGCATGTGGTGGCCTATGACGCCGACGGCAGCGTGGTGTTCCAGGCGGACAAGCCCGCCCTGTTCGACGTGCAGAGGCCCTCCGTCATGTCCTATGTCTGCGATAAAAACGGCGAGTGGGACAACAGCATGCTGTGGACCAGCGACCACACCATGGACGGCTATCTGCTGGCCACCAAGTATGCCAAGGACGACCTGGTGCCCATGATGATCCAGGTCACCGACGAGTCCCTGACCCGCATCACCGTCAGCTGGCTCACCGGCACCGTGGACGGCGAGACCTTCTCTGACTGGCTCATGGGCGCCGACGCTACCGACGTGGATGCCGAGGTCCATACCCAGGAGATCTCTCTGGATTCCCGGGACGAGGAGGGCCGCATGTTCATGAGCTTCCCCTTCGCCTATAAGGAGTCCGTGTTCGTAGACGACGAAACCGGCGAGGTCTATGATTACAGCGCCTGGAGCCAGGTAGTCCGCGTGGAGGCCTATGATGCCGCCGGTCACCGCACCCTGCGCAACGCGCTGCTGTACGACACGGTATACGGCGAGAAGATGTACAACGAAGACGGCTTCAACGATGCCCGGTATTCCGACGGCACCATACGGGGCGACATTCTGGACCTGGATCCCCTGTGGAGCAACGAGTTGGGCGGCCTGTCCGATTCCCGCTTCCTCATCACCGATGATATGCTGGATGAAAACGGCAGCCTCCATGTAAAGGCCACTCTGGATCGGGATGCCAACGTGCTGATCTTCAACGGCAGCGAGTATTGGCCCGAAGAGGGCAGCCGCCAGGTGGAGTTCGACATTCCCATCCATGCCGGGCTGAATCTGACATACGTCAAGACCCTCAGCAGCATGTTTGCCGTGAACGACTTCGGCACCCAGTACAAGCTGTATCTGTACTACCTGCCGGATACGGAGCCCACGGCCCTGCGCTTTGACGACGCGCGCATCGCCGACGGCGCGGTGATCTGCACCAACCAGGAGACCTTCCCCATCACCGGCGATGTAACCCATCTGTTCGGCAACATCAGTCTGAAGATCAACGGCGACATTCTGATCTATCCCACCAACGACGTCAATGTTCTGGGCGATCCCATCACCCAGGTGTTCTCCTACGGTGCGCAGCTGCAGGAGGGCAAGAATGTGGTGACGGTGGAGCTCAGCGATGAGGCTACCGGCACCGCCACCACCGTGACCTTCACCGTGGTGAAGGATACCGCGGCCCCCGAGGCCCCGGTGATCGCCCAGGGCGGCGACGGAAAGGTGACCCTGACCGCCGCCCAGGAGGACGTGACCCTGTACTACAGCTATGACGGCACGGAGTGGGTGCTGTATACCGGCCCCTTCGCCCCCACCGCCACGCCGGTGTATGCCAAGGCCGTGGACCGGGCGGGCAACGAAAGTGCCGTCAGCCAGCTGGCGGTGCAGGTGGCCGCCTCCCAGCCGGTGCAGACCGGCGACGCCGCCCCCGTGGCGGTGTACACCGCCCTGCTGCTGACGGCGGCGGCTGCCCTGGCGGCGGCCCCGATGCTGCGGCGCAGACGGGTGAAATAAACCCATACGCTTCCTTCCTATAAACGAGCGCACCCCCGGCCTCTATGGCCGGGGGTGCGCTCCAGCTTGTCAAAAAAGGGCGTGGCCCTTTTTTGACAAAAGGCTTGCAGACTGATACCAAAACCTGTTAAAAAGCTTGAAAAGCTTTTTATAGCACCGAAGGTGCGTCAGGTTTTGTATGGGACGTCACAGCGTGCCCTTGCACGCTGTGCGTGCGCGCAGCGCACGGGATTCCTGATTAAATTTTTTAATCAGGAATCAGTATGAGAAGTGTTTTTTGCGACGTACACGCCGCCGCAAAAAACGGATTGCACTTGATTTGCCGCCTGCGGGCGGCAAACTCTGCAAGGCTTTTGGGACAAGCCGCGTTTATTTCTCCATTTCCCGGGTAAGCTCCTGGTCCAGATGCACCGCGCCATAGAGGTTCTTGGCGCTGCACCCGGCCCGGCCGCCGCCGGCACAGGCGCAGGCGCACGCACAGGCGCAGCTGCTGGCGCAGGCGCAGTGTCCCCCGCCGCCGAAGCCGCCCCCTCCGAAGCCGCCTCCCCGGCTGCCGCCGCCGAAGCCGCCGCTGCGGGGCGGTTTCGGTTTTTCCCGGGTACCGTGGGAGCCGGGCCGGGGCCGTCCGTCCGGCCCCGCCGGATACCATAGGCCGCTGACGAACACATAGTGGGTGCCGAAGCCGCCCCGATATCCGTCGGAGGCCGCCGCCACCCTGACGATGAGGAACACCACCACCAGCAGGATCACCAGCCCCACCAGACCCAGGCCGCTGTCGTCCTGGTAATCCGGGTCATATCCCGGATCGTACCCTGGGTCGTTGTCCTGGGGCAGGTTGTCCCGGCTGCCCTCCTGGGCCAGCCGGGCGGGCCAGCTGTCGTACCGGACGGCAAAGTCCAGCTGCTGGCCGTGGTCCAGGTCCGTCAGGACCGCCGCATGGTCCCCGCCGGTATTTCCCAGGGAGTCCACGCCGTCCACCCCCGCCGGGTCGTGCCAGGTCAGGGTCATCTGCCCCACCCGGGCCTCGTTGAACCAGCCGGGGGTATAGACATACTCCACGGAGCCGTCGGCCCCCAGGGTGTACATATACTCCTGGATCCAGCTGTAGGAGAACCGGAAGGTCTCCCCGTCGTCATAGTCCCGGTTGAAGTACACATACATATAGCTGTTGTCGAAGCTCAGGCGGTCGATGTTGTCCGTCAGGGCCTGCTCTTGGCGGATGCTGCCGTTGGGCACGCCGATCTTCACCCAGCTCACCGGCCCCTCCGCCAGCACCGTCCATTCCAGGGTCACCTGGATCCGCAGACTGCCGTCCTCGGTGTTGGGGGTCACGTCCACGGCATAGGACTCGATGCGGTCCAGGTCCTGGGCGAAGGCCGTATGTACCGGCCCCAGGGCCAGCACCAGGCAGAGGCACAGCATCGCCCGGCACAGAATTTTACGCATGGTCAGCGGCCCCCTTCCTGCCGCAGCTGGCAGATATGCTCCATTTTGGCGCTTTCCGCCCGGATGCGGCGGCATGGCTCGCCGTCCCAGATGCCGCGCCAGTCGTCGGTCAGCAGATTCCCCAGGCCCGGGCCCTCCAGCCAGCTCTGGCAGGGCAGCACCGTGCCGTCCGGGGCCAGGGCCATGTTGGACAGGCACGCCCCGCAGCTGGGGATCAGGTGCAGGCCCATGTCCCGGAGGGCCTCCTCCGGCAGCCAGCCGGGGCTGGTGAAGTCCAGCTCCATGCCCAGGCCGTGGGCCGTTTCCGCCGCCCGGCGGAGGATGTCCGTCAGCTCCTCTTGGCTCAGCCGGGTGGCCCGGCTCTCCTCCCCGGCGGCGGAGCCGGTGGGGATCAGCCCCGAACAGGTGACGTACCGCACCCCCAGGCCGTGGACGAACCGCAGGGTTTCGGCATAGTCCCGGTTCAGGCTACACAGGGGCGTGTTCACCGACACGATCAGCCCCGCCGCCGCGGCATTGCGGATGCCCTGCACCGTGTCGTCGAAGCCCTCCGCCCCCACCAGGGCGTTGTGGACGTCCCGCCGGGCGTCGTACAGCGTCACCTGGACGCTGTCCAGGCTGGCCTCAAACAGCCTGCGGCACAGCTCCGGCGTCAGCAGGCGGCCGTTGGTGTTCAGCCGGGTGATGAACCACTGGGCCGCCTCCACCAGCTCCGGCAGGTCCGGCCGCAGGGTGGGTTCCCCGCCGGTGAAGGTCACCTGGGGGATGTTGGCCCGGCGGAGCTTCTCCAGAAGGGACTTCCACTGGTCCGTGGTCAGCTCCGGCGTTTCCCCCAGGGTCTGCCCGGCGGCGTAGCAGTGCAGGCACTTCTGGTTGCAGTGCCACCGGCCCTCCCGGGTCATGGCGCTGATCATCAGGTCCATCCGGTGGGGGGCGGACATCCGCCCGGCGTATTCGCCCAGGGAGAGGGCTCCCACCTCCGCCGGAGGCTCCTGCCCCCGGGCGATGGCCACGATGCTGCGGAGCATCAGCTCCAGGTCCCCCAGCAGAACGGCTTTCCCGGTGCCGGGATAGGTGCGGCGGGTGGCCTTCACCGCCGCCGAAAGCATGGACTGCCAGTCCTGCTCTCCGATCTCCCGGCCGCTCCAGGGCTCCAGCTGGTCCATGAAATTGGCCAGCAGGATGGCCCAGCTCAGGTTCAGGGGCACCAGCTGCGCCCCGTTCAGCAGCAGAAGAAACGGGTCGGCGGGGTCCTCCGTCCGGGGCGGGATCATGTGGATGCGCACCACGCCGGGACCCCGGGGGTCGATGGTGATGTGGCGCACATAGTCCAGGCGGCTGCGGCGATACCGCCGTTCCAGCCAGGTCATTTTTGCCATATTGCGTCTCCTTTTATGGGTAATGGGTTCGGGGGGTTCCGGGAACCATCCCGTTCCTACGCGGCAGGGCACATGGGCCCTGCCCTACAAGACATTCTATCGTTAAACACTCCGTAGAGCGGGGCCCGTGTCTGCCCACCGTCGTGCCAGCCGACTCTCGCCCGCTGTCGCGGCCGACAGTCGGGGCAATTCCTCGAAATCGCCTCGCTTCATCCGCCACAGGCGGCGCTTCGGCGATTTCCCC
>OJOE01000333.1_pt1 | contig 28584 bp, 22 predicted proteins | sample 1598191 | NCBI WGS metagenome assembly OJOE01 (sample SAMN03922463, study PRJEB24848) | human gut metagenome | isolation source: stool sample | host: Homo sapiens | place: Germany | collected 2009-11
GGATATCGGACACAGGGGCCGCAAGGGCCCTTACACCAACTTTCTCGACACTACCTTAAACCAAAGATTGTCCCTTTTGACTAGTCGTTTAAGAACGTCCTCAATGACTAAGTTGCAGGTGGTTGCGGTTGTGTTACACTAACGCTGCGTATATGACGCAAATATCTCGATACAGATCAATGATGTCCGTCGGTATTTGACGGAGCTAGACTGTTTAGCCGCCCTGAAGGTTTATGCAGGGAGCATGTGATCACAGGGCTTGAAAAGAAAGTTGAGCAAACACTGTGTCTGATCAACAGCAAGAAAACGAAATAACGACGACGCAAGCCGCTCCCGCTGCACCGGTTGCGTTGGACCAGGTCGCGGCGCCCGCGCAAGCCTCGGCTCCTGAGACGCCTAAGGCTGCTTCGACGCCTACGCCTTCAGCGGCTGAGAAGGCCGTGCCTGTAACTGGTGAGGAGGCTGCTCCGGCAAAGCCCAAGCGTACGCGCCGCACGGCCAAGTCTGCTGCTGACGGCGAGGGGGTCACCAAGCCCAAGCGCCGTACCACGCGCACGACGCGCGTCAAGCGCACCGTTGCAGCTGACTCCTCGGAGCCGATTTCCGATGAGGTCGCGCAGGCGCGTGCGTTGGCGCAGATTAGCGAGGCTCAGGTGGTGCGCGCCCGCCGTCGTGCTGCCGAGCGCGAGGCCGCGGCTCTGACCGAGCTTGCAGCTCCGTCTGTGCCCGAGACACCTGCCGCCGACCAGCCGACCGAGAAGCCGGCACCGCGCACACGCCGTCGCACGGCTGCTAAGGCCGAGCGGGTTGCCGATCAGGTAACCCTCGAGCTCACCGAGGCTTCGGTTCGTTCCGCGGCAGGGGAGGGCGCATCGCCTGCTGAGTCCGCTGCGCCTGTCGAGGCCAGCGAAGTTCCCGTTGTCGATCCGGCTTTGCGCCCGCACCGTCGCGGTCGCAAGCCCAAGGCCTTCGTCGAGGCAGAGAAGGCCGCAGCCGCAGCTGCAGCCGCTCGGGATGCTGCGGCGACCGCCGAGTCTGCAACCGCTGCCGATGCACCCGTCCAGGATGCTACGACTTCCGAGGCCGCTCCCGCCGATGTCGAGCCCGCCGACGTCCGTCCTGGTCGCAGCCATCGTACTGCTGCTAAGCGCACGTCCAAGGCCAAGACTGCCAAGAAGGGTGCGTCCGAGGATTCCGCCGAGACGACCGCCGATGCATCGACTGATGCCGCCGAGCCCCAAGACGTCGAACAGTCTGCGTCCGAGAAGCCCAAGCGCGGTCGTAAGAAGTCCGCTAAGGCCAAGGCGTCCGAGCAGCAGGCCGAGGCCGAGCTGCAGGGCGATTCCAAGGCCGAGGCCAGCGATGATACTGCGGCTAACGCCGATGCCGCCGCAACCGATGGCGCCGCGCCCGCCGAGGCCGAAGACGGCGCTCGCCCCAACCGTCGCCAGCACAAGCGCAACGACGAGCGCAACGAGCGCAAGGACGAGCGCAACAACGACCGCCGCAACCGCCAGCGCGATCGCAAGCAGCGCAACAAGGAGCGTAATGCCGCTCCCACCGAGCCCACGCTTTCGCGCGAGGAGCTCGCGGCCATGAAGGTCGCCGAGCTGCGCGAGAAGGCCAAGGAGTTCGAGATTGAGACGACCGGCAAGAAGAAAGCCGAGCTCGTCGAGGAGATCTACGTCACCGCCGCGAAGGCCGAGGGCTTCCGCGACATCAAGGGCATCCTGCAGATTCGTCCGGACAGCTCCGGTATCATCCATGCCCATGGCTACATGAAGTCCAACGACGACGCCTTCGTGCCCGCCTACCTCATCCGCTCCGCGCGTCTGCGCACGGGCGACGTCATCGAGGGCTCGCTTCGTCCTTCGCGCGGCGGCGACAAGCGCGCCGGCCTCGCCAAAATCACGACCGTCAACGGTCTAGACCCCGAGCAGATTCGCAACCGCCCCAAGTTCGGTGACCTCACCCCGGTCTATCCCAACGAGCCGCTGCGCATGGAGCATGGCAAGGACTCCATTACCGGTCGCGCCATCGACATCGTGTCGCCGATCGGCAAGGGTCAGCGTGGCTTGATCGTGTCCCCGCCCAAGGCCGGCAAGACCACAATCCTCAAGAAGATCTGCCAGTCTATCTCGATTAACAACCCCGAGGTGCACCTCATCTGCCTGCTCGTCGACGAGCGCCCCGAAGAGGTCACCGATATGCAGCGTTCCATCAAGGGCGAGGTTGTGGCGTCGACCTTCGATATGCCCGCCGACAACCACACTCGTGTGGCAGAGCTCGTCATCGAGCGCGCCAAGCGCATCGTGGAGCTGGGCGGCGATGTCGTGGTGGTGCTCGACTCCATCACGCGTCTTGCCCGCGCCTACAACTTGGCGGCGCCCGCCTCAGGCCGCATCCTTTCGGGCGGCGTCGATTCGGCGGCACTGTATCCGCCCAAGCGCTTCCTGGGCGCAGCCCGCAATATCGAGAACGGTGGCTCGCTCACCATCCTGGCCTCTGCCCTCATCGACACCGGCTCCAAGATGGACGAGGTCATCTTTGAGGAGTTCAAGGGCACCGGCAACATGGAGCTCAAGCTCGACCGCGACCTGGCCGACCGCCGCATCTTCCCGGCTATCGACCCCGTTGCCTCCGGTACGCGTAACGAGGACCTGTTGGTTGACGAGCAGATGCGTCCGTTTGTCTTTGGCCTGCGTCGCATTCTTGCCGGCATGAACAACACCGAGCGCGCAGCTGCGTCGTTTATCAAGGGTCTTAAGGGCACCAACACCAACCAGGAGTTCCTGGTGCGTTCGGCCAAAAAGCACAGCGACTACGAGCAGACGTTCTAGGTTGTCATCCACACGCAGCGATAGTCATCAATGCAATAAAGGGTCGGGGCTTTGAGCCTCGGCCCTTTTCTATATCGCCGCTCCGCGCTTATTTTTGACCATAAGACTGGCAAGCAGCAGGTTTCCCGTTTCAATCCGACATCGTCGCTTGCAATCGACAGGGCGGTTTCGCATAATAGCTTTTAAGCTTCGCGACGGATAACGCAGATGAAACGAACCATATACCGTTGCTTTGGGGCATAGCCCCGCTTCATCTTCTCTCGCGCAGCCAACTGAATGATGCGATTTGGGTGCTGGAAGATGGGGAGAGCTCATGGCTTCTTCTGATGCAACACAACGAGCAGTCCTTGCCGGACTTTCGTGCGGGATCGGCCTTGCCGCTCCCGTGGTTATGTATGCCGCGACGCTGCCGTTTTCGTCTGTGAACGAGACGGTCGTGGCGGGTGCGGTTCCCTTCGCCGTGGGCGCGGTGGCGGGCGTGGGCATCTATGCCGCCTCGCTGGGTATCTCCGAGTATCGTGCGCAGCGTGAAGAGCGTCTGTTCCAGCCCGATGCCATGGGCGGTGCCGCCAATCTCAATCAGCATCAAAGCGAGTTCAAGACCGCCTCGATTTCAGCTCAGCAGCAGGATGCGACTCCTTACGCTGCGGCTTCTGATTCTCAGGCTCAGGCGGAGCAGTCTACCTCGGCATTCCTTTCCGGCCTGACTGGTGCGTTCCAGCGCCGTCATGCCGATGATGGTGTCCCTACCATCGCTCGAGCCGCAGATGCTATGGACGAGGACGAGGCTTGGTCCATGATCGACAGTATGCTTGACGACGATTCGCCGGTGAGCTGCGACCCTGCACACTCGCGCGACGTCTATCAAGTCGCCATCGACGAGCTCACCAACGGCGGGCAGACCGGCTCCTTCAATCGCGACGACATCGCCGCCGCGGCACGCGCCGTGTCTGGCTCCCAGGCCGCCCCTGCGGGCAGCACGGCGGCTTTCGTGGCACTCGTCGCCAACGCGGCAGCCAATAACGCCTACAGCGCTACCTCGGCGGACGCGAACGCTTCTGCCGACAATTCGTACGTTGATGAAGCCATGACTGCGGACGAGGAGGCCGTTGCCGCCCGCCGTGCCGCCGAAAGCTCGCTGTGGGGCGCTCCTGCCCAGCAGCAGGCGGCTGAGGCTGCGCCGTACAATGTAAACCTCGCCAGCATGCCTATCATCTCCGGTGCCGCGGATATCGATTTCGATGACCTCGATGAGCCTGCAGCCATCACCGCATCGATTGATGCCCAAGATCGCATCGACACCGGCGACCTTCCGGATGCCTCACTCGAGGTTGATGTCCCCATGGCCGATTACTCGGGCCACGAGGACATGTGGGCCGCCGCCACCGCGATTCTGGATGAGATTGACGAGCCTGCTCCTGTTGCAGCCCCCGCTCCCGTCGCTGCCCCTCAGCCTGCTGCCCCCGCCTATGTCGGCCGTCACAGCGCTGTGTTCCCCGAGGATACTGCCCGTATCTCGCGCGAGAGCATCGAGCGGGCCGAGGCTATTGCCGCCGGCATTATGGAAAACCGTCGTCACGAGCGCGTCAATCAGATCCTCGAGGAGGAGATCGAGCGCCTGCAGTCCTCTACCGCCAAGCGTACGGGCCGTGCCTACCTGAGCGTTATCGAGGGCGGTACCGCCAGCTTCGCGCCGCTCCGCGCGGAGGCATAACTTCTGCATGGTTAAGATCAATCGAAAATGGGCGGTCGTGACCTGCCTGATGGCGCTCTTGATCTGGGGCAATTCGCTGGTTCCCGGCTCGGGGTCGGGCTCGCTGAGCCTAACGGTCATGGAAGCTATCCGCGGTTTCCTGCACGGCGTGGGACTTCCATATGAATGGGTGACCAACTTTGTTGTTCGCAAGTGCGCGCATTTTACCGAGTATATGGTGCTCGGCATCTTGGCAACGCACGCCTTTGATTTTGAGGGCCGGCGCACCTTTGACGTGCTGCTGCCCACGGCGGTGTTCCTGCTGCTGATTCCTTCGATCGACGAGACGATTCAGCTCTTTGTGCCGGGACGCGCCGGCATGATCACCGATGTGATGATCGACTGCTGTGGAGCGGCAACGGGCGTTGTGCTCCGATATCTACTACGATCGCTCATATGTGCCAAAAAGGCCGCCTAGGACGTATGCTTGGTGCTAGGCGGCCTTTTTTATTAGAGGGCTTATATAGGGCGTGGTGGCGTCGTTCCGTAGGTTGGATTTGCCGGGCGCGCCACGCCCTGTGGGTGCGTCTGTTACTGAAGCGCCTGCGCGCCCAGGGCCAGGCAGCCCATGATGCCCTGCTTGCCCTCAAGGCTGTTGTTGACAATATAGGTATCGATGTCGTTGACCTCGGGCGTGACGATATAACCGTTGAGCATCTCGGCGCACTTCTTGCGCGCGAGCGGCACGATGGGGGTGTGGTCGGCCACGCCGCCACCGATGATGATCTTTTGCGGCGCGTAGCACAGCGTGTAGGTCATGAGCGCCTGTGCCAGATAGCCTGCGAGCAGGTCCATGGCCTCCGGGTCATCGGCCATGTCTCCGGCGCTCTTGCCATCCCAGCGCTTTTTAACGCCGGGGCCGGCGATGAGACCCTCGAGGCAATTGTCGTGGAAGGGGCAGGCGCTGTGCTCGCCAATGGTGTCGCGCGGGTCGCGCGTGACCAGGATGTGGCCGGCCTCGGGATGCATCATGCCGTGTACGAGCTTACCGCCCGAGAGCACGCCGGCGCCCACGCCGGTGCCGATGGTCAGATACACAACGTCAGTGAGGCCCTGGGCGCAACCAAAGGTGACCTCGCCCAGGCAGGCGACGTTGACGTCGGTGTCGTAGCCGCAGGGGATATTGAGCTCGTTTTGGATGGTGCCCAGCAGGTCGAAGTAGCGCCATGCCGTTTTGGGCGTCTCCAGGATCTTGCCGTATTGGGGCGAGGCAGGGTTGACTGCGGTGGGTCCAAAGGCGCCGATGCCCAGCGCGGCGATGCCCTTGTTCGCAAACCATGCATTGACGGCCTCAACGGTCTCCTGCGGGGTCGTGGTCGCGATCTGCTCACGCTCCAGGACCGTACCGTCTGCATAGCCCGTGGCGCAGACCATCTTGGTGCCGCCGGCCTCGAGCGCTCCGATAAGCTGCTGTTCTGCCATAGTATTCCTCTCTCTGGGACGAGTTGCTCCGTGACTAAAGTATAGGGCTCTAAACCATTTAAGAAAGCGCTATAAAAAGAAGAAGCCTCGCAACGTGGCGGGCGGTGCGGGGCTTCTTTGGTTGCTTTAGTTGCCGGGCCGTCCTTACCCGCGCGGCTTGATTTTATCACGTAGCGACTTGAGGTTCTCCAGTGCCGCGTTAAGCGTCTCATCCCGCTTGGCAAAGTGGAAACGAATCAGATGGTTGACGGGCTCGCGGAAGAAGCTCGAGCCGGGCACGGCGCCCACGCCCACCTTGGATGCGAGGTCCTCGCAGAATTCGAGGTCGCTGTCATAGCCAAACTCAGAGATGTCCATCATGACGTAGTAGGCGCCCTGCGGCACGTTATGCTCAAGACCGATGCTATCGAGCCCCTGGCAGAACAAGTCGCGTTTGGCGGTGTAGAGGTCGAGGACCTCATCGTAATAGCTGTCGTCGAAGTTGAGGGCGGTGACAACGGCTTCCTGCAGGGGAGCGGCGGCGCCCACGGTGAGGAAGTCGTGGACCTTTTTAATGCGCTCGGTGATTTCGGCGGGAGCGATGGTGTAGCCCAGGCGCCAACCGGTGATGGAGTAGGTCTTGGACAACGAGCTGCAGCTGATGGTTCGCTCGAACATGCCGGGCAGCGTGGCCATATAGACATGCTCGTGGGGCGCATAGACGATGTGCTCATAGACTTCGTCGGTAATGCAGTAGGCGTCGTACTTTTTGCAGAGGTCAGCGATAAAGGTGAGCTCCTCGCGCGTAAAGACCTTGCCACAGGGGTTGGACGGGTTGCACAGGACGATGGCCTTGGGGTCGTTGTCGCGGAAGGCCGCCTCGAGTGTCTTGCGGTCAAAGTCGAATGTGGGTGGGTTGAGCGGCACGTAGATGGGCTCGGCACCCGAAAGGATCGTGTCGGCGCCGTAGTTCTCGTAGAACGGCGAGAAGATGACGACCTTGTCGCCGGGGTTCGTGACCGTCATCATGGCGGCCATCATGGCCTCGGTGGAGCCGCAGGTGACCACGATATTCTGGTTGGGGTCGACCGGCATGCCCATAAAGTGCTCCTGCTTTGCTGCGAGCGCCTCGCGCATGGCCTGGGAGCCCCAGGTGATGGAGTACTGGTGATAGAGCGGCTTGGGGTCGCTGGCGATGGCGCTCAGGCTGTTGAGCAGCTGCGCCGGGGGATCGAAGTCGGGGAAGCCCTGCGAGAGATTGACAGCTCCGTACTTATTGGAGATGCGTGTCATGCGGCGGATGACCGAATCGGTAAATCTTGCCGTGCGGTTGGAGAGTTCTTTCATGACGGTCCTTTCGAGGATTTGCAGTGGGGCAAGTTTACTCCTATGAAACCGGTGGGATTTGCTCGAAATGGTCTCGAAAAACTCTTTTCAAAATTCTTGAAAATTGGGGCTTGCATCGCGTGGCGTTCCTTGCAATAATAGTCGAGCGCGAAGCGCACAGGACACGGTGGGTGTAGCTCAGTTGGCTAGAGCGACGGGTTGTGGTCCCGTAGGTCGAGGGTTCGAGTCCCTTTACCCACCCCAGTTCTTGCTTCGTGTTGATATCGGGTCGTTAGCTCAGTTGGTAGAGCAGGGGACTCTTAATCCCAAGGTCCAGGGTTCGACCCCCTGACGGCCCACCACACGATATCTCCTCTAAAGTTCGCCACAACGGACTTTAGCTTTGGGTCGTTAGCTCAGTTGGTAGAGCAGGGGACTCTTAATCCCAAGGTCCAGGGTTCGACCCCCTGACGGCCCACCCAAAGCATGTTAAAGCGACTGGCTTAGGCTGGTCGCTTTTTTGTTAACCTCACATGGGGTCGAACCCGTCGGGGCGCGGAGCTGAGGAAATGCGTAAGCATTTGCCAGCGCAGCGCGCAAGGCGCGAAACGCCGCAGCGACCGCCTGCGCAGCAGGCTGACCCCCTGACGGCCCACCCAAAGATTGTTAAAGCGACTGGCTCAGGCTGGTCGTTTTTTGTTGACCTCGCATGGGGTCGAACCCGAAAGGGCACAGCCGCTTTCACAGATCGAGCCTACCCTGGGGATCGGTAAAACCGTCAGTACCCTCCTTGAGTTTCTTCTCGTCTGTCTTCACGCGACGCTCGAGCTTTTTTGTATCCTCGGCAGGCGGTAGGTTCTCGGGGACAATTCTGCGGTCGATGAGGCTGCCACGCACGCTTGTGTTGTTCTCGACGTGCTCTTGCTTGATCTGGTCCAGGCCGTACAGGTCGTGTTCCTCGGCGTTGAAGGCCGTCATCGAGTTCGTAAGGTCCTTTGCTTTGATGAGGACATCGGCTAACCTGTCCGCCAATGCCGCTCTCTTGGGTACGCCGAGCTGCTGCTTCATTTCCGCCGTGCTTCTGCCGCCGAATAACGCCTCATCGCCCTTCGACTTGATGATCGCGAATCCTTTGGAGTCCACGCCGCGTTTGAACGCAATACCCGAGAGCTGTTTCTCTGAATCGGATAGCGAGTGACGCGCCTGCAAGCGCTGAATCTCTGCGAAGCGCTGCTCTATGAGCTCTTGGCGGCGCGTCTGCACGGCAAAGTATGCCTGGGCGAGCGCGATCTCTGGCTTGTTTGAATCTCCGTTCTGTGCGATTAAATAGCATGCATAGCGCGTAAGTTTGTAGTCTTTAACCGCGCGAGCGGCGACACCGGCAGTTACCATTTTCGTGGTGTCACGAAAATGGGAATCAACTGGAGTTTTGTTTGTTTCGCATGAGACTTTTGCCCTCTTAACAACTTCGGCGAAGTTCTCCCATCGAGTGTACCCCATGGGTTCCATTAAATCGCGTGCGAGCCAATACTCAACGCCGTCTTCCACATTGGCGTAGCTATCAAGTTCGATACGCCACTTCTCGATATCTCTACTGTCCATATCTCCTCCTCGCTGGTCTATTTTCTATGCGGGCTTTGTCCGCTCTGTATTCAGAATAAGGATACGCTGTCGTGCGGACACGAATGGGCCCCGTGCTGCTTCGAGCTCACGGGGCCCATGGATATCGATTGGTTGTGTTCTGCTTTAGATAGGTGTCCGGTTTAATCCGCTCGATAGTGCGACCCGAGACTTTCAGTTCGCTTGCGCATGGCTTTGACCATTTCCTGTGCTAGTCGAATCTGCGACTGTAGGCGGGCGAGGGCTGCGATCTCGCTGTCATCGGCATGCGGCTTGCTCAGCGCCATGGTCTTGTCTTGCAGACTTTCAAGCTGTTGCAGGGCCTCGGATAGGCCTGTTTCGGTCCTGTTGATCATGCAAAAGGTGCTCATCGTGTGCCTAAGGCTGTGTGTCAGGCGATCGGCATCTGTTGTGGCAATGCCGCACTGGGGGAGGGTGATATCCGCCTTCAGGGCCACTTCAGGCTCTTTCTGCGCTGTGAGGGCTGCCGATGCGCCCGCGATACGTCCGAATACGATGCCGTTGGCGCTTGACAAGCCACCAATGCGGTCGGCGCCGTGCATGCCGCCTGTCGCCTCGCCGCAAGCGTAGAGGCCCTCAACGCCCGTGTGCGCGGTCTTATCGATCTTGATGCCGCCGTTAGCGGCGTGGGCATACATCGCAACGCGCATCTCGTCAGTCGGGGCGATGCCGTGCTCGTCTTGCAGCCAGGTGGCAAAGGTCTGCACAAACTCTGGGACATCCTCGCGGGGGAAGTCGTAGTGGAGTGCCAGGCCTTTGACACCTGCCTGATCGATGACGAGATCGATAGCGCGGGAGGCCAAGCGTGACGTGAAGGGACCATATCCAGAGCGCTGCTCGAGCAGGTCGTCCAGCTTGTCGTCGGCAATATCTGCCGGCTGGTCTACATGTACGTAGCGCCAGGTTTTCTCGTTGAAGACCAGGTTGCGCTTGGGCTCGATGAAGCCGGGCATCATCTGCATGAACTCTATATTAGTAAGCGATGCGCCGTGCGCGAGTGCGATGGCCTGCGAGGAGCTGAGCACATCGGCCGACGTAAGGCTGCGCTCAAACAGGCCGCCTGTGCCACCGGCTGCGATGATCGTGGCCTTGGCAGCAAAGGGCACGATTCGATTTTCGGTGAGGTCGTAGAGCACGGTTCCGGTTATTCTGCCGTTCGTGTCCTCAACAAGGTCGATAAGCTCATGGCGGGGGAGCAGGCGAATGCCGAGCGACTCGATCCAGGTCGTCAGAGCGTCCTCAAGGGGCTTGCGGGTGAGGCCGCGCCACATGCGCGTCTTGTGGTCAAAGCAGGGGATAAATTGCTTTTGTTGAGCACTCTTGGCGCTTTGCGGACGCTGGAGCTCAACGCCCAGGTCTTGCTCGAGCCAGTCAATCGCTTGGGGAATGCCGTGGACGAACGCTTGGACGAGTTCGGGGTCGGCAACGCCGCCGCCGACGGCCAGGATGGTGTCGATGAGGTCCTGCTCGTCGTCTTCGTTAACGGGTCCGATAAGCCCTAGGCCCCAGGTTCCGGGGAAGAAGCTCGATCCACTCATAGTCTTGCCGGCGCTTGCCACAGTGACGGTTGCACCCGTGCGTGCCGCTTCGATGGCGGCGCAAAGGCCCGCAATGCCAGATCCAATTACCAGTACATCAGTCGATTCCATCGGATTCCTTTCTCGTCCGGCGCATTGTCGCACGGGTGATCGGCAATGGGGCCGCAAAAACTCGGCAAATCGGTAAAGGGCAAATATGGCAGGTGGGCGTCATGGACGCTCTGACGCTCCATCTCATCACATCTAGTATTTCGCCCCAACTGATATATCGGCATTAGCTACCCTGCGACAGCGCAAACAAAAAGAGCCGCTACCCGGGTGGGTAGCGGCTCCAAAGCTCAGCTATATGAGCATCGCGCGGGCGCGATTAGGCCTTGAGGGCCTCCTCGACGGCGACAGCGCAGGCGACGGTGGCACCGACCATGGGGTTGTTGCCCATGCCGATGAGACCCATCATGTCGACGTGCGCAGGCACGGAGGAAGAACCGGCGAACTGGGCGTCGGAGTGCATGCGGCCCATGGTGTCGGTCATGCCGTAAGAGGCAGGGCCGGCGCCCATGTTGTCCGGGTGCAGGGTACGGCCAGTGCCGCCACCAGAAGCGACAGAGAAGTACTTCTTGCCAGCCTCGAGGCGCTCCTTCTTGTAGGTGCCAGCGACGGGGTGCTGGAAGCGCGTGGGGTTGGTGGAGTTACCGGTGATCGAGATGTCGACGTTCTCGTGCCACATGATGGCAACGCCCTCGCGGACGTCGTCGGCGCCGTAGCAGTTGACGGCGGCGCGGGGACCATCGGAGTAGGGGATGGTCTCGACGACCTTGAGCTCGCCCGTGAAGTAGTCGAACTGGGTCTTCACGTAGGTGAAGCCGTTGATGCGGGCGATGATCTGAGCAGCGTCCTTGCCCAGACCGTTGAGGATGACGCGCAGCGGCTTCTTGCGAGCCTTGTTGGCGTTCAGAGCCAGGCCGATAGCACCCTCAGCGGCAGCGAAGGACTCGTGACCGGCCAGGAAGGCGAAGCACTCGGTGTCGTCGGAGAGCAGCATAGCGCCCAGGTTGCCGTGGCCCAGACCGACCTTGCGGTCCTCGGCGACGGAGCCGGGAACGGTGAAGGCCTGGATGCCCTCGCCGATGATAGCGGCAGCCTCAGAAGCGGACTTGGCGCCACGCTTGACAGCGAGAGCGCATCCGAGGGTGTAGGCCCACTCGGCGTTCTGGAAGGCGATGGACTGGGTGTTGTTGACGATCTCACGCGGGTTGAAGCCCTTGTCGGTGCAGATCTGCAGAGCTTCCTCGAGGGAGGCGATGCCGTTGTCGGCGAGGCACTTGTTGATCTTGTCAGCGCGGCGCTCGTAACCTTCGAACGTAACAGTCATAGTTATTTCCCTCCCTTTCTACTCGTGAACCGGGAACACGCTGGCGACGGAGTGAGTCTCCTCGTCGGTGCGCGGGTCGATGTACTTGGCAGCGTTCTCCCACTGACCATAGTGGCCCATAGCGCCAGCGATGGCCTCCTCGGGGGTCTTGCCGGCCTTGACGGCGTCGGTGAACTTGCCGAGGTTCAGGAACTCGAATGCGATGATCTCGTTCTTGTCGTTGAGAGCCATGCGGGTGACGTAGCCCTGAGCGAGCTCGAGGTAACGAGCGCCCTTGGCCTTGGTGCCGAACATGGTGCCGACCTGAGAGCGAAGGCCCTTGCCGAGGTCGTCGAGGGAGGCGCCCACGGGCAGGCCGCCCTCGGAGAACGCGGTCTGGCTGCGGCCGTAAACGATCTGCAGGAAGATCTCGCGCATAGCAACGTTGATGGCGTCGCAGACGAGGTCGGTGTTGAGGGCCTCGAGGATGGTCTTACCGGGAAGGATCTCGGAAGCCATGGCGGCAGAGTGGGTCATACCCGAGCAGCCGATGGTCTCAACGAGGGCCTCCTCGATGATGCCGTCCTTGACGTTCAGCGTGAGCTTGCAGGCGCCCTGCTGAGGTGCGCACCAACCCACACCGTGCGTAAGACCGGAGATGTCGGAAATCTCCTTAGCCTGGACCCACTTGCCCTCCTCGGGGATGGGTGCGGGGCCGTGGTATGCACCCTTGGCAACGGGGCACATGTTCTCCACTTCCTGTGAGTACTGCATGCCTCTCCTCTCTATCGTGTTGGCGTCCCGTCTGGGGGTCGTGGCTGGCGATTGCCGGGCGACCCTTCGAAAGGGACATGACATGCAGCCCCTATAATACCGCGAAATGCACGGAATATTCGGCGAACGGCTCAGTTTTCGTAGCGAGAAGTCCGGAAGTTTTAATTGAAACGGTTTAACTCTATGGTCTGTGGTCGCGAACTTCCGTAGAGGGGGTCCGTCTTGGGCAAGCTTTTGGTCCGCTCTTGCAAGCGTTGCAGGGGTTGACCTGTTGCAACGGTGCCGTTCGCCGCCTGTTTACTGCCTTTGGCCGCGTGAGCGAATTGTTTTGCGTGAATGTTTTGATGGCACGCTTCAATCGTGCTGTATTGGATGGCAAGCAGATCCCGGCGAAGGGAGCGCCATGCAGCGCGTTTGGAGAACGGTTACCGGCTTTTACCATGTCTGTGCCCGCGGTACGGGCAAGCAGCTCATCTTTGAGGGCGATGAAGACCGGTGGGAGTTCTTGGAGCTGATGCGTGAGTGCTGCCGCAAGGCGGGCGTGACGGTTATCGCCTGGTGCCTTATGGGCAATCACGTGCGTCTGGTGCTTGCAGATTACGAGGACGCGATGAGCGCGGCGATGCACCGGCTGCTTTTGACGTACGCGCGGCGGTTCAATAAACGCACGGGGCGCACAGGGCATCTGTTCCAGAACCGTTTTGACCGGCGCTCGCTCGATACCGACTGGCAGGTGATGGAGGCTATTCGCTCCGTTCACGCCGATCCGCAGGAGGCGGGCATCAGTCTCATTGAGCGTTATCCCTGGAGCAGCTTTCCGGAGCATTTGTGCGCTTACGACGGTGACGCGGCCGATGTCGCGAGGGGATTTTCTGATCCTTCTTGCGTGCTTGAGCTTTTTGATTCTGCCGAGGGCTTTATTGCCTATTCGCTTTCGACACCCGACGGTAGCGAGCCGGCGCTGTGCGATATGAAAGAGACGGAGTGGGAACGCCACGCCTTTGCCAACAAGTTGGCGAAGCGCCTCGGGGTTCCGCTCAATGGGGTTAAAACTGCACCGCCGGCGCAGCGCGATACCGTTATTGTTGGATTGAACAATGCCGGCTTTACGGTGCGCCAGATTGAGCGGTATGCCGGGATTGGCAAAAGTACCGTCTCTCGTATCGTGCGCGCTTATGCTCAGGTGGACGCGCAGGTCGAGGGATCGAAATAAAGGCAGAAAAGAAAATGGCCGAACCGCTCTTAGTCAAGCGATTCGGCCAACGAAATTCTTAAGATTTGGGATAAATACTACTGATTATTTTGCCCCTCGAGCATGCCGTCGAGGGTGCGCCAGGCGAGCTCGGCGCACTTGACGCGGGCGGGCATGTGCGAGATGTCCTGGAGCTGGGCGGCTTCGTCCAAGTCTTCCAGGTCCTCTTCGGAGAGCTGCTCGCCACGGATCATGGCGAGGAAGAGCTCTGCCAGGCGGTGAGCTTCCTCGACGGTCTCGCCGGTGATGAGGTCGGCCATGATGTCGGCACTGGCCTGACTGATGGCGCAGCCGTGGCCGGTAAAGGAGGCCTCCTCGATCACGCCGTTCTCGACGCGCAGCTGCAAGGTGAGCTCGTCGCCGCAGCTGGGGTTGATGCCGTCGTGCTCGTGCGTGGGGGCATCCATCTCGTACTTGTAGTCGGGGTGCGAGTTGTGCTCCATAAACGTGGTGGAGGTGTACAGATTACCCATTGAACGTGCTCCAAACGTGATGCAGGCCGGCGATGAACTTATCGATGTCGGCCTTGTCGTTGTAGAAGGCCACGCTGGCGCGGCAGCAGGCGAGGTTCTCGACGCCCAGCCAGGTAAGCAGCGGCTGCGCGCAGTGGTGACCGGCGCGGATGCACACGCCGTCCATGTCCATGATGCTCGCGACGTCGTGCGGGTGGATACCCTTGACGTTAAAGCTGACGACGCCGTGATGGTTGTCCCAGTAGATGGAGCCGATGATCTGGACAAAGTCGAGCTGCATGAGTTCGCCCATCAGGTAGTGGACGAGTGCCTGCTCGCGGGCCTGGATGTTCTCGTAACCCACGGTGTTGACCAGGTAGTCGAGTGCCGCACCCGTGGCGAAGATGCCGGCGGCGTCCTGCGTGCCGGCCTCGAACTTCTCGGGGACGGGCGCCCAGACGGCGTCCTGCTCGGTGACCGAATCGATCATTTCGCCGCCGGTGAGCATGGGCGGCATGGCGTTGAGCAGGTCCATCTTTCCCCACAGCACGCCGATGCCCATGGGGCCCATGGCCTTGTGCGCGCTAAAGGCAAAGAAGTCGGCGCCCAGGTCGGCCACATCGACCGGCATGTGCGGCAGCGACTGCGCACCGTCGACGACCAGGTAGCCGCCGTACTTGTGCACGAGCTTGCCGAGGTTCTTGACCGGGTTCTCGACGCCCAGCACGTTAGAGACCTGACCCACGGCCAGAATCTTGGTTTTGGGACCAACCTTGGCAAGAACCTCCTCGGTCGTGAGCTGGCCGGTCTTGGTGGGGTAGAGGTAGACGAGCTTGGCGCCGGTCTCGCGGCAGACCTGCTGCCACGGGATTAGGTTGGAGTGGTGCTCCATGATGGTAATGACGACCTCGTCACCGGGCTCGAGCACCGTAGGCGCAAAGCTCTTGGCGACCAGGTTGAGCGACTCGCTTGTGTTGCGGGTGAAGACGACCTCGTTGGCCTGGGGAGCGCCGATGAGGTCGGCGATCTGCTGGCGCACCTTCGCGATGGCCTCGGTTGCCTCGACGGACAGCGAGTACAGGCCGCGCAGCGGGTTGGCGTTCATGCGCTGGTAGAAGTCGCGTTCGGCGTCGAGCACACAGGCAGGGCGCTGCGCGGTGGCGGCGCTATCGAGGAAGGCGATCTCGGGGTGCTGCTGGAACAGCGGGAACTGTGCCTTGTAGGGATTGGTCTCGATGTCGACGGTAGGCCAGCCGCGCGAAGCCTCGTCGCTGGCGTCGAGCTCCATGGGCTCGGGGGCAGTACAGGTGTCGCATTTAACGTGCTCGGTGTCGATCATGCGAGCTCCTCTTCAAAGTTGTCGATCAGGTTGTTGCCCAGGCGGACGACGGCGGCGCGGGTGCGCTCGTCGGTGGCGGAAAGCGCGGCGTCCTCCAGCTTGGCGCGGATGAACAGGTCCTCGGCGGCGTTTTGGTCAAGGCCTCGGCAGGCGAGGTAGAACAGTTGCTCGTCGCGGACGTGACCGATGGTGGCGCCGTGGTTGCCGGCAACGTCGTCCTCGTCGCAGAGAATGACGGGGACGGTCTTGTTGTCGACGCCCTTGTTGGCCAACAGCACGGTTTCGCGCTCGGTGCCGACGGCACCCTTGCAGCCGTGCACGAGGTCGATGGTGCCGCGGTAGACCTTCTTGGACGTGCCGGTCAGTACGCCGTTGGCGTCGATCTCGCACTCGGTCTTGCGACCGCGGTGGCGCAGCTCGTAGTTAAAGTCGCGCACCTGCTCGCGGGCGCCCAGGTAGTCAGTATCGATGGTGACCTTGGCGGTATCGCCCAGTAGGTCGCCGGCAAGGCCGGTGGCGCTGGCGCCGGCACCCAGGACGGTGTGTTGCACGTTGACGCGCGCGCCCTCGTCCAGGAACAGGCCGGTGTCGTCGAGCGCGATCCAGCTATCGTCGAGCGTCTGCGTGCAGGTCACGTTGACGGTGGCGTACTCGTGGGCGCACACGCGTAGCACGGAGCCCACGACACCCTCGCCGGTAACGGGGGAGTCTAGGGCAATATGCAGATTGAGCGTCGACTGGGGACGGGCGATGACGTCGATGGCGGCGATGGCCGCGGCGGCATCGACACCGCTCACACGCACGGTAACCGTGGCGTGCTGGTATGTGGGCACATCGATGACGACGCGCTTAGTGGCGTGGTCGGCCAGGTAGGTGTAGGCAGCCTCGCCCATGCCAGTCTCGAAGGCCTCAGCGGGGGAGAGCTCCTCCTCCAGCTTAATGGCACCGGCCTGGTAGATGGAGGTGGCGGGCACGTCGAGCTCGGTTTCGGGCGTGACGCGGGCGCGGTCGGCGGCATCACCCGGGGCGGAGGCGCGGCGCTCGGGGAAGCGCTCGGCCATGGCGTCCATGGCGGCGTCGAATGCGTCTACCACGCCAGTAAACTGCTCGTCCAAGCCCTCGACCTCAACGGTCTCGGCGGGAGCGGCGGCAAGCTCGTCAGAGAGCTCGAGCTTGGTCTGATTCATCTTCAGCCAGCCCCAAGTGGCGGCCGGCATCGCATTGACCTGCTCAAGGGTGGTAGCAGCGGTGTTCGTGGTCTGTTTCATTATCCGATCGCTCCTTCCATCTCGAGCTTGATCAGGTTGTTCATCTCGACGGCGTACTCCAGCGGCAGCTCCTTGGAGACCGGGTTGGCAAAGCCGTTGACGATCATGGTGCGGGCCTCTTCCTCCGAGATACCGCGGCTCATCAGGTAGAACACCTTGTCGTCGCCGATGCGGCCGATGGTGGCCTCGTGGCCGATGTCGACATTCTTGGCGCGGATGTCCATGGCCGGAATAGTGTCGGAGCGGCTCTGGTCGTCGAGCATGAGCGACTGGCAGCTCACAGTTGCCTTGGAGCCCTCGGCCTTAGGCGTGGCCACGATGGAGCTGCGGAACGTCTGGATGCCGCCGCTCTTGGAGATGCCCTTGGTCTCGACGGTTGCCGAGGTCTCGGGCGCGTTGAGCACGACCTTGCAGCCGGTGTCGAGGTTCTGCCCGGCGCCGGCAAAGGTGATGCCGGTAAAGCTCGAGCGGGCGCGACGGCCGTTGAGCACGCTCATGGGGTAGAGGTAGCCCACGTGGCTGCCGAAGGAGCCGCTGATCCACTCGATGTCGCCGTCCTCGTCCACGCGCGCGCGCTTGGTGTTGAGGTTGTACATGTTCTTGGACCAGTTCTCGATGGTCGAGTAGCGCAGGTGTGCGCGTTTGCCCACAAAGAGTTCCACAGCGCCGGCGTGGAGGTTGGCAACGTTGTACTTGGGCGCGGAGCAGCCCTCGATAAAGTGCAGGTCGGCATCGTCCTCGACGATGATGAGCGTGTGCTCAAACTGGCCGGCACCCTTGGCGTTGAGGCGGAAGTAGCTCTGCAGCGGGAAATCGAGCTTGGTGCCCTTGGGCACGTAGACAAACGAGCCGCCGGACCATACGGCGCCGTGCAGGGCCGCAAACTTGTGGTCGGTGGGCGGGATGAGTGTCATAAACTTCTCGTGGATGAGCGGTTCCCACTGCGGATCGTGCAGGGCTTCCTCAATACCGGAGTAGACGATGCCCATCTTGGACGCGGTGTCCTGCATGTTGTGGTAGACGAGCTCGGAGTCGTACTGCGCGCCGACACCCGCCAGGTAGCTACGCTCGGCCTCGGGGATGCCTAGGCGCTCAAAGGTGTTCTTGATGTCGTCGGGCACCGACTGCCAGTCGTGCTTTTGGTCGGTGTTGGGCTTGACGTAGGTGACGATGTTGTCCATGTCCAGGCCCTCGATGGAGGGGCCCCACGTCGGATCCGGGAAGCGGTTGAAGATTTCGAGGGACTTTAAGCGCAGGTCGAGCATCCACTGCGGCTCGTCCTTTTTGGCGCTGATCTCGCGCACGATGTCGGGCGTGATGCCGGCGTCGAGGCGCTCGAATCCCTCCTCGCCATAGGTGAAGTCGTAGAGGCTGCGGTCGATGTCCGCGACCTCGGTGCGGTTCTTGGTCATTGCGTCGCCCCTTTACGCCTGCTGCTCGGCAGCGGCAGACTCGGCCTGGGCGCGCTGCTCGGCGGCCTCGCGCTCGAAGGTCTCAAAGCCGTTCTTGTCGATCCAGGGGATGAGCGAGGCGTCGTCCTCGCGCACGATGTGGCCCTTGACCATAACGTGGACGCGGTCGACATCCAGGTGCTCCAAAATGCGCGTGTTGTGCGTGATGATGAGCATGGAGCCGTCGCAGCTCTTGCGATACGCGTCCATGCCGTGGCTGACGGTGGACAGGGCGTCGACGTCCAGGCCGGAGTCGGTTTCGTCCAGGATGGCAAGCTTGGGCTGCAGCAGCAGGAGCTGGAGCATCTCGACCTTCTTTTTCTCGCCGCCCGAGAAACCTACGCCCAGCTCGCGGTTGAGGTAGGCGGTATCCATGTTGAGCTCGGCCGCGAGCTCCTTCACGCGACGGCGGAATTCCTTGCCCTTCATCTCCAGGCCAGGGCGGCCGGCGATGCTGGCGCGCAAAAAGCTTGACAGCGGCACGCCGGGGATCTCGACCGGGGCCTGGAAGCTCAGGAACAGGCCGGCGCGCGAGCGCTTGTCGGTGGTGAGCTCGGTGATGTCCTGGCCGTCAAAGACGATGCGGCCGTCGTTGACCGTGTAAACGGGGTCGCCCATGACCAGGTGGCCGAGGGTGGACTTGCCGGCGCCGTTGGGTCCCATCAGCACGTGGGTCTCGCCGGCGGCGACGTTAAGGTTGACGTTGTGGAGGATGGTCTTCTCGTCCACGGAGGCGGTCAGACCTTCGATGGAAAGCAGCGGATTTGCGCTCATGCTGTCCCTCTCTGTATATGGTGTACTCATAGGTGTACTAAACCCTAGGAATCTTCTCGGAATAAAGTTACTATGGGTTCGGCGTTAGTCAAGGGAAAACCCGACTAATCCACTCGACTTTTCAAATTCTGGGACAAAATAACCTGTTGTGTTTGTCCCACTTACTTAAGATTTGGGACAAACAAACCTGGTTATGTTGTCCCAGATGCGATGGGAGGGTAGGTATGCTCATTTCTTCCAAGGGCCGCTATGCCCTCCGGCTGATGATCTATATCGCGGCGCTCGGTGACGCCGAGGGCAAGATTGCTCTGCGCGAGGTTGCCGACCGCGAGCATATCTCGCAAAAGTATTTGGAGCAGCTGGTGCGTCCGCTTATGAAGGCTGGCTTGCTTAAGAGCGTGCGCGGCAAGGGCGGCGGCTACATGATGGCCAAGGACCCGGCCGAGGTGCGTGCTGGCGACATCCTGCGCGCTGTCGAGGGCAGCACGGCGCCCGTGGCGTGCGACGGCATCGACAACAGCTGCACCCGCAGCGATTTGTGCTCGACCGTCAAGTTCTGGCGCGGCCTGGACGACGTGATCGAAAAGTACGTCGACGGCGTGACGTTGGCCGACCTGGCCGCCGTCCCCGAGATCAACTTTGACATTAAGCTGTAGGGGCTGGCTTTCGTGAAGTCGTACGAAGCCTTTGATTTGCGGTTGGCACTTCTAGAGACAGCTCGATTCCAAGATTTCGATAACGACTATGTTGTCTCCGGATGTGCATATATCTATGAGCAGGTTTTCGGTCTCTCAATTACGCTCCTTAAGCGTCTGCTCGAGTATGAGGGCGCCACGCTTGCCGCGTCGGGGTCTCCTCGTGCCATCTTGAAGGAGTCGTACCGATTCTACGACTTTATTGATGAGGCGGCCTGGCTAGACATGCTCAGAGACCGCAATACGAACGTCCATATCTACGACAACAAGCTCGCTCAAGATTTGATTCAGCGCATCTTGAACGTCTATAGCCCCGCTTTCTGTCAGTTGAGGGACGGGCTGATGGAGCGATACGGCGAGCTTCTGATGGCGCCCGACGACCAGTTTGTTTAATTCCTTAAGATTTCGCGGAGGGTTGTTGCCGTTTACCGAGGGGTTGTTGTGCAACAACGGGCGAGCTGCAATACTTATTTTTATCTTTGCAAACTGAACTTTAACTACACCAATGCAGGGAGGATCTTATGCAGCCCAAGCATTCTGCTATTGTCGCGGGCCTGACGCTGGCGCTTTCGTTTGGCGCCGTTTCCGCGCCGGCACCCGCCGCTGCCGAGGAGCCCACGCCGGGCGTTGCCTCGGATGCCACCGATATCGATAAGGGCCTTTACACCCAACAGTCCTTCTCGGGCGTGCTGAGGTCGGTCCAGGGCGTTTCGTTTGTCAACGTGACTCCCGAGATGAAGTGCTTCACCAAATATGAGAGCCATGGCAACTATAACCAGGGCTTTTCGTATGGTGACGGCTACAACGCGCTGGGCTATTACCAGTTCGACCGTCGTTGGTCGCTCATTCCGTTTATGAAGCAGGTCTACAACTACGATTCTGCTAAGTACGGCATGCTTAAAGCTGCGATTGATCGCGGCAGCGAGATTACCAACGCGAACAATCCCATGTCCGAGAACGGTCAGCTCACCGAGCTGGGCCGTATCGCGCAGGAGGCTTTCCAGGGTGCTTACAACACCGATCCTGTTGAGTTCTCTGCACTTCAAGATGCCTATGCGTACAACTCGTACTATGCGGTGACCGAGGCGTGGCTCAAGAGCGGCCTGGGTATTGATATTTCGGGCCGCGCCGATTGCGTCAAGGGCATGGTGTGGAGCATTACCAACATGTGCGGCACTGGTGGCTGCAGGGACTTTTTCCGCTGGGCGAATCTTTCCAACGATATGTCCGACCGAGAGTTTGTGACGGCGCTCTCCAATAGCGTGGTCAACAATGTCGCCACCAAGTTTTCGAGTCAGCCCCAGTATCATGAGGGCTGGAAGAATCGTTATAAGAATGAGCTGAAGGACTGCTTGGTTTATATCGCCGAGGATGAGGCTGCCGCTGCGACGCCCGTGCAGCCCGAGCCTACGCCGGCGCCCTCACCGACACCTGATTCGAATGACGGCTCGAGTGACGATGTCAACGATGACAGGATGGATGCGCCCTCGACCGATGCTGACGGTAATGGCTCTGCTGGTGGCACTACCAACGACGGCTCTACCTCGAACGGCTCCGATTCGAACGGCTCTGCTGCGAGCGATTCGCCTTCAAGCTCTGCCGGCAATACGGACAGCGACGCTTCTGGTTCGACCGACGCTGGCACCTCTAACTCATCTACCGGCTCGAGCGATTCGTCCGTTGACACCGGCTCTAACAACGGCTCCGGCTCTGACACGACCCCTGATTCCGATGCTTCCAAGGACGACTCGAATAAGGCGCCGGACGCTCCCGTTGCTTCGCCGGACAAGAAGCCTTCTTTCTCCGAGCAGCTTGGTTCTACGCTGGGTTCTTCGCTGATGGCTGGCGTCAATAACGGCTCGGCCCAGAACAAGGACAACTCTGATCAGGTTTCCACGGAAAAGACCGAAGCCGCAAAGGGCGACTCCAAGGACAAGGCTTCCGAGAAGGCTGAATCCGATAAGGGTCCTAGCTCTGATGAGAAGGGCGACAAGTCCGGTCAGAAGAAGGACGAGAGCAAGACCGAGGGCGAAAAGAAACAGCCCGAAGACGACGACAAGAGCGGTGCTGACAACCAAGTCCAAGAGCAAAATGACTCCAAGACGGTGACCACTACAACCACGACGACTACAACGACCAAGTCATCTGGCGGTAACATGCCCAAGACGGGCGACCTTATCGTTATGGCGAGCCTTGCCAGTGCAAGCTTGGCCACGCTGGGTGCCACGTCTATTGTGAGTGGCAAGCATAAGCTCGATCAGCAAAAGAAGGCTGCTGGGCAGAACGACTCCGAGGAGTAGTCCCTTTCGGTTGCCCGACAACTAAAGATTCGCAATGGGGGCCGGTGCAGTTGCATCGGGCCCCATTTTGTTGCACAACGATTTGTTATGCCCCCTCAAGGCCTTTGTTCCTACCGTTGCCCGATGCCTTTGCACGGATCCAGCGTTGCACTTGAACTGCTCGCTACAATGGGCTTCGTGCTGCGTTTTAGGGAGAAGTTACGGTGTCTGAACAGGAGTATTGCAACAGTGACGATACTTTTGGCGTACGGCTTGTCAACCATGTCGATGATGCGGTTTTGCCGGTCGGTGTGCATGATTTTGCCGATGCCATTGGTCGTTGCATGCTGGTCGACAAGACCATGTTTATTGCCGATGTGTTGGACTGCGACGCGTCCGTTGTGGTGTGCTGTCGACCCGAGGGTTTTGGCAAGAGCATGAACTTGTCGATGCTCAGGGCTTTTCTGGAGCGTCCGGCGGTCGGTCGCGCCGGTCGGATCTCGTTTGCCGATGCTCAGATTTGGGATGCGAACGGCGGGCGCTATCGGGATGAGTATGCTTGCTATCCGGTGATATCGCTGGACTTTTCTGGCGCTGGGAGGCGTGGCCCCGCTGTTGCCGGCGTCGTGCGCGATGCCCTTTCGGGCGAGTGCGCTCGCTTGTTGGCGCTCTTGGAGGCTCCGGATTTAGCTCGAGATAAGGTGCGTCACATCGAACGTGTCGCGCGTGGCGTGGCGAGCGCGGACGAGGTTGACTCGGTGCTCGGTGTGCTCATAGAGCTGCTGGAGATTGCCTGCGATGAGCAGGTTGTATTGCTCGTTGATGGGTACGATGCGGCGTGGTCTCGCCGTGCGAGCGCGAGGGACGCTTCCGACGCCGATCCGGCAGAACTACTTGACCGTGTGCTGTTTGACGCCATTGCCACTGCGCGCGATTCGTTGCGGCTGACGTGTCTGATGGGGGAGTGTCCCGGTCCTGCCGAAGCGGCGCTTTCTTCGCGCGGCTGCTCGTATTGTCTGACGACGCCGCTGTCGGCGTGGTGTGACCGATGTTTCGGTTTTTCGGATGCCGAGGTCGAGGCTCTTTTGAATCATGCTGGGCGCGAGGAATACCTGGATGATGCGCGTGAATGGCTCGAGGGGTATCGGTTTGGCAGGGCCTATTGCTCGAGTCCAGAGCGTGTGATCGGTTTTCTTGGCCGAGGCTGCACGGCGCCTGTGCGTGCCGATCTGTATGGATATGCCGATTGCCTGAGTAGGGTAGTTGCCGGGTGGAATCTCGACCGCCTTTCGGTCTTGTTTGATTTGCTCGAGGCCCATGGGTGCGCTGAGGTCTCGCTTTGTTTGGGCACTGCAGAGCCAGATGTCTCGCCTGACGATGGCATGTGGACAGCGCTGTATCTGTCCGGTTTTCTCACGACGGATATGACTGAGGAGCCAGAGCACGGCAATCGCCTCCGTGCTTTGCGATTGCCCAATAACGAGCTTCGACAGGCCTTGCGTCTAGTGATTGTTGAGTGGTTTGAGTGCGCTGCCGAAGACATTCGAGACGTCGATGCGTTTCGCGACGGGCTGTGCCGTGGGAACGAGGATACCGTGAGGCGGGCGCTAAGCCGCATCCTGGGGGATGCGGGAATCGGTGAGACCGACCCAGATAAGTCGCTGCCATATCATCTGCTCTTGCAGGGGCTCTGCTTTGGCTTACCGGGCTATGCCAATCCTGCCTCGAGGCGAAAGTGTGGCGCAGGTCGCTGGGACATCCAGGTTTTCCCTACGGGTGCTGTGTTCGACGTAGCAGATACGATTGGCATGCTGGACGAGCGCCCGCTGATAACGATTAACTTGATGTATGACCCCGATGTGGATGCGCTGGGACTGGAATTGCTGGCCGTGCAGTCGCTACTCGACATAGAGCGCGACGGCATCGACGAAATCCGTGTACCGCGCCCCGGCGTGGGTCGCATGCGCTGGGGGTTTGGGTTTGATGGGCAGCATGTGGCTACGGTGTGCCAGCTGCTTTAAGCGCCGAGGTGTTTCCGGCTTCCGTTACTCCGCGTCCTTCAGGGGCGGCATGGGCTTCCAGTTGGGATCCTTGATGATCTTGCGGGCGTCCTTCATACCTCGGCGCAGCGCCGGAATGCCGGTCTTAAAGCACTTGTCGACCGCGGCCAGGCGAATGAATTCCTTGCAGAAGGTCGCGGCGTTGCCCAGACGGAACAGCATAGGGTGGTAGTCGCCGTAGATCTGCATGTAGCGTGCCAGATAACCGCGGTTGCGCATGATGTAGTAACGGTTGGTGTCGCTCGTGGAGTTGAGCTGGCGCTTGCCGGCGATATCCCAGTTAGAGACGGCGCGGGCGCGCTTGAGCACCAGGTCGGCCACAACGGCGGCGGGGAAGTGCTGGCTGGCCACGTAACCATAGCAGGCATCGTCGCCGTAGATGAAGAATCGCGCATCGGGCAGGCCGATCTTGTCGACCACGCGGCGCGAGAACATGCCGCCCTCAAAGCATAGCTGGTTCATGGCGCGGTAGCCCTCGGGTCCCAGGTCCCACTTGGCGACAGGGTTGGGAATGCCGAGTGAAAGGATGAGTTGGTATTGCCAAAAGAAGGCGCCGCCGTCAAAGTCCAGGCGCGAACCCTGGATGACATCGTAGCGGTCGGTCCACTTGGCAAGACGCTCGATGCCTTCGGGGATGACGAGCACGTCGTCGTCCATCACCCAGAACCACTGGGCGCCCAGGTCGTAGGCGCACTTGGTGCCGGCGGAGAAGCCGCCCGCGCCGCCACCGTTTTCAAGCTGCGGCGCGTAGATAACGCGGTCGGTGCCGCCCTGCGCGTCAGGTTGCTCGGTGTCGATGCCCCACAGGTTGGCCAGGCGCTCGTTGAATGCGGTGCACATGGCCTCGGTCTCGCGTGAATTCTCGTTATCGACAATCACGATGCGCCAGGGCGCGGCCGTGAGCTCGGTCATGGAGTCGAACAAATTGGCCAGGAGTTCCTGGCGTTTGTACGTAACGACGACGATGGCGAGCTTATCGATGGGGGCGGGAAGGGTTGAAGGCATGGGGCAATATATCCTTTCACGTGCGGCGGGCGAGCGCTGCACGGAAGCTATCGAATACGTCCTTGGGACTGTCCTATTGTAAAGGCTCGGCGCACCTTAGCGGCAAGCTTTGAATAAAACGCAGGAACCTGCCATGGCTGTAGCGGCTTTAGGGTCTGACGGCAGCGTGTCTATTGCCGCTTGGGCTTGCAAGCGATAGGGCTTCTAGCTGCGTCGATGGTGAGAAGCGTCAGGGCAAAGACGATGCTAATGACGGTACCCGTGACGATACAAATAACTGCCGGGCTGTTTTGGCTGACCAGTATGTTTGCGAGCAACGTATTGAAGACGGGACGCCACAGGCTATTGGTGAGCGACTGCATCACATAGAAACCGAGCGTGGCGGTCGATAAGGTGACGATGGCACCTGCAGTCCGCGAATTGCCTGAGGCACTGCGTCGGGTAGCCGCAAAGAGCAGGGAGGCGGCAGCGAGGGCAAACGAGATCAGCGAGGTCGATTTGTAGGAGAGGATTGTCATCGCTGTGAGGTTGTCGGTGAAGGAGAGTGCTCCTTCCAGGATGATGGTGAGCACCAAAACCGTTACGAGCGAGCGCATGCCCAAGGCGCCCACCCTGTCCGAATCCATGACATCGGTAACGTCGCGGAGCAGTCCGCCGATCAAAAACGCGACTACGTACGTGGTAGCGCTCATGAGCTTTTGGAGCCAAGAAAACTCGCCGGCGCTTGTCACACTCATAGCGGCTAAATACCCGTTAACAACAAATGCGAGGATGCCAACGGCGATGACCGTCGTCTTGTAGGTTTTCTGGGGGAGTCGACTCTTAGCCAGTCCAAACCATGGCGCCATGAAGACCGTGGCGGCATAGACCCAGATAAACTCAAGGCCTAACGTGTACCAGTAGTGCGTATTGAGGGTAACATCGGGAATGGGTGAGACGACCGTGGACCACGCGAGCGCCACGAGGCAATAAAACGCAGTGGGCATAATGACCTTGCCAAGGCGCTGCGCCGTCCGTTGCATTTGCGACTTCCACGTTGCTCCACCGTCCCAAGCACGCGCGGCTGAAGCGATGAGAAAATAGCCCGAGATCATAAAGAAGACCTCGTTGGCCCAGCAGCCAAGCAAGTTAATGAACCCCAGCAGTCCCGAATAGGGGAAGGCGGCGAGCGGTGCATATTCCGGCACGCTGATGCAGACGGCCTGGAAGGTCCACTGAAACGTGTGGAATACCGCGATGCCAGCGACCGCTACCAAGCGCAGCGCTTCGATGGAGGTGTTTCTGCTTGTTTTGCTGCCCATCAGACTATTTTCCAGCGCGTGCGTTGTATGAACCAAAGTGCGATGTGATCATTTTTAGAGTTTGCTTGGGCCCCTTGTTCCATACGTTATACAGGCCCTCGCCCACGAGGTCCTTGGCGTATGCGCAGTAGCTGATTTTAGGGTTGGCGATGCCCATATACTCGGCATAGAGCTTTTTGGCCGCAGGGGTAATGCGAGGATTGGCAAATACCAGCTCTTGCGGCATGCGTTCGAACATCCTGTGGATCGCCCGCTCGATTTCGGGGTGGCCATCAATTCCGGTGTGCTCAATCATGATGCCCATATAGGTGAAGCCACGTGTGATTTGGGGTGTCCAAACGGCGGGGTCGGTGACGTTGAGCCGCTCAAGAATATCGACCATGTCGTTCCAGCGATTAAACGGCATCAAGGGGTCACGCTTTGCCAGAGCAGCTGCCTTTTCGGGTGTTTCCTCGCGGTAGCAGTAATACGGCTTGGGCCAGTAAGCGATCGCCTTTGCCTGACAGAGCGTTTCGACAAGGAATGGATTGTCGGCCCAGCCCGCACCGGGGATTTCCTTAAACCAGATATTGTTTTGCATTAGGAAGTCGCGACGATAGATTGCCGACCAAATGGACGGATGATGGGCCAGCAGGTGTGGAGCGTCGTGAATGGTGAACGGTTGCCGAGACGGTTTGATGCGACCACGATATGCGCAATGTAGTTTGACCTCTTGGGGGGTATCGGGGTTGCGAATGATCCAATACGGGGTCTCAATAATATCGAGCTTGTTCGGACCGCCAAATTCGCGCTTGGCAAAGGCAAACATGTCGGAGTACATTCCGGGCTCGATCCAGTCATCGGGCTCGAGGATGGCAATCCAGTCGCCCATTGCCTCGCGAATGCCCAGATTGCAGGTTGCGCCGTAACCCTGGTTTGCCTTATCGATCACTCGAACGCGTGAGTCGCGCGCAGCGAAATCTTGCATAATGGCGAGCGAGTTGTCGGTGGATCCGTCGTTGATGGCGAGGATTTCCAGTTCGATTTTGTTTTCGTTTAATAGGCTGCCTATAGCCTGAGAAAGATACGGCTCGGCATTGTAAGTAGGCACGATTACGGTCAGCATTCAAACACTTTCTCTAGGCGATTTGGAAGAATTATACCTAATTGCATTTGCAACGGTTTTAGTTGCGTTCGCCTAATACTGCCAAGGGCTGCGCGACTATTGCTGACGCTGCGCCTGTAATGGATGTCAGCGATCGGCTGCAATAAAAATGTCGGCAGTGGCGAGACGGTTGTCCTTCCCATTCTTGCTCGTTATGGGACCGATCGATTGTGGACGCGGACTGAACCTAAAGACCAATCGTTGCCCAACAGGACGCGTGGGTTCGAAGGTGCCCTACAGGCATCTTCGAACGATGCACGTATGAATGCATGGTTTAAATCTCAATCCATTTGGGAGTAGCAGAATAGGCGTGACAGCGCACTGTTCTCTGCGGTTAAAAAGGCACCGGCCTCATGTTTTGATGCCGCTGCTTCTACCGTGGACGCGATGGTCGATTTTGATGCCGAACTCGGCCAGCTGGTGTTTACATATAAGCACTGCCGATGGTAGTTACCATCGCGATAGGATTCACTCTATGAGCGACGGATATCGTGGCACGTCGAGCCTTTTTGCGGACATCGCATATCGCATGGCGATGTTGAACCCCGCACTAGGGGATCGTGTGCTCAAGACGCCGGGCGTGGTAATGATTGACGAGATCGACCTTCATTTGCACCCTCGTTGACAGGCACGAATTCTGGAGGACCTCGTTCGCATCTTCCCCAACGTGCAGTTTGTCGTGACCACGCATTCGCCGGTTGTCGTGGCTTCAGTGCCTCGTGACAATATTTGCATTCTTGATGGCGAGACCACGTCGGTTCCTCCGACGGAGACACACGGACGTGATGCGGGAGACATTCTCAACACTGTTTTAGATGCTTCCTCGCGTCCCGAGGAAGCAGCCCATTTGTTCGATGCATTTAACCGTGCTGTAGACGAAGGACGTCACGCCGACGCTAACTGTGCGGGCTTGGCCCCCGTCCCCCCAATCTAGTAGACT
>OJOE01000353.1_pt1 | contig 27581 bp, 13 predicted proteins | sample 1598191 | NCBI WGS metagenome assembly OJOE01 (sample SAMN03922463, study PRJEB24848) | human gut metagenome | isolation source: stool sample | host: Homo sapiens | place: Germany | collected 2009-11
CCCCAACCGCGCGTACCGTTCATCTTCATCCGCTCCCCCCACCCCAAAACAAAAGGCATGTGCCCCCTTATCTCTATCATAAGGTGGGCACATGCCGTTACATTATCATGATTTTATCACGCCAAAGTCATCAGGCAATGCAGCCATCGGCAAAGCTGTTGCGCTTGGCTTTTTCTTTCTGCTGGTTGCGCTTGGCGATGATTTCTTTGCTCAGGCCAATACGGTTGGTCTTGAAGTGGAAGAACGGGCGTTCCGGTACGGTGAAAATCTCCACCGGACGCATGTAACGTTCCGGCAGGCAGGCATTGATCTTATCGCGCACATCGTCCAAGGTGTAGCCATCTTTGAGCTGGACGTACAGGTACGGCAGGAAGCAGCCCTCGTGCTCATCATCCGGCACGATAACAAAGAACTCGTCCTTGATGCCCTTGATGTCGGCATCGGCCACGATGTTCTCCAGCGGCTGCACCATCAGGTCGCCGCCGCCAAAGCGCGGGGATGCGCCGCGGGTCATCGTGTAGAGCACACCGTCCTCGGACATATAGCCGATATCGCCGGTGTGCAGCCAGGTCTTGCCGTCTGCGTGGACCTGCAGTGCCTTGGCGGTTGCTTCGGGGCGGTCATAGCCCAGCATCACGCCGGGGCCCGTCATGCAGATCTCACCGGGGGTATTGTAGGTCAGCTCTTCCTGGGTGCCGGGCTTGAAGATGCTGATGACGCTGTGGATCATCGGCACACCAACGTTGCCGTCACGCACCGGGAACGGAGCCATGGGCAGAGTGGCGTTGGAGCCGGCCTCGCTGCTGCCGTAGCCGGCAGTAAAGCGCAGGTTGCAGTTATGCTGCTTGAGGAACTCCTCAACATTGCGCAGCTGCTTGTTGTTGAATGCCTCGCAGCCGGCGCCGATGGCCAGCATGTGGGACATATCATAGTCAGCCGGAAGACGCTTGCTGCGGCGGATAACCTCCACAAACATGGGGATCAGGGGCCAGTTGTTGGGGCGGTAGCGCATCATTTCCAGGTCAACATCGTACACATCCACAAACGGATCCAGAATGAGCAGCATACCGCCGGCCAGGGGCAGCAGCATCATGGAAACCACAACAGCGATCAGAGCCGGGGGCAGGATGGTCAGCAGCCAGGTGGGGCGGAATTTATCCGAAGCGCCATAAAAGTTCATCTGGGCCAGCACGCCGATGATGCTGTGTGCAGAATGGATGACCTGCTTGGAAGGGCCGGTGGAACCGCTGGTGTAGGCGCGCAGCAGCGGGCGGTCAATGTTGACAGGAGCGGGCACAAAGCCGCAGAAACGCTGGCCCATGTTACAGAAATCAGCCCACATCATGGTATCAGAGCCACGGGCGGGAACATCCGGATACAGGGCATCTAGGGAATGCTGCAGGTAAACCGGCATAGCGGCGCGGTCGCCGCTTTCCAGAGCGGGAACGATAACATAGGTATTCACGTTGGTCTGCTCACGGTAGGCTTCGATTTCGGCCTTGGAGAAGAAGTCGTGAACAAAAATCACCTTGGCATTGGCTTTCTGAACAGCTTCAATGTTTTCTTCCAGGGTGTTGTCACGGCACAGCAGCGAAGCGCCGATGCGCTCGGCTGCCAGCAGCAGATAAATGAATTCCGGCACAGAACGCAGGAACACGGGGATCTGGTCCCCCTGCTTGATGCCAAGCACCTGCAGAGCGCGGGCGGTGGCGTCCACCTTACGGAACACAGTACCCCAGGTGATATCCACGCCATAGTAGTGCATGGCAACCACGTTAGGGTCTGCAGCGCGCACGGAGAGGTACTGCTCCACGGTGCAGGCCGGAACCTGGATACCGCGCAGAACATCCGGATAGAACTTCATCCAGGGGCGGTCAATGCTGGGCTTGCCAGTCAACATCGCGTTTTCATTCATTGCAATTTCCTCCAAATGTCTTTCCTTTATAGTTGCAGGGAATTAAATTATCCAAATCAAATCACGCCAAACCTTTATGGCGCTTTCCCCTGCTGTGCACATCGTTGCACAGCGTCGCCGAACCATAATGCTACAATTATCTTCGGTGCTGAACATAGTATACCATTCCTGTTTACGGAAAGCACGAGAATCCCATGGCACAAATTTCCAGAAATTGATTCCGCGTGATTCATTTTTTTCACATGGATTTTCACGCTTTGGCATGGAGTTTTCTTGCAATTTCATTTTCCTTGGTGCAACAAAAGCCCCAGCTACCGCAGCAGCCAGGGCTTTATGTTTATGCGTATGTATGTTGTATTTTTAGATTTTGTTCATCCAGCTCTCTTGCAGTTCTTCCATTTCATCACTTTTGGCGCGGGTAATCAGATGGATTCCCTGCAGGACATGATGGATGTGCTCCGCAATGGCGTTGCGCTCTTTTGTCACGTTCTGGTCATCCAAATTCCAGACCTGATCAAAATATTCACTCAGGCGGTCTTCCATCACACTGTTGTTGACCATTGCAATCCGGTTGATGGGGCAGTTGTTATCCAGCCGAAGATACGATGCAGCGCCAGAAAGAAACATATTGGGGTCCGCCACATACTGGAAATCGTTCACAATGCGGCCGCTGATCAAGCGGAATTCAAGTTTTTCACGCTGCTTGCAAAGCTGCAGCACATAGCTGATGCACCGGCTGCGCTGATCCGGGGTAAGGCTGACCTTGTAACTGAAAAAGTCCAGCTCGCCGGAAACCGCCATGGAGGAAAATGCAGCTTCATAAATCAGGATGCGGATGTTTGTTTCCTCCACCACACCTTTGGCAAGGTTGTGTACGCTACGTAGCTCCGCAGGGGTAGCACCCAAAAAATCTTTCAGCTCGGCCTCGTGGGCGGTCAGGATCTCTTCAAACAAGTCATCCGGCAGCAGAAGCTCATTCAGGTGGCCGAACATCCACCGCAGATTGGAGGCCAGCAGCGTGTGCATATAGTCGTACTGGCTGATCAGCTGGCGCATGCTGGTATCGCGGAAAAGCTGGTCATCCCGCACGCAGAGCTTGGAGAAGTTATCATACAGGCTTTCGCAGTTCTGCGGGTCCTCGGTGGCGGTAACGGCAGCGCAGCGGCTGTGGCTGACCAGCAGGCCGGTAATGGCAAAATCGCCCTTGACCACAAACACCGCGCGCCCGGCAGCCGCGGTGCTGCCAAACAGCTTGAAATGAATATGGCTGAAGTTGGTCAGCACGTTAATAATGAGCGCGGCATCATAGATGGGGTCCCATTTTTCGCGGCTGATATCGATCATCAGCTTGAAATAGACGTTATCATAGCTGCGCTGGTCCACCAGCTGGCCGTTTTGCAGGTTGGCAACTTTCAGGCGGTATTCGCGCGCCATTTCCATCAGGTCCATCACAGCCACAATGTCCAGCTGGCTGACGCGGCGCAGCACGGGGTGCGCCATTTTGGTCAGGTATTGCAGCATGTTCAGCTCGGCCCAAAAGTCCGTATAGGGGCCAATGCGCGCCTCGCCGCTGTCCAGCTCCTCTCATATTCAGCAATCAGGTTATCATAAATGGCGGCTTTCAGGTCACTGGGGATGCTAACGCTGTATTCCCGCAGCAGCAGGTCACGGCCATCATCGGTGGCTTCATCCACCACGCAGGCACTGATGCCCTCCATCACGCGCTTTTCAGTCTTTTTGGCAGGCAGCATGCGGCCGCTGACCCATTTGCTGATATAGGAAACATCGTATTGCAGGCGCTTGGCCAGGGTATAGTTCTTGACCTCCGCAACTTCTAGCAAATGCTCCAGCAGAATGCTGAATCTATTTTTATCATCCATTGCACCAAATCCTCTTCACCCATTTAGTTTGCACTTTTCTTTTATTCTATTATACAAGTTCCATATTTCGATTGCAAATTCAAATGATAACAGGTAAGGAAAAAATGAAGAAAATGTATTAAAATCTTTCACAATTCGCAGCCGCATTCTTTGGCATCCATGCCAGTTTGTTGCTTTTTTCTTGTTTGAACTGACAAAGTTTGTTTGTTCTGCTTGTGATATCCTCCAAAAATTATACTTCGCGCGCCATATTTGCCAAATTTAGCCGCAGCTTTTTAGTAGGTTTTGCCCTTGCACCGGCCTGATGTGTTCGCCATGTTTTTGTGTGTTGCCTTTATTATGCGGGTAAGGTAAATTGCGATTTTTTAATCGTGTACTATTGGGTGGGGTCCCCCGCCCTACTGATTGTTTAAGGGTGTGCTGCCCATTATAATTTGTTCTGTAGGGAACGGTCTTGACCGTTCCGAGGCCTTGTCCGATTGGTCGTGATGGGATTTGTGGCAGGGCAAGGTGCCTGCGGGCGCAGTGACTGTTCCAAGGCGTTGGATTCGATTGCTTTAGGTTTGCGGCAAGGAACCACCCCTCAGGCCGCTTCGCGTCCAGCTCCCCTCCAGGGGAGCCACCACAATCGTGGGGTCCCCCGCCCTACTGGCCTGGCAAATATTTCACCGAACCTATGCCCACAAATACAAAAATGCCGCAGCAGACTGTTACATCTGCTGCGGCATTTTTATTTAGAGGTTAATGGGCTGGTTACAGCTCATTGTTCGGCTGTGGGATTACTGCAGAACGCCGGTGTTCTTATCAAAGTGATAAGTACGGCCGTCGATGACTGCATCGCCCTTAGCCATGGTGCCATAGATCGGGTCGAAATAGTAACGCTTGTCAGCGCTCCAGCCCTTGATCATGTGGCCCTGTGCATCGTAACGGACCCACTTGCCGGTACCATCGGCGCGGTCAGCCCACTGGCCAGCTTCGGATTCCTGATAGACATCCTTGCTGGTGGCTTTCTTGCCCTGGTCAACGGCGTCCAGCCAGTACCAAGCATCGGAAGCCGGGTCATAGATTTCCTTGCCGCGGCCATCCAGGCCCTGGCGAACGCCCTTTTCGTACCAGAAGTCAGCGCCTTTGATGGTCAGCCACTGGCCGTCCAGAGCGATACCGGTGTACTCGTCAAATGCGCAAAGTACACCGTCAATATCGCCTGCGCCCTTAGCCATAGCGCCGGTGATCAGGTCAAAGTAGTAGGTGCCCTTATCGGTCGTCTGCCAGCCCTTGACCATGTGGCCGTTCTCATCGTAACGGACCCACTTGCCGGTGCCATCGGGCTTATCAGCCCACTGGCCGGCGGCGGATTCCTGGTAAACGTCCTTGCTGACGGTCATTGCGCCGCCCTGGACAGCATCCAGCCAGTACCAAGCGTCGGAATCGGGATCATAGATCTCTTTGCCGCGGCCGGTGGTACCCTGCTTCACGCCCTTTTCGTACCAGTACTTCTTGCCGTTTTCTTCAACCCAGCCGTTCTTCTCGCCGTACTTGGCGGTGTAGTCCTTGCCGTTGAAGGTGACAGCAGCGGTGGTAACGCCGCTGGTCTGCTTTACAGTTGCATCCACGAACTGTGCACTTGCGCAGTTCTTATCGGTGCAGGTAAAGACAGCCATTGCGGTAATGGTGGTCTTTTCAGCGGCACCATGGACGGTGCGTTCCTCGGCTTCAATAGCCTGAGGTTCTTCGCTGGGGTTGGTGGGTTCAGTGGTTTCAATCTTCTTGAATTCTGCAATGATTTCAAAGTTACAATCGCTCATGCCAACTGTATACGTACCACCATCTTTGACTTTATCCGTGATACTGGTCTGACCATGGCGAGCCAGCTCCAGTTCATAGCCCGTATTCGGCGTAACCGTTACAGCCATTTCTGCATCCTTCGGTGCACGTTTCAATTCAGATTTGCCATTAACTGTAACAGTAATCGTGCCACCTTCAGCCGGGTCTGCCGTAGTTACAATGCTGTACTCAACAGTCGTAAACTGTACGCTGACATTTACATTGCCGTCCGGCATTGTGAAAGTATAGGTATTTTCATCTACCTTTGTGGTGGAGACCTCAACTTTGCCAGATGTAACCGTTACACCTGCCAGCTTAGTCAGCAAAGTATCCGTATCTATCGGGTCAATCTTCAGTGTAACAGGATCACCAGACTTCAGACCCTCAAGCTTTTCAGTTTCCTGTCCATTGACCGTAACTTTGCCGTCGCCGCCCTTGTCAACAGTTACTGTGTAAGTCTCGGTCGCAATTTTCTCAAACGCAGCGCTAACGGTAACATCGGCAGCGGGCATCTCGAAGGTGTAGGTGTTTTCCTTACCGTCTACTGCCTTAAAGTCGTTAATTTCTTTCTTCGTTCCGCCATCCGTATAAGTAGCTTTCAGGCTGCCGTCCGTGTACTTAAAGTTGGTATTCGGGGTAACGGTAACAGTAACAACATCCTTCGCAGCTGCGGTTTTCGGCTCTACGCCCACAGTGCCGTTTTCAACAGTACCCGCCACAGTAACGTTATACTTCTTAACCTCTTCAAACGCTGCGCTGACAGTTGCATCGCCAGCGGGCATTGCAAAGGTGTAAGTGTTGGCCTTTTCTGTGTCAGGAGTTGCTTTCAGGGTCTGATTGTCGCCGTAAGTAACCACCACACCGTCAGCCGTCAGGGTATAGCCATCCTTCGGGGTAGCCACAACGGTAACGCTGGTGCCCTCAGCAACCTTATCCAGGTCAGCTTCGGGGCTGGTGATCTTCAACGTATCCTTGTTAGCATCGGCCACCTTGACCTCATAGGTCTTAGCTGCTTTGGTAACGCTGATGGTCACATCGCCGTCCGGCATGGTGAAGGTGTAAACCGTCTTCGCCTTTTCGGTGGTAGCCTGGGCTGCGGCTTCGTCCTGCGCTGCTTCCTGAACTTCAGTCAGAGCAACATCGGTATTGCCGTTCTTTGCGGTAACGGTAACGATATCGGTGCCTTCCTTTTCTACGGTCAGGGTAACGGTATCGTCCTTGATGTAGGTGTTGCTGGTGGTGCCCAGGGTCAGGGTAACGCCTGCAACTGCATCGGGCAGGGTAACGGTGTGGGGGGTGCTTTCGGTTGCGGTATGGCAATCAGAGCACAGGTACACATTGTTGCCAACGGACTTGGTTTCCAGCTCGTCCAGAGCCCAGGTATGGCCCTTGGGCAGTGCGCCGTCAGCGTACTTCTTTTCACCCTTGGTCAGGCCGTACTTGTTGGTGCGGGCCTGGGTGTAAGCGGGGGTATCACACCATGCTTCAACGGAAACATCGGTGGTTGCGCCGCTGCTCAGGTCGCTGACCATGTCGGACATCGGCATGGTTTCAACCAGGTTAGCGCACCACATGAACTCTTCGTTCTTGTTCTTCTCGTCAGAGCTGCCCATGTTCTGGTTGTAACTCGGGTTGTAGTTCCAGGACTCGGTCTTGTAGCTCTTACGGTTTGCATAAGAAGTGCCGGAGACATCGGTCTTGACTTCTGCCTTGCCGTCCACCAGTTCCTTATAGGTGTTGGACAGGTTGGTGCCGACAGAAACGACCAGCTGATCCTTGGTGGTGTTGATGCCGGTGATCACAGTCTGGCCCTGCTGGGTGGTGGTAGCAAAGCTGTAGCTGTCACGCAGGGTCAGGCCAGCCAGAGGATGGTTCTTGAAGGTGCCCAGATACTTCACACTGCTGGTATCCTGGGCGCTATCCATGATAACCATGCTCATGCCGGGAAAGTGGGTATCGGGAACCATGTTGCCGTCCTTATCCTTGGTCAGCTTAATGCCGCCATAGACGGTGTTGTATTCCTTCACTTCTTCCACTGTGCCGGTGGTCGGGTCCATACGGTAGATGGCGTTGTTGACGTTGAAGTACAGCTTGCCATCATACAGTGCGGTAGAGTGTACCAGTGCGGGGTAGATCCGCTTTGCAGCAGCGTCTGCCAGGCACTCGGTGTTCAGGTTGTTTTCAACCTTGGTATGCTTATCTTTTGCACTGGTATCGATCTTATAGATGGTGCCAGCTTCGGCCAGGACCTTGGCATTGCTGTCGTCATCATTGAAGTTGCTGCTGGTTTCCTTCAGATCGTTGTAGTACATCAGGATGATATCAAACGGGTCATCCGTCTTGGTAAAGCTGCTCATGCTGAAGCCGCCGGGTCTGCTGCTGGAATCCTCTTTGCGGATATAGTAGTTCGCATTACGCGGACGTGCTTCCAGAGTATCGGGGCCCTGGTTCTGCATCTTCTTCATGAACTGCTGCATCTGGGAGTTGTTACCAGAGCTGCCGGAACCAGAGTTGCCGCTGTTGCCGTTCTCGGCCTGCTGGCGGCGCATGTTGTTATACAGGTTCTGGTTGGTCGTGGTATCAACGTAATAGAAGTAATTATTGTCGAAGTAGATGGGGCTGCAGATAGAGGTGAACCAGGTATCCTCGTAGCAGGTATCGGTGTAACGGGTCTCGTTCTTGTTCTCCGTCTTGGTGTAAGAGTAATGCGGCTTGCCGTTGTTCAACACAACATTGCCGTCATCATCCACATCGGGATTCTTGTTCTTGGTGTAGGTGTAGCCATCGTACAGCGAGTCAATGTAATCATAGTACTTGCTGTAACGGCCTTCCAGACCGGAGGGAGAAACCAGGAAGTTGACATGGCGCAGGTCGCCTGCGTTCTCAACGCGGGTCTGGGCCATGCACTCGGTGTTCACGTCGTCATAGCAGACGTCAACATAGTACCAGTTCTTGTTGGCTTCGCCGGTGGTCATCGTAGCAGAGTTGCTGTCGCCCTGCAGCTTGTTGACCTTGACTGCGTTAAAGTAGTGGACGTTGTTGAACATGCCGCCGCCGAACGCATTACCGGCAACACTGGTATCAGAAGTATCGCAGTAATACAGGATCTGGGCAAAGTCAACAACAGCGTTATCGCCTACTTCATCGGGGGTCTTCCAGCTGCCGTCATCATTCTTATAGATGCTCTTGTTGTCAGGCAAATTCTGGACCATGTAGTTAAATGCAGCTGCATAGCCCAGGCAGATGCAGCCATACTCAACGCCCTTAGCGCCGATCTCGCCGCCCAGCAGGGCACCGAAAGCAGTCGTCTGGATGGGGTCGTTGTTGCCGCCGCCGGTGATATCGCCCATGGAGCCCATATCGAATTCTGCAACCTGGGAGATCCAGTCGTGCAGGATCAGCAGCTTGGTGACATAGTCAGCGTCACCCAGCTTGGCAACCTGTGCCAAGCCTGCATCACGGATGGCTTTCAGAGCTTCGCCATAGTTCATGACGTAAGACATGAACGCCTGCGGCAGCATGTTCAGCATGAATGCCATGGTGGTCGGCGGGACATCATCGTTCGGATCAATGCTGCACAATATCTTGATTGCGCCCATGGTGCCGGTGATGCTGCCATCCTCGCCCTGCTTCTGAACGCCCTTGGAGGTCCAGAACGGGGCAACCACGCCGAAGTACTCTGCTTCGTCCTGGTTGAACTGCGACAGCTGGAAGTAGTAGTAGTTCATCTGCGCAGTCGAGACATCGTAAGTATTGGTGACCTGGTTGCCCTGGTCGTCCACATACACGGCAGTCTTCTGGCTGTCGTACAGCAGCAGGCTGTTCTTGCCCTTGTTGTCGCCGCTCTGATAGGTGAAGTTCACCTTGCTTGCGTCAACCGGGTTGTTCTGCATATCGTACCAGTTGCCGTCCTTCATTGCGGACACCAGGGTAACGCCGGTGCCGCCGGAGGTGGTATCCAGGGTCGGGGTGCCGCCCACATTGATGTAGACGGAATTGTCATTCTGGTCTACCACAACGCTGACCGGCATGGTCATTACCGGCTGGGTTTTGATTTCTTCGCCGCAGACAGCGCACTTGAAGGTGACGCTGGTGCATTCCCAGTCAATGGTAACGGGAGCGCCGGCAGAAATTTTGCCGGTTTCGCTGTCATAGAACAGCTGGGCGTTGCTGTAGTCAGCGGCCAGCTCGCCCTCGATCTTCTTCATTTCCCAGTTGAAGGTAGCAACAAAGTTGCCATCTGCATCCTTGGGCACGGCATGGTTCTGGCAGGGCAGGGCGGCAATGTCGTCGGTGCGGGTGGTGGGTTCCTTGTATTCCTTCTTAACCGGGCTCTTGTCAGCGGGCACGCTGGCAGAGTAAACGGTCTTGCCGGCAGCGCCGGGCTTTGCCTCGGTGGTATCCTTGGTTACGGTGCCTTCTACCTTCTGGTAGGCATCGTCCTTTTCACAGGTATACACAGCGGTGTAAGCCCAGCCGTCATCGGTCTTGGTCCAGTAACCATCGGGGGTTTCCTTCCAGGTATGGGTGTGGCCATCCTCCGGGTTGGTGTCATTCCAGTACCATTTCGGCTCGCCATAGGTATGGCCGTCCGCAGCGGCGCTGGCCGCAAAGGTATCGGAGTTTTCAGCAACGTAAGCCTGTGCGTAGCTGTCAGCCTGCTGCGCAATCACTTCATCATCGCTATTGGTCATGGACTCCATCGCAGAGGTCATGCCGGAGCTGCCGGTAAAGGTAACGGCAGTCACAACGCCTGCGGCGTTCGTCTCATAGCCCAGGTCGGTAACGGCGCTGGACAGATGATACGTTTTGATGGTGGCAGCCATCACCGATGCCATCTCGTCCTTGTTCAGGCCATAGGCTTCGGTGTTGATCTTGCCAGCTGCGGCGTTGGCGTACATGGCATCGGCCAGTGCATTTTCCAACGCTGCAAGGCTCATGCCCGCCTTGCTCTGTGCAGTCGCTTCCAGCTTGGCATCGTCCTGCTCCAGTTCATGCACTTCGCCCTGGGCAGCCAGCGTTTGGGCTGTCTGCTTGATCAGGTCTTCGGTGCTGGTGAACTTGGGCAGGGACTGCACAGCGCTGGCCGCGCTTGCTGCGCTAGCTGCAACAGACTGCGCTACCGAAGAATCAATCTTGGTAGTTTCGGCTGCTGCGGGAAGCGCCACGCTTTGGGCAACCATGGCTGCTGCCAGCACGGATGCGCCAAAACGCTGAAGGTTTTTCTTCATAGTTTTATCCTCCCTTAAGTGTTACTACTTTCCCCTTTTGTGTGAAAAGTGGTACGGCAGATGTGCGGCACTTTGCAGGTGTTGATTGCAAAACGCCTGGTTATGCCCCCTCGGTCTGGCGATCCCTTGCCGGGCTGCGGCCTGCTTTTGGGGCTTTTGGCCCCGGCACAGCGGCTGACAAAACGTTGTACCGGCTGCATGCCTTGATCCCGCAAATGATAACCTTTCCGACACATCCAGGTATATACATTATATCACAGTTGCCAGAATTTGCATAGTTAATTAGAGCGGTTTCTATGTAAATTTTTGTCCTTGAATCAACTGAAACCTGTTTTTCGCACATTATTTGCGTTGCGGTGCGGTGACTCTTTGGCGGTATTTATTAACATTTTTGAATGGTTTATTCCTGATTTTATCAAATGATTAAACATTTACCCCGATAATGTTCTTTGCAATCTCTTAATCCAATCACCCGGTATTGTGATCGCGCATTTTTTGTCATTTCGGTTTGGCTTGTTGTTGAGAGATTTGGCAGAGATTGGAGGAAACTTGAAGGGAAAATTGGAGGTTGAGAATTGCCCATTATAAATTGTACTGTAGAGAGCGTTCCTGACCGTTCCGAAAACTTAGGGATAGATCAACCCTTGCCCCTTAACCGCGACCTGAAATACACCTTCCCAAGGTAGGGCGGTGTGAGTGCCCCCTCCTGCTCCACTTTTTCAAAGTTCCGAATGGTGTCCTCTCCCCTATCTACAATTTCTGATGTTTTCATGATGCCTTCCTTGGTCTTCCACACCCGGCCTTTGCCCCCTCCCCGTCCCATAAGTCATACACAACAAAAAGGCCCCTGCCTTAACAGCAGGAGCCTTGAAAGCTATATCACAAGCCGAAAATTACTTCTCGATCTTGGAAACAACGCCGGAACCAACAGTGTGGCCGCCTTCGCGGATAGCGAAACGCATGCCTTCTTCCATGGCAACCGGGGTGATCAGCTCAACGTGCATATCAACGTTGTCGCCGGGCATGCACATCTCAGTGCCTTCGGGCAGGGTGATGATGCCGGTAACGTCGGTGGTACGGAAGTAGAACTGAGGACGATAGTTGTTGAAGAACGGGGTATGACGGCCGCCTTCTTCCTTCTTCAGGACGTAAACATGGCCATCGAAAGTGGTGTGGGGATGAACAGAGCCGGGAACAGCCAGAACCTGGCCACGCTCGATCTGGTCACGGTCAATACCACGCAGCAGAGCGCCGATGTTGTCGCCAGCCTGAGCGAACTCGAGGCTCTTGCGGAACATTTCCAGACCAGTGATGGTGGTGGTCAGCTTCTCTTCCTTCAGACCAACGATTTCCATCTGATCGCCGACATGAGCAGTACCACGCTCAACACGACCGGTAGCAACGGTACCACGGCCGGAGATGGTCATAACGTCCTCAACGGGCATCAGGAACGGCTTATCAGCAGCACGGTCCGGGGTCGGGATGTAGCTGTCAACAGCGTCCATCAGCTCCCAAATGCACTTGTATTCCGGAGCATCGGGATCCTTGGAAGTGCTCTCCAGAGCCTTCAGAGCGGAACCACGGATGATCGGGGTGTTGTCGCCGTCGAAATCCTGGCTGTCCAGCAGTTCGCGAACTTCCATTTCGACCAGGTCGAGCAGCTCTTCGTCGTCAACCATATCGCACTTGTTCAGGAACACAACGATCTTGGGCACGCCAACCTGACGAGCCAGCAGGATGTGCTCACGGGTCTGCGGCATCGGGCCATCGGTTGCAGCAACAACCAGGATAGCGCCGTCCATCTGAGCAGCACCGGTGATCATGTTCTTGATGTAGTCAGCATGGCCCGGGCAGTCAACGTGGGCATAGTGACGCTTCGCGGTGTGGTACTCAACGTGAGCGGTGTTGATCGTGATACCACGAGCCTTCTCTTCAGGAGCCTTATCGATGCTGGAGTAATCCATGAAATCGGCGTCGCCCTTCAGAGCCAGAACCTTGGTGATAGCGGCAGTCAGAGTGGTCTTGCCGTGGTCAACGTGACCGATGGTACCGATGTTGACATGCTCCAAAGAGCGGTCAAATTTTTCCTTTTCAGCCATTGGAAGTATCCTCCTTTAATTCAAACAGATAAAATAGCCTGTTGTAAGGCTATCATACTAGATTTTTCAAGAAAAATCAAGTATTTTGCGCGAATTTGTGCAGAATCAGCCCTTATTGCGCTCGGTCATGATCTTATCTGCAACACTCTTGGGAACCTGCTGGTAATCAGCCGGCTCCATGGAGTACTGGCCACGGCCCTGGGTCTTGGAACGCAGGTCAGTAGCGTAACCGAACATCTCGGACAGAGGAACCATAGCGGTGACACGGGCAGTGCCATCGGTGGATTCCTGGTTCTGGATCGCGCCGCGGCGGCTGTTCAAGTCGCCAATGACGTTGCCCATATACTCGTCAGGAACAACAACGTCAACCTTCATGATGGGCTCCATAATGACGGGATCAGCCTTCTTCATAGCATCCTTGAATGCCATGGAGCCGGCGATGGAGAACGCCATTTCAGAGGAGTCAACTTCATGATAGGAGCCGTCCCACAGAGTGACCTTGACATCCACGACGGGATAGCCAGCCAGAATGCCGGACTTCATCGCGCCCTGGATACCGTTGTCAACAGCGGGGATGTATTCCTTCGGGATAGCGCCGCCAACAATACCGTTGACAAACTCATAACCCTTACCCGGGTTGGGCTCAATCTTGATCTTAACGTGACCATACTGGCCCTTACCACCGGACTGACGTGCGTACTTGGTTTCCTGGTTAGCATCCTTGCGGATGGTTTCACGGTAGGCAACCTGAGGTGCGCCAACGTTAGCTTCGACCTTAAACTCGCGGAGCAGACGGTCCACGATGATTTCCAGGTGGAGCTCGCCCATGCCGGCGATGATGGTCTGACCGGTTTCTTCATCGGTCCAGGTACGGAAAGTCGGGTCCTCTTCAGCCAGCTTAGACAGGGCAATACCCATCTTCTCGCTGCCAGCCTTGGTCTTGGGCTCGATGGCAACGCGGATAACCGGCTCGGGGAAGTTCATGGACTCGAGGATGATGGGATGCTTCTCATCGCACAGGGTATCACCAGTGGTGGTGTTCTTCAGACCAACAGCAGCGGCGATATCGCCAGCGTAGCAGATGTCGATATCCTTACGGTTGTTTGCATGCATCTGCAGGATACGGCCGATACGCTCGTCCTGATCCTTAACAGAGTTGTAAACAGTGGTGCCAGCCTCAACGGTACCAGAGTACACGCGGAAGAAGCACAGCTTACCGACATACGGGTCAGTCATGATCTTGAATGCCAGTGCAGAGAACGGCTGATCATCGGAAGAAGTGCGATCTTCTTCCTCGCCAGTCTCCGGGTTGGTGCCCTTGATGGCCGCAACGTCGGTCGGAGCGGGCATATAATCAACGATTGCATCCAACAGTTTCTGAACGCCACGGTTCTTGTAAGAAGAGCCGCAGACAACAGGAACGATCTCGTTGGAAATAGTAGCCTTACGCAGAGCAGCCTTGATTTCTCCCTTGGTCAGCTCTTCGCCGTCCAGGTACTTCATCATCAGCTCTTCGTCGGTCTCAGCAACAGCTTCGATCAGCTTGTCATGATATTCCTGAGCCTGTTCTTTCAGGTCTTCAGGAATTTCCTCAACGCGCACATCATTGCCCATATCATCATAGTAGATATCGGCTTTCATGTCGATCAGATCGATGATGCCGCGGAAAGTGTCTTCCTGGCCGACAGGCAGCTGGATAGGCACACCGTTGGCATGCAGACGATCATGCATCATCTGTACGCAGCGGAAGAAGTCAGCACCCATGGTATCCATCTTGTTGACGTAAACCATGCGGGGAACCTTGTACTCGTCAGCCTGGCGCCAAACGGTTTCAGACTGAGGCTCAACGCCACCCTTTGCGGCCAGAACGGTAACAGAACCGTCCAGAACACGCAGAGAACGCTGAACTTCAACAGTAAAGTCAACGTGGCCCGGGGTGTCGATGATGTTGATACGATGACGGTTCTTTTTGAACAGAGCCGGATCGTGCTGGGTCTCGGTGTGGCTCCAGTAGCAGGTGGTTGCAGCGGAAGTGATGGTAATACCACGTTCCTGTTCCTGCTCCATCCAGTCCATCGTGGCAGCGCCGTCATGAACTTCGCCGATCTTATGGTTAATACCGGTGTAGTACAGAATGCGCTCGGTGGTGGTGGTCTTGCCTGCGTCGATGTGGGCCATGATACCGATATTTCGGGTCATTTGCAGGGATACGTCTCTCGGCGTTGCCATGGCTTAAACCTCCTCAGTAAGCAGATCAATAACGGTAATGCGCGAAAGCCTTGTTGGCTTCTGCCATCTTGTGGGTATCTTCGCGCTTCTTGACAGCGCCGCCAACGTTGTTGGTAGCGTCGATGATCTCGGCGGCCAGGCGAGCGGACATGGTCTTTTCACCACGGCTGCGGCTGTACAGAGTCAGCCAGCGCAGGCCGAGGGTCTCGCGGCGAGCGGGGCTGACCTCCAGGGGAACCTGGTAGGTGGAGCCGCCGACACGGCGGGCCTTAACTTCGAGGCTGGGCATGATGTTTTCCATGGCCTTCTCGAACATTTCGAGAGGATCGTTGCCGGTCTTCTCTTTGACAGTCTCAAAAGCTTCGTAAACGATCTTCTGAGCGACGCCCTTCTTGCCATCCAGCATGATGCTGTTGACCAGACGGGTGACGAGCTTGGAATTGTAAATAGGATCAGCCAGAACTTCGCGCTTTGCGATTTTACCTCTTCTGGGCATCTTTCTTCCCTCCTTCACATTAATGATATCATCGGTACTCGAAAGTTAAAGAAAACTCCCGTTATGCCACAAAAGGGTCAGCTGACCATTTTATGGCGAAAAGATGTTTCCTTACTTCTTGGCACCGGCCTTGGGACGCTTTGCGCCGTATTTGCTGCGAGCCTGGTTACGGTTTGCAACACCCTGAGTATCCAGAGTACCACGGATGATGTGGTAACGGACACCGGGCAGGTCCTTAACACGACCGCCACGGATCAGGACAACGCTGTGCTCCTGCAGGTTATGGCCGATACCAGGAATGTAGGAGGTGACCTCGATACCATTCGTCAGGCGGACACGGGCAACTTTACGCAGAGCAGAGTTGGGCTTTTTGGGGGTCATGGTACGAACAGCGGTGCAAACACCACGCTTCTGGGGGCTGTTCATGGTGGTGTACTGCTTCTTCTGGGAGTTGTAGCTCTTCTGAAGGGCAGGAGCAGTGCTCTTGGTTACCAGGACCTCACGGCCTTTGCGTACGAGCTGGTTAAAAGTAGGCATTTCTTTTCTCCTTTCTTGATTATTCCGCGCAGTTTTTTGCGGGGGTTGTGCTTCCATTTTGGCCGCACTTGACCCCTTAACTCACGCATTTATTATAATAGCGGATAAACCACGCTCTGTCAAGAGTATTCACAAAAAATATTTCAAATAATCGTGCAAGATGCTGATTTTCTGCACTGGGGGTTCTAATTGTGCGCTTAAGGTGTATCTGAAAACAAAGAATCAGATACACCCTCGGACTTTCCCCTGCTTATTTTGCAGCTTCCAGCTGTGCCACGCAGGCTTCGGCTTCGTCCAGAATGCGGCCGAACTTATCCAGGGCAGCATCCACCGGGGCGGGGGTGGTCAGGTCCACACCGGCATGGCGCAGCTCATCCAGCGGGTAAGCGCTGCCGCCCATGTGCAGGAACTCCAGGTACTTCTTAACAGCCGGTTCGCCGTTCTTCAGGATGCCCTCGGACAATGCCACGGCAGTGGAATAGCCGGTTGCATACTTATAAACATAGAACGGGCGGTAGAAGTGCGGGATGCGTGCCCACTCGTACTGTACTTCGTCATCCACAACCAGCTCCGGTCCAAAGTAGTCCACAATGAGCTTCTTGTACAGATTGTTCAGGGCGGCGGGATTCAGGGCTTCGCCGCGCTCGGCCATGGCGTGGGCATCGCGCTCAAACTCGGCAAACATCGTTTGGCGGTAGACGGTTCCCTTGAAATTTTCGAGGTACTGATTCAGCAGGGCCAGGCGGGTTGCGGGATCCTGGTTCTTTTCTGCCAGCAGGTGCTCAATGAGCAGGTTCTCGTTGACGGTGGAAGCGACCTCTGCGACAAACAGGGTATAGTCGGCATACTGGGCAGGCTGGGTATGGCGGCTGAACCAGCTGTGCATGCTGTGGCCCATCTCATGCGCAATGGTGGAAACGCTGTCCAGCGTACCGGTAAAGTTGCACATGATATAGGGGTTGGAATCATAGCTGCCGCCGGAGTAAGCGCCGCCGCTCTTGCCCTTGTTGGGGAACACATCGATCCAGCGCTCGGCAAAGCCCTTGCGAACGATGGTGCCGTACTCTTCGCCCAGCGGTGCAACGGCATCCAGAACCATCTGCTTGGCCTGGTCATAGGTGTAATGTGCGCTGACGCCCTTGGTCAGCGGGGCGTACACATCATAGTAGTGCAGCTCGTCCACACCCAGGATACGCTTGCGCAGAGCAACATAGCGATACATATCCGGCAGGTGCTTGCGCACAGTAGCCACCAGGTTATCATAGACCTGGCCGGGCACGTTCTCCCCTGCCATGGACATGGCGCGGGAAGATTCATAATGACGGACGGAGGCTTCGGCGGTAGCGGTCTTGACAGCGCCGGAGTAAGAGGCAGCCAGCGTGTTGATGTGCTGGCGGAAGCTCTTGTAGTAGCTTTCAAAGGCATTCTTGCGCAGCACGCGGTCATTGGAGGTTTGCAGCAGGATGTAGTTGGAAGCGGTCAGCTCCACATCGTTGCCCTCGCCATCCTTGACGGAATCGAACACCATGTCGGCGTCTTCCAGGTTATCGGCAACATTTTTCGGGGTGCCGAATGCCTCTCCGAAAGCAGCCAGCAGCTTTTCTTCCGGGGCGGTCAGGGTGTGAGGCTTTGCACGCAGCAGGTCTTCCAGAGCAAAACGATAGGGGGCAACCTGCTCGTCAGCCATGATGGCATCCAGGGTTTCCTGCGGCAGTGCCAAGATTTCCGGCTGAGCATAGGCGATGGTACCGACAGCCTTTACATATTTGGCGGTAGCGCGGGCATCCATGCTCTGGGCGTCATCAGCACGGGTATCCTCGCTCAGACGCAGGCTGGTGTAGACAGCCAGGTTTTCCAGTTCACGGAACACGCCGATTTCTGCATCATAAAATTCACGAATGCTGGCAGCGTTGTTCAGCTTGCCCTCCCAGGCAGCCAAAGCTTCAATTTTGGGGTCAATGGCGGCAAAAGCCTTTTCCCATTCCGCATCGCTGGCGTACATTTTGGTCAGGTCCCACTGGTACTGCGGGTCCATCTCTTTGCGTTCTTTCAATGCTTCCGACATAGCGGATTCTCCTTTTCTATATGATGTCTTTCTGAGCCAGTCAGGGAAGCGTTCTCCCCTGCCCTCCATGCAGGCACCATTCATCCTGCACAGACAAACCCAGTATAAAAGTATTATACACCAAATGTTAGAAAAAACAAATCCGTTTTTATTTAACAAAAAGCCTGCGCAGAAACAGTGTTTATGCACGGTTCCTGCACAGGCTCATTTCTCTAACTTTCTTTATTTGTCATTTGCCCGGCTTTCCAGCAGGCTTCTTACTTCTCCTGCCAACGCTTCACTTTCATTTGTCGTAAAGATACAATCAGACTGGTCTTTCCCGATTCTGAAAAACACCTGATAGTCCTTATTTCCGCAGAACGTCAGCACATCCAGCATGGGCTCGCTCTCCCCTGCCTGATAAGTAACCCAGAAGCGCAGCCGCAGTGGATTGGGGGTGATTTTTCCTGCCTGTTCATTGGTCACGCCATTGCGGCAGACAAGATATACCGTTGCGGCCCCCTGACTTGCTGGTAAATCCACCTGCTGCATATAGACACCGCTGCCCATTGTTTCACAATGCTGCATCCATGCGGCAACTGTGGGGTATTGCTGCCATACATCTTGTGGTACGTTCCACATCGCTGTACTTTGGTAGTTTGCAGATGCCACAAAAGCAATGCACCATAAAAGTACCGCCAGCAGTGTTGCTGCCGCTAAATACCGTACCCGCCTTGCTGCTGCTTTTGCAGCCGTTGCAGCGCCGCTTTTTCCCGCCGCTATAAAAAAGAGTCCGCTTATTGAAATGAACAGAAGTATCAACAATCCAATCGCCGCGCCAAGCCCAACAAATTGCAGAGCAAGCCATAGCAAAATTGCCATTACCGCAATCAGTACCCACGTTTGTTTTGCTGTCAGGCTTCCGGCCGTTTCTGCCTTTTCCTGTACATCTGGTTCTCTTGTTTCTGTCTTTTCTTCCAAAGCAACCTCTTCCGGCGGGATACCCAACAGTTCTCGGAGCATAAACTGGTTAGCTGTGCCAGGCAGTGCTTTTCCTGTCTCCCACCTTGCCACAGCCTGCCGTGTTACCCCCAGCTGCTCTGCCAGCATTTCCTGGGTCATGCCTTTTTCTTTCCGGGCGGATGCAATTTTCTCTCCCAATGTCATGGTGCTATCCCCCTTTCTTTGGGGCCAGCATAGCACAGCTGTACTACTATTTTCAAGCAACTTTGTATCACTTTTCTGCCACTTTTCCGCAATAAGCAGTTTCATTTCCTGCAAAGCAGCATAAAAATCCCCCACAGTACCCTTTCCGTTCGCAGTTGCCCGTGCGGAGAATGCTGTGGGGGATGTTATGTTTTATTGTCAGGCTAAGCTTATCAGATAAGAATAGTCTTACTTTTCAGCGTGGTCGTAAGCGCTGCCTTCGGCATCGCGGATTTCCTCGGCACGAGCCAGCTCTTCTTCAACCTCCGGCAAACCGGTTCCGGCGGGGATCAGCTTACCGATGATGACGTTCTCCTTCAGACCGGCCAGCGGGTCAACCTTGCCCTTGATGGCGGCTTCGGTCAGAACGCGGGTGGTTTCCTGGAAGGATGCAGCGGACAGGAAGCTGTCGGTTGCCAGGCTGGACTTGGTGATACCAAGCAGGATCTGACTGGCCTGGACCAGCTTCAGGTCGGTTTCGCCTGCATCAATGCGTTCCTGAATCTTCTCGTTCTCGATCATCACATCGCGGCGGTTGACAACGCTGCCCATGATGAACTCGCTGGAACCTGCATCGTCAATGCGAACCTTACGCATCATCTGGCGGACGATAACTTCGATATGCTTATCGTTGATTTCAACGCCCTGCAGACGGTAAACCTTCTGGACTTCGCTGATCAGGTAGTTCTGGGTAGCAATGCGGCCCTTGACAGCCAGGATATCCTGCGGATAAGCATGGCCTTCGGTCAACAGTGCGCCCTTGACGAGCACATCGCCCTCCATCACCTTCAGGCGGTGGCCGAACGGGATCAGGTAGCTCTTGGTAACCGGTGCGCCGTTATCGTCAACACCGGTCACTTCAACGTGGCGGCTCTTCTTGGTATCGTCAATATGGACGGTACCGGCAATCTCGGACATGATAGCCATTGCCTTCGGGCGGCGGCTCTCGAACAGTTCTTCAACACGCGGAAGACCCTGAGTAATGTCTTCAGCAGATGCGATACCGCCAGTATGGAAGGTACGCATGGTCAGCTGAGTACCGGGTTCGCCGATGGACTGTGCCGCAATGATACCGACGGATTCACCGACCTTAACGCACTGGCCGTTGGACATGTTGGAGCCGTAGCAGCGGGCACAGACGCCAACGTGAGCACGGCAGGTCATCACGCTGCGGATCTCCAGCTCGGTAATACCGGCAGCTTTGATCTTTTCAGCGTCGAACATATCCATCATCTTGTCCTTGGACACAATGAGTTCGCCGGTCTTGGGATCCATCACGTCATGCAGAGCATAACGGCCAATCAGACGCTCGGAGAAGCTTTCGATGGTAGCGTTGCCTTCGCTGATCTCGCTGACGAGGATACCCTCGGTAGCGTGGCAGTCTTCCTCGCGGATGATAACTTCCTGAGAAACGTCAACCAGACGGCGGGTCAGGTAGCCAGAGTCAGCAGTACGCAGTGCGGTATCGGTCAAACCTTTACGAGCGCCTCGAGAAGAGATGAAGTACTCCAAGATGTTCAGGCCTTCGCGGTAGTTTGCACGGATAGGCATTTCCAGGGTTTTACCTGCGGTGTTAGCCAGCAGGCCGCGCATGCCGGCCAGCTGCTTGATCTGGTCCATAGAACCACGAGCACCAGAGTCGGACATCATATAGATGGGGTTGCGCTGGTGGTGGGTCTTCAGGTTGGTAGACAGAGCGTTGGAAACTTCCTCGGTAGCTGCCTGCCAGATCTCAACGGTGTTCTTATAGCGCTCTTCATCAGAGATAAGACCACGGTTGAAGTTCTTCATGACCTTTTCAACCTTCTTGTCAGCCGCAGCCAGGATCTCCGGCTTCTCTTCGGGGATGATAGCGTCAGGCACGGCAACGGTGATGGCGGAAAGGGTGGAATACTTATAGCCCTGTGCCTTGATGTGGTCCAGCATGATAGCGCAGCGCTTGGTGCCATGCTTTGTCAGGCAGCGGCTGATGATGTCGGGCAGCTTCTTCTTGGTGACCTGGAAATCGACTTCGTAATCGAACTTATGTTCGGGGTCGGTGCGATCCACATAGCCCAGATCCTGCGGGATGGGGGTGTTGAAGATGATCTTGCCGACAGTGGTGGTGACAAGGGCGGTTTCGGGGCCGTTGCCAAAGTCCATGGTGCGGCGCACCTTAACGGGAGCCTGCAGGGTGACGATATGCTCGGCGTAAGCCATCAGGGCTTCGTCCTCATCGCGGAACACCTTGTCGTGGCCGGGGTCTTCGGGGTTGACCATGGTCAGGTAGTAAGAGCCCAGGATCATATCCTGCGTGGGCACGGTGACGGGTTCGCCGTCAGACGGCTTCAGCAGGTTGCCAGAAGCCAGCATCAGCATCTTGGCTTCGCGCTGTGCTTCGGTGGACAGCGGCAGATGGACAGCCATCTGGTCGCCGTCGAAGTCAGCGTTGAAGGGGGTGCAGACCAGCGGGTGCAGCTTGATGGCGTGGCCTTCGACCAGAACGGGCTCAAATGCCTGAATGCCCAGGCGGTGCAGGGTAGGTGCACGGTTCAGCAGAACGGGATGGCCCTTGATGACGGTTTCGAGAGAGTCCCACACCTCGGTGGAAGCACGCTCGACCTTTTTGCGGGCAGCCTTGATGTTGGAGGCAATGCCCTTCTGGACCAGGTCCTTCATAACGAAGGGCTTGAACAGCTCCAGAGCCATCTCTTTGGGCAGACCGCACTGGTACATCTTCAGCTCAGGGCCGACAACGATAACGGAACGGCCAGAGTAGTCAACACGTTTGCCCAGCAGGTTCTGGCGGAAGCGGCCCTGCTTGCCCTTCAGCATATCGGAAAGGCTCTTGAGGGCGCGGTTGTTGGGGCCAGTGACCGGGCGGCCGCGGCGGCCGTTATCGATCAGGGCATCAACTGCTTCCTGCAGCATGCGCTTTTCGTTGCGCACGATGATGTCGGGAGCGCCCAGCTCCAGCAGGCGCTTCAGACGGTTGTTGCGGTTGATCACGCGACGGTACAGATCGTTCAGGTCGGAAGTCGCAAAGCGGCCGCCATCCAGCTGGACCATGGGGCGGATATCCGGCGGAATGACCGGAACAACGTTCAGGATCATCCACTCCGGGCGCTGGCCGGACAGGCGGAATGCATCAACGCACTCCAGGCGTTTCAACAGGCGGACGCGCTTCTGGCCGGTAGCCTTTTCCAGTTCCTCATGCAGCTCTGCGGACAGAGCTTCCAGGTCGATCTCAGCCAGCAGCTTCTGGACGGCTTCGGCGCCCATGCCGGCTTCAAAGGTATCCTCGTACTTTTCCCGCATCTCCTTGTACTCGCGTTCGGTCAGGAGCTGCTTTTTCTCCAACGGAGTAAAGCCGGGATCGGTAACAATATAGTTTGCAAAGTAGAGCACCTTGTCCAGCTGGCGGGGGCCGATGTCCAGCATCAGGCCAATGCGGCTGGGAATGCCCTTGAAATACCAGATGTGCGAAACGGGTGCAGCCAGCTCAATGTGGCCCATGCGCTCGCGGCGGACCTTAGCGCGGGTAACTTCGACACCGCACTTATCGCAGATCTTGCCCTTATAGCGGATGCGCTTATACTTGCCGCAGTGGCATTCCCAGTCCTTGGTAGGTCCAAAAATGCGCTCGCAGAACAGGCCGTCGCGCTCCGGCTTCAGGGTGCGGTAGTTGATGGTTTCAGGTTTCTTGACCTCGCCATAGCTCCAGGCACGGATCTGGTCGGGAGAAGCAAGGCCGATCTTGATAGAATCGAACTCTTTATTTTCCATTCAGCGAACCCTCTCATTTAATCGTGACGTAAACAGCATTCCGATCATTCACCGTCGAACAGGTCGTCGCCATTGTCGGCTTCGATCTGTGCCAGAGAAGCTTCATCCGGCTCCTCATCGCCCAGGTCGTCGTCAAAGCCTTCATCGGCATCCTTGACACTGTAATCATCCTGCAGCTCGCTTTCCAGCAGAACGTTATCACCGATATCGCTGTTGTCAAAGTTGGCATCGTCATCGTCATATTCCTGACGCATATCAACAGCGTTGCCTTCCTTATCCTGAACAACAATATCCAGGCCAAGGCTCTGCAGTTCTTTCAGCATAACGCGGAAGCTTTCGGGGATGCCCGGATTCGGCACATCTTCACCCTTGACGATTGCTTCGTAGGTCTTGACACGGCCCACAACGTCGTCAGACTTGACAGTCAGGATCTCCTGCAGGGTGTAAGCCGCGCCATAAGCTTCCAGAGCCCAAACTTCCATTTCGCCGAAACGCTGGCCGCCGAACTGGGCCTTGCCGCCCAAAGGCTGCTGGGTAACCAGAGAGTACGGGCCGGTGGAACGGGCATGGATCTTATCATCAACCAGGTGATGCAGCTTGAGGTAGTACATATAACCGACAGTAACCTTGGAGGGGAACTTTTCGCCGGTACGGCCATCGTAAACGGTGGTCTTGCCATCATCGGTCAGGTCGATCTTGCTGAAATCGATGATGTGGCCCTTATCGCCCATCAGGCGGGGCAGCTTGGTGGGATATTCCGGTGCATGGTCGCCATGCCACTTGTCGCGGGCTTCGGCCAGGCAGTCACGGATATCGGATTCGTGCGCGCCATCGAACACGGGGGTCTGCACATGCCAGCCAAGGGCCTTGGCAACATAGCCAAGGTTGACTTCCAGCACCTGACCGATGTTCATACGGGAAGGAACGCCCAGGGGGTTCAGCACGATATCCAGCGGGGTACCGTCAGGCAGGAACGGCATGTCCTCCTGCGGCAGAATGCGGGAAACAACGCCCTTGTTGCCGTGACGGCCTGCCATCTTATCGCCAACGCTGATCTTACGCTTCTGGGCGATATAGACGCGCACGCAGGTGCGCACGCCGGGCTGCAGCTCGTCAGAGTTTTCGGGGGTAAAGACCTTAACATCCACAACAATGCCGTAAGCACCGTGGGGAACGCGCAGGGAGGTATCACGTACTTCCCGTGCCTTTTCGCCAAAGATGGCGCGCAGCAGGCGCTCTTCGGCGGTCAGTTCGGTTTCACCCTTCGGGGTAACCTTACCAACCAGAATATCGCCGGTCTTGACTTCGGCGCCGATGCGGATAATGCCGCGGTCGTCCAGATCCTTCAGGGAATCATCGCCGACGTTGGGGATATCACGGGTCACCTCTTCAGGTCCCAGCTTGGTATCGCGGGCTTCGCTCTCGTACTCCTCAATGTGGATAGAGGTGTAGATATCCTCGCGGACCAGCTTTTCGTTCAGCAGAACAGCGTCCTCATAGTTGTAGCCTTCCCAGGTCATGAAGCCGATCAGAGCGTTCTTGCCCAGAGAGATCTCGCCGTCCTTGGTGGCGGGGCCGTCAGCCAGAACGTCGCCCTTCTTGACAACATCGCCCACATAGACGGCGGGGCGCTGGTTGACGCAGGTTCCCTGGTTGGAGCGCATAAACTTAATCAGTTCATAGGTATCGGCGGAGCCATCTTCCAGACGGACAACGACCTTATCTGCGTCAACGCTTTCAACGGTGCCGTCATGGGCAGCCAGCACGCAGACGCCGGAGTCGGTAGCAGCCTTGTATTCCATGCCGGTAGCAACCAGAGAGCGCTGGGTAACCATCAGAGGCACAGCCTGACGCTGCATGTTGGAGCCCATCAGAGCACGGTTACAGTCATCGTTTTCCAGGAAGGGAATGCAGGCGGTAGCCACAGAAACCATCATTCGCGGAGAAACATCCATGAAATCGACCTGTTCACGGGCAAATTCCTGAATGTCGTTGCGATGACGGCCGGAAACGCGGGAACGGACAAAGCGGTTGTTCTCGTCCAGCGGTTCGTTGGCCTGTGCCACGATGTATTCATCTTCAACGTCGGCGGGCATATAAACAACTTCATCGGTAACAACGCCGGTTTCTTTATCCACGCGGCGGTAAGGTGCCTCAATGAAGCCGTACTTGTTGATCTTGGCGAAAGATGCCAGATAGGAGATCAGACCGATGTTGGAACCTTCGGGCGTCTCAATCGGGCACAGACGGCCATAGTGGGTATAATGAACGTCGCGGACTTCGAAGCCTGCGCGGTCACGGGACAGACCGCCGGGGCCCAAAGCGGACAGACGGCGCTTATGGGTCAGCTCAGACAGCGGGTTGTTCTGATCCATGAACTGAGACAGTGGGCTGGAACCGATGAACTCACGGATGGCAGCCACGACCGGGCGGATGTTGACCAGGCTCTGCGGGGTGATCTCGCCGGATTCCTGGTTCTGCAGGGTCATGCGCTCGCGCACAACGCGCTCCATACGGGCAAAGCCGATGCGGAACTGGTTCTGCAGCAATTCGCCAACGCTGCGCACGCGGCGGTTGCCCAAGTGGTCGATTTCATCGGTCACGCCGATGCCATGGTCAAGGCCCAGCAGGTAGTTGACGGAAGCAAAGATATCGTCAACGGTAACGGTGCGGCTGATGAGCTTATCATGATTCTTGGTCAGCAGTTCTTTCTGCTCTTCCGGATCGGAGGTAGCATCCAGAATCTTACGGATTTCGGCGAAGGAAGCGCGCTCGTTGATGCCGCATTCCTTCACGTCAAAGCTGAAGAAACTCTGGGCATCGACACAGCCGTTGGAGAACACGATCACATTGACCGGATCCTGGCCCTTGCGCTCCACGATAACAGTAACGCGGGAAACACCGGCGTTATCAATTTCAACAGCCTTTTCGTGGCTGATGCGCTCGCCCTTGGCGGCCAGCAGTTCGCCGGTCAGCGGGGCAATGATGTCCTCGGCAGTCTTATAGCCCGCAATACGGCGGAACAGGCACAGCTTGTTGTTCATCTTGAAGCGGCCAAAACGAGCCAGGTCGTAACGGCGCGGATCAAAGAACAGCAGGTTGATGTGGCTGCGGGAGCTTTCCACCGTCGGCGGCTCGCCGGGGCGCAGCTTGCGGTAGCACTCCAGCAGGGCTTCCTCTGTGGAATGGGTGATATCCTTTTCCAGGGTGGCGTTGATTTTGGGTTCAGAATCGCCGAAGTACTGGCGGATCTGCTCATCGGTGCCAAGACCCAGTGCGCGCAGGAAGGTAGTAACCGGCAGCTTGCGGTTTTTATCAATGCGCACATAATATACATCGGAAGAATCGGTTTCGTATTCCAGCCATGCGCCGCGGTTGGGGTTCATGGTTGCGGTGAAAAGGTCCTTGCCGGTACGATCCTTGCTGGAAGCATAGAACACGCCGGGCGAACGAACCAGCTGGCTGACGATAACACGTTCTGCACCGTTGGAGATGAAAGTGCCGGAATCCGTCATGAGCGGGAAATCGCCCATGAAAATTTCCTGTTCCTTCACTTCGCCGGTGCTCTTGTTCAACAGGCGCGCAGTGACATAAAGCGGCGCAGCATACGTTGCGTCACGCTCTTTACATTCTTTAATGGTATATTTGGGGTGCTTGTCCAGACGGTAATCGACAAATTCCAGCGAGAGATTCCCGGTGTAATCCTCGATCGCGTCAATGTCGTGGAACACTTCGCGCAGGCCCTCGTCCAGGAACCAGTTATAAGAGTTTTTCTGGATCTCGATGAGGTTGGGCATGCCAATCACTTCGTTGATGCGGGAAAAGCTCATTCTGGAGGTTCGACCGTTTTGTACGGGCTTGACCTTTACCATAAAATGCGACCACTCCTATTCCGTTCAGATTTGTTTTTGGCAAAAGCGCTCCGCCGAAGCAATGATTTTCTTGGAACATTCGTCGTTTTTAACAAAGTTTGAAAAAACGCGAAAAAATCAAAATTCCTTTAGGGCGCTCTATTCCATTTTGTGATACTATGCCAGTATACCAGCCAAAAAGCTGATTGTCAAGGGCTCTTTTGGCATTTTGCGTGTTTTTTTATCAGGCAATTGAACGCCCGGATGCGTGTCACATTTCTTTTGGCAAAGTGCTATTTTTGCATTTCTTTTGCCACTTGACAAATCCTTGAAATGCCGCTAATTGGCACAATGCCCAATTACCTTGTGTGTTTTTTGTATGGGTTGCAGCCTGCGTTTTTTCTGCATTTTCCCGTTTTTTACGCTTTGCAAACAAAAAGTGCCCTTCCCGCCGTTATCCGTGTGCAGGGTGGGCACTCGTCTGTTTTTGGTGTTATGCGTTTG
>OJOE01000388.1_pt1 | contig 25613 bp, 20 predicted proteins | sample 1598191 | NCBI WGS metagenome assembly OJOE01 (sample SAMN03922463, study PRJEB24848) | human gut metagenome | isolation source: stool sample | host: Homo sapiens | place: Germany | collected 2009-11
TGAATTTGATAAGTAACTTGCTACATACTCATAATAAGGAGCTAAATAGAACACGAATGGGAAATACACAAATGCTAAACTAAAGAAGATATTGGCCAAAATAAACGCTATACCGAGAGAGAAACTTGATTTTTCAACTTCCTAAAACGGTGTTGTTCAAACATTTCTACTTATTTGTACTTGCCAGTTGAACCTACGCTTCCCTAATAAAATGTCTATGGTAAAAAGTTAAAAAATCCTCCCACTTTTGTTAGATATATTTTTTTGTGTAATTTTGTAATCGTTATGCGGCAGTAATAATATACATATTAATACGAGTTAGTAATCCTGTAGTTCTCATATGCTACGAGGAGGTATTAAAAGGTGCGTTTCGGCAATGCATCTATTGTAGTATATTATTGCTTAATCAAATGAACATTATAAATTTAGGAATTCTTGCTCACATTGATGCAGGAAAAACTTCCGTAACCGAGAATCTGCTGTTTGCCAGTGGAGCAACGGAAAAGTGCGGCCGTGTGGATAATGGTGACACCATAACGGACTCTATGGATATAGAGAAACGTAGAGGAATTACTGTCCGGGCTTCTACGACATCTATTATCTGGAATGGAGTGAAATGCAATATCATTGACACTCCGGGACACATGGATTTTATTGCGGAAGTGGAGCGGACATTCAAAATGCTTGATGGAGCAGTCCTCATCTTATCCGCAAAGGAAGGCATACAAGCGCAGACAAAGTTGCTGTTCAGTACTTTACAAAAACTGCAAATCCCGACAATTATATTTATCAATAAGATTGATCGTGCCGGCGTAAATCTTGAGCGTTTATATCTGGACATAAAAACAAATCTGTCGCAAGATGTCCTGTTTATGCAAACTGTTGTCGATGGATCGGTTTATCCGGTTTGCTCCCAAACATATATAAAGGAAGAATACAAAGAATTTGTATGCAACCATGACGACGATATATTAGAACGATATTTGGCGGATAGCGAAATTTCACCGGCTGATTATTGGAATACGATAATCGCTCTTGTGGCAAAAGCCAAAGTCTATCCGGTGCTACATGGATCAGCAATGTTCAATATCGGTATCAATGAGTTGTTGGACGCCATTTCTTCTTTTATACTTCCTCCGGCATCAGTCTCAAACAGACTTTCAGCTTATCTCTATAAGATAGAGCATGACCCCAAAGGGCATAAAAGAAGTTTTCTTAAAATAATTGACGGAAGTCTGAGACTTCGAGACGTTGTAAGAATCAACGATTCGGAAAAATTCATCAAGATTAAAAATCTAAAGACTATTTATCAGGGCAGAGAGATAAATGTTGATGAAGTGGGTGCCAATGATATCGCGATTGTAGAAGATATAGAAGATTTTCGAATCGGAGATTATTTAGGTGCTAAACCTTGTTTGATTCAAGGATTATCTCATCAGCATCCCGCTCTCAAATCCTCCGTCCGGCCAAATAAGCCCGAAGAGAGAAGCAAGGTGATATCCGCTCTGAATACATTGTGGATTGAAGACCCGTCTTTGTCCTTTTCCATAAACTCATATAGTGATGAATTGGAAATCTCGTTATATGGTTTGACCCAAAAGGAAATCATACAGACATTGCTGGAAGAACGATTTTCCGTAAAGGTCCATTTTGATGAGATCAAGACTATCTACAAAGAACGACCTATAAAAAAGGTCAATAAGATTATTCAGATCGAAGTACCACCCAACCCTTACTGGGCCACAATAGGGCTGACTCTTGAACCCTTACCGTTAGGGGCAGGGTTGCAAATCGAAAGTGACATCTCCTATGGTTATCTGAACCATTCTTTTCAAAATGCCGTTTTTGAAGGGATTCGTATGTCTTGCCAATCTGGTTTACATGGATGGGAAGTGACAGATCTGAAAGTAACTTTTACTCAAGCCGAGTATTATAGCCCGGTAAGTACACCTGCTGATTTCAGACAGCTGACCCCTTATGTCTTCAGGCTGGCTTTGCAACAGTCAGGTGTGGACATTCTCGAACCGATGCTCTGTTTTGAGTTGCAGATACCCCAAGTAGCGAGTTCCAAAGCTATTACAGATTTGCAAAAACTGATGTCTGAGATTGAAGACATCAGTTGTAATAATGAGTGGTGTCATATTAAAGGGAAAGTTCCATTAAATACAAGTAAAGACTATGCCTCAGAAGTAAGTTCGTACACTAAGGGCTTAGGCATTTTTATGGTTAAGCCATGTGGGTATCAAATAACAAAAGACGGTTATTCTGATAATATCCGCATGAACGAAAAAGATAAACTTTTATTCATGTTCCAAAAATCAATGTCATTAAAATAATGGAGCGGTCAGGAAATTTCTATAAGGCAATACGGTTGGGGTATATACTTATCTCCGTTCTTATCGGATGTATAGCATATAATAGCTTCTATGAATGGCAGGAGATAGAAGCATTAGAACTTGAATTCAAATCACAGAGAAGTGAATAGACAGTATTACCCGACAGAGCAACTACGACAAAGCAATGCCATCAAAAAAAAATGACAGCACACACAAAGCATAGACTGATTGTCTTGCCCTAAAAGATTGATTGGAATTTATTCAGGACTGCCTATCACTTAGATAGAAGTCCAAGGTCTGCTGAAATACATAATTCAAAAATTGAAATTGCTTGACTGCAAATTTAGTAACTTTGCTTGACAAATTAACGAGAAAGAAGAGAAAATGAAAGCCGACCGCATAACATCACCTATACGCAAGCAGGGGGTTCGTGCTTCGTAAGACAGGAAAGTGGTAAATTTAAAGTTCAGTTCATCGTAGGTAGCTTAGTGGTAAAAATCCCTGCCTGCGTATAGCTGCAAACCGTTGTTAGCAATCCGCTGCGCTCCTTGCTAACAATGGCTCGGCGACTTACGTCGCTTGCCGTAAGCCGCCGCTTCGCGGACTGCTTACAACAAGCGACTTGGCTAAATAGCTCCGCTTTTGTATCTTCGATACAGCTTCGCTACTTCGCCAATTCGCCGAGCCATTGTTATGGGCCATTTTTGAATGACAATGCGAATAGATACAGACAAACAAATGAATTTACTTAGTGATAAGAACGTTGCAATAATTGGTGGTGGACCCGTTGGACTGACTATGGCAAAATTATTACAGCAAAACGGCATAGACGTTTCAGTTTACGAAAGAGACAACGACCGAGAGGCAAGAATTTTTGGTGGAACCCTTGACCTACACAAAGGTTCAGGTCAGGAAGCAATGAAAAAAGCGGGATTGTTACAAACTTATTATGACTTAGCCTTACCAATGGGTGTAAATATTGCTGATAAAAAAGGCAATATTTTATCCACAAAAAATGTAAAGCCCGAAAATCGATTTGACAATCCTGAAATAAACAGAAATGACTTAAGGGCTATCTTGTTGAATAGTTTAGAAAACGACACGGTTATTTGGGATAGAAAACTTGTTATGCTTGAACCTGGTAAGAAGAAGTGGACACTAACTTTTGAGAATAAACCGAGTGAAACAGCAGATTTGGTTATTCTTGCCAATGGCGGGATGTCCAAGGTAAGAAAATTTGTTACCGACACGGAAGTTGAAGAAACAGGTACTTTCAATATACAAGCCGATATTCATCAACCAGAGATAAACTGTCCTGGATTTTTTCAGCTATGCAATGGAAACCGGCTAATGGCATCTCACCAAGGTAATTTATTATTTGCTAACCCCAATAATAATGGTGCATTGCATTTTGGAATAAGTTTTAAAACACCTGATGAATGGAAAAACCAAACGCAGGTAGATTTTCAAAACAGAAATAGTGTCGTTGATTTTCTTCTGAAAGAATTTTCCGATTGGGACGAACGCTACAAAGAATTGATTCATACGACGTTGTCATTTGTAGGATTGGCTACACGGATATTTCCTTTAGAAAAGCCTTGGAAAAGCAAGCGCCCATTACCCATAACAATGATTGGGGATGCCGCACATTTGATGCCGCCTTTTGCAGGGCAGGGAGTAAATAGTGGGTTGGTGGATGCCTTGATATTGTCTGATAATCTAGCCGATGGAAAATTTAATAGCATTGAAGAGGCTGTTAAAAATTATGAACAGCAAATGTTTATCTATGGCAAAGAAGCACAAGAAGAATCAACTCAAAACGAAATTGAAATGTTTAAACCCGACTTTACGTTTCAGCAATTGTTAAATGTATAAAATGGAATAAAACGGCACATAACAAACAAATTGGCAATAGAGCCGGTGAAGTACTTCTATTGAACTTTTGTGCAATGTTGAAGATTAGTAATTCTATTCAACATTTGTGCTAAAAGTCGGCTCCATCGCCAATTTGCCAGCCGTTATGCGGCAGCTTAAAAAAAGACGACACCAAACCAAAAAAATCATCTTGACAACCACCCGACTTTGAACTACGAAGGATGAAATTTTTCAGGGACAACTTCCAGCATTTCCAAAAACAGTTTAACCATTGACTTGGAGACAAACAAACAATTTGAGCATTAAGGTTTAAACCGAATTTTTCCGAAATTGACCTGACCTGACTTTTCCTGAAAATCGACTTTAAAGCTGTTTTTACAGATAAATCAGGTTTCTCTAACAGACAGGAAATAAATGCTAAGTATTTGGCTTTAAACTTAAAATCAAAAAATAAGTGTTTTCTTTTAATGTTTAACAGGGCTGATTTGACAGTTGGCGGTGGCAAGAAACTTTCAGGACCTACCTCATAGACAAGTTTCAAATCAAAAAAAGTATGATAGAAAACGGTATATGGATTGTAAAGCTTCCTCGAAAATAACTTTTGTGTAGGTTCTAATTGAAGGACAATGGAACCTCCCAGAAAATTTTCAAGACTCTCAAACATCAGGATTTTGAAAATATCGGAAGTAATGCCATAAGGAATATTTGACACCACTTTGAAAGGAAATTTCGGAACTGCAAAATTCCTAAAATCACAACCGACAACTTGAACATTTCGGGCATCAGAAAATAATTTTCGTAAATGTTCAACCAAAGCTGTGTCGTTTTCAATAGCAACAACATTGTTGGCGATTTTTAATAAATGAACAGTAAGAAACCCCTTGCCTGCCCCAATATCTAAAACCGTATCCTGATTACTTATATTTGCTTGTCTTATTGCATCTTTTATTAGCACTTTATCAATAGTAAAGTGCTGACCCGTAAAACGAACGGGCAATTTCTTTTTTGTCATTAGTAACTTCTTACAGGTGAATAAAAAAATAGACGAGTTCCGAAAAGAGATAAACAATATCAATATTCAAATGATAAAATTCTCTCTATTTGGTGAAACAATACTGGAATGGAACGATAAAGATATCGAACATTACCATGCACAGCGTATGGCAATGGACAGTATGCTCTGCCGTTTCAAAGCTACCTATCCGGCAGAGCGTATCGATAGTGTGCGCAGTCTTTTAGAGGATTGACAAAACCACGATAACGACTCTGGGCTACGGATATGGTAGTTATAAATGATACTAAAATCAAAATAAATAATTTCTTCATAAATGTTATTTTATTAATAGTTCTGTATTAACTCTTATTTTTCCAAAAGTTTTCTGTTCATCACGTACCCGGCAAAGTTCCCGGTATGCTTTTTCCTTATACTCCTGAAGAACTTTGATTTCGTTACGTAATCGGTCGTTTTCTTCCTGAAGGACCTTGAGTTCTTTAGTCTGTTCTTCAGACTTCATTTCAGCACGTACCTTTTCTTCAGCTGTCTTTGCGATAAGTTCTGGAGCCAGAAGCTGTATCTGCTTCTGTGCCGTTATAAATTCACTCATGAGCATACACAAGGCTTCTACCTGGTTCCTTTCCTTCTCGATGTCTGGAGGAACAGGAAGAAATGGTGTTGTTTCCTTGTCATAGATGTCAAAGTCATTCTTCTCTATGAATTTCCAGGCTGTTTCAACCCATTCACCGACAGGCTTTCCGGCTTTTCGGCAATATATTTTTATTTCTTCGAGTATGTTTTTAGGTACTCTTAGAGTTGATGTCTGTATATTTGCTTTTTCTTGCATATCAATGATTTATGTGCAAAAATATAAAGAATATATTTATCAATATACACTTTCTACAAAAAATATATTATTGCTTTGTTATGTGTGTATCTACAAAACAACCACCGAAGCCGGATAAGGCGTCTGGTTGCGTGTAAGTGACTGTTACAAGGGTTTGTCCCATGAATGTTTCAATCTTGTCTATAACGGCCTCCATTGGCTCCCCTAAGCCTGTGGCTTCAGCAGATACCAATATCAAATCTCCTTCTTTCATATCTTTGGTTTTTTTGATTGTGTCACAAAATCAAATTATTTTATACCGAACTCTTCTCTTAGCATTTTGAGCAGTGAATTTTCAGCGTGCTTTCTTACCATATCCCCTGCACATACCTTGTCATCGTAGTAACAGCACCTTTCGTACACGTTTTTAAGTCTGCCGAGTTCAGCTATCTTATCCACAGCTTTGACTGCCCTGTCGTTGGTTGGGTGATCCATTGCGCTGCTTACCCATCTGTAAACAAACGAATATTGTTCGTACTGCTCTCCACCTTCTTCACGAGGATGCAGGGTGTTGATAGTGAAAATAACCGTGTCAGCTTTGGGCTTCCTGCCCTTTACAGGGTATTTGCAGAACAGCTTATAATCAAACCATACATCAGAGCCACTTTCCTTGATACGTTCTTTTGCTGGTTTAAGGATTTTTCTGTCTATGTCATTGTTTGAGTGCTTTTCTGGTATTTCTAAATCTTTCCTTAACTGCTGTATGGAGTAGTAATACTCCTTTCTGTCTCTTTGGCTGCAAATTATCTTATACAGCCTTTTTGTGTAGTTACCACGAAGCCCAAGCGCAAGTCCTTTGGAATACCTTGTACCACCTACACCAACACCGTAATAGACTAAGAACGGAATAGCCCAAGGATTAAGGGTAAGCATTATTTGGTTTGTTCCCTTTATGTTGTGTATAGCAATGAGGATAGAACCACCAATCGTTTCAACCTCTTTGTCTATTTTGGGGTGCTTCCAACGGAAAGAAAACCTTTTGCTTAACATGTCGGTCGCTTCTTTTATGACCTTTGTTTTGTTGTTTTGTCCGCCTGCTTCATCGCATCGGATAGTAACATAGGGCATATTAAACAAATCACGTGGCAGTTCTTCTTCCCTTGTCATATGCTTTTGCAGCTTGTCACTGATAAGGGTAAGCAGGTTTTCTTGCCATTCTGAAATATTATACTGCCCGAATGTTACGTTATTGGGCTGTATAAGCATGATCTCTTCTTCTGTTGGTGGTGTTATTGGGATAAATAGTTTGTCCATAAGACTGCTTTTTTGAGGTTACTTTGCGAAACTACATATAAAAACCGAAATAACAAAAAGATTTTCTGTTTTTATATTATACTTTAGTAATTTGGTCGGTTTTTGGTAGGGGGGATTTTAGTAATTTGGTCGGTTTTGATACGTTTGTTTTAGTAATTTGGTCGGTTTTGATACGTTTGTTTTATTTGTAATACATTGAAATATAGTGTTTTGTAATTAAAAAAACACATTCTTACAAGATATTCTGCAAAGACATTCTAACAAGAAAGCGGATTTTAGGGTGAAAGTGACCTAGCTTGCCTCTCTGAAAAACCGCACAAAGAAGGAGAAAAAGAGAACCCTCCCTTTAGGGAGTTAGGTGGGTTTGGATAGGCAAATTTTCTGGCGCGTTAAAAAATGTATATATTAGTAATTTTGTGTTTATTTTCTTTGCTTTTGATATATATTGTTATACATTTGCAATAAAAAGTATAACAATATGGAAGTAGCAATAAAGAAACTAACTGCATTCAGACTTGACAGCAACCTTCTGGACATGCTGAAGAGTGCTGCCAAACGTGAACATCGGAGCTTAAACAACTTCGTAGAATGTCTTCTTATGGATGCCATGTACACAGAACCAAACGAAGAGACCAAAGCGGCCATAGAAGAAGCTCGTGCCGGGAAAAACCTGAAGAAAGTTGATACAAGCAGCTTCGAGAACTTTATAAAATCCTGTAGTGAATGAGAGAGGTTAAGACTGGTGGCCAGTTCCGGAAAGACCTGAAACGGTACAGGAATGATAATACCAAACTGGAAAAACTTTATGAAATTGTAGGATTCCTGGAACGTTGTGAGGATGTTCCAAAAGAGTTTAAACCTCATATGCTTTCAGGTGATTATGCAGGTCACATGGAATGTCACGTAGAAAATGATTTTCTTTTGATATGGATTGATGATGAAGTCGTAAAGCTGGTTAGGCTTGGCAGTCATTCAGAATTGTTTGGAAAGAAGAAGAAATAACAAAACCATTTTAGAAAGTCAGCAGAACTTCAAAACAAAATAAGTTCTGATGACTTTTGTTTTATGCTTTTGTTCAGAACAAGGACAGCTGCCGTTTGTCCTCTTCTTCCTGTTTGTGTACTTTCTGGCTCTGCTTCTCATACTCGAGTATCTCCTGTATTGACCGGATAGCTCTTTTTCTCTGTTCCGGAGTGGTGCGCCTTGCCATACCCTTTTCCATTTTCCCGGACTTCAGCCAGTTCGAATACATGTCGATCAGGCAGAGTACTTCTTCTTCCATTACTGTAGGCACTCTCATGGTCTTGGTGTACATGCCGGACACGGCCTTTCTTCCGGAACCTTCTCTGGCTCCACCTTTCCCGGTCTTTTTCCCTGGTTCTTTTTCCATAGGTCTGTTTTGTTTGATTTCGTTACGGAATCAAAGTTAGGTATTTTATATCGGATATCCAAGTAAAACCGCACACTGATTTGCACTGCAAACGGCTGCACTCGTCGGGAGTGTTGGTACACCCCCTTGCCGTGCGGCGCTCCCCGACCGATGAGTTTTTTGTGGTGTTCCGGACATGTTCTGTTGTGCGGTTTTGTTGGGTAATTCTGTTGTGTACCGGGTGTGCGGTTTTCGTGTGTGTTCACGTGTGTGGGATAGGTTCTATCTCTCCCCGTCCCCTTTGCTGATTTCGCGCTGGGGAGGGTGTTCGATAGAACAGCAAGAGGAAACCGGGCAAGCCCTGTTTTTTCCTCTTGCCCTACGGGGTTTTTAGCTGTAAATCAGCTATTTAGAAAATTATACTAATATAATTTGGTTATAACGAATAAATATACTATCTTGTAAACCAATTAGTTAGCATATTAATTTGTTATAATAAGCCTTATAATATCATGGAAAAAGACAGCAAAACAACGGTAGCGGTAGAACGTACTACTTTTGCTAAACTTGACCGTCTGGCCAAGGCAAACAGTGTGTCAAAAATGGAGTTTATTACTCATGCCATAAACTACTTTGAGAAGTACGGTATAAACCCGGTCGAGCATGAAAGTCCGGCACAGGAAATGCAGAAGCTTATCAAGCGCATGGACCAGGTGTTCGCATTCCTGAAGAAACAGGAAACGGATCTTGTGCGTCCGGCTTGTGAAGCTCTGGCCGGAGCCAGCACACAGATAACCATAAGCCTTTCATCCTTACTTTCGGAAGAAAAGTTCAGGCGGTTCCTGAAGGACAACAAGGAGCTGCTTGCCGGGATAATCAACAGTTCAGACAACAACGGCAAGGCTATAGGCAGGGCAGAAAAAGCGGTGCGGGATGCAGATTCAACTATCAGGAAGAACCAGGAGATTATCTTCAAGCGGATAGAAGCCAGCGAAACGGCACAACTCAAAGCCATGCAACATATCGTTTCCTTCCTCGATGCAAAAGGAAAGACCGGGCTGCTCGATGACATAAACAAGGTCTATAAGAAGGAAAAGGACAGGAGGGGGCTATGAACATAAAGATTCAGGGTGGCGGTTCCGGAACTTATGCCAATACAGGGAGCTGCACAGGAGTAACGACCTATCTCCAGCATGAGGATCTGGAGCGCATGAAGAACGGCCGGGAAGTACAGCCGTTTTTCAATAATTCTCGTGACTACATAAGCGCACAGGAAGTAACCTTCAAGATAGACAACAACAAGGCAAAATTAAGCCGGAACGATGCGAAATTCTATGTGATCACGGTAAGCCCTTCCAGCCGGGAGCTGGAGAAAATGGGCAAGACAGAGAAGGAACAGGCTGAAGCCATGAGAAAGTATGTGCGTGATGATGTGATGCAGCACTATGCGGAAGGGTTCGGAAAAGGCCTGAACAAAGAGGATATCGAGTATTACGGGAAGATCCATTTTGAGAGGAAGGGAGCCGACCGGTACGACATGCACGCACATATCATCGTCAGCCGGAAGGACAGGAGCAACACCAGGAAGCTAAGCCCAAAGACCAACCACACCGGGAAGAAGAACTGCGGAAACGTGAAGGGCGGTTTCGACAGAACAGATTTTTTCCGAAAGTGTGAAACCTCATTTGACAAGCGCACAGGGTATGACCGGGCTCCAGAACAGACCTTTGACTATCTCAATACCATGAAGAACGGAAGTCCGAAAGAAATCTTCCAGAAGAAGGAATGGGCGGAACGTGTGAACCATGAACGGCTTGAAAAGATGAAAGCCGAATGGAGCCGGGATCTTCAGGAACCGCACCAGGAACAAGGCCGGGAAGAGAGCCAACAACAGGGAAACAGTATTTCCCAAGTTCCGGAAATCAACCAGGCACCACAGCGGAAGAAACAGCTGGAGGAAGAACTCGACCAGCCCAGGAAAAGAAGTCGGGGTTTTGGAATGGGTATGTAAATTACAGATACATGCTTGCGTGAGGGATGTTTGTCCCCTGTATTTAAGTTTGGTTCTAAAAAGAAACCCCAACGGATAAAGTCAACCCACCAGCATTAAATCTTTTATTATTCCTACCCATGGAGCCAATTCCCGGTATATAAGAGAATTCATATTTTGCCTGGTTATACGTATATCCTATACCAACATGAATTGAAGTCTTTTTTGTGACAGGCAGTGATATTCCGGCAGAGGGGGAAATATAAAAACCTCCACTTTTATAACCTCCACCATCATGTTCTTCTTCAAAAAGTTCAGAGTATCCGATTTTCATATCTATGTATGGCTTAACTTTTAAGTTACAAAGTGTATAACGTACATCTGCGAAAACAGGCAGACTGTATGTTTTAAGTATGTCGCTTTCTGTTGAAATACCCAACCCTATACCTCCTCCAATGAAAAGATTGTTATGAAAGAGATCTACGCCATGGACAGTGTTGATATGCCATTGACTGAAACCATACTCACCGCTGCCAAATGAATAACCGGTATTGTGAATTTGATAAGTAACTTGCTACATACTCATAATAAGGAGCTAAATAGAACACGAATGGGAAATACACAAATGCTAAACTAAAGAAGATATTGGCCAAAATAAACGCTATACCGAGAGAGAAACTTGATTTTTCAACTTCCTAAAACGGTGTTGTTCAAACATTTCTACTTATTTGTACTTGCCAGTTGAACCTACGCTTCCCTAATAAAATGTCTATGGTAAAAAGTTAAAAAATCCTCCCACTTTTGTTAGATATATTTTTTTGTGTAATTTTGTAATCGTTATGCGGCAGTAATAATATACATATTAATACGAGTTAGTAATCCTGTAGTTCTCATATGCTACGAGGAGGTATTAAAAGGTGCGTTTCGGCAATGCATCTATTGTAGTATATTATTGCTTAATCAAATGAACATTATAAATTTAGGAATTCTTGCTCACATTGATGCAGGAAAAACTTCCGTAACCGAGAATCTGCTGTTTGCCAGTGGAGCAACGGAAAAGTGCGGCCGTGTGGATAATGGTGACACCATAACGGACTCTATGGATATAGAGAAACGTAGAGGAATTACTGTCCGGGCTTCTACGACATCTATTATCTGGAATGGAGTGAAATGCAATATCATTGACACTCCGGGACACATGGATTTTATTGCGGAAGTGGAGCGGACATTCAAAATGCTTGATGGAGCAGTCCTCATCTTATCCGCAAAGGAAGGCATACAAGCGCAGACAAAGTTGCTGTTCAGTACTTTACAAAAACTGCAAATCCCGACAATTATATTTATCAATAAGATTGATCGTGCCGGCGTAAATCTTGAGCGTTTATATCTGGACATAAAAACAAATCTGTCGCAAGATGTCCTGTTTATGCAAACTGTTGTCGATGGATCGGTTTATCCGGTTTGCTCCCAAACATATATAAAGGAAGAATACAAAGAATTTGTATGCAACCATGACGACGATATATTAGAACGATATTTGGCGGATAGCGAAATTTCACCGGCTGATTATTGGAATACGATAATCGCTCTTGTGGCAAAAGCCAAAGTCTATCCGGTGCTACATGGATCAGCAATGTTCAATATCGGTATCAATGAGTTGTTGGACGCCATTTCTTCTTTTATACTTCCTCCGGCATCAGTCTCAAACAGACTTTCAGCTTATCTCTATAAGATAGAGCATGACCCCAAAGGGCATAAAAGAAGTTTTCTTAAAATAATTGACGGAAGTCTGAGACTTCGAGACGTTGTAAGAATCAACGATTCGGAAAAATTCATCAAGATTAAAAATCTAAAGACTATTTATCAGGGCAGAGAGATAAATGTTGATGAAGTGGGTGCCAATGATATCGCGATTGTAGAAGATATAGAAGATTTTCGAATCGGAGATTATTTAGGTGCTAAACCTTGTTTGATTCAAGGATTATCTCATCAGCATCCCGCTCTCAAATCCTCCGTCCGGCCAAATAAGCCCGAAGAGAGAAGCAAGGTGATATCCGCTCTGAATACATTGTGGATTGAAGACCCGTCTTTGTCCTTTTCCATAAACTCATATAGTGATGAATTGGAAATCTCGTTATATGGTTTGACCCAAAAGGAAATCATACAGACATTGCTGGAAGAACGATTTTCCGTAAAGGTCCATTTTGATGAGATCAAGACTATCTACAAAGAACGACCTATAAAAAAGGTCAATAAGATTATTCAGATCGAAGTACCACCCAACCCTTACTGGGCCACAATAGGGCTGACTCTTGAACCCTTACCGTTAGGGGCAGGGTTGCAAATCGAAAGTGACATCTCCTATGGTTATCTGAACCATTCTTTTCAAAATGCCGTTTTTGAAGGGATTCGTATGTCTTGCCAATCTGGTTTACATGGATGGGAAGTGACAGATCTGAAAGTAACTTTTACTCAAGCCGAGTATTATAGCCCGGTAAGTACACCTGCTGATTTCAGACAGCTGACCCCTTATGTCTTCAGGCTGGCTTTGCAACAGTCAGGTGTGGACATTCTCGAACCGATGCTCTGTTTTGAGTTGCAGATACCCCAAGTAGCGAGTTCCAAAGCTATTACAGATTTGCAAAAACTGATGTCTGAGATTGAAGACATCAGTTGTAATAATGAGTGGTGTCATATTAAAGGGAAAGTTCCATTAAATACAAGTAAAGACTATGCCTCAGAAGTAAGTTCGTACACTAAGGGCTTAGGCATTTTTATGGTTAAGCCATGTGGGTATCAAATAACAAAAGACGGTTATTCTGATAATATCCGCATGAACGAAAAAGATAAACTTTTATTCATGTTCCAAAAATCAATGTCATTAAAATAATGGAGCGGTCAGGAAATTTCTATAAGGCAATACGGTTGGGGTATATACTTATCTCCGTTCTTATCGGATGTATAGCATATAATAGCCTCTATGAATGGCAGGAGATAGAAGCATTAGAACTTGGCAATAAAAAAATAGACGAGCTCCGAAAAGAAATAAACAATATCAATATTCAAATGATAAAATTTTCTCTATTGGGTGAAACAATACTGGAATGGAACGATAAAGATATCGAGCATTACCATGCACGGCGTATGGCAATGGACAGTATGCTCTGCCGTTTCAAGGCCACCTATCCAGCAGAGCGCATCGATAGTGTGCGCAGTCTTTTAGAGGATAAGGAACGACAGATGTTCCAGATAGTCCGGTTAATGGATGAACAACAATCTATTAACAAGAAGATAGCCAATCAAATTCCGGTTATTGTACAGAAAAGTGTGCAGGAACAGTCCAAAAAGCCAAAACGAAAAGGTTTCTTAGGCATATTCGGCAAAAAAAAGGAAGTAACTCCAGCAGTATCAACCACTATCCTTCATTCGGTCAATAGAAACGTAATCAGCGAACAGAAAGTGCAGGATCGCCAATTGTCGGAACAAGCCGACAGCCTTGCAGCTCGTAATGCAGAACTTAACAGACAACTGCAAGAATTGATTTGCCAAATAGAAGAAAAGGTACAAACCGAACTGCAAAGCCGGGAAAACGAAATAGTTGCCATGCGTGAAAAGTCATTTATGCAAGTAGGCGGTTTAATGGGATTCGTTCTTCTATTGTTGTTAATTTCCTACATCATCATACATCGTGATGCAAAAAGCATTAAACAATACAAGCACAAGACAACTGATTTGATAAGGCAACTGGAACAATCCGTACAACGGAACGAGGCACTGATAACGTCAAGGAAGAAGGCGGTACATACTATCACCCATGAACTGCGCACACCGCTGACAGCAATAACAGGCTATGCCGGACTGATACGGAAAGAACAGTGTGAGGATAAGTCCGGGCAGTATATCCAAAACATACTGCAATCCTCCGACCGTATGCGGGATATGCTTAACACTTTGCTTGACTTCTTCCGCCTGGACAACGGCAAGGAACAGCCCCGTCTGTCACCCTGCCGGATTTCAGCAATCACGCACACACTTGAAACGGAGTTCATGCCTGTTGCCGTGAACAAAGGGCTGTCCTTGTCCGTGAAGACTGGACACGATGCCATTGTATTGACCGACAAAGAGCGAATAATACAAATCGGGAATAACCTGCTGTCAAACGCTGTCAAGTTCACAGAAGAAGGCGGTGTTTCTTTGATTACTGAATATGATAATGGAGTTCTGACACTGGTCGTTGAAGATACAGGTACAGGCATGACAGAAGAGGAACAGAAACAAGCGTTCGGTGCGTTTGAACGTCTATCAAATGCCGCCGCAAAGGAGGGTTTCGGGCTTGGGCTTGCCATAATGCGTAATATTGTGTCGATGCTTGGCGGAACAATCCGTTTAGACAGCAAGAAAGGGAAAGGCAGTCGTTTCACAGTTGAAATTTCTATGCAGGAAGCTGAAGAACAGCTTGGATATACAAGCAATACACCTGTTTATCATAACAATAAATTCCATGATGTTGTCGCCATTGACAATGATGAGGTATTACTTCTGATGCTGAAAGAGATGTATTCCCAAGAAGGAATACACTGCGACACTTGCACCGATGCTGCGGCACTGATGGAAATGATACGCCAGAAAGAATACAGCCTGTTGCTGACAGACTTGAATATGCCCGATATAAACGGTTTCGAATTGCTGGAACTGTTGCGTTCGTCCAACGTGGGCAATTCACCAACAATCCCGGTGGTTGTGGCAACCGCTTCGGGCAGTTGTAACAAAGGGGAACTATTGGCAAAAGGCTTTGCCGGATGCCTGTTCAAACCGTTCTCCATATCGGAACTGATGGAGGTTTCCGACAGGTGTGCCATAAAAGCGACACCGGACGGGAAACCGGACTTTTCCGCCTTATTGTCCTATGGCAATGAAGCCGTCATGCTGGAAAAGTTGATAACTGAAACAGAAAAGGAAATGCAGGCGGTACGGGATGCAGCAAAAGAAAAAGACCTGCAAAAGCTGGATTCCCTGATCCACCACCTGCGCAGTTCGTGGGAGGTGCTCCGTGCCGACCAACCGCTGAATGTACTTTACGGATTGCTTCGTGGCGATGCTCTCCCGGATGGTGAAGCGTTAAGCCATGCCGTGACTGCCGTGCTGGATAAGGGAGCGGAAATAATCCGGTTGGCAGAAGAGGAAAGGAGAAAATACGAAGATGGATAAGACAAAAATAATTGTGGTGGAAGACAACATCGTGTATTGCGAATATGTCTGCAATATGCTGTCACGGGAGGGCTACCGCAATATGAAGGCTTACCACCTCTCAACCGCGAAGAAACATCTGCAACAGGCAACAGATAATGATATCGTGGTTGCCGACCTGCGTCTGCCTGACGGCAGTGGCATAGACCTTTTGTGCTGGATGCGAAAGGAGGGAAAGATGCAGCCCTTCATCATTATGACCGACTACGCCGAAGTTAATACCGCCGTGGAAAGCATGAAACTCGGCTCGATAGACTATATTCCCAAACAGCTTGTGGAGGATAAACTTGTCCCCCTGATCCGTTCCATACTGAAAGAACGTCAGGCAGGACAACGCCGTATGCCTATATTCGCCCGTGAAGGTTCCGCCTTTCAGAAAATCATGCACCGCATAAGGCTGGTAGCCGCCACCGATATGAGCGTGATGATATTTGGTGAGAACGGCACGGGCAAGGAGCATATTGCCCACCTGTTGCATGACAAGAGCAAACGTGCAGGCAAGCCATTTGTGGCGGTGGACTGCGGTTCACTCTCCAAAGAGCTTGCACCGTCGGCTTTCTTCGGACACGTCAAAGGTGCATTTACAGGTGCGGACAATGCCAAGAAAGGATATTTCCATGAGGCGGAAGGCGGCACGTTGTTTCTGGACGAGGTAGGAAACCTCGCGTTGGAAACCCAACAGATGTTGCTCCGTGCCATACAGGAGAGGCGGTATCGCCCGGTCGGAGACAAGGCAGACCGGAATTTCAATGTCCGCATCATCGCTGCTACCAATGAAGATTTGGAGGTATCGGTGAATGAAAAGCGTTTTCGGCAGGATCTTCTGTACCGCCTGCACGACTTCGGGATAACCGTTCCTCCGTTGCGTGACTGTCAAGAAGACATTATGCCGCTGGCAGAGTTCTTCCGTGATATGGCAAACAGAGAGCTGGAGTGTAGCGTGAGCGGGTTCAGTTCCGAAGCACGTAAAGCGTTGCTGACACACGCATGGCCGGGCAACGTGCGGGAACTTCGGCAGAAAGTTATGGGTGCTGTATTGCAGGCGCAGGAAGGTGTTGTCATGAAAGAGCATCTGGAACTTGCCGTGACGAAACCGACCTCTACTGTCAGCTTCGCCTTGCGCAATGACGCGGAGGATAAGGAGCGGATATTGCGTGCGTTGAAACAGGCAAACGGCAACCGGAGTGTCGCCGCAGAACTGCTCGGCATAGGCAGGACAACACTATACAGCAAACTTGAAGAGTATGGACTTAAATATAAATTCAAGCAATCATAGCCCGTAATTCACTGAATTTGGCTATCTTTGCATAACATTTGAGAAAAACGGCGATTGGCAGGAGCTTTTCGCCGCCAACATATAGGATAAGACCGCAAGGCGTTTCAAGCGAAAATCTGGTAAATTGGAACTACGGAGACGATTGCGTGATGCTTATGCTATGCTTACGCATAGCGTGCATTCACGTACTCTCCGTAAAGGCTTTACCAGAGCCATCGCTTGAAGGTAGTGTGAATTGCACGCTACTTTTTTACCCTTGCCTAACGAAAGGAAACGATTATGGGTAAAGTTCAGATTCTCGCCGTACTGACGATGGACGGATGTCTTTCTTCAGAGTTATATGATAAAGCACATCAGGATTTGTGCCTTGACCGTTGCGGTCTTGATGAAATCAGGAAGAAAGCCTTTTACCGTGTGACACCGGACTATTCCATTTCAATGCTGCACGAATGGAGAAAAGACTGCACAAACATCCGTTACCTCGCGGAAGCCACACCGGACACGGCAGACTATATAAACGGACTGCTGCGGATGCACGCTGTGGATGAAATCATACTATACACCGTTCCTTTCATATCCGGAAGCGGACGACATTTTTTTAAGTCGGCTCTGCCAGAGCAACACTGGACGCTTTCCTCTTTGAAAAGCTATCCCAACGGTGTATGTCGCATTATCTATATCCTTGATAAAAAAGCAAGATAGCCAAAATGTGCGGCAAGCATACATTTCTATTTTCAGGAATAGAATAAATGTTCCGATTACAAACAATTTAAGTCGGAGATAATTTGTCCTTGTGAAAAAATACTGAATTTTATACCTCTGAAATCCAGCACTTTGTAAAATTGAGTGTTGGATTTTTTATTTTCTGCCGCGTTTTTTGCCAATTATATTCATGTGCGCACGCAGAAAACAAAGTGTAATTTTCAAAATTGACAGAACCATGAATTATTTCTTGCTGGCGGAAACCGACTTTTTCCGCCTGATAAACGAAGCCGGCGACTGCAATATGGAAACGGCATACACGGCTTTCGCCACCCAAGTGATCGAACTGTGCAACGGCGGCATGGACATGAACCTTACCGTCATCGCGCTTGCCTACATCGAAATCGAGTTGCAGCACCATCCCGTACGTAATCTGTCAGAAGAAAAAAGAGAGATTGCCGCCTACGTCAGCAAGGCTCTGTCTTTCGTAAGAAAGATGCAGAAATTCCTTGCCACGCCCCAAGTGCCACCACTAATATCCGCCAACAACGCAACAGAAACCACCGCCAGCCTTCTTCAATGGACGGGCAATGCCATCGACCTCGTGGAACTTATCTACGGCATAGACGTGATGGGCTGCATCAACAACGGCAATATGCCGCTCAAACAGCTCGCCCCACTTCTCTATAAGATATTCGGGGTTGATTCTAAAGACTGCTACCGCTTCTACACTGATATCAAACGCCGGAAGAACGAAAGCCGCACCTATTTCATTGACAGGATGCAGGAAAAACTGAACGAGAGAATGTTGCGTGATGAGGAGTTGGAGCGGATGAGAAAATAAAAAAATATCCATTACATATGAGAAGACAGGAATACTCGTATCCTGTCTTTTTATTTTCATTTAATTATATATTAATTAGCACAATATATGTGAGTTTTTCATTCCTATAAGGACAAATTTCAGAAACGTATGTCTGGTAAATTATTGAGTCATCATAGTATGAACATATATCATTACTAAAAACAATGAAACAACTTCCATAAGATTGTGGTTGTAAAAATCGCCATTTAATAGCCCGTTTTTTTTGTAAAATTCGCCAATTAAAAAAATATGATTATCTTTGCATTATATTTTATAAGGTATGGAAACAGTAAATAGAATACTTCAAGAGAAGATTACAGCACGAATCGCGCCCAATAAAGCAGTACTGATTTTTGGTGCTCGCCGTGTTGGTAAAACGGTAATGATGCGTAAAATTGTGGACAACTATTCAGGTAGGACGATGATGCTCAACGGCGAAGACTACGACACATTAGCACTATTGGAGAATCGCTCAATAGCCAATTATCGGCATTTATTGGATGGTATTGATTTGCTGGCTATTGATGAGGCACAGAACATACCACAAATCGGTAGTATTCTGAAGTTGATAGTTGATGAAATACCGGGAATAAGTGTCTTGGCAAGTGGTTCTTCGTCATTCGATTTGCTGAATAAGACTGGTGAACCGTTGGTCGGCCGCAGTACGCAATTTCTCCTTACACCATTCTCGCAACGGGAAATCGCACAGACGGAAACGGCACTTGAAACCCGCCAGAACCTCGAAGCGCGCTTGATTTACGGTTCCTATCCCGAAGTAGTAATGATGGAGAACTATGAACGTAAAACAGACTACCTACGTGATATTGTCGGTGCATACCTGCTTAAAGATATCTTAGCAATTGACGGCTTAAAAAATTCGAGCAAGATGCGCGATCTACTGCGATTGATAGCTTTTCAGTTGGGCAGCGAAGTTTCTTACGAAGAGTTAGGTAAACAACTCGGCATGAGCAAGACGACCGTTGAAAAATACCTCGACCTATTGGAAAAGGTCTTCGTTATCTATCGTCTGGGGGCTTATTCGCGTAACCTACGCAAGGAGGTTACAAAAGCTGGCAAGTGGTACTTCTACGACAACGGCATTCGCAATGCCATTATCGGGGCTTTCTCACCGCTGGCCATTCGGCAGGATGTCGGTGCGCTGTGGGAGAACTACATCATCGGAGAGCGGCGCAAAGCGAACTTCAATGAGGGACTGCACAGGGAGTTCTATTTCTGGCGCACCTACGACAAACAGGAAATCGACCTGATTGAGGAGAGTGCCGACAGTCTTACCGCCTTGGAGTTCAAGTGGGGAAATAAAATGCCGGCCGCACCGAAAGCCTTCCAAGAAGCCTATCCCTATGCCGAGTTTCATGTGGTAAATCGGGAGAATTATTTGGAGTTCGTATAATCAATAAATTACGTATATGGAAACAAAACTACAATCCAAACAGCAATATCCGCGGTTTATCCAAAATAAACCGTGTGGTATTGACAAATTCGATGGAGGTTCGCAAGAAAGGTTGGCAAAAACTATTGCTCGCCATTTTTGTCAGAATGATTCATTGGATGAGGAATGTACTTTACCTCGAATTATCGGCATCGAAGGTATTTGGGGATCTGGAAAATCCAACGTGGTTAAAATGTTGGAACGTGAATTATCAGACGACTATTACTTTTTTGAGTATGACGCATGGGGACATCAAGAGGACTTGCAACGCCGCTCTATATTGGAATTGCTTACAAGCAAACTTATTGATGATGGTATCCTATCTGGAAATGCAACAATAAAAGTCAAAGGTGGAGGTACGAAAACCGTATCATGGTCTGAAAAGCTGAAATATTTATTAGCCCGTAAAACGGAGACCGTAACCGAAAAATATCCCCTTATCAGTAATGGTATGGTTGCGGCATTTTTGGTTGCAGTTTTAACTCCGATATTTACATTTATTGCGTATGCAGTAAAACCTACACCCACAACATGGTGGTTTTCTTTATTGTCTATTATCATAGCTGCACTGCCAGTTCTTATTGCATTGTGCGTTTGGAAATGGGCATATAGCAAAGATCATAAATATGGATGGAGTTATATGTTAGCTATTTATCAAGATAAAGTCGAAAAGGACGTTTGCTATGAGACTTTGAGCGAAGACGAACCAACGGTTTACGAGTTCAAAACATGGATGCAAGACATTTCTGATTTTATCAAGGAAAAAGGACAACGTAAATTAGTCCTTGTTTTTGACAACATGGATCGTCTCCCCGCTGAAAAAGTAAAAGAATTATGGTCTTCTATCCATACGTTCTTCGCCGATAGCGGTTTTGAAAATGTTTGGGCTGTTATTCCTTTCGATGAAACACATTTAGCTTGTGCATTCGGAGATGAGACCGACGAACAAACGAAACAACTGACCAAGTATTTTATCAATAAAACTTTCCCTATTGTTTATCGTGTTGCTCCTCCTGTTATTACCGACTATCGAAGTATATTCAACAAACTGTTTGTTGAAGCATTTGGAGAAACAGAAAATGAAGCGAAAGAAACTATAAATCGGATATTCAGATTGGTAAATCCTAATGCCAATGTTAGGGAAATTATATCATATATCAATGAGATGGTCGCTCTTAAACAAGAGTGGTGTAACGAAATTTTGATGATAAACATAGCATTGTTCTGTTTGAAGAAGACGGATATTCTGGCAAATCCAGTAGAACAAATATTGTCCGGCGACTATCTGAATGGCATTCAAACAATAATTAACAATGATCTGCAAACACAACGCGAAATTGCAGCTTTGGTATATGGTGTCGATGTTGAAGATGCTCGACAAATTCCATTGAAAAAATATATTGAAGGCTGCATCAACGGAGAAGAAGACCACGACATAAATCAATATGCAGAGACTAATAAACAATTTGACACTGTATTAGAAGAAGTTATACAATGTATGGACAATGCGCTTATCGATAAGATTATACATTGTTTGCATAAATTAACTCGAAAGAGCGATGTTATTCTGCGTGTATGGCAAAGAATAGCACAATTGAAATTAAAAGAATCCATAGAGAAGCAGGTGTTCCCTGTCGAATACCAAGAACTGCTGTTGCATTTAGACACGGAAAGCCAAAACCATGTGATTGCTCAATTATATAAGAAGATAGTTCGGTTCAATGACTTCAATGGCGGCGACTATTTCAAAACGTTAGATGCAATAGACAGGTTTATTGCGCAAAATAAGTTGGCGTGCGATTTTACGTCATTGATTGAAGCAAAAACAGTCAAGCCAAATACATTTATCGATTATATTCAAGCTGCAAATGCAACAGATGCTGCCTATCGGGATAACGCGACAACTAAAGCATATAAATATTATCAAGTAGCAACAAATTCGGAGGCGCTCGATAATTATTTGGCAAACTTACTACCCGATAATTTCGACCATGCAGATATTGTAAAAACGTTAAAAGATAATTCTACCTATACGTTTCCAACGCTTTTGCAAGCGATCACGAATTGCATTGATGAACAGAATGTAAATAAAGATAATATAGGGGCTATATTTACAACCTATCGTTTATTGGCATCTGACGAAGAAAGACCTTTACCTGTAACGTTAGATTCAACCTACATAAATCAGTTGCATTCTGAATTAGAAACTGATGGCCGAAACATTAAAGAGTCTGGATATTACGATTTAGTCGCCATGCAATTGGCACATGGTCATTCCGTTTCCTTAATAGAGGGTGGAGATATAAAATATGTTGCAGAACTCATGGACTATTATGTGGATCATGGAGACTTATTAGTAAATAGTGTGGGATGGAATATACCGCTATTAAATGAAACACTACAATACATGGTAAATCATAAACTTGGCTATAAATTATTGCTCTCAGACATATTGCCCCAATTTGAAGATATTAAGAACAGAATAGGTGTAACGGATGAGGTATTTATCGAGCATTTAGCAGAGTGGAATACCGATTTGGATAAGTATATCACTAAGAACAATATTAAAGATGTAATTCCTGACGCATCTTTTTACGATTTGACCACTAAAATAAGCAATGTCCTGACCGATCATATCAATAAAATAGCGTTCGAAGCGTTGTCTGAAATAAGTGTTGATACATTATACGCCCAAAGAACAGCACATACATCATATTATTGGTTTGTCGCAATAAAACATTTACTGGCTAAAATCAAATCCTTGCCAGATAACTTGACTGAATTTGGCAAAAAGATTCTGATGGATATTGCTTCTGGAACTCAAAGTTTGAATCCTTTCCCTAATTGTTTCAAGAATATAGTTGAAAGATTGGATAAACGAAAAATTAAATCGACAGTTACCGATATAAGAAATGATTTCTGCATCGGTAAAAAGACTATCAATGCAATAAAGTTTCAATTTTTCGAAACATGGCTTAGATCGCATGGTAATTTGAAAAGTCAAGCTGGAGACGTTATTGATAAAATAGTGAAACCTGTAATTTCCGATGGGGCATGCCGTTCATTGATTCTGCAAAACAAAGATTTTTATATGGATTTAATAAATACAGCAGGGGATGATGCTTATGAATTGAAAAAGAGTCTCCGAAACCTCATACAAAAAGATTCAGATCCGCAATTGGTTAAATTTGTCAATTCGATAGATTCAGTACCTGAGGTTGAAACCGCGTAAGTATTTGTCTAACAAGTCCGAATTTTACGATTTTACCCGTCAGAACTGAAGTGCCCCCCAAAAAAATTGTATCCAACTTTTGGGGGTCACTTCAAACTTCGATAGGGATAATTTTCAATTTTGGGGACTTGTTAGACAGTCTCATTATCTGGTAGCAGTTTACACAGCACCGGATCGTTTTTGATACGCTCCAGTTCCTCCTGCACAATCTGCTTCACCTCTTCCTTGATGCGCCGGTAGTTCGCCTGCACCGTTTCCTTCATGCGGTCGTTGCCGTCCTCGTCCGTGAAGTTTGTAATGACGGGAATTTTCTTGTAGGCACTTTCTTCCCGTTTCACCTTTTCGGCATCCACCACAATCTCGCAATGAAAAATCTTCTGCTCGATACGCTCGTTGAAGTTGTCGGATACAGAACCGACAAACATTCCCTGCGTAAGCCCGGAAATCTTACTCGGTGGAATGAGCGCGTCCATCTGCGTGTTGATGGAGGTGGAAACATCCTGCCGGTTGATGGAGATGGACTGCCGTTTCTGCAACACCTTACCGAACCGCTCGGAGAGCGTCTTGGCTGTTTCCCCCACCACCTGACCGGAGAAAATATTGCCGACAGTGTTCATCACCACTTTCGCCTCTTTGTCCCCGTAGTCACGCACTAACTGGCTGAAATCCTGAAAGCCCAGACACACGGCAACCTTGTTGCTTCGGGCGGTAGCTATAAGATTGTCCAACCCTTTGAAGTATATTGTGGGCAACTCGTCGATGATGACCGATGACTTCAGCATCCCCTTCTTGTTGATGAGCTTCACGATACGGGAATTATACAGACCGAGTGCCGCACCGTAGATATTCTGACGGTCGGGATTGTTACCCACGCAGAGGATTTTCGGCTCTTCGGGATTGTTGATGTCCAGCGTAAACTCGCTGTCTGACATCACCCAGTAGAGCTGCGGTGAAATCATCCTCGAAAGCGGGATTTTTGCCGACGCTATCTGACCCATGAGCTGCTCCGCAGCCCCTCCAAGCCACGCATCCATGAACGGCGAAAGGTAGTTCTCCAGCTCCGGATAAGAGGTCAGTATCGGAAATATATCCTCGTAACGGCGGTTCAGAAACTCGATAGCATGGGGAAACGTGCAAAACTTCCCGTTCTGATAGATTTTGAGATACCAGATAATACTGGCAAACAGAATGATAGGTGACTCCACGAAGAAGTCGCCCTGCTTTTGCACCCACGTTTTATTGAGGTTGAGCATTATTGTGTAGGCACTCTCATAGGCATCCGTAATATCTTCCATAAAATCCGGGTGAATGGGATTGCACCGATGAGAGCGTCGCGGGTCGTCGAAGTTGATCACATAGAACTTCGGCTTTACCTTGTAGCCGTCCGGGTGGTTCAGCAAATGGTTGTAGGCAATAGTAGATAGGTCGGGATACTTGAAATCGTAGATGTATTGACTAAAGCCCTTTTCAATCTGTTGCTTGATAAAATTGTTTACCACGGCATAGGACTTGCCGCTGCCCGGCGTACCCAACACGATGGACGCACGGAAGGGATTAACTACATTGATCCAACCGTTGTTCCAGCGTTTCCTGTAATAGAAACGTGTCGGCAGATTGACCGAATACTCGCTTTCGATAAGCCTCGTTTCCTGCATGAAACTCTCGTTCTCGTTGTTGAAAACATCCTCCATCAAATTGTGTTTCAACAGGCGGCTCATCCACAGACCACCCATCAACAGGCAGACATAGCCCGTTCCAATGGTAAGGACATACAGTCCCGTCACCGCTTCAAGCGGCAGCGGCAGGGGCAGCAACCACCAGTTCAGGAAAAACAGCACGAACCCGACGGCAAATGCTGTCCAGATTCTCCCCCAAGTGATTTTCTCACCCTTGACACCCTTCGTACCCAGACAGGACAAGGCAAGCAAAAGGACGGAAAACAGCTTCGTGTAGAGAATGGAATGGAACAGCCCCGCCGTGCGGTCGAAGTTCAGAAGGATTTTGTCCACCACGCCGATGTTCACGCCCCACAGCCGGATGGCTTCGTAGCAGAACCAGTACACGTTCATGACCACTAAAATGATACTCACGGCACGCAGAAAATCCATGATTTTCGCCAATGCCCTCAAATCGTCTT
>OJOE01000403.1_pt1 | contig 24753 bp, 35 predicted proteins | sample 1598191 | NCBI WGS metagenome assembly OJOE01 (sample SAMN03922463, study PRJEB24848) | human gut metagenome | isolation source: stool sample | host: Homo sapiens | place: Germany | collected 2009-11
CGGCCTCGAAAGAATCAATCAAGGGCAGTTCAAACATTACAAATATCGCTTTTAACGTTTTTGTCTTAGCTCGTGATTACTCAAAAGTTCAGAAGCTCGCTGAGGGTAAAGAGATTGACGATAGCAAACCGGATTTCGTTCTAAATCTCTGCAAGCAACGTAACGGAGCTTATGAGGGCTTTATCAAGTTGTGGCGCGATAACGCGAGCTTGAATTACTGCACTTCGATGTTACGCATTCCCGTCCGTCCGACGTTATCCAGCACACCGGCGCCTGAAGAAGAAACAGAAATTGAGCCGTATTTTTAAGGAGATAACAATGTCGATTGAGTCTTACGTATTTCTAACGATCATTGTCGCGCCTATCGCTTTTGTTAACGGATACCTACTCACGAAGCTTGTGATTTGGATGCTTACGTACAGAGAAGAAAAACGATGAAAGATCATGTTATCGCTTTTTGTTTTTCTTACATAACGCTATGTATTGCGTTTGTCGTTGCGTTCTGCGTGTCGAAATTGGGCGGAATAACAGACTTTAACGTTTTCGTCATCACGGTTTCAATCGTTTGGTTTCTCGAGTTTGTCGCGGCTTTTTGGATGAACGATACAGCGATCGTTATTTGTTTTATCGCGATTCTGATTGCGTTTGTTTTAGTAGCTTAGGAGTTGCGATGTTTCGATGGATTTACAAGTTTTTCATCATCCTCGCGGTTTACGGCGGCCTTATCTCGTTCGGTGCAACGTTTTCAAAGACGTTTGGTAGTGAGCCGGCGATATTTAACGAATGGGATATGTATACAGCGCTTGTACTCGCATTTTGGGGCGCGTTTCTCGACTGGAGGCGGTTTTAATGAATCGTGGCTGCTGTCTTTACTGCGCTCACGCCGCTTCGTATTGGATTGACAACGAAGGCAAGAAGCGCGTACCTCCTAAAGCGTCATTCGGGGATATGAATATCTTTTGTCTGCACGAATCACGCGCTCCGGGCGAGTGCTATCCGATTAGTTTCGCACGATGTACACGTTTCAAACGTGCGCAAGGCGATCAAATTCAACGCAGGCGCGCTTTTTATTCGCAGTTTGATCGTTGGCACGTTCACGCGCAAATGATCGCACAGCGGCGCTAAAAAACGCTTTCCCAAGGAGATATAAAAAACATGAGATTCGAAAACGATCGCGTCATTAAAGGTGATGATTTATCAGACTACTGCTTTGAAGTCGTACGGCTAGCGTCATTGAATAAAACACCGAAGGAAATTGAGGTCAAGTTGAGCCTTACTCCGTACACCATTCACAAAAAATTTCATACGTATCTCATGACCGGATACAGGCTCTATTTCGATAGACATCAGTGGGATATGAATCTTACGTCTAAACGAATTATTCAGATGAATCGCGTTCGCGGACGCCTTAACAAATTGATCGCAGGAATTGAAAACGATGAATAAATATTTACAAGCGAAGGGACGCCTGCGATTGGGCGAAATGAACAAGACGGAAACAGCGTTTGCAGCTCTATTAGAACGTCGCAAACGTGCTGGCGAAATCGTTGATTACTGGTTCGAAGCTGTAACGTTCAAAATCGCAGAAAATCAGTGCAGATATACGCCTGATTTTCTCGTACTGCTGAATGACATGAGTCTCGTAGTTTTCGAAGTCAAAGGCTCGTTCACTGTCTACGCAGACGATGCAAAAGTCAAATGCAAAGTATTCAGCTCTAAATATCCGTTACAGCTCTACATAGTCGCGCCGCGTCGCAAGAAAGACGGGGGCGGCTGGCAATATCTTTCTTACTCAGACGAAGAAACGCCTATCAGTCTCAATAATTAAATGACACGTTGGAGGTTTTATGGACGATAAAGAAAAACAGCTAATCGAAGAATTACGACCGCGTTTAGACAACTGGCGACGGGCGTATCGCGATAAAGTCGTTAAGAATATCTCGATTACTTACGCAGTTCAAAAAGCTCTAGCGCTGACACGTAATAAAACAGACTTTTCCGAGGACTACACAGGCCCTGAGGATAGATCAGCAGACTACGGTATCGAGGTAGATCAAAAAGACGCAGACTTGTTAAACACTGTTTGGCAATACATGAGTACGCCTGATACTGAAATGCTCACTATCGGCACTCACGGCCTTAACGTGCGTACAGCTAAGCTCATTGTCCTTCTTTACGTATTCGGCTCGGAAAACTCTCTCAATCGAGCAGGACGCAAAATTTGGCGCGTACGACCGCAAATGTTAGACGCTTGGACTACCGACGCTCTAACGTTTTTCGCTATGCGTATTCGCGTCTATTCCATCTATTGCAACAACAAGAAATAACGTGTAGTGTAAGTACTAGACAATTTCAAGCTGTGTATCAGCCGCCCGATTTGGCTTAATTAGAGAAGGTTCCTTGCGGAGGAACCGGCGCGCTCGGAGGAAACGACGAACGACAACGATTAAGCTAAACAACGTAAGAAAAAGTCTAAAAATACGCCCCTTCGCTTTTGTGAGTAACTCAAACTAACTCATAATCTCGCGAGGGGTCTTTCGTTTCACGGTAACTAATATACAAAACAACTGTCATAGAGCCTCTTGTTCAAGCCTCCTTTGAGTCAAGCGAACCGTAAACGAAAGTCAGCGTATCTTGTATATGTACGCTGACATCTTCTCTAGCGACTGTGTTTATTCAGCACCTTCTTCCGAGTCGCTATCGCCTCTCGGTGGGCATCGTTCACCGAGCCAAATACAACAACATCCAGCAAGTCTAGATTTCTTCGGAAATACGCCCACTCCGCTGGATTTATTTATTACGAAACATGGCCACTTCAACAAAAAACAAAGTCGGCCGTCCAGTGAAGTATTCTCAAGAATTAGCCGACAAAATTATCGATTTAATTCTCGAGGGAAAATCAGAGCGCAAGATCGGCGCGATGAAGGGTATGCCTTCGAGACGAACGATAATTCGCTGGAAAGAAGAAAACGAAGAATTTTGTCACCGTTCCGCGCAAGCACGTAAAGAAAGCTCGTGGCTTTTTGACGCGCTCGGATGGGAACAAGTAGAGAGATTAAATCGCATAGCTGATCGTTGTATAAAGACCGGCGCCGACTTGCCGAAAGGTTACGTAGAAGCGAAAAAAATCGTAATTCAGGAATGCGCTAGACAAGCCGCTATGCGGAATGACGAAAACTTCGGCGATAGAAAGAAAGTCGCCATTACCGGTAAAGACGGAAAAGATTTGAACGTGGCGCCTGTGCTCATTATTCAAAATGATTTAAAAGACTAACGATGAATGAAGCAAAGAAAATTGAAGCTGTCCGAAGTCGTCGGTCGAGGTTACGCGTCATTTTGGAATAGCAAGCAGCGATATGTCGTATGCAAGGGTGGACGCGGCTCTAAGAAGTCAAAGACTTCGGCGCTTAAGTTAATCGTTAACTTAATGGCGTACAAAGAGGCGAACGCGCTCGTTATTCGACGTTACGAACGTACGCTTAGAAATTCGTGTTACTCCGATCTCGTTTGGGCTGTACATCGCTTAGGAGTCGAGGAATATTGGGATTTCAAAGTATCGCCACTCGAAATAACGCATAAGCTGACAGGTCAAAAAATCCTTTTTCGCGGCTTCGATGACGCGCAGAAAATTACGTCTATTTCCGTTCCGACTGGTGTACTTTGCTGGGTATGGATTGACGAAGCGTATCAGATCGAGGACGAGAACGAGTTCAATAAGTTAGACCTTTCGATACGTGGTCAGTTACCTGAAGGGCTGTGGAAACAGTTCATACTTACGTTAAATCCGTGGTCGGAGCGCTGGTGGGGTAAGAAACGATTCTTTGATAATCCGAACGACGACACGTTAGCACTAACGACGACTTACTTATGTAACGAGTGGCTAGACCCTGCGGACATTGCGATATTCGAGCGTATGAAGCTCGATCAGCCTCGGCGTTATAAAGTCGAAGGCTTAGGCGAATGGGGTCTTTCGACAGGCACGATTTACGAAAACGTCATCGAATTAGAGTTTGACTTCGACGCACTAAACAAAGACGACGAGTGTAAACCGTTCTACGGCCTTGACTTCGGCTTTACAGACCCTACCGCGTTCGTCGGAGGTTTCGTTAATCAACGTGACAAGAAAATCTACATTACTCGCTGTTTTCTTGTTCGTGGTCTTACTAACGCTGAAATCGCCGAAAAGATCAAAGCTGAAGGACTGCGCGGCGAAGAAGTTCAGTGCGACGCCGCAGAGCCGAAATCGATTGAAGAATTACGTGGTCTAGGCGTTAACGCTGTAGCCGCGCCTAAAGGTGCTGACAGCGTGCGTTACGGTATCCAGCTCATACAGCAGTATCAAATTATCGTTGCGCCGGATGTTCCGAATTTCTACAACGAAATCACTAATTACACGTGGGCGACTGATTCGTCAGGAAATCCGACAGATAAACCCGATCACGAGTTTTCACACGTGCCGGACGCTTTGCGTTACGGCGTCGTCGGAAAACTGAATAGCACATCATTCTCATGGCAAAAAATATTCAAGTAAAAGGCGCAGGACGTACGAAGCACGACAGCGCGACTGCATACGTAAGCTCAGTATGCACAGGCGAGTTAATTACGAACGTCGCAAACGAAATAAGTTTTTCGTTGCCGGACGAACTAAAGGGTCGTTTATTTTCGTCGAATTGGATTGCGCGTCGTATGGCTGAGTCAATCGCCGGAGACATGACAAGTAAGGGCGTTAACTGGAGGTTAGACGCTGATACGAGCGCTTTTCTAGAGAAAGAGTTTCGTCGCTTAAACGTGTGGCGCCTGCTGACTGACGCGATTACGTACGCACGCGTCTACGGCGGCTCTCTCGTAATGATCGACATGGGCGACGGGGCGCCGGAAAGCGTTTTAAACCCTAACGGAACGTTACTCGGTTTCCGCGTATTCGATAAAACTGAAATCACGCCGAGCACGACCGTAAAAACGTATGGCGCTGAAGCGGGTTTACCTGTTAAGTACTCGATTCAGCCTGCTTACGGAACGTTGAGCACGTTCGACGCTGACGCTAGTCGTGTTATCCGCTTTAATGGAATACGTTCAACACATCGCAAATTAAACGTAAATCAAGGCTGGGGCGAGTCTGTTTATGACGTTGCTAACTCAGCCGTAAACGCCTACGGAGCTTCGTTAGATAGCTGTCTCGAATTACTCAAGCGCTGCTACATACGTTACCTAGGTATCGAAAACTTTTGGCAGGGTTTGCAGGACGACGAACGCGCTTCCTTCATGGGCCGTGCTGTAAAAATGATTAACGACGTTCAAAATAATTCGTCGTTAACCGTTTCTGACAACAAAGATACGTTTCAGTCTCAGTCGTACTCATTCGGTGGCATTCGTGACGTGCTGATTACGTTCTCAGAACAAATAGCCGGCGCCGCTGAAATACCGCTTGTCAAATTATTCGGTATGTCGCCAGCAGGATTTTCGAGCGGAGACGCTGATCTAGCTAATTACTACGATACGATCTCACGCTTGCAAGAAGATAAGTTACGCGAACCGATTAGCCGTATCGCGTCGCTAATCCTCACCAGCTCAGGCCGCGAAGTCTCCGATATCGATTTTGACTTCGTACCGCTTAAACAGGAAACGACGAGCGAACGTATTACGAACGCTCAGAACGCTGTAAACACGATTCTTAGCGTACAAGCAGCAGGGCTAATTTCTGACAAACGAGCGCTCGAAGAAATCGCCGCGTTAAGCGAAAAAACGGGTATTTTCTCGACGGTTACGTCGCAGGATATCGAGTCGCTTAATGAAGTAGAGCCGCCGCCGATACCGGAAGAAACAGGACAATACGTTAACGCTGGACTGCCTAACATCGGTAATGCCGTTGAACCTAACGAAACGCCGAATTTTGGAGCGTTTAACTTAAATGGCAACGTTTAATCACGAAAAAACGTACCGCGCTCGAGTGTGGCGTTATTACCGTCAAGTAGCTCGTAACATTCAGGCGATTATTAACATGAACCTGAACGCCGACGGGACGATTAAAGACTTCGGGATACTGCAAGCACAGCTCGATAATTACGCGAATGCGTTACCAGCTCCAACTACAGCTTTATGGTCAAAGATCATTAGTAATAACGCTGTACTTCTTGCGCGTGATTTCAAAAAGGCGGCTGGCTTACGCATTGATACGCAGTCGCCGCAAATGATCGCACTCGTAAATAAGCTCGTACAAGAAAAAGTAGACCTCATTAAGACGTTACCCGTAAACGCCGCGTTAGAAGCTCAGAAGCTCAGCTCTCAGATCGCTTCAGAGACTGGCGCACGTCACGAAACGTTAGTCGCGAAAATTCAAGGATTGACGCCTAATTATCCCGAATACGCCGCTAGACGTATCGCACGTACTGAAGTAGCTCGAACGCAATCAACGCTCGTACAAGCTCAGGCGCAGAGCGTCGGAATCGATCAGTACGTCTGGCATACGGTTGAGGACGAACAAGTACGCGAGTCGCATCAAGCGATGGACGGTAAAGTTTGCTCGTTTTCTAATCCCCCTGAAGTTGAGCCGGGGAAATACTACAATCCAGGAGGGGTATTTAATTGCCGTTGTTTTGCTGTACCACTCCTGCCGAATAACAACGATTAAGGAGCTTAAATGTATGACTTAAGCTATCCAATTTCACCGAATAAAGCCCTCACGAAAGAGGGTTTTTTAGTTTGTCGTAACGCTGTTATCGCGTCGATTGGTACACGTGAATATTTACCTGACGAATTAGATCAGGTAAAGCCTAACGCGGACGGGAAAGTGTTTTTAATACGTCCTAGTGACGTTTTATTCTCCGACGATACGATCAATTCGTTCGAGGGAAAACCGGTTACGTTAGGACATCCTGACGTGGCTAACGTCAACGGGGAAAACTGGAAACAATTCGCAGTAGGTACCGTATCTCACGTACGACAAGGCCGTGAATCTACAGCAGGCTGTCTAGTCGCTGACATCATCATTTTCGACCCGAAAGCGATTGAAGAAGTCGTGAACGGTAAAGCGATAGAGCTTTCGTGCGGTTTCGATTCAAACGTGATCGATCGAGGAGGCGGTATCGGCGTCGAAACAAATTTCATAGGAAATCACGTTGCTCTCGTACCGCTCGGACGAGGTGGCAGAACGTGTTCTCTAAAAGATTCTGCAATCACTAAATCAAGGAATAAAAAAATGGCATTTTTTAATAAAAAAGATGAAGCGCCTGATGTGAGCGCTCAGATTCTTCAACAGCTTCAGGCGTTGACAGAACGGGTCGCTGCTATCGAAAAATCTACGCAAGCTCAGTCTCCCGCGCCGTCTACTAACGCTGACGAAGCTAAACAGCCTGAGACAAACGAAGCTCAGACTCAGACGCCAGCACCGGAAAACAAAGCCGTAGAAACTCCGGCGCCAGCTACAGAAGAAAAGAAAGCTGACGATGATATGAACGTCGCTCCTAATCCACTTGCAGGCATTGACCCTGCCGTATTAGGCGTCGCTATCTTGCAAGCGTTGACCGACGCTAAAGCAGACAAGAAAGCCGACGAAAAAGCTGACAAATGTAAGAAAGAAGAAGCGAAGAAAGACGCTAAACCCGAAATCAAGCTCGACGCCGCGATGATTCGTGACGCCGCAGATATTGCCCCTTCGTTAGCGCCTACGACGCCTAATCTGCCGTATGCCGCAATTCTTGAGTTTGCGAAATCTACTCAAGGAAAATCCTTCGTCGACTCTTTCGGCGACTTGTCTAAATGCGATCATGCGATGGTTTTACGCGCCTGCGCAAATTTCAAGCGCTCTATGACTCAGGCGACGCTTGCAACAGTTAAACACGATGAAGCGCCGAAGAAAGCGAAGTCTTTTGTCGAGCAAAGTGCGGCTCTTTGGAATAAAGCTAGATAACTTATCGGAGATAAAAAATGCAGACTGGATACATTGAACAAAATATGATCGCGGGTTTCGTCACTCGCGGTGGCGCGGACATTAAGTCCATTACGGCAAACGCCGCTATCGGCGCCGGCTTGCCTGTCAAACAGGACACGGACGGCACGGCAAAAGTGCTCGAAGCAGGTGACAGCCTCGACGCTATGATCGGCGTTGTCGTGCGTTATCACGAGGGTTGGACGTTGCAGGTGTTCCCGCAGGAAATCGGCGTACTTAGCTCTGGTTACATTCAAGTGCCTGCCGCCGATTCGATTACGCCTAAACGCAACCAGCCCGTTTACTTTGACGCGACAAAAAAAGTCTTTACGACTGACAACACGAAAGTACCCGTACGCGCAGTTTTCGCCGCCGACGGTATTGCTGACGGATGCGCCGAAATTCAGGTAACTCAGCAGGTCGTAATCAAAGCTTCAGGCTCTTAATCAAACATCATTTTTCTTAACTAACTAAGCCTCGTTCTTTAACTCGGACGGGGCTTTTTTTATGGACAAATAAAATGGCAATTTCAGCAGATCAAGTAAAAGCGCTGTGGAATTCTCGACTCGCACAGCTTGAGCCGGAAATCATCCGTCCGCTTACTAACTACTATTTCACTCGCGACATTCCTATCGTCGAAGACCTCGATAAAGTCTCTAACGTCGTCGCTCTCCGTAACATCAAAGGTATCGGGCAGGGAACTAAAGACGCCGAAGGAATGAGCTGGCTTGGTAAAGGCGCAAATGACTTGCGCGGCGTTGATTACGAATTGAACGCTACCGCTGTCGCAGTTTATACAGCAGGCCGCGAAATCTCCATTACTTCTATGGAGCTTGAGGCAGCTCAGAAAGCTGAGGATATCAACGTTAACGTCGAGCAGATTGAACTTGTTAACGATAAATTCCTGCAAGAAGCTCATCAGGTTGGTTACCTCGGCGACTCTAACTTAGGCTTTAAGGGCTTTCTCAATAACGCAGGAATCAAGAAGGGGGCGACTTCCGGCGCCCTTTCTGCATCGTCTCCCACATGGGATGACACGGCTAAGGCCATTGACGACTACTTTAATCAGGCATATCAAGCAACTAAAGGCGTCATCATGCCGAATACGATGCTTCTTACGCCTGCTCAGTATGTCAAGCTCTTTAGCATGAAGGCCCCTGACGATCGTCATTTCTCTATGATCGATTACATCGAACAAGAATCCCTTGGACGTAAGGTCGCAGGTTCTATGACTGTCAATCAGGTTAAAGAATTAGCTGGCTTAGGCGCTTCGTCTAAAGACCGCATGGTTCTTTACACGAAAGACAAGAACTACGTTCGTTACCATATGCGTCCGGTATGGCGTGAAAAGACATACGATAAAGGTCTCGATTACTGCGCCGCTTATTTGTGGCGCTTGGCCGAAGTTCAGTTCCGCAGACCGGAAACCGTGATGTACTTCGACAACATCTAAGCCTCGCACCTCGCGAGGTTTTTTTATGCCTGCTGGTTTACGCCAGCGGGCGTAATTACGTTAAATACAAAATGACATACGACGATTTTTTAAAGATTTTTCCTGAGTTTTCGGAGTTTCCGCAGGCTCGCGTAGAGTTTTATTTAGACGAAGCGGATAACCAAATTAGCGAGAATCGCTTCGGTCAATCTACGGAATTTGGGAAAGCTCTTTTTACCGCGCATTACCTAGCTAGTCTTGATAACGGTCAACGTACCGGGGTCGGTGACGTTACAGGCACCGTAAGCAGCGGCGCTCATGGCGCAGTCTCTTCTAAAACTGTCGGTTCGGTTTCTGTTTCTTACGATACTGCGTCTACGTCGTTCGCTGACGCTGGTTATTGGAATAGTACGCCTTACGGAAAACAATTTTTTGATCTTTTAAAACGTTATCGGCGTATGCCGTTCGCTGTTACAGGACGCGCCTCATGGCCTTAACGATGAAAGTAGAAGGAGCGGACGCGCTCAAGTCCGACATCTTTCACTTAAAGAAAAGATTCGCTAGGTTTGATAAACAAGGCGTCTCGATTGGCTATATCGAAGCGAAAAGTTTGCGACGTAAAGATACGCCGATTACTAATCTCAAAATAGCAACGTGGCAAACGTACGGAACGCATACGATACCGCCTAGGCCTTATTTAAAACCAGCATTACTAACGAACGAAAAACGCATTTACGGAATTCTTGAGCAGGCACTTATAGACGAAGGCTTAAACAGTAAAGCCGGCGCTGTAAACAAGGCTTTAAACGTCGTCGGTATGCTCGTTCGCGATACAGCTAAAGAAAACATCGTCGATCAACGAAACTTTGTACCGCTTGCGCCTGCAACGATTAAGGCGCGTCAGCGACAAGGATTTAAGGGAACTAAGGCCCTTATTCGTACAGGCGCGTTACTCAACGCTATTCAATACGTCGTAGATAAAAAATGATTGATGTCTCAGAAATTGTTAGAGACCCTGATTTCACTGTCTCATGCGTACTCATACGCCAGCAGGCTAAACCGCTTGGAAACGGACGCGACGAAATTACGAAAATCCGTAAGCCGATACAGGCGGTTCTACAGCCGCTCAATGACGCTCAGTTGGTAAATATCGTATACGCCGACGGCTCGCCTGTAACTTGCGGCCTTACGTACTACGGCGTAGAGCGCGTAAGCATTGCTGAAGACGGCTTTATTAACGATCAGATCGAATTTCAAGGCGTGCTGTACGACGTTATGTCTATCGCAGATTACAACCCTAACGGCGCGTATTACCGAGCGACGTTGGCTAGGAGCAAACAAGTATGAGTTACGTAGACTCAACGAAATACGGCGTACTCGCAAGTACAGCTACATACATCTATTCAAAGGATTTCGATAATCGGTTTCAAGCGTGGTTAGCTGACGCGCTCGACTGTAACCCGAATAACGTAAGCCCGATTTTTAGAGACGTTACTAAAGCTTTTTGTACGAACGAGTTAAACGTATTTTTCGAGTTCTATCAAATTGAGTTCAAAGGCGAGCCGTACACCAGCGAAGAAACCGATGAATACATGACTCAAGCGTTTGAAGGTACTGCGCACTGTCGTGTAAAGATCGTAGGCGAAAACAGCCGCGAGAAGGCGTTTTTACTGCATGACTTAATCTTCTTGTCTCAGAACGTTGACGCGCTACAAAAATTCGGACTCAGTATTAACGACGCTCAGATTGTCGAATTAGATCGTTACGTCGAGGGTACAGCGCTCACGCCCATGAGTACGGTCGATCTAACGCTCGATTATTCGTATGAGCGTCGGTGGGCAATTAAATCTCTAGTTTCAGCACCTACCAGTATTCAAAACTCCTAACGAGGATTTTTAAAATGGCACTTTCTTTAAACAATATCGTTAACGTCGATATGGTGTTTAGCCCGAAAGCGGCTCAAACACGCGGCTTCGGCGTGCTCTGCATTCTTGGCGATACGAAAAACGTTGTTAAAGCTGGCGAAGGTTATCGCACGTATACAAGTTCTGACGATGTAGCTACGGATTTCGGTGATGACGCACCTGAAACGTTGGCTGCGATGGCGTATTTTTCTCAGTCTCCTAAACCGCAAACTTTGATTATCGCTGAGCCGTGGGACTCTTCAACCGATACCGCTATCAGCACTCGTGTTTCTAAGTTGTTCGCAGATTACGGAAGAAATTTCTACGGCTTTATTACAGCTACCAGCACTACAGTTTCAGACGACGAAATTCTTAAAATCGCTCAGATCGTTGAATCGTCCGCGGATTCGCATATTTACGGTATTACGCTCACAGATTTGACGTGTGCTAATTCTGTTTATACCGACGAATCTACAGACCTACCGTCAAAATTGAAACGAGGTCAGTACACACGTACTATCGTATTCGCTACTCAGTACGACGCAGAAGACGCGGCTTATCGTTTGAATAAGTATCTCTGCGCTTCGGCCTTGGGTCGTATGTTTAGCGTCAATTTCAGCGGTTCTATGACTACGATCACGCTGAAATTCAAGCAGGCTCCGAGCCTCCAGCCGACTAACCTCACTCAGTCGCAGGATACGAACCTTACGGCGCGTAACGTTAATAAGTACGTCATCATGTCTAACGATACGTACATCATTGAAGAAGGCGTTATGTCTAGCGGCATGTGGGCCGATGAACGTCACGGCTCGGACTGGTTGCAGGATTTAATTCAGACTACCGTTTACAACGTTCTCTATCAGTCCAAAACGAAAATTCCACAGACCGATGACGGAGTGGCGCGACTTATGGCTGCTGTTGCTAACGCTATCGATCAGGCCGTTATTAACGGATTTGTGGCGCCTGGAGTTTGGAATAGTGACCCGTTCGGAGACTTAGAATCCGGCGCCTATCTTGAAAAAGGTTATTACTTGTACGCACCGTCTGTTAACGATCAGTTGCAGAACGAACGCGAGGCCCGCAAGTCGCCTGTTATCCAAGCCGGTATCAAACTCACTGGCGCTATTCACAGCGTGCCGATCATAGTCAATATCAATCGCTAATCAAGTCATTTTCTAAACAAGCCCTGTAACGCATACAGGGCTTTTTTAATGGAATTTAAAAATGTCTAAACAAACATATAGCATTGCTCGCGCAAGTGCCGCATACGCTGTTTTTGGTGGCGTGTCGTTCGATTTAAAGCAGGGTTTGACCGATAACGGAATTACGATCAATCTCGACGAGGATTTCGGCGAACGTAATAAAGCTATTGATGGTTCTTCTATTTGGAGCGAATACGAAACAAGCGCAGGTACGATCGTTCTTGAATACCTGCCTTCGTCTCCTTGCGTCGCTTTCTTCATGGATCTGCACGCTACACAGCGCGGCACAGGCTCCACAGGCTCGGACACTGTAACGATTCTCGATAGAGACATGAAAATTACGCACACTGGCTCTCAAGTCGCGATTCAATCTATTACGGGCCACGGCGTAAAGAAATCCAAGGGCGATTCAATCGTCGTAACTCTCAATTGCGGTCAGATTACTTCTATCGGAGCTTAATAGATGAATTTCACGAAAGACATCGTTATTAACGACGTAACTATTCGTCTTCACCGTCTGAGCGCTAAGCAACAGCACGACATCGTTAACCGTTTCTTTTTCCCGATTACGACCCAAGCAACCGACTTGTTAGACGTAATGCAGAAACAGCCCGATAACAAAATCGCTATCGCCGCTGTGATTATGGAGGCGGTTAATAAGTACCTGCCCGCAGAAAAACGTGATGAATTGATCTTTAAGCACCTTATGCCGAGTGTGAAAATCGTCGCCGCAGGTATTGAAGTCGATTACTGCTCTCCGAATGGCGAAATCATGAGCGACGCGGTTAATAATCTCAAGGCGCTCTACAAAATTACGTTTGAAGTACTTAAATTTAATTTTGATGATTTTTTTACAGACTGGCTCAGCGGAAACCAGTTGAGCTAAGTCGGCCTGAATGGTCAGGCTCCTTACAACTCTTAGATATTCCTGAGTCTTTTCTTATGCGCCCCGTTCTTCGGGGCTTTTTATCTTTTGAGTCTCTTTTCGATTCGTCCGTTTCGTTAGGCGATTTAGTACTTCTAAATGACGCTATCGACGCGAACGACGAAAACGAGAGACGTGTTTCTCAGTATTACGAGCGGAAAAATGGCCGAAACTGACAATTTAAATGTACGAGTTAATGCGTTAGTTAATCTTGCGTCATTCTCGGCGGCAGAAAAAGCCGTCGGCTCGTTTACCGATAACGTTATGGGCATGGCGAAGATGATCGGCGGCGTAATTGCCGCTGGTTCTGTCGCTATGGCGATTCAGCGCACTGCTGACAAGTTCAACGATTTAGGCGATGTCGTTTCCCGCGTAGGAAATACGACAGTCGAGGATTTAGACCGCCTAGGTTACGTCGCAGACCTCACAGGTTCCGACGCCGCCACCGCTACAGCCTCGTTTGAGAATCTTTCGCAGACAATCGGCGAGGCGGCTCAAGGTATAGGCCGCGGCGCGATGGTCTTTCAAAAACTCGGACTATCTGCGAAAGATGCTCAGGGTAACGTCAAAACAACGACTCAAGTTTTAGACGAAATCAAAGTCAAAATTAAAGACTTGAGCAAAGCTGAGCAGTCTGCGTATATTCAGCGTCTCGGACTTGATCGTTCGATGATCGGAATGCTTACGTCTGATACGACTGAGATTATCGATCAGTACAACAAACGTACCGAGGCTCTCGGAATAAATGTAGACGAAGCAGCAGAATTAGGCGCTAAATATAACGACGCTATCAAGATTACTAAGCGCGGTTTTGACGACATCATTACCGCGTTTGTTTTACGTGTCCTGCCGTCTATCACAACAGCGATAGAACGTGTTTCTAAGCTAATCGATGTAAACGCAGGATTAATTAAAAGCTACGTTGAACCTATCGCCGCCGCTGTATCGATCGGTGCCGACCTCGTTACAGGATTTATTACCGGACTCGGAAAACTTTTTAAGGTTTTAGGAAAGTGGCCTGTTTATATTGGCGCTGTAACTATCGCATGGAAATTATTAAACGCAGTTTTTAAAGCGTCTCCGATTGGACGAATTATTACTCTAGTCATGGGATTGGTAACCGCTATCGGTTTGCTAATCGATGATTACGAAACATGGAAAGAAGGCGGGAAATCTTTCTTCGACTGGTCAGCGGCTCAGGTGTGGTTTGACAACATGAGCCGAATTTTCGATTCGTTAAAAACGATTGTCGGAAATTTCTTTAGCGCGGATTGGTGGAAATCTAAAGCCGATACGATTTCTAACGAGATGTCGCTATTGGGCGAAAGGATTCAAGGTTTTTTATCAGATAGCTGGAATAACGCTATTACTGAGGCCTCTAACAAATGGGATGAGCTAAAAAATACCGTTTCTCAAAAGGCTCAAGGCGTTTACGACGGTATTGTTTCAACCTTCGTTGGATTGAGTACGTGGTTCGGTGATCTATGGAAAAGCATAGGTGACGGAGCTATGACGGCGCTTACCGACATCGGAAAGGCTTTTACTAAGTGGTGGAACGATTTAATTAACTCCGTTAAAGATTTCGGTAAAGAGGCCGCAGAAAAAGCCGGAAATATGGTTTCTGACGCTTGGGATACGAGCGTTAACGCTTTTAAGGGTTTATTTTCGTGGGGTAGTAAGAAAGAGGACGATAAGGCGGCCTCTAGCCTGCCGACCACGACGACAAATAATCAGCGCTCTAGCACCACGTATAACAACAACGCTCAGGTACATCAAACAATTACCGTCAGTAGCGTAAAAGAGGCTAAAGAAATCGCCGGCTCAACTAACCGAGCATATCTACAGCAAGGTGGCTAACAATGTCTTTCTTAGAAACGCAGGTACTAGGATTAGCCGGTACAGCCGTCGGAAAACTGCTTCAAATTAAACCTACAAGGCGGTTTGAAGCGTTTTCCGATTTTTGCTCGATTACTGAAACGCACAATATTTCGGTAAACGCTACTCAGTACCCTATCGAAGACGGTACGCAGGGTACAGATCACATCGTTAGACAGCCTAAAAACATAACGTGGGATGTCGTTTTTGGCGAACGTTCAGACCCTCAAGGGACGTATCAACGTCTTTTAGATTTGATGTATAGCGGCGTACCGTTTACTGCTGTAACAGGTCTAAGACGTTACGACAATATGCTTTTAGTGTCCGTGACGGCTAATCAGGATACGCATTCTTCGAGGATTCTTAAATGTACGTTGACTATGCAAGAGGTTTTAATAACCTTTCCTCTCGCTACGAATATGCCGCCGAGGTCTCAGCAGGCGAATCCGAACGTAACAGCTAAAACAGCTCAAACAGGAACTAAGCAGCTTCAAGAAAAGCCGGTTAGTGAATCGAGATTAAGCCATATTTTTAGTTAGCAATGAAAACATACGAAATCCCGCTCAATTCTTTCGCAGAAGAATTTAACGTTGAAATCAACGGCGTTAATTACCTTTTGCGGACTAAATGGAATGAGCCGCTTCAAGCGTGGACGCTTGATATAGGACGCTCGGAGAACGAGTGGCTTATTCGTAATCTTGCGCTAGTCGCTGGCGAAAACCTTCTACAGCAGTATGAGCATTTAAAGCTCGATTTCGGCCTGATCGTAGTAACGGACGGAGACGAATACGCAGACCCCACCGAAACTAATCTCGGTACAGATTCTCATTTAATCGTTGTGACGAATGATTAACTTTTGGCGAAAAATTACGCTCCTTGTCGGAGATAAAGACGGTAACGGATTAGACCTGAGTGGCTTTAGAGTCTCGTTCGACGTAGAGAAAACAGCGCTTCAAGACCCGAATACAGCGAAAATCGACATCTATAACTTATCTAAAACGACAGTAGCGCGTATCGCGGATGGTGATTTAAAGCGCATTGTTCTTCAAGCTGGTTACGAATCACATAACGCTGTAATTTTCGACGGAAACATTATCAGTACGTCACAGGTACGTAACGGCGCGGATACGATTCTTAGTATCGACGCTGGAGACGGTCAGAGCGGCTATTCATACGCGCTCGTAAATGAAACAGTCGGCGCCGGATACTCTAATAACGACATCGCTAAGAAATCGTTTAACGCTATGAAAGAACGCGGCGTTAAAAACGACGATTTAAAAGCTGTCAGTAATGAGACTAAGTATCCGAGAGGACGCGTACTTTTCGGTGCCGCTCGAAATTATTCGCGTGAAGTTTCTAAAAACAGTGACACTCAGTGGTCTGTACAAGATGGACATTTAGTCTATTGCAAGAAAAACGCTACACGCGATGATCGTAAGGCGTTTATTTTACGACCTGACACCGGCATGATCGGTAGCCCCAAGAAAGATAAAGATGGCGTTACTGTTTCTTGTTGTCTTAACGCACTTCTACGTATCTACGACCCGATACGAATCGAGTCCGAATTCCTTACGGGTGACTTCAAAATTTTGTCGCTTAAACACAGCGGCGATACCCACGGAAACGAGTGGAGTACAGAAATTAAAGCGTGCTCGTTAGACCCGTCAACTAAAAAGACCACGAAAAAATGAATCAGTTAGAACGTATCGCGACGCCTGAAGAAATCGAACGACAAAAGTCTGAGGATTTAAAAGCTCAGATTCGCGTAGCTATGCCAGCTATCGTGACAAGCGTCGATTTAGCGCGGCAAGTCGTATCCGTGCGGCCTGCGCTCATGGGAAAGTTACGCGGTTACGAAGGCAACGTTACCGAGACTCAGTATCCTGTGCTTACTGAAGTACCGATAGCGTTCCCACGTGCTGGCGGTCTGTGCATTACGTATCCAGTTAGCGTAAATGACGAATGTTTAGTCGTATTCGCTGACGCTTGTATCGACTTTTGGTGGCAAAGCGGCGGCGTCCAGTCTCCTAAAGATTCTCGTTCGCATGATCTATCCGACGCTATAGCGATTTTCGGCCTCACGTCTCAGCCGCGTAAATTACCGAACGTATCATCTAACGCTATCGAGATACGTACAGATTCGCGTTCGGATTACATAAGCCTGACGGCTGGAAAACTCGATATCAATATCAATGGCGACGTAAACGTAACAGCTAAAAAATCTAAAGTCGTTTGTCCTGATAACACCGTTCAAGGCCCGTTAACAGTAACGGGCTTAATTACAGGAAAAGGCGGCTTGACCGTTAGCGGCGGTAACGGCGCTTCTGTTACAGGGACGATTCACGCGACTGGCGATATTACGTCCGGCACTGTTTCGCTTCAAAACCATACTCACAATCACGGCCCGACGCCGGATAAATAACATGAAATATCGAAAACTAGACGAAAACGGCGATATGACGTTCGGCGCCGGTCTCGATAACTATTTCATAGACAGCGCCGAAGCGGTTGCACAGTCCGTTTTAACGCGGCTAAGAATGTGGCTGCGTGAGTGGTACTTAGATACGAATGACGGTACGCCTTACTACCAACAAGTCTTAGGAAAGCACACGCAGACTGAAGCTGTACAGGCGATTTATCAACGTATCCGAGAAACCGCGGGCGTCAATCGAATTACAGAGTTTTCTACAACGTTCGACCCTGACACGCGAAAACTACGTATTGAGGTAACACTAGATACAGTTTACGGCGAGGTGAAAGTAAATGCCTGATTTGAAAGAATTAGCCTACGTTGACGACGCAGGCTTTTTTGTTGCCGATTTCGAGGATTTTCTCGAGTTCAATAAATCTGCTATGCGCTCGATTTACGGCTCAGATATTAACCTCGACGCCGACACGCAAGACGGACAGTTAGTCGCGCATTTTGCTCAGTCTCAATACGATTTGGCGCTACTGTGTGCTGAGGTTTTTAATAACTATTCACCTGCTACAGCACGCGGGGACGCTTTAAGTCGAGAAGTTAAGATCAACGGCATAGCGCGTCAAGCGTCTACACATTCAAGCGTTGACGTGATTATTACAGGCGACGCAGGTACGACGATCACGAACGGGCAAGTACGAGATACGTCAAAAGATTCTCACATATGGAATTTACCGCCTGAAGTAGTAATACCGACTAGAAGGTCTATAACAGTTACTGCGACATGTGACGACGCAGGCGATATTAGAGCCGGCGCCGGTACGGTTACTCGTATTGCTACGCCTACCGAGGGATGGATTAGCGTAACGAACAATTCTGAGGCCGCGCCCGGACGTGATACGGAAACCGACGCGGAATTACGTGTTAGACAAACGTATTCAACGGCTCAGCCGTCGCAAACTGTTTTAAAAGGAATCCTAGGCGGCATTCTTGACGTAGACGGCGTAACACGTGCAATCGTTTACGAAAACGATACGAGCGCTACAGACGATAACGGCATACCTAGTCACTCTATCGCTGTCGTAGTCGAGGGTGGCGACGCTCAGGCAATAGGAGACGTTATCAAGTTACGTAAGACAGCTGGTACAGGTACATACGGCACTACGAGCGTAACGGTTAAAGATAGCGAAGAAGTTCCGATGACCGTAAATTTCTTCCGTCCTACCGTCGTACACATCAAAGTAAAGATTACGCTCGAGCCGCTTACAGGCTTTACTACTGAGCTTTACAACTCGATTAAATCGCAGGTCGTTGACTACATCAATTCGCTTACATTCGGTCAAACGGTACGAATTTCTAAGCTCTACGTACCCGCTAACTTAGAGAATGACGACAGCGACATTAGCTATGACATCACGTCTATTCAGATAGCGAAAAACTCAGGCGCTTTCGCCTCAGAAAACATCGCTATAGGATTTAATGAAGTAGCGCACTGTGACATCGCTGATGTCGAGGTAATTACGAATGACTGATTTCAATACGTATCTAAAGCGTGTACCGTCTGAGCATAGGGATAAGCCTAAATTCGTTGAAACGCTTCGTTCGTTATTAGGCCCGATACTCGATCTTCAAACTCTTATGGAGCGCGTACCGATTGATTACGACCTCGATAGCGCTGTCGGAAAACAGCTTGACGTAGTGGGCGAATGGGTCGGACGTAATCGTTACGTTTCAATTCCGATTGAGGGCGTATTTTTCACGTTCGACGATACCGTCATTACAGGTTTCGATCGCGGTGTTTGGTGCGGAGAATACGACGCCACGAGCGGAATGACGAAACTAGACGATGACTCGTATCGGTTTCTTCTTAAATTACAGATTCTCGCGAACGTGTGGGACGGAACGCCGGAAAAGTTTTACGACGGCGTTCGTTCGCTTTTTAACGGCACGTTAAGCGTCATTATCGAAGACCATCAGGATATGACTATCTCGATCGGTGTCGTCGGCAAGGCACTATCAAGCGCTCAGCGCGCTCTATTTCTGCAACAGATAGCACCGTTCAAGCCAGCAGGAGTACGTATTAATGTTTTCCTCCTGTCTCAAATAAATGACGTTCCGTTGTTCGCATTCGACATGAATACGCCACTTCTGCAGGGTTTCGACACGTCCGGATGGGCGGAAATCATCGCTAACTAAATCTCAAATTTCTCTCAAACAAGCCTCGCTTAAACATCGGGGCTTTTTTTATGGGTTTTTCAAATGGCTACTAATAACATCCTCAGTTTTTGCGCCGGCGCCAATCCTAACGTATTAACTCCTACTGCTTGGCAAACGACGCCAGCACGATCGAGCGGTTTTGTTTCAGGTATTGCACTTTCTTCTCACGTTAATACAGCGGTCGTAGGTGGCGCCAATATCGCTCACGCTGTCGGCGAATTTATCAAAAATCAGCTTAATGAAGATGTAAATCCGACTAACGAAACGGCGCTCGTAAGTCAGTTTTTACGCTCTCTACAGGTATTTATTCAGCGTGGAGGCGCTTGTCCGATTGGTTCGATTATTCCTTACCTCGGCGGCGATGTGCCTTACGGCTGGTTATTAGCGAACGGAGCGTCTGTGCTCAGAACGCAGTACGACAAGCTGTTTGCCCTTATAGGTACTAAGTTCGGCGCCGCTGACGAAGCACATTTCAATTTGCCGAATCTTCATCACCGCTTTATCGAAGGTACGACAACGCTTAGCGAGGTGGGAAGCTACGTTGAGGCTGGGTTACCGAATATCGTAGGCACTCAGGGAAGTCTTTATCCCGGTTCGTCTGATCCCGTGGAAACCGGAGTAATGAAATTTTGGAGAAACTCGAGTTGGAAACTTCCCGCTCTAGTTTCGACAAATCCCGGGGAGCCTGTCGGAGTAACTATAGACGCCTCTCGCGGATCATCGTTGTATCAAGACAATCTTACTGAGGTGCGAGTTAACGGCTTATTCGGCATGATGCTTATCCGTGGTTTCTAACCGAATATTTACGGGCATTTATATGTTGGCTATGACGGCGGACGAATACCTTCGACTGGAGACGGCTGCTACTGGCATCAACTGACTTCGAAATCTTATTATATTTTCGCTCCAAACCTAGAAGAAGAACAACCTGAAGCAGTATTTAACGCAACTATCAGCTCATCGATCTACGGGAATGCAACGACAGTACAACCTACTTCAATTATGATGTACTGCCTCATTCGTTACTCGTAACGGATTAGGAATTGTGCTCTAAGTGATTTGGGCTGATTCGTATCTGCCCCGCCGTAAACCGAACTACAGAGACTGGCGTTAAATATATAGTCTCGGTACATGTGCTGATTGCTTGACGATAAAGCCAAATTGCAGTCTTTTCCATCCCACGAGATGTTGTATGGGCCAGTCGCGAAACCATTTGTGCTCATTAAGTAAGTACCGCTGGAACCCGAGATATTCGGGAATTTTCGTTAGTCTCTTACGCGCCCCGTCAGATATAGCCGGAGCGCGGTTTTTATGCTGTGCTAGGCACTAGTCGATTTTTTCGGTTTTTTCGACGCCGGCGCCCGTCGTTACGGAGTCTGTCTTAAAAATCTGAGCACATTGAGCACACTGCATAATGTGCGCGTGCCAGCGAAGCATTATTTGAGAACGTGACGCGAAATAATCGCTTCGTTGATAAGCGCGTACGACTTGCGAGCCGACTGTGTGCGCTAAACACGCCTCAGCGATTTCGCTAGGCACGTCGTTATCTGCGAACCACGAACGACCGATAGAACGAAGTCCATGCGCTACTAGGCGGTTACGGAATACGCTTTGTTCGTGTAGCCATTTGGCTAGAGCTTGACTGCTGATAGGTTTGTTTGCGTGTTTCGCAGGAAACAAATAAGGCGAGCGCTGATTAACGCGGTTTTTCTTAATCTCGTTTATCAGACTGATTAAGTAAGGAGTTAGCGGTACACGATGAACCCGCTTCATTTTCATGAACTCGGCAGGTATCGTTATCGCGTCCTCGTTAATCCATTCGAGCCTAATCGATACAACTTCTTTAGGACGTAATAACGTAGCCAACGAAAAGTAAAACAGTAAACGATATTTCGTAGGCGCTAGATTTTCGATTTGGCTTACGACTATCGGCAACTCTTTCCAGTCCACGGCAGGCATGTGCGTGACGGTAGGAACCGGAAACACCTTAGTAATTTTCGCGAGCGGATTTGAGTTTAAGTATCCAGCGTTTACGGACATGTCGAATATTTCACGCGTCCGCATTAGCAAACGTTTGACAGTCGATAACTTGCCCGATTCTTCTATAGGCTCCATGAGCTTAATGACGATAGGCGGCGTAATTGAATCTAGCTGACGACTGCCGATTTTCGATATGACGTATTTTTCGAGTCTTAGACGTTCGTCGCGATAGCTCAGTATTCTGCCTCGTTTTTTAGAGCACCAAAATTTGAACGCGTCGCGGACTGTGTACGAGCCTGACGGCTCTAACTCTAATTCTTTCTTTCGTTGACGTGCCAACGCTCTAGCGTGCTGGAGCGTTACTTCAGGCCAGTGGCCCAACGTGATGTCAACGATTCGCCCATTTTGCGGGACACGTAAAACCCACGATTTAACACCCGATTTTTGGATTCGGAGCGCTAATCCATCCTGATCGGTTATCTGATAGCGCTTGTCTTTCGGTTTTAGATTTTTTATTTCTTTAGAGGTCAGCATGACGACTCCTTCTTTACTTCAAGTCTTTACGTATGACGCCGACGGCTTTTATGCAGACGGCTCCATCGCTCAGCGTAACCCCCAAAATCCTGATGAATGGTTGTTCCCGCAGGATTGCACGACAGTAGCTCCGGCAGACAAAAAAGGCGTTTTTTTTAAGATCAAAGACAAAAACGACGTAAACAGCGGATGGGACGAAATCCCGTATCCGTCGAGCGCCGCAGAACTCGTAGGCGTGAAGATTTCACATACTTCTCGTACAGCGCACGACAACAAAATGCGTCAGATTCTTCAGCAACTCGTAGCTGCCGAACCTGAGCTGTATAAAGAAGTCGCTGTAAACGACGAAAGCGGTAACAAAATTGCTACTACTGTCGAGGAAATTCCTCAGCCGACAGAAGAAGAAAAGCGCGCTAAGAAAGAAGCCGAAGTACGTTCTAAGCGTGACTATCTGATTTCTCAAACAGATTACTTGTTACAGCCTGATTATCCAATCAGCGCAGAAGACCTCGAAAAAGTAAAAGCGTATCGCCAAGCTCTCAGAGACATTCCCGAACAAGAAGGTTTTCCTGACAACGTAACGTGGCCCGAAGAAGTTACATACACCGTCATTCGAGAGTAATAAAAAAAATAGGAGGCGGGGACATGAGAAACCCGCAGAGATTTGATGATTTCATGACAGCGCTAACGCTGATTTCGTTAGCGTTAGGCGGCGTTAGCGCTCTAGCCGGCGCCGCTATGCCTTACGTAAAAAGGGAACGAGAATTTATGTTAGCTCGGTACATTGTCGAAGTAATGACCAGCGCAATCGCTGGCGTTATCGTTTTTTTGCTTTTAAAAGTTACTGATTTGCCTGATGAATCGATAGCGGCTTTAACAGGTGTTGCGTCGTTTTACGGCGTTCGCCTAATGAATATCCTTTACGGATTTTTAGTAGGACGTTTAAAAGTCATTTTCCTAGATACGACTAAAAACGAAGTCGAAAAAAAGGAGGACAAGGAAAATGACAGACCCAAGGAATTTAACGAAAAATGAGCGAAAAACTATTTTTTAGTCAGTGGAATCCGACGAGCGCTGCACCGTTTATCAAACAGCGTGAAGGCTTAAGTCTTAAGGCGTATCAATGCTCGGCGCACAAGTGGACGGTAGGATATGGTCATACTCGCGGAGTCCACGAAGGGATGACAATCGATCTAAAGACCGCTGATAAATATCTACTCGACGATATTCAAAATGTCGTTGAGGAATTAGCGCCTTACGTAACTGCGAAAGTAACGCAGGGCCAATTTATCGCGCTTGTGTCGTTAGCCTTTAATGTCGGAGTACCTGCCGTAGCTCGTTCGCGTACGCTTCAATATTTGAATGCTGGACAGCTCGAAAAGGCGAAAGCTGGTTTTCTTACGTTTAATAAAGTGAACGGCGTACCGAATACAGGTCTTACGAATCGGCGCCGGTTGGAGGTAGCTCTAATGTGAATCCGTTATCTATTTTGAAGTTGGGCGCCGCGACGTTACTTGTCATTGGCGCTTATTTTTTTGGTTTGTCGCAGGGACACGACTCTGAGCAACTAAAGTTAGCGCAGTCTCAGGTTTCTCAATTAACTGACACGATTAAACGTTATGAAGCCAAACAGAAAGAACAATCGCTCGCGATGGCTGAGCTTCGTGTTTCCGAGTCTAACGCTCGTACTGAGTCTGACCGGATGCGCGACAGAATCGCCAGTCTTGAGAAACGAGCTAAGACCGGCGCCGCTAGAGACACAATTCAATGTCTCAGACTGGAATCAGAGGCTAGACAGCTACTTCTTGAAGCAAGATCAGCTATTGAATATTGTCGAAAAGCGTTACAGTGACAAATAGCGTTTTATTTAACTAGGCAGCCGTAAAGCACAAAAAGTTTAATTTAATCAAACAGTTGTTATTTAACGAGGTAACGTATGAAAGACGATTTACAAACGCTAGGAATTAAAAACAGCGAACGCACAAAATGCGAAGTCTGGACACGAGTAATGGGCTATCACCGTCCTATTGATTCATTCAATGTTGGAAAGCAGGGAGAAGTTGCAGAACGCAAATACTTCGACGAGAAAAAATGCTGTCGCAAATAAAGCGAAAGGGCGCTAGATTGCGCCCCACGCCGACCGTCCAGCGACGACCCATTCCTTAGACTTTCAACTTGTTCAATTCTTCTACAAGTTCATCGTACGTATCTTTATCGATGTTTTCAGAGTTGAGCATGTAGTTTAAATCTTTCAACGCGTCGTCTTTTGTTTCGTAAAAATTACCACGGTTCTCCGTTTGTTTCGCGATTAGATCATCGAGCTGGTCAACGCCTGTCTCTT
>OJOE01000405.1_pt1 | contig 24677 bp, 23 predicted proteins | sample 1598191 | NCBI WGS metagenome assembly OJOE01 (sample SAMN03922463, study PRJEB24848) | human gut metagenome | isolation source: stool sample | host: Homo sapiens | place: Germany | collected 2009-11
CACGCACAGCGTGTGAAAACACGCTGTGACGTCTCATACAAAACCTGACGCACCTTCGGTGCTATAAAAAGCTTTTCAAGCTTTTTAACAGGTTTTGGTATGAAAAACGCACACAGCTTGTCAAAAAAGACTTTTTTGACAAGCTGATCCAAAAAATAATATCAGGTCATGCCGGGGAGGGGTTCCCGGCATGATTTTATGTGCGGCAGAACAGGATTCTTTTCCTGAAAATGACGTCTTCTAAATCGAGAAAACGCCGTCCGGCGGGGCCGGGCGGCGTTTTCCGGTTATTATCTTCTGACTTCTTTACTCGCTCAGCTGGCCGTTGATCAGCTGCACCAGGGCCTCCACGGCCTCCTTGGCGTCGGGGCCGTCGGCGATCAGGGTGATGGTGGTGCCCTTCACGATGCCCAGGGACAGAACGCCCAGCAGGCTCTTGGCGTTGACCCGGCGCTCCTCCTTCTCCACCCAGATGCCGCTTTTGAACTCGTTGGCCTTCTGGATAAAATAGGTAGCAGGCCGGGCGTGCAGGCCCACCTCATTGTTCACGGTAACTTCCTGTGTAAACATTCCATTGCACTCCTTTTATGAAGCATTTTCGCAAAATGCGGGGACATACTTCTCTCACACTATAATATTATACTGAAATAAAAAGAGAAAGCAATATCCAAAGCTACAAATTCTTGAAGCGGGGCCTGAAAAAAAGTTTGGCCCTTTTGGCAGAATCCACAAACTCCGTCTGTTATTTCAGCTCCACCACCGTTACGCCGGCCTCTCCCTCGCCATAGCGGCCCAGGCGGAAGCTCTTGACGGCCTTGTTCCGCTTGAGCATCTCGTGGACCGCCTTGCGCAGGGCGCCGGTGCCCTTGCCGTGGATGATGGTCACGGTGCCCAGCTTTGCCATCACGGCGCTGTCGATGTAATTCTCCACCACGCTTTCGGCCTCCAGGGTCTCATAGCCCCGGATGTCCAGCTCCGACGAAGCCCGGGACTGGAGATTCAGTTTGGGACTGCCGCCGGAGGACGGCGCGGCGGGCTTCTTTTTGGGCTGGCCCTCCGGCAGGCGCACCTGCTGGGCCTTGACGGTCATCTTCATCTTCCCCGCCTGTAGGAGCAATGTGCCGTCGTTGTTGACGGCCAGCACCGAGGCGGCCATTTTCACCCCGGGAAGCTCCACCAGGTCCCCTACCTCGATGGGGCGGCTGGGGGCATAGGCAGGCTCCTGGGGCTCGCTGCGCAGGTGCAGGGCCTCCTGGGCCTGGTTCAGACTGTGCCGCACGGCGGCCTTGGCGTCGTTGAGCTCCTGGAAATTGATCTGCTTTTGCTGCTGGCGGCGCAGCTGGTCCAGCTGGGCGAAAATTTCGTCGGCCTGGGCCTGGGCCTGGCGCACGATGCGCTTGGCCTCGGCCTCGCCATTGGTGCGGGCGTTTTCCTTGGCCTTCTCCATCTGCTCCCGGAAGGTCCGGGCCTTTCGGGCGTCCTCCTCCCGCTGACGCCACAGGCGGTCCGCCTCGGCCTGGGCCTTCTCCAGCCGCTGGCGCTTCTCCTCCAGTTGGGTCAGCACGTCCTCGAAGCGGACGGAGTCGCTGTCCATCTGCTGCTGGGCGGCCTGGATCACGGACTCGTCCAGCCCCAGCCGCCGGGAGATGGCGAAGGCGTTGGACTTGCCGGGGATGCCGATCAGCAGGCGGTAGGTGGGGCGCAGGGTCTGCACGTCGAACTCACAGCTGGCGTTTTCCACCCCCGCCGTGGTCATGGCGAAGGTTTTCAGCTCGGCATAGTGGGTGGTGGCGGCGATCAGCGCCCCCTGACTGCGGGCGCTTTCGATGATGGCAATGGCCAGGGCCGCGCCCTCGATGGGGTCCGTACCGGCTCCCAGCTCGTCAAACAGCAGCAGGCTCTGGTCGTCCACCTCCCGCAGAATCTGCACGATGTTGGACATATGGGCGGAGAAGGTGGACAGGCTCTGTTCGATGCTCTGCTCGTCGCCTACGTCCGCCAGCACCCGGTGGAACACCCGGACGGCGCTGCCGCTGTCGGCGGGGATGTGCAGGCCGCACTGGGCCATCAGGCACAGCAGGCCGATGGTTTTCAGGGTCACGGTCTTGCCGCCGGTGTTGGGGCCGGTGATCACCAGGGTGTCGAACTGCTGGCCCAGCTCCACGGTGATGGGCACGGCCCTGGCCTGGTCCAGCAGGGGGTGCCGGGCACGGCGCAGGGTCACGCCGCCCCGGCGGCGGACCTCCGGACGGCTGGCGTTGAGCTGATAGCTCAGCTGGGCCCGGGCGAAGATCACGTCCAGGTGCACCAGAATGTCATAGTCCCAGAGGATGTTCTCCATCTGGGCAGCGCAGGCAGCGGACAGCTGCCGCAGGATGCGGTCGATCTCCTTCTGCTCCCGGGCCTCCAGCTCCTTCAGCTCGTTGTTGGCCTGCACCACGCCCATGGGCTCCACAAACAACGTGGCCCCGGAGGAGGAGATGTCGTGGACCAGACCGGGCATACTGCCCTTGCACTCGGCCTTCACCGGCACCACGAACCGGCCGTCCCGCTGGGTGATCAGGGCCTCCTGCAGCACCTTGGCATAGGACGGCGAGGAGATGATGCGCTGGAGAATCTGGCGGCCCTTGGAGGCGGCCAGCCGCATTTTCCGGCGGATGTCCGCCAGCTCGCTGCTGGCGGTGTCGGCGATGGTCTCCTCGTCCAGAATGGCGGAGCGGATCTGCTCCTCTAAGTATTTATTGGTGTGCAGGGAGGCGAACAGGCGGTCCAGCACCGTCTCCTCCCCCTGGCGCTGGGCGTCGTAATCCGACACCCGGCGGCTGGCGGTAAGGACGCCGGCGATGTCCAGCAGCTCCCGGGTGTTCAGCATACCGCCGTGGTCCGCCCGGGTCAGGGCGGCGGATACGTCCTTCACGCCGGAGAAGGACGGGCTGCCGTGGAGCCCCAGCCGCTCCTTGGCGGCATCGGTCTCGTCCAGCAGCCGCAGCACCTCCTCCACGTCCGTGGAGGGGGTCAGCTTCAGGCACCGGTCCTTGGCCGCCTGGCTGACGGCCTTGGCCGCCAGCTTTTCCAGCACCGCCGGAAGCTCCAGGGTGCGGATGGATTTTTCAAATAATTCACTCATATTTCGTTTCCTCTTGCGGAAGAATGGTCTTGTAATAGTCCAGGGTCCGGAAGCTGCGCTCCAGCTGGGCGGAAACGTAGGCGTCCGCCGCGTGGTTCAGGGCACGCAGTCCCTCCGGCGGCAGGGAAAAGCTGTACAGCCGCCGGGGGTCGCCGTAGAGCACGTATCGCAGGGCGGCCAGGCCCGACGCCGTCAGCGGCAGGGACAGTCCCCCCTTTTCCCGGCATTTGCCGCAGTGGACCACCCCGTGGACCACGTCCAGCATGGGATTTTCCGGCTGGGGCGCGCCGCACAGGGCGCAGCCATCGGCCATGGGTTCATAGCCCGCCAGGGCCATCAGCCGGAACTGGAACGCGGGCTTCACCAGCTGAGGCGGCTTTTTCAGGGCGCTGAGGGCATACAGGGCGTTGAGCAGCAGGGGCAGCACGTCGCCGCCGCAGCCGTCGGACACCGCCTCCGTCAGCTCGGCGAAGTAGGCCGCCAGGCTCAGGGCCGTCAGGTCCTGCCGCAGGCCGTCGAACAGCTCGATGGTGTCCGCCGCGTCCAGCATGGTCCACCGGCCCTTTTCATAGAGGGTCATCTCCGAATAGGCCAGCAGCTGGCAGGCCGCGGCCACGCGGCTGCCCTTGCGCCGGGCCCCCCGGGCAATCACGGAGAGCCTGCCCCGGTCCGGGGTCAGCACGGTGAGGATTTTGTCCGCGTCCCGGGTCACCGTTTCCCGCAGCACCAGGCCGCACGTTACGAATCGTTCCGGCTGCATTCAGCCGCCTCCTTATACAGCAAGTACGCCTCCGGCGCTCCGGTGGCCCAGAACAGGGCCCAGCGCTCCTCCATGGCTTTTCACCTCCGCCCATAGCTTGCCGCTTTTCCGGCGGCGTCATGAGTGGAAGCTTTTGGAGGGGGGATTACTGCTCGTCATATCCCCTGGCGCGGATGAAATTCACATTATCCCGCCAGTTTTCTTTGACCTTGACCCAGGTTTCCATGTACACCTTGGCGCCCATGAACTTCTCGATGTCCCGGCGGGCCAGGGAGCTGATGCGCTTGAGCATATCCCCGTGCTTGCCGATGATGATGCCCTTGTGGCTGGCCTTTTCGCAGTAGATGGTCACGTCCAGGTCGATGATGCCGGTGTCCTCCCGCTCGGTGAAGCGGGTGATCTCCACCGCCGTACCGTGGGGGATCTCCTTATCCAGGCACAGCAGCATTTTCTCCCGGACAATCTCGGCGCAGACCTGGGCGTCGGGCTGGTCGGTGGTCATGCCGTCGGGGAACAGCTGGGGGCCTTCCGCGGCATAGATCTGCAGCTGGGCCATCAGGTCGTCCAAACCGTCGCCGGTGCGGGCGGAGATGGGGATAATGGCGTCGAAGCCGGGATACACGGCACTGTAGGCGGCAATAACCTCCAGCAGGTCGTCCTTTTTCTCCACGGTGTCGATCTTGTTGATGCACAGCACGCAGGGCAGGTGCTCCTCCTGGATGCGCTGGAGCAGGATCTTCTCCGGCTCCCCCACATGGGCGATGGGCTCCACCAGCAGCAGGGCGGCCTCCACCTGCTCCAGGCTCTCCCGCACCACCTTCACCATATAGTCCCCCAGCCGGGACCGGGGCTTGTGCAGGCCCGGGGTGTCCAGCAGCACATACTGGGTGTCCCCCCGGTTCACCACGCCGTAAATCCGGTTACGGGTGGTCTGGGGCTTGTCGGAGACGATGGCAATCTTCTCCCCCACCAGGGCGTTGGTGAGGCTGGACTTACCCACGTTGGGCCGTCCGCAGATGGTGATCATGGCGGTTCTGGTAATGTTGTTCATAGGTGATCCTCAACTTTCTTTTGAGCAATTTTGGGGTTATATATGCGGGACGGGTCCTGCCGGGGGTCAGCCCAGCCGGTCCCCGTTTTCCACGGGCTTGTCCGGCGTGATCAGCACCACGCCGCCCTGGGAATAGGTTCCCAGCACCAGCACCTGGGAGAAGAAATTGGCGATCTGGCGGGGCGGAAAATTCACCACCGCCAGCACCTGCTTGCCCACCAGCTCCTCCGGGGTATACTGCTGGGTGATCTGGGCGCTGGAGCGCTTCCGGCCCAGCTCCGGGCCAAGGTCCACCAGCAGCTGATAGGCGGGCTTTCGGGCCTTTTCAAAGGGCCGGGCCTCCACAATGGTGCCCACCCGGATGTCCAGCTTCATAAAATCATCAAACGTGGCCTGTTCCATGTGCGTTCCTCCTGTTATCAATCGCTGTCCAGCTTGAGAACGGCCATGAAGGCTTCGGTGGGCACCTGGACCGTACCCAGATTCCGCATCTTCTTCTTGCCCGGCCCCGCAAAAGGGGCTTTTGCGGGGGCCCCGATCTGACGCAAATGGCCGGAAATGAATTCCGTCCATTTCAAGGTTTTGCCGGGGGCAAAACGCTTGTACGCCGCACCTGCGGCGGGAGGGCAAGAAGAATCAATCGCTGTCCAGCTTGAGAACGGCCATGAAGGCTTCGGTGGGCACCTGGACCGTACCCAGATTCCGCATCTTCTTCTTGCCCGGCCCCGCAAAAGGGGCTTTTGCGGGGGCCCCGATCTGACGCAAATGGCCGGAAATGAATTCCGTCCATTTCAAGGTTTTGCCGGGGGCAAAACGCTTGTACGCCGCACCTGCGGCGGGAGGGCAAGAAGAATCAATCGCTGTCCAGCTTGAGAACGGCCATGAAGGCTTCGGTGGGCACCTGGACCGTACCCAGATTCCGCATCTTCTTCTTGCCCTCCTTCTGCTTTTCCAGCAGCTTCTTCTTCCGGGTGATGTCGCCGCCGTAGCACTTGGCCAGCACGTCCTTGCGCATGGCCTTTACCGTCTCCCGGGCGATGATGCGCCCGCCGATGGCCGCCTGGATGGGCACCTCGAACAGCTGGCGGGGGATGTTCTCCTTGAGCTTTTCGCACAGCCGCCGGGCCCGAGGATAGGCCTTGTCCCTGTGGGCGATGAAGCTCAGGGCGTCCACGCCGTCGCCGTTTAACAGCAGGTCCACCTTCACCAGCTCGCTGGGCCGGTAGCCGGACAGCTCATAGTCCAGGGAGGCATAGCCCTTGGTGTTGGCCTTCAGCGTGTCGAAGAAGTCATAGATGATCTCGTTGAGGGGCATCTGATAGTGCAGCTCCACCAGGTGGGTGTCCAGATACTGCATGTCCTTGAACTCGCCCCGGCGGTCCTGGCACATGGGCATGATGTTGCCCACATACTCGTTGGGACTGATGATGGACACCCTTACATAGGGCTCCTCCGCGTGCTCGATGACCGTGGGGTCCGGGTAGTTGTGGGGATTGTCCACCTTCACCATGGTGCCGTCGGATTTGTATACATGATAGATGACGCTGGGCAGGGTGGTCACCAGGTCCAGGTTAAACTCCCGCTCCAGCCGCTCCTGGATGATCTCCATATGCAGCATCCCCAAAAAGCCGCACCGGAAGCCGAAGCCCAGGGCCACGGAGCTTTCCGGCTCGAAGGTCAGGGAGGCGTCGTTGAGCTGAAGCTTTTCCAGGGCGTCCCGCAGGTCGGGGTACTTGCTGCCGTCCTCGGTGTAAATGCCGCAGTAGACCATGGACTGGGCCGGGCGATAGCCGGGCAGAGGCTGGGCGGCGGGGTTTTCGGCGTCGGTGATGGTGTCGCCCACCTGGGTGTCCTTGACATTTTTGATGGAGGCGGTGAAATAGCCCACCTCACCGGCCTGGAGGGCGTCCGTAGGCTCGTTGCCCAGGGGCTTGAGATATCCGCACTCCAGAATGGTATACTGGCCTCCGGTGGCCATCATGCGCACCGTCTGCCCCCGGCGGATGGTGCCCTGCTTGATGCGAAACAGCACCACCACCCCCACATAGGGGTCGTACTGACTGTCGAAGATCAGCGCCTGCAGGGGGGCGTTGGGGTCGCCGGTGGGGGCGGGGACATTGTGCACCACGTCCTCCAGCACCGACTCCACGTTCAGGCCCAGCTTGGCGGAAATTTCCGGCGCGTCCATGGCGGGCAGGCCGATGATGTCCTCCACCTCCTGCTTGGCCTTCATGGGGTCGGCGGCGGGCAGGTCGATCTTGTTGAATACCGGCAGAATCTCCAGGTCGTGCTCCATGGCAAGATAGGTGTTGGCCAGAGTCTGGGCCTCCACCCCCTGGGTGGCGTCCACCACCAGCACCGCCCCCTCGCAGGCGGCCAGGGACCGGGACACCTCATAGTTGAAGTCCACATGGCCCGGGGTGTCGATGAGGTTCAGGGCGTAGATCTCGCCGTCCTTGGCCTTGTAGAACAGGTGCACGGCCCGGGACTTGATGGTGATGCCCCGCTCCCGCTCCAGGTCCATGTTGTCCAGAATCTGGTTCTCCATCTCCCGCTCCGGCACGGCGTCGCACAGCTCCAGCAGCCGGTCCGCCAGCGTGGACTTGCCATGGTCGATGTGGGCGATGATGGAAAAATTGCGAATATGGGATTGTTCAAACATGTATGGTTTCCTCCTTGGGGAGATGTATCGGATGTTCATCGTCTATTATACCGGATATCCCGGCAAAATGCAATTCCTGTTGCCGCCGGGAAGAAAAAGTGTTACAATAAAGGCACCCCAATTTTTGAGAGGAAAGGACGAACGCCATGAAGCTGAGTTTTTTCGGCGCTGACCAGTGCGTCACCGGCAGCTGCCATTGTCTGGAGGTAGGCGGCAAGCGCATCCTCATCGACTGCGGCCTGCAGCAGGGCCGGGACGAGGTGGACAACCGCACCCTGCCCTTTGCCCCGGGCAGCATCGACTATGTGCTCATCACCCACGCCCACATCGACCACTCCGGCCGGGTGCCCATGCTCATCAAAAACGGCTTTCAGGGCCGTATTCTCACCACCCGGCTCACCGCCCAGCTCATGAGCATCATGCTCCAGGACTCCGCCCACATTCAGGAGAGCGATGCCGAGTATAAAAACCGCAAGAACCGCCGGGCCGGCCGGCCCGAGGAGGAGCCCCTGTATACCGTGGCCGACGCCCAGCGGGTGCCGGAGTTTATTGACACCTGCGAATATGACCAGCCCGTCCACCTGTGCGACGGGGTGGACGCCGTGTTCATCGACGCGGGCCACCTGCTGGGCTCCGCCTCCATCCGCCTGACCCTCACCGAGGGAGGCCAGACGAAAACCATCGTGTTCTCCGGCGATATCGGCAACGTGGACCAGCCCATCATCCGGGACCCCCAGTTCTTCACCGGGGCGGACTATGTGGTCATGGAGAGCACCTATGGCGACCGCAACCACACCGAGGTGTGGAGCTATACCGGCCAGCTGGCCCAGATCATCGACGAGACTCTGGGCAAGGGCGGCAACGTGGTGATTCCCTCCTTTGCCGTGGGCCGCACCCAGGAGCTGCTGTATTTCATCCGGGAGATCAAGGATCAGGGCCTGGTGACCTCCGTGCCGAATTTCCCCGTGTACGTGGACAGTCCCCTGGCCAAAAGCGCCACCACCATTTTCTGCGGCGATCTGCGGGGCTATCTGGACCAGGACGCTCTGGAGCTGGTAAAGGACGGCACCCATATGTTCAACTTCCCGGGCCTGCACCTGACGGAGACCGTGGACGAGTCCAAGGCCCTGAACGAGGACCATACCCCTAAGGTTATCATCTCCGCCTCCGGTATGTGCGACGCGGGCCGCATCCGCCATCACCTGAAGTATAACCTGTGGCGGGCGGACAGCGCCGTGGTGTTCGTGGGCTTCCAGTCTCCGGGCACCCTGGGCCGCACCCTGCTGGACGGGACTCCCTCCGTGAAGCTGTTCGGCGAGGACGTGGCGGTCCGGGCCAAGGTGGTGAATTTCCAGGGCCTCAGCTCCCACGCCGACCACGACCATCTGCTGGACTGGATCGGCCATTTCAAGGAGCCCAAGCCCCAGCACGTGTTCGTGGTCCACGGCGACCGGGAGGTGGCGCCGGTGTTTGCCCAGACGGTGAGCCAGCTGGGCTTCACGGCCCACGCTCCCCAGTATACCGAGGAGTATGACCTGCTGACCTGCACCCAGCTGGCGGCGGGCTATCTGCCCCAGCGCAAGACCCGTACCTTCGACGGCGCGCCCCGGGTCACCGCGGCGTATCAGAAGCTGGTGCAGCTGGGCGATTCCCTGGTGGGCCTTATCCGCCGCAGCAAGGGCCGGGACAACAAGACCCTGGCCGCCTTTGCCGAGGCCCTGCGCAAGGTGCTGGACAAGTTCGAATTCTAAGCGGACGGGATGTGATATTCCATCGCTTGCAGGGGCGGGACCCGTGTGCCCCGCCCCTGTGCTTTACCGGAAAGGAGGGCGCTTATGCCCGGATTGGAGAAAAACCGCATTTACCGCGCCCATATCGACGGCTATTCCAGCGAGGGCCTGGGCATTGCCCGGATAGACGGCCAGGTGGTGTTCGTCCACGGGGCCGTCCGGGGCGAGGTCTGCGACGTTCTGGTGATGAAGGTGCTGAAAAACGCCGCCTTCGGCAAGATCGCCGCCCTGGTGGAGCCCTCCCCTGCCCGCCGGGTACCGGACTGCCCCTATTACGGCCGCTGCGGCGGCTGCGACTTCCGGCATATGTCCTATGACGAGGAGCTGTGGGCCAAGCGTACCCGGGTCCAGGACGCCCTGACCCGTATCGGCGGCGCGGAGGTGACGGTGGAAGAAATTCTGGGCGCGGAACAGCCCCTGCACTACCGCAACAAGAGCATTTACCCCATTTCCCCGGCGGGGGAGGTGGGGTTCTACCGGGCCCGTAGCCACCAGGTGGTGAATGTGGAGCACTGTCTCATCCAGAAGCCGGAGGCCGATGCTCTGGCTCAGGCAGTGCGGGACTATATCGCCCGGTTCCGGGTGGCCCCCTACAACGAGGCCACCGGCCGGGGGCTGCTGCGGCACCTGTACGTCCGCACTGGCAGCACCGGGGAGTCCCTGGTGTGCCTGCTGGTGAACGGACAGCGCCTGCCCCATGAGGAGGAGCTGGTGGCCATGCTCCGGGCCGCCGCGCCGAAAACCTGCGGCGTGGTGCTGGGGGAAAATACCCGCCGGGGAAACGCCATCCTGGGGGACCGGTACCGCACCCTGTGGGGCCGGGACTATCTGACGGACACCCTCTGCGGACTGGAGCTGCGGCTGTCGGTGCCGTCGTTTTATCAGGTGAACCACGACCAGGCCCAGCGCCTGTATGAAAAGGCCCTGGAATACGCGGGGCTGACGGGCCGGGAGCTGGCGGTGGACCTGTACTGCGGTGCCGGGACCATCACCCAGGTGCTGGCCCGCCGGGCCCGGCACGTCATCGGCGGCGAGATCGTCCCGGAGGCCATCCGGGACGCGGAGGACAGCGCCCGCCGCAACGGCGTGGACAACGTGGAGTTCCTGTGCGGCGACGCCTCCCGGCTGGCGGCGGAGCTGCGGCAGCGGGGCCTGCGGCCCGACGTGATCTGCGTGGACCCGCCCAGGAAGGGGCTGGCCCCCGACGTGGTGGAGGCGGCGGCCTCCATGGAGCCGGAGCGCATCGTCTATGTCTCCTGCGACCCGGCCACCCTGGCCCGGGATGTGGCCCGCTTCGCCCCCCTGGGCTACCACCCCGTTCGCGCCTGTGCCGTGGACCTGTTCCCCGGCACGGCGAACGTGGAGACGGTGGTCCTCTTGTCACGGGAAACAAATCCACTGACGGTTGAGGTCAGAATGGAAGTGGAAACCGGCGAGGTCAAGGAGCATCCGACCTATAAGCGTATTCAGGAATATGTGCAGGAAAAGTACGGCTTCAAAGTCCATACTGCATATATTGCAGAGGTCAAGCGCATGATCGGATTGGATATGCACAAAGCGCCGAACGCTGTGGAGCAGAGGAAGCATGAGTATCATCCATGCCCGCCTGAAAAGGTCGAGGCAATTAAGGATGCTCTGCGGCATTTCGGCTTAATTGCTGAGTAACGTCACTGTGAGGCAGTAAAAATGCCTTATTAAAACCGGAGATAGTGAGAACAGTGAAATCCTTTCTCCCTGCATGAAAAAAGCACATCAGAAAGCAAAGCACGGCAGAGCGTATACGGTACGCGTTTGGATGTGGAATTTTACGGCATAGAGCATTTTTACACCATTTGGCAAAATGCGAAAGTGCTTCTTGCAAACAGAGCATTGTTTTACCCGCTGAAATCGCTGTAATGAGGAGAAGCCCAGCATCACGTCAAACGGCGCGTGCTGGGCTTCTTTTTGTTGCGTCTCGGGGCTTTTTTGGGAGGATAATCCCTCCTGTGTGCCATTTGTTTTTCTATGCCGTGTTGACATACTGCGCTCTACCTATCACGGTAACTGTACGTTCTCGGAACAAAAATGAACACGTTTTCTCTGTATAGGGAGAAAGGCAGAGAGGAAAAAGAGGGTGAGCGCAGGCTGTGGGAACGGTGTGTAAACCGTTTTCGGTTTTCCACGGTTTCCATAGCCGCAGCGAGGGAGAAAAGGGAGAGGTGGCTTTCTCGCTCAGGTGGCTTGCCGCCGCTCTTTGGCTCTCCCTTTTCTCCCTGAGTATCAAGGGTTATTCTGCGTCATTGCTCGGCGTAACAGGGCGAAAGTCCTCCTGAACACCCTCGTTAAGGTCAAAGCACATGGTTTTTGCGTCAGCAACCCAGAAGCCACGCACCCTATACCGCTTTCCGGGAATATAGTCCTCACCCGTAACAGCCCGCAGTGGGTCAAGCAGGTTCTTGTTGGAAATTGTTACGACACCCTTCTGTTCTCCCTTCGGCTTGGAGAACTTAAATCCCTTCGGTTCGTTGCTCTTGCAGGAGCGGATTGCGAACACTCTTGCTTTCGCATCCAACAGGCACAAAACAAAGGCGGGATAACCCAAGTCCTCAAGCACCTTCTTGGTGAAAGTCACGCCGTTCTGATTCAGGAACATATCTGGGTAGGCGTTGATGTTGGAGTCGATGGTTTCAAAGTTCAAAGCGGAAAAATCAAAGTTCATAGTAAAAATCCTTTCATTTCATTGTGTTTTGCGCCTCATCCACGATTTTCATAAACTCCTGACGTTCCATAAAAGACCATCGGGAGTCCATGATCAGATAGCCCTTGAAAAGACCATCCTTTACGCGGTATGCGACGAAGTGATTGCTCAGGCGACGCAATGCAGCTCGTTTTGCCGTGCTGTGCCGCTCTGACAGCAGTTTCTGTACTGTTATCCAATCCTCTTTTTTGATAATCGCTGTGTGATGGTTTTCCTTGAAATACATATTCAAGTCCGTGTTTTTAACCGACTTGTGTGTGCGGAAATCTTTGGTATAGGTTTTCTGCATCAAGACATCACCGCAGTATTTCTCATTTCGGAGGATACTGCGGACAGTACCGGCAGACCAGAGGTCATTACCCATGGGAGATTTGATCCCCTGCTCTGTCAGGGCAGCGGCTATTTCCGCTGGCGTTGCGCCCTCCAAGCAGCTTTCATAGATGTACTCAACAATTCTTGCCTCGGTCGGCTCAATGACAAGCCGCCCGAAATGATCACGATAGAAGCCAAGCGTGTTCTGAACGGAGAACTTGTAGATGCCCTCCGCCATGCGCCAGCGGATACCAGCCTTAATTGCCTCGCTCTTTTGCTGGGACTCCATTTCAGCCAAGGCTGCCAGCAATGAGATCAGCAGATTATTCCGCCCATCGCCGGTATAGGTGATTCCTTCTGTCTCAAACTCAACGGAAACGGGCGGGTTCAGCGCAGAAAGCGTTCGCAGATTGTCCAGAATATCCACGATATTTCTACCAAAACGACTGATGCTTTTGGTGAGAATCAGGTCAATCTTCCCGTCAACTGCGTCGGCAATCATTTTCTGAAAGCCAAGACGTTTTTCAACGGTAGTTGCGCTGATGCCCTCGTCTTGATAAATCTCAACCAGCTCCCATTGCGGATTTGCCTCAATCCTCTTGGTAAAATGGTGAATCTGCATATCAAAGCTGCCGACCTGCTGTTCCTCCTGTGTGCTGACGCGGCAATACGCCGCAACACGGAGTTTGGGCGGCTCATCTGCAAGTTCCCGCCGTTTCTGCGGTGGAATAATAATAACACCATTTCCACGCTGGTTATAAGAAATCTCGTCCTGCATCTGGCGGCGTTTCTGTTCCCGGCGTTCAGCTCGGCTGCTGGTTTGCCGCTCTGCCTCTATCGCTTTGGGGTCAAGCGGTTTTGCCATATTCCGCCTCCTGCATCAGAATCCGTCTGCGTTTTCTGCTTTGCATCGGCGCACCACCTCCTTTGAACGGTTTCCAATTTCATTACTACCACGCTCCTTTTTGAAAATTATGACAATCCGCAGACCATAGCCAGCGGAATAGCCATCCAAAGAAAAAGGCAGCAGAATCACTCCTGCTGCCTGAATCCGTATGAATTTTTACACTTACAGTGCCTTTATCGTCTCCACAAACTGGCTCATGCTGACAGCTCCCGGCAGGAGATTTTCTCCATCCCTGAACACCATGTAATAACGGTACTGGCTCCCGGCGGCAGTCCGCCATGCGCGTCCCAATTCAATCTTTTCCCGGCTGTCATCGTTTTTCAGATGCTCGCCCTTGGTTTCTGCAAAGATTACCTTGCCGCTCTGGGTCATAATCATAATGTCCGGGTAGTGCTTGATATAGCCGTTGATGGCAAAGCCATGCCGGGAGAGATTGCGGTGCCACCAGCGAACATTCGGAAGGGCGGTCAACTCCATAATCAAATCCTGTTCCAGCTTGTTGATGTCGCCATCCTCGGCTTCATACAAAGAACCGCCGTATATGTCTGTGCTGGTCGTGGGATGAATAACTGACGGCAGCCGATAGGACGGCTGGCATACGATGCGTTCGGTTTCCAGCCATTTTGCAAAGGTTTCCCGATAATGCGCGTCCAGCAGGGATTCAATCTTTTCCTTGATTTTCTTGGCATATCCCAGCGGAGCCTTCTCCATAGCGGCGATCTGTGCCTTGTCCATATCGTCCACGATGCGGTTTATGTAGGATTTCAGTTCGGCGGCGTCCACCATGTTCAGCTTATTGAGTTGATTGAACATCATGTCCTTGCATTGGCGCACACGGCTTTCAGGCGGAAGGTTATTGAAGTATTCCTTGAAATACCGCTGTTCTGCGCTGGTCATTTTGAACACCTTGGGCAAGCCGCCCTCGTTTGCCCGCACATCGACCTCTGCAATCTCATCATCGGCAGCGCCAAAATCAATGTCGTATGCCTTTCCTTTCAGCGTGAAGCCTTCGGCGAGCTGTTCTTTTTCCAGCAGTTCCAGCGTACCTTCCGTAAACAGGGTATCGGGGATCACTTGGAAAAACTGCGGGATCATGAGCGTTTCAAGGTCACTCTGGAATTGAGGACGAACACGGAAAGTAGCCACTTGTTCCCGCACCTCCCAAGGAAGATTCTGAATCTGCGGATCATCCTGCCCCTGTTTAACGGCGTTGTTGTACGCGTCACCGGCTTTGTTGGCATCATCCAGCATACTGTCAGCTTTCGGGGTAATTTCTGAGGATTTTTCCTGTTCCCGGCGGCGTTGCAGTTCTGCCCCGATGGATTTCCCATCCAGCCCTGCAAAATCGTCCTGTTCCGTTTCCAAAGGGGCTTCCGTATCGGAAACTCCTTGCAGTTCGGTAATGTCGATCTGCACTGGGGGCTGCTCCGAGACCTGGGGCTTCACAGGTTCGGCCAGACGATAATCCTTGTCGCTGAATCCTGCACTGTTCAATCCCTTGATGATGTGCTGCACGGTAGTGTTAAAATCGTTGGAGGAAGTCAGAACATAGGACATATTCAAAGCCGATTGTGTGTGCTGGCGTGTATGGGGCAGACGGAGGATACGCCCCAAAATCTGCTCCACATCCACCTGGCTGGTCTTGTTGGCAAGGGAGGCAAGAATATAGGCAAAGGGGCAATCCCAGCCCTCTTTCAGCGCATTGACCGTGATGATATACCGCACCGGACAGTCAGGAGACATCAAATTCACATTTTTCAGTTCGTTCACATCAGCCGTGCGAATGGCAATCTGCTCTGCCGGGATGCCAGCGTCCACCAGCTTATCCCGCAACTTTTCAAAGGTGGTAGCGTCCTCCTTGCCTTTTGGTTGTGCCTGGAACAGCGCGATGGGGCGAATATACTTACCTGTTTTTGTATATTCCGCACAGGCAAGTTCTTCCAGCTTATTTCGCAGATCAATCGCGTCAATCAGCACATCGGCTTGGCTGTCCCGGTTGTAAACAATCACGGGCAGCTTGACCATGTTCTCGCCCTTGAGCTGCACCGCGTCCACATAGGAGATAATATTGCTCTCCTTTTTCGGCGTAGCGGTCAAATCCAGAACAAAGCAGGGATTGAAGTTCTCCAGCATTTCAAGGCTGAGATCAGACCGGGCGTGGTGGCTCTCGTCCACAATGACAAGCGGGTTAAGTTGATTGATGATCTGGAACAGCGCTGTTTCGTCCGCTTTCTCAATGGGGCTGTCGGGCTTGCCAAGCACCTTGGCAAACTCGGCAAGATTGCTGTTCTCCTGATAGGCTTTCAAGCCCTCCTTGCCGCGCCCACGGAAAGAATCATAGGACAGCACCATGATGGAAAGCTGTTCGGTGACGGCAGTGGGATTGAAGTTCTGCCCGTTCAAAAGCTCCTGCTTGGTATAGACCTCCACGCGCCCGCCAAAATCCACGTCGATTTTCTGACGGTAGGGATGCTGCGTGTCTTTGAGGGCTTTCACCGTCTGCACCAAAATTGCGTCCGAGGGAACGAGCCATACCACCGCCTTTGTCTTGGTAACAGGCAAAGCGTCAAAAATGGGGCGAATGGAATTACAGGCGATAAAGGTCTTGCCGCCGCCTGTGGGCACTTTGAAGCAGAGGTTGGGGACACCGGGCAGAATATCCTGATAGTACCCCAATGTGGGCGCGCTTTTTTCCTGCCAGAAGAAGCGGAACGCCGCTTCATAATTCTTGGTTTCATTCAGCAGTTCCAGATAGCGGGTCAAGTCCGCTATAACCTTTTTCTGATAGCTTTTCAGTTCCATAGAGCGAACACCCCTTTACAGTCTGCTGATGTCGCGGGGAATCTTCTTGAAGGTGATCCCCATCTGCGCCAGCTTGTCCTCACCGATGGAGCAGCGGTCGGCATAAATGACCGTTCCATCGGCTTTTTCTTTGATGGTGGCAAGAAGCGCATAGTCCAAAACCGTCACGCGCTGCGGCTCATAGTAGAAGTAGTAACCCGTGCTGTTGTGGTTACCGAGGTAATAGGGGCTGTCCCCAGCAGGAGGGGCATAGGGCGTTTTGGTTTCCATGAACCAGATGTATTCCCGGATTTTTTCGGGGGCAACAGCTTCGTTCAGGCAATCGCCCACAAGCAGCGGTTCGCCCAAGTCATAAAAGCTGAAATTGCCGCCCGTACCCGCCACGGCATTCTTGCCCTCGCCGTAGCCATTGATAACACGCTTGACGCGTTCGGCGGTGATGCTGTCAGCATAGTCTCCCATTTCAACAAGAATGAACTTTCTATTTCCTCCATCCCTATTGAGGTCTAATACAGCATGAGCAGTCGTTCCCGAACCTCCAAAGGAATCCAAATATATCCCGTCTTTATCATCCTTTCCATCAAACACAAATGAAAGTAAGTACTTTATCAATTCTTTCGGTTTGGGGTTGTTGAAGACCTTTTTGCCAAAAATTGTTTCAATTTCTTTCGTTCCATCTTGGTTATAGGGTCCTGTTAAAATGGATATTGGTTTTCCCAAACGCATAACACCATTCTCGTCTTTTAAGTACTGCTTGAATCGAACGCTCCATTTTCCACTGTTTTCGCTAAATACAACTTCATCATTTTCAATAGCTTGATACAAGCGAGATTTTTCCCATATCCACTGTTTATCGGGGTATATTTCCACTCCATTGTGATAGACCGGGTATACCAAATTAGGGCGATCATCTTTGCTTCGTGTTGCAAGCGGCTGCGTGATGAAGCCACCACGCACCTCAAACTTATCGTCCTTCATTTTGTATTTCTTGATTTCTTCCTCGGACAGCGGTGCAGCAACAGAAAGTAGAGGTTGCTTCGAATAGCAGACAATATACTCGTGAACGTTTCCTACACCACGGGTAAATGCTCCCGGACCGTATTTATTCTTCCAAATAATTTCATGGACAAAGCAGTTAGCGCCAAATATCTCATCTAAAATCAGACGCAAATACTTTATTTCATTATCATCAATGCTGATGAAAATAACCCCATCCTCTGCCAACAGCTTTTGCAGCAGCTTCAGCCGGGGATACATCATGCACAGCCATTTGTCATGGCGGGTCAGGTCCTCGCCCTCTTTGCCGACAACCTCGCCCAGCCACTTCTTGATTTTCGGGTCGTTGACATTATCGTTGTAGACCCAGCCCTCGTTGCCGGTGTTGTAGGGCGGATCTATAAAGACGCTATCTTTGATACAAACAGAAAAAGCCTTCTCCGGCACATAAGTGCTGAAAAAGGCTTGAAATAAAGGGCTTTCGAGGTTCCGCTGTCATTTACAGCAGAGCTTCGGAAGCCCTTTTTCTGTTTATTCGATTGTTGCTGGCCGGTTCTGTGGCCTGTGAAACTTACCCCTCAAAAACGGCTGCCGGAGGAATAATTAAAAAGTGTGGAATAATTAAAAGGTTCAGTCGGCTGCAAGTCTCTCGATAACTTGCTCTATTTCTTTCCAGCTTCGGACCCGAATCATTCCGTGCGCTTCTGCGTCAAAACGAATATTGTGTGGTGCTGTCATCAAGACCTTTTTGTACTGCCCACCTTCAAGGTTATGAATTCCATCATCAATGAGAACATCGCCTCTTATCAGCTGCTTTCGGCTTGTTACAATAACTTGATCCCAAGACAGAAATGGAAAGTACTTGAATAATACCTCACTCATCTTTTCAAAGATTGATTCGTATGGTGTGGCTGTAACGATATACACCTCGTTGCCGGAGGCAATTAAGCGACTCAATACTTCTGGAGCATCTTCAACAGGCTCGACAGTTTTCCAGAAACCGGGCTTCATCGGAATCTCATATACCTGTTCATGCGTTAAGCCCGGAAAGGCCGCAGATACATCCCAAGAAACAATCTCATCGCAGGACACGCAACGACCATATTTCTCATTAACACCATTTACCCACGCTTTAAGAAGATGTTCAATTGTATCGTCCATATCGACAAGAATAATCATTTCCAACCCTCAAATCTATGAATTACGGAACGACTTACTTGCTCATCTTTTCAAGTTCGCCAAGACTGACCCCGTTTTCATCTTTCCATTTAAAATTTCCGCTTAAAGATGCGCCACCAACAAAACTGGCTGCAGCCGAAGGACTTGAAAGAAGAACGTCCGCTGTGAGCGTATACGTCTCGTCTATTAACTCCGCATATTTGTTGCGGTCCTTTATTGCCCTCTTCGGACACGCCTTTGTAATCTGCGGATTGAGAGTACTTCCTTTCAGAACAACAAAACCATCGCTTGTTCTTTTTCCGGTGGCTTTTGAACCGCTGTATTCAAGATACAGCAGCGGTTCAGCTTCGCTCTCTGGACTGGAAGAAATAAACGGCTCAAAAACCTTATGTCCAAGAGCACCCATAACTATTTTTGCATAGTCAATGAACTCTTCAAGTTCGCTTTCGGTTTCCTCTGTGATATTGCCCGGATTGGGGTCATTACCATTCTTAACAATATAGCGGTTTGCCTGAATAGCCAAATTACAAAAGCGATTCTCAAGATAACTTATTTCCGTTGGGCCAAAGGAATTATTAGAGGTAGTGAACATTATTGTCTCTGTCCAATAGTCTATGGACGGATGGGCCTCTTGCACCCGAAGCAATAATCCTTTACCGTTTTTTCTTACTCCGGCTTGCCCAATGTATACGACGGCATCATCATCTTTGTTTGTGCCGAAGAGGAAATAAACACCGCTTTGTTTTAATATGTCCATGTCCTTGCACTTATCAAGAGAGGTCCTTGGTATTTTATAAGCGATTCCAGTCCAATTGGCGAGAGAACATTTTATTCTCCCGCTCGGTTCTCCGTCCATCAAGAACAGTTTTAATGTCTTACTCCGTGGCATGATATTCCTCCTCAGCTACAGCAATTCATCTGTTTTACGAGAACAACGACAAAAAGACCCCGTTTTCCATGTCGTTAATGTTATAAAGATGCTGCATTGTGTTAAAGGTTTCTTCGAGGTTCCTCCGTGCGCTTCGCCAACCACCGCCATCTGTCACCCAAACGAACTCAACACCGATAACGTCTCGTGCTTCTTCCGCTATCATCTTATAGCTTCTGGCGGTTTCGTTGAGCTTGGAACCACCGCCTCCATAGAAGTTAGTTTCAATGACATAGATGGTTTTATCTGTTTTTACTACGAAGTCCCAGCGTTTTGTAGAGGTTCCTTCGGCAGAAATTGCAGATAGATCAACGCCCCATTTCTTCTCGATGTCAGTTATGTACATCTCTTTGTAGTACTCTGCGCCGGTTTGTTTGATGAATCCCTCGACGAGGTCCTCCATTTGATGTCCACCCCGGTTCTTTCTTCCGTTGCTATCAAGTCCGGTTTCAATGCCAAGAACATAATCCACAAGGTTGTTTACGAGGTGATTTGCAATCAGATCTAACAGGCCTGTTTTCCTCATGAACTCCATATATTGCTCGACTGAATAGTTCATTCTATTGAAGTCAAAGAGGAATGCGCCTTCTGAATCCTGTGCGTATATCTCACTCTGACGGACCGCCAACAGTGTAGGAACACACTTCAATATTTCTGGATACCGCTTAAGTAAAGCCGTAAAATCTGCCTCAATGTTTTTTGAGCCAATGAGAGAGTTCATAATGTTGAGCTCAATTCTTATGTTCTCAACATTTGCGTAAACCTTTTCAAAATCAACGTAGTAATTGTAGTTATTAATGCTTGGTCTCATTTTCCCAAGCCATTCATTAAAATTCCTCATGCAAAACCTCCTGCTGTAGTCTTCTTACCGAAAGCTCAATATACTCCTCAACGTTATCGATACCGATATATTTTCTTCCCAGCATCTTCGCTGCAACGCCAGTGGTGGAACTACCGCAGAACGGGTCTAAAACAACTGCACCGGGATTAGTAGATGCTTCAATTATTCGTTCAAGAAGATATACCGGTTTTTGAGTAGGATGCTTTCCGAACACTTTTTCCTTCTGTGGTGTTAGCGGCCCGGTCCAAACATCCTTCATTTGCTTTCCACCGTTCTGCTGCTTCATCAGCTGATAGTTAAAGAAATGCTTCGATTTTTTCTCGTCCTTTTGAGCCCACAGTATGGTCTCTGTACTATGAGTAAAACATCTGCATGCGAGGTTCGGCGGAGGATTAGTCTTTTGCCAAGTAATGTTATTGATGATTTTAAAGCCTTCTTGCTCTAATGCCATACCGATGCTATAAATATTGTGCAGTGTGCCGCTTATCCATATTGTTCCATTTGGAGAAAGGACTTCTTTGCAGAGGCGAATCCACTTTCTATTGAAGGCGTGTTTTTCAGACACAGAGGAAACCTTGTCCCAGTCTCCCTTGTTGACAGAAACCATGTGTCCAGCATGGCACGTGATACCATCATTGCTCAAGAAGTATGGCGGGTCAGCAAAGACCATATCTACTGATGATGGGGCCAACTTTTTGAGAACTGAAAAAGTATCGCCCAAGAAGAGCATCTCAGTTTCTGTACAATAATATGGAGAAACCCTGCCTTTAATCAGTTCTCTCATAAGGTCACATCCTCTCAGTAATTTGTGATTATTACTTCTTTTCCAGATCGTTTTGACGCATCGCTGTTGATAGCTCTTCTGACATCAACACGGTCAATCGTAAATCCACTATACAATTCGTGAACAAGAGGAACATCATGATTGCTCAACATCACCTTTACCCCTTGGTCCGATAATCTTCTGTAGAGTGCCGCTAACCGCTGGTGGTCTTCGAGTGAAAAACCTTCCTTTGTATAATCAGTAAAATTAGCAGTCTCGTCAATCGGCACATAAGGAGAATCAAAATATACAAAGTCGCCGGGCTTGGCATCGATACAGGCGATTTCAAAATCTCCTTGACGAATTTCAACCTCGTTAGTTCTTAAGTAAATCCCAATATTTCTAAGGTTTGCAGCATCAATTGAGACGCCACCTTTTTTGTTGTTGTATGGCACGTTAAATAAACCTTTGCCGTTAACTCGATACAATCCGTTAAAACAATGCTTGTTTATCCAGATCATGAGCGCAGCACATTCAGGGTCTAACTCGTGGGCCTTTATTTTTGCGTTATAGACATCACGAGTCGCCATGTACCGTTCTTTGTCGCACGGTTCAGCATCAAGCTCATTGACCGCAGCAATAACGGCCTCTGCATCGATTTTAAGTTGCCTGTAAACATTAAGTAGCTGCTCATTAGTATCATTGATAACCGCTCTTTCGGGCTGCAGGTCAAGTAGCAGCGCACCGCCTCCTATGAACGGTTCATAATATCTTCCGTAAGTCGCAGGCATACGAGCTTCCAGCCTATCGAGGAGCTGTTTTTTGCCTCCGGCCCATTTCACAAACGGTCCTGTTTTGAATTCCATCTTGGTTTCCTCCTAATTCCAAATTGGGTCATAGTATAGATGCCATACCTTTTTCCGTTTATCAAGTCCATTTCGGAATATATTTTTTGAACTTTGTGTTTCTGGCTATGACCCTTACCACTGCCTGTCCATCTGACGAATGTCATAGACAAATTGCTTCTGGAAATAGAAGGCGTGGTTTTTATTCGACACATACCGTCCATACACTCGTGAATAAATTGGGTGGTAACTTCCACTCGCATCACGAGCATCTTTGCTTCGTACCTGAATATGGGTCCCGTTCGAGGTATGTATAAAACCATCTGGACTATTTTCAATATGGTATCTAAGCTGTTCACAGATGGAGTAGTAGTCATCACGCCAAATATCCCTTAACGGGGCAAACTTCCGGAGCGATAAATCAATGTGGATGCTGGGCAGAAACATCCAATCTTCCGGACGCCCATCTTTGCAAACTGGCACATAAAGTATGTTACTTATCTTCTCATAGAGATGCGTTCGCTCGAAAGGCCGCTCCTGAATCAGCTCGTCAATAACACTGCTTATCTGCGTAATGAAAACAGTCTCTCTCGGATTCCCAGCAGCATCACACTTGTTTGTTTTCAATTCACCATCATCAAAATCCAGATTAGTGCTTGAAAGGTGCATCCCAAGAGACAATTCCAGCAGCTGTCCGGTTTTTCCTTTGTTGATGATAATCATATTCATATCAGCCGGAGAGAAAAGGTCTCCAAATCTGATACCAGCAAGTTCATTAAAACGTCTACATGCTTCTTCGAGTCTCATTATTACACCTCCATATCTACAGGCGGCACTAACCCCCATGTCATGTTCCTGCCGGAATAGTTCCAGTAACGAATGTCCTGTTCAATGAACAACCACTTTATGGCCTTGAGAATGTGGTCTACTGGTAATCCGGTGCTAAAATGGATTGCCTCCATCTCATCGTCGGAAACATCTTCACATTCAAACACCCGTCTCAACAATCCGTGAAGGCGAGCGTACATTTCTTCGTTTTCGGCCTTTTTTGCTTGTAAATCCACAGCCAAGTCTTCGTGCTTGGGGAAGTTCCTTCTTCGCTGCCCCGGCAAAGCATAGTTGGCGTTTTCAACGCATACGAGGAAATCAAATCCGTTGTGAAGATTTGCTGGTCGCTGCAGATAAACACGGTCTCCGGAATCAAGTGTTTCTACATAATAAATGTATTTGGAGGCATCCTCTCCGTTTCCAGTTCCCGGAGTTTCAGCTGCAAGGGCATCAACGACCCGCATCCGAACCTCATTTCTTGAACCGCTATTTGAGAAGAATTTTGTTATTTCATACCTTGGCATATGTTCCTCCTTAAAACCCTCGTTCTTCACAAAGACGAGCAATATCTCGCCAGCCCATGCCTCGCATAAAGTTTGCTGCTTCACGAACAGGTATGTTCTCAATCAACAACTTATGAATTCCAAGTCTCTTTATCCTTTTTCCGAGGCGTGTTCCGGCCTTTCTCTCTTCGGCTATCATTGCCATGTACAGAATCGAGAAAATCGTATCAACTTGAGTTGCACTTGCCCCATACTCTTTAGATAAGATGGAGATTTTCTCCAGACTGTCCCTGTCGACTTGCTTACCAGTCAAATCGTACACCTTGACATAATCGCTGTACACTTTTTCAGTACCGAATCGCTCAGCCAGCTCTTTTAACTGCGTAAAATAATCCGTATCCCGTGGTGGCCTGCGATTGCCAGATGCACTGGTAAGATAGACACACCAATCGTCAAAGCCACCTCTGTCATATTCCAGAAACGAACCATCCGGGAATCGCTTAATAAGTTGGCCCATATCTTAATCATTCCTTTCAAGAGAGATACAGCCTGCTGACACACAGCAGGTTCTTTTTTGCGTCTCTTATTCTGTTATTGTTCCGTCCTTGATGTGGTAACTGATACCACGCTCGTTACAGAACGCTATTACCTCTGAAGCCCTGTCATTGAAGAACTGCTTGTGTTGCGTATAAGCAGTAACTTCGGTGCTATAGTTCATTCGACCAAATATGATCCGGTCGACGAAGCTCACTTCCTCCAGCAACACCTGCAGGTCCTGTCCGACGATGTTAGGTGTTGGGAACGGCTCAATGCTTACCCATGTTTTGCATCCGGCGTCGTGTAAAGCCCTTAGTGCTGCAAGCCGCTTTTTCCACGGTGCGGACCCCGGCTCCATACGCTTCCGAAACTCCTCATTCGTGGTGATCAGTGTGATGCCATACTCGTTTTCTTTTGAGAACTCCGCCAGCTCAATTGGCAAAATGCCCTTTGTTAGAACAGAACACTTTATCCCAGATTCATTGAGCTTCTTGATCGACGCTAAGCTCATCTTCTGTATTTCGGGATACTGATACATAAACGGGTCCGTTGAAAAGCACAACTGCACAGATTGGATTTTACCCTTCAGCCGAGGGATTTCCTTATCCAGCAGTTCCAGTGTGTTTGACACCAGATAAGGCTCCAGCCACTCCTCATAGGTCTTGATTTGACCGAAACGCTTCTTCATCATAAAAGCGTAGCATGGGTATTTACATCCATGTGCGCAGCCCTGAATATGATTCATCGTATAGTCGCCATACTCTACACCGGTTTTATAGAGCATGGTTTTTCTTTCGATGTAACCTTTAACCTTCTTCATCGGATCAGCTCCTATCCACAAAACTTATGGTGCTTCGGCCTACGTTGGCACCGTGGTTTTGTTTCAGTTCATTCTTTATTTGAGGCCTGAATCCATCGGAAGGGAAAACTGGATGGTTATCCAGTGATGCCCATACATCGCTCATGGGAACATCGGACTGCCCATTAAATGACTTCTGCAGATACTCAGCAATATCTTTAATGTAAAAGCAAAATTCGTCGGTGTGCGTCTTCGCTACGCCTTTGCCCTCAAAGTCAAGCATAAGCTGGTTTTCTAAGCCATGCGTATT
>OJOE01000437.1_pt1 | contig 23249 bp, 20 predicted proteins | sample 1598191 | NCBI WGS metagenome assembly OJOE01 (sample SAMN03922463, study PRJEB24848) | human gut metagenome | isolation source: stool sample | host: Homo sapiens | place: Germany | collected 2009-11
TTTTAAATGAGTGTGGAATTTACTTCTGCACTGGAATTTACTTTTTCAAGTTAGCATTACAAAAGTGAACTATTCACATTCAAACAGTATTTCCACAACAAACCTCTTCCCCTCAAGCCTTGCTTCAATACTTCCGCCCATTCTCTCCACAAGCTCCTTTGCAATCGAAAGCCCAAGCCCGCTCGATGATATACTCCTCGCCTCATCGGCTTTGTAAAAGCGCTCAAACACCTTGTCCACGTCTATATCATCAGGATTTTTTACATCATTTGAAACCAAAATATGGACAATCCTATTTTTTGAAGTACGCTCGTCATCTGAAGCCCTGCAATTGCACGAATCCTGTTGCTTCATCTGTATGCAGATGCTCTTCTGCCCATGCACCAGTGCATTTTTTATCACATTCTGAAACACCCGCCTGAGCGCCTGCACATTTGCAGTGATAAATATCGTGTCCTCACATATATCAAGTGACGGCTCAATGCCCTGCTTTTTCCACTCCTCATAATACGAAAACACTGTCTGCTTTAAAAGTCTGCTGACACAGCAATTAGACAGCTCTAGCTTGAAGCTGTCATTTTTAAGCTTTGTGAACATGAAAAGCTCCTCGAGCATATCCTTAAGGCTTGTGATGCGCTCCTGTATGATATCTATATAATGCTCCTGCGCGCTCTTGTCAGTCTCATCCCTAAGCAGCTGAAAATAGCCGTCCAGCGAGGTAAGCGGAGTGCGGATATCGTGCGACAGGTTTGTGTACGTGTCAGATATCATCTGCTCCTTTTTCGCTGCTGCCTCACGTTGCCTGTGCCATTGCTCTAAAAATCTGTTTATGCGCTCCTTAAGCCTTCCGATATCAGCCATGTTGGTATCGGTTAAAAGGAGCATATTTGTATCCTTTTCGCATAAAAAATCAAGCTGTTCGTTAATGTCACGAAGCTGTGCCCTTATTTTTACGAGCACAGCTATTAAGACAGCTACCGAAACTGCAAGTATTACAGTCAGTATTTTCCAAATCATGTTTTATTCCTCATTCAAAACACATTATATATCCCTGCGTTTAAATACACCGTACACTGCAATCAGTGACACCACTGCCCACACAGCGGCTACCGCAAATGCACCGCCTACTGTCTTTGCAGACGCACTCAGATCAAGCTCAGAAATCTGATTAACAATAAGGTAATCATTTATATCAAAGTTCTTTACTCCGATTTTTTCAATAAGTATATTGATTCCACTGAAAATGAGTGTAAAGATACCTGTACACATGCACACAGCGATAATCATGCTGATTACATTGTTTTTTATAATGATTGCCATTGCCATGACAAAATATACAAATAAAAGTGTGACCACATACTGGCTGCCAAGCATCTTAAATAAGTCTGCTGCATATCCGAATTCTGCTCCATGTAAAAACAGCGGTGTCGCAATACACTGGACAATCACATCAAGTGCCATGGCCACAAAGGTAAATACCGAAAGCGCTATCATCTTTGAAAACAGCAACACTCCACGGCACTTCACCTGTCCGCCTACGCTCTTTATATAGCCGCTGTTTAGGTCTGCTGTTGAGAAGAGCACCGTAAATATTGCAAGTAAAAGTGCCAGGTCAAGACCCGCTATATCGCTTTCAACCATATCGGCTATGGTCGGTACCTCATCTGACATGTCGGATTCATCCATTTCAAGCCCGACTGTTGCCGTTGGTCCATTTGACGATTCCGCTGATGCTGTATCGTATTCATCTGCTATCTCACTGTCTGACTCACTTACCATAGTGACATCATCAGTTGTTTCCACGATGCTCTCTGTCGCCATGCTTCTGACAAGAGCTGTCATACCGCTCATAGCTATTGCGAGTGCCATAGCTATTACAAGTATAACATAAGCTGACTTTGTATGTATCAGTCTGTAAATATCCATTCTTACCGCATTAAACATTTGTCGCACCTCCTGTGATACTAAGGAAATATGTCTCAAGCTCCATTCCCGTGACCGCTAGCTGTGCCACCGAAACTCCTGCTGTGACCAGCGCTGTATTTAAGGCGGCGCTATCATTCAGGCGCTCATAGACATCTATATGATTTTTGTCCACTATCATGTAGTGCACAAAGCCCATCTTATCGAGCACAGGCACTGCTTTATTTGGATTGTCCACTGTCAGTGTAATCTTCTCACTGCACTTGGAAAGCAGCTCCTCTCTGGTAATTTCCTGAAGCAGGGCTCCATTATTTATAATGCCGTAATCTGTGGCAAGCTTTGAAAGTTCCTCCAATATATGGCTTGAAATAAACACAGTCATATCCTGCTGTGCACACAGATTCTGAATCGTATCACGCACCTCTGCAATTCCCTGTGGATCAAGTCCGTTGATAGGCTCATCAAGCACTAAAAGGTCAGGCTCTCCAACCAGCGCCATGCCGATTCCAAGCCTTTGCTTCATACCAAGTGAGAAATTCTTTGTTTTTTTCTTTCCCACATTTAACAAACCTACCTTATCAAGTATGCCCTCTGCATAGCCCTTTTTACTGATGCCGAAGAGACGGCACTTCATCTCGATATTTTCCTTCGCCGTCATGTTTGGATATACACCCGGTGCCTCAATCAGGCAGCCCACTCTTGAGCGTACCTTTGACAAATCCTTTCCAGCGTATCCAAACATGGATATCTCTCCGCTTGTCGGCTTTGCCAGACCACCGATCATTCTCATACAGGTAGTCTTGCCTGCACCGTTTCTGCCGATAAATCCATAGATTGCACCCTTTTTGATGTGGATATCCACATTGTCAACTGCCTTCTGGTGCCCATACTGCTTGGTCAATGCCTTTGTCTGCAATAATATTTCACTCACAACCAAATCTCCTTTTCTTGCATAATATAATAGTGAGGGTAAAAGAACTCTATGTATTCCTTAGCAACCCTTTAATCATAATATAAATGTAAAATCCTAATACATCGCTAACAAAAAGTAAAAAAAGAGTAAAGCTTGTTTACCTTTACTCTTTCATTTTGTAGCCTATGCCCCACACTGTCTCTATGTACTCGTCATCGGTCAGCTTTTTTATCTTCTTTCTGATATTGCTGATATGCACATCAAGAGTCTTTGTCTCGCCAATATACGGCTCATCCCAGGCATATTCAAATATGTCCTCCTTGGCAAACACCTGTCTGGGATGCGCCATGAGAAGCTCAAGTATGGCAAACTCCTGCTTTGTGATGCCGTCAACAGCGTTATCTGCCACGTAAAGCTGTCTTGAAATCCGATCGAGCACAAGCTGTCTGTGCTCTATTTTAGCAGGACCCGCTATGTATGTATTTGCAGTATCTCCCTGTCCGGTATCATTTTCTGCTTTTGTCTGATTTTCTCCTGCCTTTCCCGACTTTGAAGGCACATCTGCCACCGCATGACGCAGCTGCACAGCCACTCTGGCAACGACCTCCTTTATCTCAAACGGCTTTGTGATGTAATCATCAGCGCCTGCCACGAGCAGATTGATTTTCTCATCCAGTTCATCCTTTGCCGTAAGGATTATCACCGGAAGTGACGCATCCATCTGCCGTATCCGTGCCAGAAGCTCCTCCCCTGAAAGCCCCGGAAGCATCAGATCCAATAGCACAAGCGCATAGGCTTCCATGTCCAGCTTAAGTAAAAGCTCTCCCTCTGTGCCTGACCATGCCTGCCTTGTCCTATATCCGGCTTTTGAAAGCGCTGTCGCAAGCAGATCATTAATGTCCTTGTCATCCTCTATTATGAGTATCTCCCCGGATTTGTTGTCTGTCATAATATTCCCTTTCTCTATCCATTGTACCACTTCTATAATAACACCTCTATACTGACAAAATCATACCGGACGCATTTATCTCACTATGCGTCCTATTCATTTGAATCCGCCTGCTCATCGCATGTATAGGTAAGCTTCTTCTTGTAGGTCTCTTCATAAACCGCTTTCCAGGCCTCGTAGTTCTTATCAAGAATCTCCTTTGCATTTACCGCGCTATAATTTTATACCAAAAGAAGTGCAGAAATCGCCTTCCTGCACTATCCATACTGTAGTCATAGTCTGCATCTATTTTTTTTGCCTTGATTGAAGCAGAGGAAAACTCGTCCTCCAGCTCGTTTTCGTAATAATATACTCGCATGTATGACATTTTACTATTATTCGGTTGTTTTTGCAAACTTTAGTTTTTCCCTAAACAATACTTCACATGATATATCTTACTTTTAAAAAATATACAGTCAACATATTTACCACAATACTTTTTCTTTAAGAATTACTTCCAGAAAAAATGCAATATCCCCATAAACTACTGCTCTTGTAAGTATACTAACAAACCTTCACCTTTAATCCAACAACTATCTAATCACTTAACTTATACACTATATTTAATAAATTCACTATTTTGAGATAGAAATTTTATTACCTGATAGTAAATCATTATATTTTCTATTACACGTAGTAAAAATGACCTGATTTCTCTCAGAAAATTTCTGTATTAAACCGCATGCTTGCGAAACTCTTTCATCATCCATATCCGTAAAAGGATCATCAAATATTGCTAACCCCTCTCCCTCTGGATATAATTGTTCTAGCATTGCAAGCCTAAACGCTAATGATATTGTATCTTTTGTACCATCTGACAAAATATCATATGTTAAGGCATTAACTCCACTGGATAAATTAACATCCATTTTATCATTCATTGATTCAAGTTTTACTCCTCCACTCGTAATAACAGATAGATACTCATTAAACTTTTTCTCTATCCCTTCTATAGGGTTTCCTGATGTTTCTTTTTTTATCTTACTAAATACTGCATGTATATTTTTCCAATGATTATACTCATTTTTTTTATAATCAAGTATAGCTTTCCTTTCTCGTAATTCATCCGAATATTCTTCCGCAGATTTCTCACCTAATTTTATTTCTAACTCTCGCAAAATGTTATTATGATTTTCAAGCTGACTTTCTAGCACCGAAATCTCTAGCTTAATGGAAGTTTCATACTCATCTGCATCGTTTATATATTTATATTCATCAGGAATCTCATCAACTGAATTTATTTGTCTTCTATATTTTTCCAAATCGTTACTACGACTCAGTATCAATTCCTTCAACCTATCCATTGTTTCATATGTACTTTCATATCCTTCAACAATTGTTTCAAGACCTCCAATAAATGAATCTATAGTTTTATTTCCACATATTGCAGACAATTCTCGTCTAATCTCCTTTTCAGGTTTTATATCATTAACTTCTAATTTATTTGCTGTGACCACTTCATCCCATGTTTTATTTCCAAGTACATTATCTAGCTTCAATTTTAATCTTTCCACTTCCTGTTTTGTGGATATATAAAGATCTGACATTTCTCGAAGCATTTCAATATCGCTGATTTCATATTTTTGATATATTTGATTTATATCTATGTTTAGTTTATTTATTGACTCATTTACTTCACTAACATTAACTCCATTTGGAAACAATTCCATTTCCATTACTCCTGGAACACTAACTTTTATAGCTTCTGTTATATTTATCACTTCACTGTTCAGGGCAATTTCCGATCCGTTAGCCAGAGATTCTATATTAATTGGATTTTCTCCTAATTTGTTTATTTTTGCATTAATATTAATTCCTGCTAATTTGTTTTCTTCTATTTGTTTCTGTGATAATAAATTACTCAATCTTCTTATATCTTCTGCATCAATTTCCTTTAGATTTTCTAAGAGTTTCTTTTTTTCACAATAACTATCATTTGCCACTTTCGCATTAACATATAATTCATATGCCATCACTTGCTCTAGTTTCGCACTCAAATCTTTTGCAATATTTATCTTTTTACATGATTCTGGCCATTTAACATAATCCTCTTTCATTCTCTCGATTTTACTTTTTGTATCTTTAATAGAGTTCTTTAATAACGAAATTTGATCTATCGTTCCCCTAAATTTCAAGAATTTATCTCTTTTTTCAACAATTATGTCCTTTTTATTAACAATTTTATTTATATTTTCTTTTTCTAGTTCTATCTCCTTTTCTATATTTTCAGTGTCTATTTGCTTACTTTTTACTTCATCATAACTATAATACGCTTGAACTATTTCGCCAGCACCTTTTAACCATGCATTCTTATATGATGCTCTTTTTCGCCCTCCCTCTGGTGAATCTGTATCAAAATCCCACCTTCCGCTAAGATTATCAAGATGCATATTTATTTCTTTCTCAATTTTTTCAATTGATACTCCACCTGTTTCCAGAACTGCCTGTGTCAATATAGATTTCATGTCTTCTTTTGTATCAGAAAGTGGGTCACTCTTTTTGCCTATTGTTTTCATAATACTCTCAATTGCAATTTGGTTTCTTTTTTGAGATGCAAAAACTATCTCACTATAAACACCAGCTCTATGTTTAAGCATATCATTCATAAGTGCAGATATTGTCGACATTTTCTTAATCGATGTTCCGTCAGGCAACGTAAGTCTGCAACTACCTTCCCCTTTTTCCCACTCCTTCTTTAACTTATAAATTCCATCTTCTGTTTCAAATATGATTGTTCCATCGATTACATCTCCATCAAGTCCATTAACTCTTTTCGGAAAGTACTTATCAATAAATTCCGCATCACATCTTCCATCTAGTTTAGAACTTTTAAAAAAAAGAGTATAAATCAAGTCAACAATTGTACTTTTTCCACATTCATTGTCTCCTGTGATTATATTTAATCCACTTTTAAATTCAATTTTTTTATCTTGCAGTCCCGCAAACTGTTCACATTCTACACTATTTATTTTCATTATTTAAGCCCTACCTTCCCTTTATTCTTTACATTTTTGAATTAATTGATATGCCATTTGCAACTCCGTAGGATTTGTTATAAGCCCTTCCATAAATTTTGCAGTAAAGCTTGTTTCAGCAAATTCATTTCTTATTTTATCGACTGTTATTTCTTCACTAAGCTCCGTATCTTCCTTTTCATATGTCAAGAATCTTCCCAAACACTCCCTATATATTTCTTCTTTATTAATATATTCTTCATGCTTCACAGAACCTGAAATTATTATTCTAATAATTGAATAATCATCTATAATATTTGTAACTTCATACAGTGCTTTCGAAAGGGCATTATCACTATCAGGATTAACCTTCAAGTTAATATTATAATACCTAACATGACCACTAATAAATTTACGAGCCAACACTTTGGATATATTATTATTTTTCTCAATAGATATAATAAATCCATTTCCTTCTGTATTATTACTAAGATCTGTTTGTTCATGTGTACCAGGATTAAATACCTTGTACCCTTTTGTATCCTCATCCTCTTTTAAATCATTAGGATATGGTATATGTGTATGACCTAATAGCCATATATCCACCGGTATTCCAGATAACTCTGATTCTGACATAAGAAAATAATCTTCATTTATATCAGGAGTTACCCCTTTTAATGCTCCATGGGCAATTCCAATATTTATACCATCATATTCATTAATTTTAGAATGTTTTATCCAGTCTAAATTATTCTTTTTAGAATGTTTTGACTGACAAAAAGCCGGATAGAACACAACATTATCTTCTCCAACTTCAAATTTGTATGTCTTGAACTCGGTTATCAAAGTAATATTATTATCTATGCTTAAAAGACATTTTTTAAAATTGTCCCATACTTTTTCATCTCCTGTATAATAATCATGATTACCTGGTAATACAATAACATTACCTGTAAACATTGATAATATATCAACTACTCTTTTAACATCAGAAACTTTTATTGAATTTATACTGTCAAAAAGATCTCCCGTAATAATAAATAAGTCACAAGATTCTTCTTCGGCTTTAATTACCATATTCTTCAAAGAATCAAACCGACTCTGGATCAATATTTCTTTAACTTCTGGATATCGATTATATTTTTTTCCAATATGATTATCTCCTGTAACAAAAATCTTTACCATAAATTTTTCTCCTCCCATGATAAGACAAACATTTTTTAAATACAGCTTTTTAGTCCAAATTTAAAAATATCCCTCGACTCCCTGCACCAGTCCGTCTGCCAGATTTTCAAGTGTGGCATCGCTGTGGTCAGAGCATGCGTTGCCAAGCTCTACATCCACTGATGGTACCGTGCTGTATGAGGTCTGTGTCAGGTCTATTGCCATAGAGCCATTACCGTTTATCTTTGCTCCATGAGCGCGCAGTCCTTCTATCAGGCTTGCCCCAAGTGCATCATGCTGCTGCCAGTGTGATGCAACCGGCTCCATACCCTTTATGCCTCCCGGCACTGATATGTAAAAGCAGCCCTTATCGTAGCTTAGTCCGTCGCCATCCCAGTGCAGAGCAATATGACAGTCTGCCGCATTATTGCAGATGACAGTACGCGCCACATTGTCAAGCTGTACATCACTTCCGTCTCTTACCATAAGCACATCATAGCCTGCCGCAAGCAGCTTGTCCTTTAATATCTGCGCCATACGGAGTGTGACAGAGCTCTCCGGTGTACCGTCATTAAAGGACATACCACCTGAAACTGCTACTGCTTTTGTTGCACCTGCGCCTGTTGTACCACCCGTGGTCTTTGCCGAACCATCCGGGTGACAAAGAGTCTTCACCGAAGTTCCTCCGCTTGTACCGTGTCCGGCATTGACACCTACTACTATGTTTTTACGGTTTGCTGTAGCCTTGTACATGACCGCACAGCCTGAATTTATCGCTGAATGTTCTGCATACTGCCATGAAGGATTTAGTGACACTGATTCTCCATTCTCATAGGATGCTCTTTCTACATACTGATAAGAGGAATTATTTTCACCTGAATTGTTCTGCTCCTCGTCCTGCTGTTCGGCAGTCTGTTCTTCCTGCTGTGCTTCTGTCTGCTGCGTATCTTTTGCAGCCTCTGTTACCACCTCTGTCACGGCTTCCGTTTCCGTAGGCATCTCGACCTTCTCTGCAGCCTGTGTCTCTGTTGCAGGCTCTGTTGGTGTATCCTGTGCTTTTTTGCCGCATGATGCGAGGGTAAATATCATCATGCCTGTAAGTAATATTGCTGTAAATCGTTTCATTTATTAAAACTCCATTTTCTTTTTACTACATTATAGACACCCCCATGATATTGTTCAAGTATTAGGCAACATTACTTTCATTTTAGGGTCAGTTTTAAATAGTCAATAGAAATTGTAATTCCTCTAAAAATCAGTTATACTATATGCGAATGTATCGATCATATTTTAACTTGGGAGGCTCGCATGGAAATATTAAAACTGCCTGTTGGAATCGAAAATTTTGAAGATATACGAAGGTCTGGATTTTATTATATTGACAAAACCATGTTTATTGAGCAGTTTTTAAATACTTGGAGTGAAGTAACGCTGTTCACCCGTCCAAGACGCTTTGGAAAAACTCTAGGCATGAGCATGTTGCGCTCATTTTTTGAGATTGGCACTGACAAATCACTGTTTGACGGATTATATATTTCACAAAATAAATCTCTTTGTGATGAGTATATGGGCAAATATCCTGTGATATTTATTTCACTTAAGGATGTCGAGGGTTTATCATATGATGAGGCATTTCAGGTATTCTCCAGCATCATAGGAAATGAAATCAGCAAATTCTCCTTTTTGGCAGAAAGTGATAAATTGACAGTTTGGGAAAAAGAACAGTTCAAAGGATTACTTTATATAGAAAAAGGAAAGTTCATTTTTGACAATGCTACATTTACCACTTCATTAAAGCTTCTCTCCAAGCTTTTATATAAACATTACGGCAAAAAGGCAGTCATCCTGATAGATGAATACGATGTGCCACTCGACAAAGCATACCATAACGGCTACTACCATGAGATGGTCTCTCTTATCAGAGGCTTGTTCGGACAGGCACTAAAGACCAATGATTACTTACAGTTTGCTATTTTGACAGGCTGTCTTCGCATATCAAAAGAAAGCAGCTTTACAGGCCTTAACAATTTTGAAATTGTTTCAATCATGGATTCAATGTATGACGAGTGCTTTGGCTTTACAGATAAAGAGGTTCAGGAAATACTTAAGTATTTTGATCTTTCAGAGCATTATGCAGATGTAAAAGAATGGTATGACGGATATCACTTTGGAAATGCAAATGTATACTGTCCTTGGGACGTGATAAATTACGTGGATCTGCTCAGATTGGAGCCTACTGCAAAGCCACAGGATTTCTGGTCAAATTCAAGTGAAAATGCTTTAGTCAGAAACTTCATTGACAAGGCCAATGTCCAAACCAAGTATGAGATAGAGTGCCTGATAGCAGGCGAATACATTGAAAAAGAAATATCCCTGGAGCTGACCTACGATGAAATCGACAAAAGCATTGCAAACCTGTGGAGTGTGCTCTTCACCACCGGTTACCTGACCAAGCAGGGCGTGACTGACGATGGCAAGGTGCGTTTATCAATACCAAACCGCGAGATTAAAAATCTTTTCATCAAAAAAATCCGCGAATGGTTCAGTGATACAACCGCAAATGACGGAAAGACACTTGAACAATTCTGCAATGCATTTGTGGATAAGGATACCGAAAAAATAGAAGAGCTTTTTGGCGATTATCTCTGGAATACAATAAGCATAAGGGATACCGCAGTTGCCAAAGATAAAAAAGAAAATTTCTACCACGGTATACTGCTCGGTCTGCTGGGCTACAAAGCAAGCTGGCTCATCAAATCAAACACCGAATCGGGCACCGGCTACAGTGATATCCTGGTTGAAGTACCAAACAACAGAACCGGCATCGTGATAGAGCTTAAATATGCCGAAAACGGCGATATGGACGCAGCCTGCGATGAGGCACTGAAACAGATTGAAGAAAAGTCATATGTGGATAAGCTGAAGCAGGATGTCATGCGCAATTTCATCAAGTATGGAATTGCTTGCTTTAAGAAGGATTGTAAGGTTGTGGTAAGTGAATAAGGCACGCATTTAAACAGGCGTAGGCTGGACTATCTCATGCCATGGTCAGATAGTCTTCCGGACGAATGCAGGAAGCCACGTCGCCAATAATGGGCGGCGTTGATTTTAATGACTGGCGCATGGTTTGACGTTTACACCCTTTGGGCAAATCTCAAAGGGTTTAACAGCTGTAAAAATGCATTTATATATGCAACAAAAAGTTCAATAAAAAGACTATCCTAGAGAAATCTTTTCCCTTTTCTGAAAGCACACTTTCAATGTCTACTTTTTTGTCTTGAATGTCTACTTTTTCACTTCCAATGTCTACTTTTCTATTGTTAAAAAGTGCACTTATATGCAAATTTCTATTATGAAGCTCGTTTTTCTCGTTCAAAAGTAGATTTCTAAGGAACACTTCAAGATATTCTGTCGTTTCGTGAATATCTTTTTGCAGATTGGTATAATTGGCACGAACAAGTGCGTTTCTGAAATACCACGCATTTTCTGCGAAAATATCATTGGTTGCTGAGAAACCAAGCGTTCTGAGATATTTGATAAAGAACACCGCCGTTCCCCATAAACTTATAATATTGTATATAACAAAAGTCATTTTTCAAATCTAAATACTAATCTATGTCATTTTTCCAAAAATATATATGATGTCTTTCACAAAAGATATGAATATCTTCACACTGCCACAAACGAAGAGATAACATGAAAGCAATTATATACTATGATAGAAAATGCCAGAGCACTATCTCATTACAGTGGCTTTGATCACGCGACATTAGTTCAATGAGACCAAATCAGTCTGCAAGCGTGTAGTAAGTGATAGGAACTATTCTTTTGAGCTTTAGACCGATTTTAACCGAGATAATTTACTGAGAAAATATCACAAATTCGTTCATTTATTACTAATAATTGCTTGACTTTCCTTAAAATCAACTTCTAAAAATCCACCATTCCCCCAAGTTTTTACCATTAGCCCAACTTCCACAGGAGCAAGACGTTCTATCATCATCTTTAACTCTTTAGTGCTTGCATCCGAAATAAATTGTACTTTAAGACAATCTGCCTCAAGATTCATTTTAATAAGATATTCGTTTGTATTATCAAACTCTTCCTTGCGATTATTTTCGCCAATGGTGTCCAATATACAGTTTCTGTCATTATCAATTGCCATATAGTAAACCTTATCTTCAGCACTCTTAACGTATATACCCGCTTGATATAAGTTCTCCTCAGATTCTTGATTAAATAATATCCTAGCTTTTGCAAATATCTTATCGTCATTACAGTTTTTCAAAAGTGGGTACTTAGGCGCTTTATCTTCAAACCAAAAATTATGTGTTTTTCCATCAGTAATTGAGAATATGATTTTCCCCTCTTCAACAAAAATTATTTCATTAGAAATCTTTTTATTTTCTCTATCTGTTCCTTCGTCTTTTTCCAGAAAATCAATATATCCTTTTGTTATACTTACAATTTCATCTTCCATTTTTTCAATTGATTCTGTTACCGCTTCAGGAGAATCAAATCTTTTTCTTTTAATTTTTGAAACAGAAACTGTTACATAATCTGACCATTCAGCATATAACAAATCTGCTAATTCTTTAATCCTGTTGATATATATTGTGTCATACCCATTTTCCATCATGTTAATTGACAATTCATTTAGCATAACTGTCTTATATTTATTGATATTTAATATTTTTTTTGCCAAATCTTTTAACTGCCTGTTGTCAATACTACCATTAATGAGAGCTTCATTAAGTGATATTAACTTGACTATCTGCCTGTACTTAAATCCTGTCTTTGGCATACACAACTGTCTTAGTATCGTCAATACTATCTGTCTATCAGATTTAACTCCAAAATACTCATTTTTGTTAAATACAACAAATCCAAATTCTCTGTCATATACCCTTCCCTGCTCTTCATAAAGTTTCCTGACTGTATCCTCTGAAAGAAAAAAATCAGAATATCTTAAATCTTTGTATTTCGTAGTATGCATATGTATGTTATCCAAGATTCTGAACATCTTCGTATCATAATTGTATCCTTTATATATAAACAAATGAGGCCAATTATCAACATGATAATGAATCTCTGAATACGGCAACGCATATAGATTTCCTGCTGAAATGACTATGTTTCCTTTTTCCATTTCCTGGATTAGTGCTGAGATAATATCTAATTCCTCTTGTCTCTCAATAGGCGTTAATCCCAAAATATCTCTTATGAACAACCTTAAACATTGTTTTACATCATCGCTAACATCATTGTTACCATACATATATACCCGTAATATTTTACATAACAAAAGAAAATACTGGCCATATTTATTCTTGTAATCATTCAGCAGTACCACAAACGGTTTCTCAAAACATGTTACTTCATCCAAATAATATTGTCTTGTATTATCCTCAATATCAATTATAATCTTTTCTTTGCAAGTCATTTTAACCTAATATCCTTCCATATATGATATCCACAAGATTTTCTATAACGCTTGCTTCTCTTATCTGCACAATTGAATCCTCAAGGTCAACTCCACATTCTTCCTCAACAGCAACAAAAAAATCTACAATTCCAAGTGAATCAAAGCCATCTTCTCTACTTATCACAGTGTTTTCTTCCACTATTGGCCTTTCACCTGTGTTTTCTTCCACTATATCCGAATAAATATTTATTACCTTCTTTAATACATCTTCTCTGCTCATATTAACAACCTTTCTGATTTGATTTTTCTAAATTTAATCTTTATATCTTACGATGTCTTTTCACAACTAATAATAAATTATTATGATTGATAATTAGAAGTTTATCCCTTTTGTCTAATAAACTTCTTTACCTCATCCGGCCAACATGCTGAATCTGTTCCATACTGAGCCAGAAATACCAAAATCCATCTTTCGATTCCAAAGCCCACGCATCCAGAAACAGGATTATCTACTCCTTTCACTTTTATATGAAATGGTGACGTAAATGCAGTTCCATGAAGATTTAGCGAAGCTGCCGCAAGTGTGTGGTCCTTGTCATATGAAACTCTCACCTCATACTTACTCTTTTCCATCTTCTGATACTTTTTATACTTAATCATCTTAGGCATAATAAATGCATCTGCCGCCACCGTTATATATGCATCCATGTTCATCTTTCTTATGAATGTCATTACTTCTTCTCTGATGTTTTCCCTAGTTTGTTCAACAAATTCCTGGGTTCCAAGAAAAACAATCTCCCTAACATGATAGTCCCTAAGACGTCCAAACTCCTCCCAGTTAAGACGACCCTCGTTCCTAAATACACTTTGATTTAGAGTAATAACAGAATTTTGCGGCATTGTCTGTCCTCTATACTTTTCATATACATGAAAACATGCAGAAGGAGATAGAGAGAATGATGGAATTTGAATAACCTCATCCAAGTTTTTATCCACAAATGAAGCATTCGACATTTTTTCCAAATCCTCAAAATCTTCTGTAACATCACTGCAAAACATAGTATACTGAGGACTTCGTCTGTAATATCCTGTATCTTTCATCGTATCAATCCCTAAAAGTATAGGATACCTCTCTTCTTTAGCATCTAATTTCTCAGCAATTTTTCTAAATTCGTTATCAAAAAATTCATACAAAATTACGGCATCACCCTCAAGTGATACAAATCCGCCAGAATTCTTTTTAATAAAGCCATCCCTATAAAAATCATTATGATACTTGCATTTTTTTAAGTGCTCATCTATAACAATATCCTCTTTTTTACTTTCCAAGTTTTTCTTTAAGGCATCATTTGCTTTTTTCTCGATTTTATCCGTATTAGCATTATCCTCACACTCAATTATCAGACTATTTCCTTCCCGTCTAAAACTGGTAATTTTTTGGGAAAAAAAACAAATCTGTTTTCTGTACTCATTAAAATCCAATTCATCTGTAAGATTAATCTTTACCTGTTTCATTTATTTATCCTCTCGCAAATGTTTTTTCAAAAAATGTTTCATCTCTATAAATTGTTGTTTTATTCTTAGTATCATGAATTGCCTTCATCTCATCATCACCACTTTTATACTCATCAAGCCTTGAAAGCATCTCACTTAAAAACTCATACTCATAAAATTCAGTCATGATTTTAAAAGTAAAATATGCTTTCTTTTCAATATTTAACTTCTTTAAAACTTCAATCATTATATCGTAATTTATTTGTTCTCTGTAAAATCTGATGAAATTCATCATATCCACAATCTTATATAATGTAACGTCACGTTTTCCTTCCGTCCATATGGTATCTGTAGCTTCTCTGTAAAAATGACAACACAGAAACGCTAAATTTGTATACGGATTAAGACCTGTTATTCTATATCTACCTTTATACACCATGGTACCCATCTCATATACATTCTTATCTATCAGATTCTTATTACCATCAAAAAGAAAGTTTATATCGAGCTCCAGTATTCCCATTTTCGTTTTCTTTACATACGGAACAAGGTCATGATAATTCATCCTCTGAATAATCTTTTCTTTTTTTGTTGCTTCTACCATTTCTCCATTAGACATGTTAGACTGAATATATCCCATTGCTCTAAGGCATGTATCTAGTTTTCCAAGGTCATCTTCGTATACAAGCAAGTCGATATCATTTGATCTTCTTGTTCCTTTCTCATACATTTCGCATCCAAAAAATGCTCCCTTCAATACTGCAAATTTAATCTTCGCCTCTTCTAAGGCATCATTTACCTTGCATATCTCTTCAAGATTTTCTTCAAACTGCTCTTTTTGTGCTCTTACAAGCAACTCAAGGGCTTTTACCACTTCCTTAGGCATCTTTTTTTGTTGCGATGTATTTAATCCTTTGTAAATATATCCTCCTAGTCTGTGATTAAGTGCTATTCCTGCAATCTCAATCCAGTCAAGATTAGAATCTAATATCTTATCAATTTCTCTGATTTCTTTCTCACTCTTATTTTGCAAAACTGCTTTCAGTATCAGACTGTGTTCCTTTTTCATTTTTTCATTTCCTTTCTTTGATATAATTTATCCTTTTTTACCTTATATCTCTGTCCTTTCAGCTTTTATACAATTCTGTATTATCAACTTCCAGTGCTGGCATAGAACCTAAGACTAAATCGCCAGAAAAGATAACTTAACCCGAACAAAACCATTCCAAGAGCAGCAGATATCGAAATGTACACTGCTGGAAAAATGTTACCTTCCTTAAAAACCCCCATCAACAACTGTGAAGGAAAGTAATTAACAAAAGCCAGCGGAATTATATAGACAACAAAATATTGGATCAATTTTGGATATATACTTATCGGATAGCCCATAAAACTTTTAATGTTCCAATACAGAACATTTCTCAAATTGTCCGTCTTAACAATAAAAAAGCTCAGTGAAGCAAACATAAGGAAAAGTGCCCCTTGTATCAATACACCGCTGCACACACATGAACATGCCAGTATAATTTTTTGCATAGTCCATTCAATACTTATTTTTGAAGATGAATATATAAAAACCACTATTCCGAGCAATCCATGACCAAGTGCTGCAAACCAATCAGAATTAGACGCCAGAAGCTGAAATAACACTCCCCGAGGTCTAATCAACAGCTTATCTAAATCACCCTGTATCACCATATACTGAAAATCCCTCAATCCGGTGAAAAAAATAATAAATATTCCGTATGTCAAAAACATAAAACTGAACAAAAACAACAATTCATTTATTGTCCAACCACCAATGTTTTTGAAACTTAGAAAAGTAATATACATTATGATAACGGCTGTTGACTCTCTTGCCATTACCGCAAATATTCTAAGAAAAGCATCTACCCTATACTGAAACCAAGCTTTCATAGATGTTTTACAGTAATAAAAATAAAGCGAAAATGCATCTCTCATTGATATCACCCTCCTTGCACCACAAGTTTTTTCTTACCCATATGCCACAAAAGATTTCCAAACAATGCAAGTATTATAATCCATATCAATTGCATCAATAATGCTTCTATCTGTTGTTTTGTTCCCATCTGGTTTAGATAAATTTTTAATGGAGTTATGTATATAGCCGCAAAGGGCGTGTACTTTATGATGTTTTGAATTGCTTCAGGCAGATACCATACTGGCAATATTGTGCCCGCAAGAACATTTATAAAAACATCTTTAATTGTCGATATACTCCACACGTTTACAATCCAAAAGCAAAGCATTTGAACAATTGAGCTAATTTCCCAAAGAACCATGAATCCAAGTATAATACTTAAGAAAAACACACATAAGCTACATGGATTTATGCAGAAAATAAAATAATTTCTATACACTATAATCATAATTGCCGAACATGGTATAAGGTTAAATAAAAGCTTGAATAGAATATTTCCAACAGTATCAGCCAACAAATATATGCGATAGTTAATTGGTTTTAATAACTCACAAATGATCGTTCCATCACAAAATTTTCTCTGAACCGTCAAATCATCAATCGAATAAATATTAGATAAACCAAGATTAATAATAAAACTTGTAAGAACAACATTCAGTGATACTTTCCCTGAGACATGATTTGTAATATAAAGTGCTTTCCATATTTCACAAGAAATGAATATCTGTATACATACATTAAGACATCCTAAAAAATAATCAAAACGATATATGGTATTATTTTTTAAAGCTCTTTTCAAAAAAAATAAGTACTTCATTTTTTCAGCTCTACCTTTCCCTCGTAGATATTGTAGACTATCTCGGAAATTTCTGGTTCTTTTATCAGAACATCTTTAATATCATATTCGGTAACAAATTTGTTAAGTGTTGCTCCAAGTTGGGTATTAACATCCTTTAGTTTTATCCTAAAGTGATTATCATGTATCTTTTCGCTTTCATAAATGGTTGTGTCGACAATCATCTGTGAATCTTTCGTAACCACCTCAAGAATATCTTGCTCACTTGACATTGGACGGATGCTTTTCACCAAGTAATTATCATTTAGATATTTGCTAACACGCTCCAATTGTAACTTAGGCTTTTCAAACATTATTTCAACGATATTTTCATCACATTCTTTTATGTTAAGCAAACCATCGTTAGAAACTTTTTCCCCTTGTGCCATCTCAACTCTTAAAATCTTAACATCATCACATAATTCCTTCACATTCTTTACAGCACCATCATATATCTTTTTTCCCTTATCTATGATGATAAGTCTTTCACAAGTAGAAACTATGTCCTGCATGTCATGAGTCGTAAAAATGATTGTAACATTATATTTTTTATTTATTGTTCTAATAAAGTCCTGTATTTTCTTCTTTGCTACCAAATCAAGACCTATCGTCGGCTCGTCGAGAAAAATTATCTTAGGATTATGTAGCATAGTAGCAACTATCTCTGCCCTCATCTTCTGTCCAAGTGATAACTGTCTGACTGGCTGATTTATGAACTCTTTCATATCAAGCATTTCTATAAACTCATCCAATCTTTTTTCATAATCCTCTTTCGAAATCTTATAAATATGCCTAATAAGCTCATAACCATCTCTCACAGGTAAATCCCATACTAGCTGCGATTTTTGTCCTAATACAACCCCAATATTTGAAACATATTTTTTTCTCTGTTTGTACGGAACATAACTCGCAACAGTAATTTCACCTTCAGATGGATAAAGTATTCCCGACAGCATCTTGATGGTTGTAGATTTTCCTGCACCATTCGACCCGATAAATGCAACCGCCTCTCCTTCTTCTATAGAGAAATTCATATCGCTCACAGCTATTTTCTTTTCGTATCTTGGTGCAAATAGGTTTAATACAGCTCCAAACAATCCGCTTTTTCTCTTGTTAATTTTATATACTTTAGATACATTCTTAACTTTGATTATCTCTCTCATACTGTCCGCTTAAATTCCTCCGTTATTATTACAATATCTAACAAAATGATTAGTTACAGATATTTTTCTATTTATTAATCTTTAGATACCCACTCATAAATCTTGCAAACTTTCCATCAGTCTTTTCTTTCGGTTTAATTCCGTTATCAGCGAGTAATAAAAGCAGCTCACTCGGCACTTCTTTACCAAATTCAATTTCAATCTCGTAATCCACCTTACCAAAATAAGTACTCATATCCAAGCTAATTTCTACATCTCGATTTGGATAAAATACCTTTCTTTGAGTTTCCAGTTTTCCAAGCATATAAAAGTCTGGAAAATCCATACCCAAAATATCTTTAAGCTGCTCTCCCAATATTTTATCAGGAAGATCCTTTATATCTCTCTCATATTCCTCTTTAATATGCAACGCCTCATCATACACCACAGGCTTTTTTATCTGCAACTTATAATTATCTCCATTCTGCCTCACCCTTACTGTCAGTTCACCGTTTTCATCAATTTTTTCCAAATCTCCGTAGTAAAAATTTATTTGGGTAAATTTCTTTTTCCACGAAAAAACCTTTTCTATCTTTTCATACTGCTCTTTAGACAGAAGAATTTTAATCTCCTTTTCTATCATTAGTTTGTACCTCACTGTTGATTAGATAAAATGTTTTCTTTTATCCACTTAGCAACGCCATCATTTTCATTAGTGTCGCACAGAACATCTGCTGCGTCTTTTGCTTTTTGCACACCATTTGCCATACAAATTCCAGTTCCACATAAAGTCAGCATATCTATGTCGTTATAATCGTCTCCAAAACAGATTACATCATCTATGTTTATTCCATAACTTTGTGCCAAGAATATAATACCATTACTTTTTGTCGCATTCTTCTTCATAATCATTCCTATTTTGTTCTCAGACAATTGGATATATAAGTCATCCGACAAAAATTCTTTATACCTCTCCATATCTTCCATCGAAGAAACCTCTATTATAACTTTGTCTGCCTTTTTTCCTTCCAGCTCTGCAAAATCTGCTGCTGTTATAATGTAATCCGTTCCAGGCCATAAATGTTCAACATTAAAGTTGGAGTATAAAACATCATCCGATTCAACTGCAATCGAAGCTTTCGGGTATTTATTTAATACTTGGTCAACTAGCTTTTTCACGCTATCAATTTGAAATCCATCCATCTTCTCCCCTAACTTATAGATAAGGGCACCATTATGATAAATCCCAGCATCTGTTTCTACACTTTCAAGAAATTTTTTTGCTGCTCTCAATGGACGTGCTGTTGCAATAACAAACTTATGACCTCTCATTCTAAGCTCATTTATAGCTTCAATTGTGTTCTTTGAAATTGTCTTATCATTCTTTAATAAAGTTCCATCCAAATCAGTAACAATCATTTTTTTTTCGTTTGCCATAGATATTTCCACCTTTTCCTTTTTTATTTAATATTTAGTGTCTGCTCAACAAATCGCTAAATCTTTATAGGACTTGTTTTTCATATATTTTACAGTGCAATGCATTAGTTTGTTCCTTGAAAATAATGAAACTAAAATTTGAGCAAACGAAACCACCGTTAAGAGGTTTACGTTCATTGCAATGATTGATAAAGCGATTGAGCTTTTGGTATTGGTATCCAACTTCGCTGTTATTAAACCAAGACCATATCTGCGTTTTGCCAAACTAAATGCTCGCTCAACTTCTATTCTGTCATTGTTATCAATGTATTCCTGTTTTTTGTCAACCTTGTTGTCCTTTTTAGGACGACCAAGCGCAGGACCGGAAATTCGAATTCCATGTTCCGAACAGAACGCTCTATTCGTACGGTTTCGATATATCTGATCTACAAGAACTCTTTCAGGATAATGTCCTGTTCGACTTTTATAGTTTTCAACTGCTGTTATGAATACATCAGATTCGTTGTAAGCATCAAAGGATAATCTTTCTAATCTTGCAATGCCATTTTCGTCAATACTCAGATCAAGCTTTGCTCCAAACTCAACTGGTGCTTTTGCTTTTCCTCTTGCGATAGGTCTGATGTACGGCTGACTGATACTAACAATTCTATCAGGAACACTATGAACCTTGTTTTCATACATGTATTGCTGTTGTTCAACAAGTGTTCTAATTGTTGCAAGCTGTTTGGAAAGATCATCACACAAATCGATTTCTTCTAACACCTCTGCTGTCAAACGTTTACGAAACTCCACGAGAAGTGAAGGAACAAATGGTATTGTATCTTGGTATCCGGGAAGTCCGATGAAGTACTGAAAATATGGATTTTCTCGTATTTCCTCTACCAGTTCTCTATCTGAGAATTGAAGTTGTTTTTGTATGAGCAGGGATCCTAGTGCAGTCCTTAGCGGTTTAGCCGGCATTCCTTTCTTACCAGGAAAGAGAGCTGCATATTTCTCTTCGATGGCTTCCCATGGAATCTTTTCAGCTTTCTTTACCCAACGGTTTTCAGGATTCATTTTCAGACCCATAGGCTGATTAAAATCTGCAAGACCAAACTGATGATTTTTATCAAATTTATACATAACCATTCTCCTCAAGTGCAAGCCTTTTATTGTGCAAGCGCATATTTCTTTGCACTTCTATAAAATGGTTATAAAGTCAGTATTTTCAGTGCTTTAAGGCAATTTTATTTTGTCCGAAGCAGACACTATTTATAAATAATAATCATAATTGCAATAATTTTCCACATATTTATTTATATTTTTCTCAAAAGAACACGTAATGTACTCGTTACCTTTTTTTGTTATAGGTATAATCCTATATGTTTTACTTGCTGGATAGATACTAATCTCCACACATTGTTCTTTGTTCAAGAATACATCTCGGACATGAAATACCTCGTGAACATTTTCTAGATAGTCTCCATTTATTTTTGCATGATAATGCCCTCTCTTTTCGTATTGCCTTCCTTTAGTAAATTCTCTCCATTCGGGTTCAAACCTGTTATATAAGGTTCCATACATTAAAAATGTTGAACATTTAGGCATTAAAAATTCCTTCTCTACAGCAATATCTGTCGCTTCCTGTAGTTCTTTAAATGGTTGTATAGGTATATTCTTTAACACCCTTCCTTTAATTCCTAATGTCTTCATTCCATCAATTGCAACAGAAATTCCACAAGCATGTATTTTCATTTTTTTGCACTCTTCCAATATTACAGAAAGCAGGCTTAATCCTTTTATATTTGATTGCACCCTTACTATTATAGGCTTGCTATTTTCGGGAATCCATATAGTATGCGAATAGACAGTACGTTCTTCTCTAAGTGTTAATCCATCTTCAGATAAAGAAATCGCTTTACTGTATTCATTATTTGACATATCCAAATATCCACTTACACTTCCTGCACATCCTGTTTTATTTTTCACATCAATTGTCTGTAATTCTACAACTTCCCCTCCAGGATGTTTTTCGCTTGGTCTTGAACCTGATGCTCCAAATCTTTTGAATTTTCCCTCTACCAAATTTAAATGTTTAATAACAAGTTCTCTTACATCATAATCATTAAATATCAATGATTTCGAAGCTATGAAATTATCAATTCCATTAAAATCAACAATAAAAGAACATTGATGATTTCCATCACTAATCACCTTACTAGTGTAATCATCCTTCAGACTATCACTCAGTTTTAGATCATATATATAATCTCTTTCGACTATCAGATATTCCTGACCATTCTGATTATATATATTCATCCCTTTTTTGTTATCAATTTTCTTCGTAAAATGATTATTGTAGAACTTAATCTTAAGATTCATATTCTCTTCCATATCTCATTTATCCTTACTTCAATGCATAGTTTATTATAAAATCAGGCTCCGCTGTTTATTTCTGTTATAGGCTACTCGAAAATATTCCATTTTTTTATCTTTTCTACAGATTTTCTTATCTTCGCATAATGATATTTAGATGTTTTATTTTCTTTAATTTTGCAATATTTCTGCTCTGTTTTATCAACCTCAATATTATTTTGCATATCTAGCCCAATAATATTGACTCCCTGTGAAAGCAACATCAACTGACATAGAATCATTTTATCCGGCATAATATCATCCGCTAACAAAACAGATGTTTCAAGTTTTTTTAGACAAGATACAATTCTATTCAAACAATTATACTTTGTCTCAAAACTAACATCATATTTGTCAATTACTTTTTCATTTACTATTACATGAGGCTGATGCCTTGACATATCAAGCAGAATTAAGTCTTTTGAAGTTCTCAAAGCTTTATCTACAAATTCAAGATATTCTTTTACATCTTTCTGCATTAATCCAACAGCAACAATTACACGCTCAAAACCCATTTCAATTATTTTATTAATATATTCTATATTAGTTCTAAACTGCATTTGTATGCCGCATTTAAATACATTTGCAAATTCTGCTCGAACGGTACGCTCATTCTGAAATCGGCGGTACATTTATTC